>OCZT010000001.1_pt1 | contig 335953 bp, 579 predicted proteins | sample 1539031 | NCBI WGS metagenome assembly OCZT01 (sample SAMEA3539308, study PRJEB22396) | soil metagenome | biome: tundra; feature: field; material: soil | place: USA | collected 2010-05 | depth 0.15 m
TGTTCGTTTTGTGTTTGAGTTAATATAGAATCCAAAATTACAATGGTAAAACAGCCATTAATTTACAACAATATACCATTAATTCGTGGATGTTGAATCATACTTTCAAATAAATGCAAATTTAATAACTATTACGTTAGATAATATTATTACTTGTCCATATATTGAATTTATATTAAAAGAAATCACACATGACAATCCATCATATAATTACCCTGGTGTATATGGTATAAATACGGCAAATGTTTTAGAAAAAATTATTAAATATCAGTTTATTTTAGAAGTAAAATTACATTGTAATGAATCCGATTTTAATCCAGAAATTAATATTAATGATTTAAAATAACAAAAATTTATCATTAATGCAACCTTTTTTAAAATTTTGCGTTTAAAGTTTCAGAGAGAAGAAATAAATATATGAAAAATACAAAAGTTATTATTTTAAATTTTCTGTATAATACAGAAAAAGATAAAAAAGAAGCAACACCAGCAAAATCAACTCAACCTGCTGTTGTAACAAAGTCACCATCATCAATAGATGATTTTGGTGCTCATTTAAATAATAATCAACCACCTATTATAGATAGTTTGGTTGAAAAAGATGATTATTTTCATAAATTGTTTGTTGATAGTAATTTTAATGGTCCAGATTATCAGGATTATATGAATGCAGTGGAAATGTTGAAAGACGAGCCAATGGCAGAGTCAACAAAATTCAAAGCAGCATTTACCGGTTTAAAAGCTCAAGGAATAACTGCTCAACAATTAATTGATACCTCGGAAAAATATGTTGACTTATTAACATCTAAAAAACAAGTTTTTGACACTGCATTTAAACAAAAATGGGATTTGACAATAAATGGTTCTCAAAGTAATATCGAGAAGATAAAATCAGATAATGACAACATAGACCAAAAGATGATTGAGTTAACGAAACAAAAAAATGATAATCTTGACCAAATAATACAACTTAAAAATAATTTGGACACAGATTCAAGAAATCTTACAAACAAAAACAAAAGCATGGAATCAAGCTATAATGAAGAAATAGCTATTATTAATGAAAATACTGATAAAATTAAAAAGTATCTTCTATAATAATGATTACCTGTAGGATTTTTAAACACAAAAATGGGTCATATTATGCAGAAGAATATAAAAAAATCTTTGGAATAAAATATTGGAAAAACATTAATTACTATTCTGACACACTTCAAGATTCAAACGGTTTTAAAACTATGGATAAATGTGAAAAATATGTTAATGAATATAGAACCCAAAAAGAAAATAATATTTTAGAAAAAATAAGATTAAAAAAAGATTCAGGTGTTAAGAAAATTTTTTCAGACGATGTGCAAACAAGAAAAGTTTTAATGGAAAAAATAAAAAGAAAATGAAAGTAGTTGGATTAATATTTTGGATGTTTTTTACACTGGTTTTAGTTGGAAGTGTAATTGGAATGTTTCTTTTTGTTCCAGATACTTATCATTCATCACCATCCACCTGGATGTCAATAGGAAAAAATTCAACAAACAGTATTATAAATAACAAATAAATTAAATAAAAATTATGGAATCATTTACACCGAGTAGTAAAACCCACCCACTGGAATATATTTTCAGACTAATTTTAATTGGAATCCCAATAACTCTTTTTGTCTTATTTTTCAATAAAATAGCTCCTATATTTACCGATTTCTTTGAAAATATCTGGAAACTTATAGGATTAGGATTGCCATTAGTATTAATTGCTTTATATATTATTAAGCATCCTGATTTTATATGGATGTCTTGTAAGAATATTTCGAGATGGATTACTACAAAACTAATAACCATTGACCCTCTGGCATATATGGATAGTTATGTTGAACTTCTTCAAAAGAAAAGAGGCAATTTACAAACTTCAAAAGAAAATCTTGTTGCAGCCAAAGCCAATCTTGGGCTTCAAATGGATAAAACACAACATGATGCAGATATTTTATTGAAAAAAGCTAAAGCTGCAACTCAATTAATTCCACCAGATAAAGAAGCAGCATCAAATTATGCATCTATGGCACAAGGAGACCTTGAAACACTTGCGGTATATAAACCAAATTTTACTTTATTAGAAAGAAATATTGGATTTCTTGATAAGTTAGATAAAAATTGGGGTTATTCAATTGACAAACTAAAACATGAAATTGAGAGATTAAGAACTCAATATAAAACAATGAAAACAACAGCAGAAGCAATGAATCAGGCACGAGAATTTGCCAATGGTGATACGGAAGCTGCAAAAAATTATAACATAGCTGTTACTGCTTTAGAAACAAGTTTGACACATAAAATTGCAGCAATTGAAGAATTTGAGAAGAACGTTCAACCAATTATGAATGATATTGATATTGAAAAGAAAATGCAAGAAAATGATGGAATGGATTTATTAAATAAATATATGGCAAATCCTGATTCAATCATGCTTCCTGATAACTTTTCTGAACCAATCAAATTGGATAGTAAAACAACATTATATACCAACAATGTTCAAAAGTCACAAACAGCAAACGAATTCAATCTTTAAAAACAAAAATAAAATTCAAGTAAGTAAATAAATTATATGTTAAATTAAAATTAAAATTAAAAAAATGAGTAAATTAGTCGAATTCTTTAAAAATTTAAAACCAGCAGGAATGGTTTTAGTAGCAGCAGTTGTTATTGGATTAATCTATGGTGGAAAAACACTATGGATAAACTATCACCCAAAAGCAACAAAAGACGCAGCAGTATCACAAATCAATGATTTCCCTCCATTGAGTTATGATAAAGGCGCAAAAGCTCCGGTCAGAGCCTTACCAAAAACAGCAATAGCTGCTGTGCAAAGTCCACAAATACGAGGCGAAATAATGGATTGGCACGCTCAAAACGGCATTTTATATGCTAATGGAGGACCTGTTACAACAGAAGGTTCACTAATGGCAGATGCTGGAGTAAATTTAAAATTAATGTGCCAAAATGATTGTAATAAACAAGGTGCTGATGCTATGGCATTTGCAATAGATTACAAAACAAATCCAAATTCAGCAAAAGGATGTCAATTAATAGCATGGATGGGAGATGGTGTACCAAGTTATATTGGTGGATTAAATGACCAAATAACAAAACAAGCTGGCGCAGACTATACACTTGTTGTGTTTATGTCAGGTGGTTCTTCCTTTGGAGAAGATAAATTATTAGGACAACCTGGTTGGAAACAAAATCCACAAGCAGCAAGAGGTTCATTAATTGCAGGTGTTGTTCGTGATGGTGATTGGAATATTGCTATGAAATGGGCAGGTGACAATGGAATACCGGTAAATAATGATTTGACCACATATGACCAAAATGCAATTAATTGGATTAATGCAGATGATTATATTAAGGCTGCCGATATATATATTTCTGGTCAAAAAGAAACAAGAAAAATATCTGAAACAGATAAAAATGGAAAATCTCATAGAACAAACAGAGACACCACAATATCAATAAATGGTGTTGTAACGTGGACTCCAGGTGATGCCAATGCTGTTTTAAAGAAAGGTGGATTAGTTACTATTGCGTCTACTAAAGATTATTCGGCTCAAATGCCATGTGTTTGGATTGGTTGTAAAAAATGGTTAAAAGATAATCAAAAACAAGTTGAAAACTTCATATTGGCTTCAATGTTAGGTGGTGACCAAGTTAAGTCACATGAATCAGCACTGGAATTTGCGTCAGGTGTAGCACATCAGGTATATGGAGATTTGTCAGCATCAGACAGAACAGCTTATTATAAAGGAAAACAAGTAACTGATAAAAACGGTAACATGGTAGAAATCGGAGGTTCCAGGGTTTGGAATTTGGCTGATAATGCTGAATATTTCGGATTATCAGGAAGTCTTGATAAATATAAAATGGTTTATCAAACCTTTGGAGATTTGGATGTAAAAAGTTATCCGGAAGTAGTTCCAAATTATCCAGCTTATGAAGCGGTAACAGATTTTAGTTATTTGACTGAAGTTTATAATAACAACAAAAATAACACTTCAATGACGGCAGCATCAACCCCATCAATTAATCCAAATGCAAGCATGTCTCAAAAAGTAAGTAATGAAATTACAACTATAGAATTTGATTTCGGTTCAGCAAATATAAGAAGTGGTTCTGTTCCTGAACTTAATAAGTTGGCTGCAAATATTGTTATTGCAGAAAATTTAATTGTAAACATAGATGGCTATACAGATAATGTTGGTACTCAAGACGCTAACAATAATCTTTCTCAAGCACGAGCAGATGCAATAAAAAACTGGCTTATTCAAAAAGATAGAAAAACTTTTGAAAACAGAGTTAAAACCTCTGGTCATGGTCCAGATAATCCAATAGAAAGTAATAATACTGATGCTGGAAGACAGAAAAACAGAAGAGTTGAAATAACTTTTGGAAGATAAAGTGTTTGAATGAATGATGAATGTAAAAGGTGTGGAATTTTCTGCACCTTTTATTTTTTTATCAAAAATGAAACAAATTGACAGGATTTTACGTTTAAATAAATAACAAATAATAAATAAAATGAAAATTACACATAAGCAAGCTTGGATGCTATTTCTAAGTACATTATTACTATTGCCAACATTATTATATTTTATAGGATGTTGGATTCCTTTTTATGGAGACAAATGGGTTGGCGGAGAAACAGGAATGAAATGGGATTTTTTACACGGAATGTATTGTACTGTTGCTGTTATTGGGAATATAATACTTACTGTAGTAACAGGAATAATACTATTTGACCCAGACTTTTATAATATAGATATTGTAGATGAGGATGAAAAAAAATCTCTTTCTGTTTGGAAATATATAAAAAGAATTTTAATAGGTTTATGTTTGATTTTTATAATAGTTTGGATTTCTGGATTTGTAAAAGAATTTCCTGGAGTATATAATAAATCTATACAATATCAGAATAATTATAAACAAAAAACACAGGAAAGAGTTGGTTTTTATGATAAATTATGGAAAACATATCTTCAAAAAAATGAAATAGCCAACATTAATAAACAGACTTTTATTGAGGTTTCTAAAATAATAATGGAAAACAGAAAAGATGGAGATAAAATTTCTTGGAAGTGGGTACAAGAAAACCAACAAATACCATTTGTTGAATTTAGTAAGTTTTATTCTGATTTATCTGTGTTTATTGAAGAACAAAGAGAGGGTTACTATAAATTAGAAGTTGAATGTCAACAAATAGCCGTGAGTAATAATACTCTTTTGGATACTTTTCCTAATAATTTTTACAATAAGTTTTTAGGGTGTAAACATATAGAATTTCAATACGGATTTCTGTCAGATTCCACAATTAGTGTTTTTGACAAGCATAAAGAAAACATAAAATAATGATATTTAGTTTTGACAATGAAATAGAAACTTTATTGTTCTTGTTACCAAAGGTTATAATAGCAACTATTTGCGGTATAATAATCGGATGGGAAAGAGAGACAAAAAAGATGGCAGCTGGAATAAGAACCCATGTTCTTATTTGTGTTAGTGTTGCTTTATTTACGTCTGTTGGATTTATTATAACTAAAACAATACCATTATCAGACCCAACAAGAATTATTGGGCAAATTATCAGTAGTGTCGGATTTTTGTGTATTGGGATTATTTTTAAACAAGATGACAAAATTCATGGTATTACATCATCGGCTTTTATTTTTTTTATTACTAGTATTGGTGTTATGATTGGTGTTGGTTATTTGTTGATAGCCATAACATTAACAATTGGACTTTTGCTATTATCAATGATATTATCTAAAATAGAACAAAAATTAAAATTAAAATGACAATAAATTTAAACAATATAATAAAGGATGTTTTTACACCAAACAAATCCATCGATGCGAAATTGAAAGATGGAGTATATGTTTTTTGGATTCTCTTAATCATAGCTACATGGTTTTTTTCTGGTTCACAATATATTCCAACACCAGGTCAAGTGTTCGATTCAGGAAAAGAACTGATAGTCAAATACCAATTCTTCAACGATTTATTGATTAGCACGACGCTTTGTTTTAAAGCAATTATATATGCCTCAATCATATCATTATTTATAGCTTATTTATCTGTTATACCATTTTTTAAACCAATTTGTTATTTGGTTGGTAAAATGAGATTTTTAACCACTGCAGGACTTACGTTTTTGTTTGCACAATTAACATCTGATACATCACATCAAAAGGTTGCACTTCTTGTCTTTGGAGTTACTGTATTTTTAACAACCGGTGCCTGTGCTATTGTTTCTTCAGTTAAAAAAGAAGAATTGGATTATGCAAGAACTATGAGAATGGGAGAATGGAGAGTAACTTATGAAGTAATTATATTGGGAAAAATAGACCAAATGCTTGAACTGATAAGACAAAATTTTGCAATGGCATGGCTTATGCTTGTATTTGTTGAAAATATATGTAGAGCAGATGGTGGAATAGGAATTGTATTATTTGACCAAAGTAAGCATTTTAGACTTGAATCAGTATATGCTATTCAAATTATAGTTTTATGTACAGGTATGATTTTAGATTTCGCACTTGGATTTTTAAAAACCAAATTATGCCCATACTCTGTTCTTGAATTAGAAAAACATTAAAAAATCAATAATAATGGAAGAAAATGAGTTACAAAAAGCAGAGGATTGGTATAATGATTTACATCCAGCGGTTAATATTTATTTAAGTAAAAAATATAATATTAAAGTTCCTTTTATACCTAATGATACATTAGTAAAAATCTATCAATCAGAGCATCCTACCACAAAAAATGAAAAGAAAATGTTGTTCACTGTTGGAAACATATTAGAAGCTATTGCAAAAGCATATAAAGCGGGTTCTGAAAATAGAGTTTATGATATGAAGTTAGAAGACACCATAATAAAATCACTTAAAAAATAACTCCATGCAAAAACAAAAAACAAATTTGGAAATTCTTACTGAGTACACTCCAAGAATGAAACAGGCAAAAAGTATATTAAAATCAAACAAAGAGTTTGATGAATATATTATTGGAAGCGTGTTTCACGAAGATGGTCCATATATAGTTATAAACGAAAATATTTCTATAGAAGATTTTGAAAAACTTAAAAAAGTTTTAAACAATATTGTTGAATTGGAAAAAATGAAAATTACAGGAACAGCACTATAAAAAATTAAAAATGAAAAAACAGGAACACAGCCTCAAGGAAGAAGTACATATTTTAGATGTTAAAGATGTATCTCTTAAATTGGGAGACAATTTGATATTACGAGATATAAATCTCCAGGTAAAAGACGTAATCAGACCAAATGTTGTAACTGGACAAATATATTCTTTGATTGGTCCAAGTGGACGAGGAAAAACACAATTGTTCAAACTTCTTGCTGGATTAAATAAGCCGACAACAGGTACAATAAAACTTTTTGGTAAAGATGTGAAAGCTGGAGATATTGGTGTTGTAGCCCAGAATTATCCACTATTCAAAAACAGAACAATACTATCTAACCTGGAGATTGCAGCAAGTTTCGGAAAAAAACTATCAAAAGCCGAACAAAAAGATAAAATTGAATATTATCTTACAGAATTTAAATTATCAGATAAGGCAAAATCATATCCTGCATCACTTTCTGGAGGACAAGACCAAAGAATAGCTATAATTCAACAATTATTATGTTCAGAAGGATTTATTCTGATGGATGAACCATTCGCATCTTTGGATGTTAATATGATTGACATAGCTCTTAATACTATTGTTAAAATAGCTAATCTTGATGAATTAAATACGATTATAATAATCAGTCATGATTATGTATCTGCTGCCGCAATATCTGAAGTTATGTGGTTCCTCGGATTGGATTATGATGATAAAGGAAATCCTATACCTGGCTCCACAATAAAATATGAGGAAGACCTTATGGAAAAAGGTATTGCCTGGCAATATCCGGAAATATTCGATGAACAGGATTTTATGGATTTTTCTAAAAAGGTTCGAAAAGTATTTGCGACGCTTTAAAAACAAAAATGAACGAAACAGAATTAAATAAAATTTATGATGTTCTTGTAGGTTTAGGAGGTGCTCCAGAAATTTATAGAGATGATTTCATTTATCATCACCTTAAAAACGATTGTGATGAGTTCAGATTTCAAGGAAAACTTGGTTTTGGAGGCAAATACCGCTCAAAAACAAACTCTGTGGATTGTTACTTAGAAGATTCAACTCCAGAAAGATTAAAATTGATTGATGAAATAAATGAAGAATTAAAACAACAAAATGAGATTAAATCAAGCAATACATAAATATTTTACTTCTGAATGGTTACATGCAATGATGGCTAATGATATTGATTATGTAACAGAAGCATTTAATCAATTCAAAAAACATAAAAAATTAAATATTTTGAAACAAATAAATGATATTCATTTAACACAAAGATATATATTTGCATCGGATGGAAGTGTTCATGGAGGTGGTCATAATGCAACTGAAATTATATCATTATTGTTTATTAAAAATGGAAAAATAACACATGAAATTATTAGAAAAGAAAAATCAATTCTACTACACGGTTCAACACCAATATTGGCAGCGTGTGATATAAATATGACTTTTACTTCAGACAAAAAAAGGATTGATGGATACAAAAAATTAATATTAAAAGAACTCGAGCAATTTCCAAAAGACTTTAAAGTGTATATAAATGAAAAACCCAAACGCAAAAGAAAGAAAAGTTTTATTCGAAAAAACAAAAAAATTTAATTATGATTCAGATTCTTCGCTTGTTGGAAACACAATATTTAATTCAGCAGCTTTTCATTCAAACTCTATTATTATTGGTAATGGAGGACGAACAACTGGAGATGGTCAAATAGTTCTTGCTGCAGGATTCAACAATCAGATATTATTTGACCCTTATGGGGATGTTTGGTATCAAGAACGCTTAATTGGTAATGACGAAGAATTATTTAAAGCACTACAGGAAATATTGTTAGGAATTTGTAATTATAAAAAAAATAAATAAAATGAACAAAAATTTAGAAGACCTTGTAATAGGAAGAAAATATAAACTAAAATCTAAAAAGTGGTTTGATGAAAATGGAGGTGATATGTACCATTATAATAAAGCCTCATTTCATGGAGGAGATGAAGTTACTTTGTGCGACATTGTTAATGGTAATTCTTTAGTACTTAAAGCTAATAATGGAGAAGAATTTTGGTTAAAAGAAAATGCAGTAGAAGAAATTTCAGGACAACCTGAACCAAATAAAGAAATTCTAAATGCTATTAAAAAACTCAAAATTGAAAATTATATTTATGGGTATAATGGAGGAAACGGAGGTGGTAATGGAGAAACAATTAACACTCAAAAGTCACCGATTCTTCCAGTTATTGGGAAAGATGGAACACAAAGTATTTTCATACAAATAGATGGTATGAAACGAGTTTTTAGTATAAATAATATTAGAGAACTTTTTGATAAAGGAAAAACCGAGCAAGGATTTAAAGTAACCGAATACACTACAATACGTACAGAATTAAAATTAATTAAAGATAAAACAGAACTTCCAAAAAGTTCTAGTTGGGTGAGTAACGGGTATGATTAAAACTTAAAATTATTAAAGTGTAACACTTAACAATTATTTTTCGTATAATACACAAAATAAAGACTTATATTATGAAAGAAATAGACAGAACCGAAGAAATACTAACTAAGTTCAGAAAAATCCTAAAAGATACTCCCAAAGAAAAAATGGATGAAATTATTGCTAAAATTGATGCTATTGGTGACACAAATATTTCTGCAATCGATTATTTTAATTTAATAGGAACTGAGAATATAAATAATTAATTATGGAAATAGCAGAACATTATGCAAAAGTAATTATTGATACACTTAAACAAGCAAGAGATGCTGGTGTTTCAGAAGAAAAATTATTAACGGCAGTTTTAAATCAATTTGCTGATAAAATTAAAAAAAGAACCTATTCTAACAAGGAAGTTGTTGATTTGCTTGTTGAATTGTTTGCCTGCGGTTATAAATTCAAATCTTCTGAAGACTTTCGAGATTGGTTAAATAAAAATTTGAAAACTGGAAAAGAATAATATGAAAGATACAATAAGCGAAGACTCTAAAAAAGAAATTTTGGAATTAGACCCAAAAGCCACATTTGATGATGAAACAGGAAAAATATATACTTGTTTGGATTGGGGAACTATACAAAATATTATAAGTTATTACGGATAAAAATGATAAAATTCATAAAAGCATCGGAAGTCAAATCCAAAAAAGAAAAGATAAATACAGTAAAATTAATTAATTTTATTAAATTGTTTAATAAAAAAATTAAAAACGTAAAACTCGAAATTGACGATAGTTATTATTTGAACGATATTATTGACCCAATTGGGACACTAAATGAAACAGAATTTAAAAAATTGGTTGCACTTGCAAATGAATCAGGATGGATTTTAACCAGATTTGATGACAACTGTCAAGCAATAACATATTCTTTTAAAAAAATATAATGAAGCCTAAAAAACAAAAGATTATATTTAAAGACGATTCAAAGCGTGCAGAAATGCGGTTTCCGAATGAAACATATATTGCTGTTAATTATAAATATATGACAGAAGAAACTATCATATTTCATTACGATTTACAAACTGTAGTTGGAACCATGAAAATAAGACCGAAGTGGATGAAAGAATATGATGATGTTTTAGGTCAGGCAGAGTGTGGGTTGCCATATTTGTTTTTACCAACGATTTTTAATTATCTTTATACTGATAATGTTGATAGGAAGATACATCATGAAAAAATTATTGATTTATATAATCAAAAAAAATTCAAAGAAATAGAAGATATAAATTGGAGTTCTTATCATGGTATAAAGACTAATAAAAACATAATTAAAGAAATAAAAAAGCCCTCAAACTTGAAAATAAAATTGTAGAAGAAATGAATAAATTAAAAATTCTTATAAATGAAAACTAAAATCCTATTGATTTTTACTATCTTATTAATTATGTTTTCATCCTGCACAAAAAGGTGTGATGAACAATATGTTGAATTTGGTGGTCCAAATTATTACGGTAACATATCAATTAATGGACAACCAGTAGATATGTTTACTCTTTATAGTGTTTTTCATGGAGATGTTCTTGAATATAAAGATGCAGAAAATGATTGTGAAATTACCGTTAATGGAATTGCAATTTGTGAATATCATGGAAACAATCCTGGTTATCTTCAATATATTGTGCAATGAAATGTAAAACCCTGGAACGATTTGATGAAAATGGTCAAATCCTAATGAAGCCAAAAAAGCAATTTGACACATTGGATGAAGCAATAGCTGAAGCCAAAAAGATGAATCTTCTGGATACAACAATACATAAATTAATTGCTTATAAATGCGATGAATGTTTTAAGTACCATATTGGAAGAGGAAAAACTGAAATGACTGAAAAATACAAATCAAAACTTCAAAAAGAAAAATCCATAAATAAAACCATAGAACAATCAATCAAAGAAAGCAAGAAACCAAAGTTCAAAATTGTTGGTCATATAGATTTAGACAAAATAAAATATTAAAATAATGATATGAAATATAACGATGAAATTAATGAAATTACTGAAAAAGAACTTATTAATTTAGGTTTTCAAGTGAGAGATTCTCATGTATCATTCGATTCAGTTATAAGTTGGAAAAAATAAAAACTAAAATACAATGAACAAAAAATGTAAGGTTATTCTTTTGCCTACAGATAAAGAACATCAGCAACAAGGATTATATTTTGTTACTTCTGAGAGTACAACTAAAGAAGTATTAGGATATATGCATTATGGACATAATCCATCACATCTTTACATCTGTCCAAACATAGAAGAAAAAATAGAGAAAGAGAATTGGATAATACCTTCTGGAAAATGGTATATTGATGATACAGACACAGTCAGACAATCTGTATCAGATGATTTAGAATATTGGAAACCAAGAAGACATTATAATGAGATAATAGCTACAACAAATAAATCATTAAGATTGAGAGAGTACAATAAATTATTGTCTTGTTGTAGAAGTAAAGAAGAATGTCGTTGTTATTTACCACAAATCCCAGAATCATTCATACATCAATTTATAGAGAGTTATAATAAAGGAGTTGTAATTGTTGATGTGGAGGTTGAGTATGAAGAATTACAAGAGATGAGTGAGGAAGCTAAGTGGTTTACTCAACTCAAACTCAATAAATCAAATGAAATATCTATTTTACCTATTAAAGAATCTTGGAGTAGAGATGAAGTTAAAGAAGTTCTATATAATTATATCAGTTATCTTGAAATTACTCAAGATAAAAGAATTCCAATAGATGATTGGTTGAGAAATCAAAATTTATAGTACTTTAATAGGATTTGACCAAAATTTTGTTTGATTGTCAGGATTGATATCTGAACTTTTATGTGTTTCATTCAGGATTTGACCCGTATCTTAAAATTTTATTTGATTGATAATCAGGATTTTACGCCTATTCAAGAAAAATAAATTTGATTTTATGAAACTTTATTCTTAATTTTGCGTTTAAAGTAATAAATGATTAATAATATAAAATAATATAAAATAATTAAAATGAAAAATTTAACAGGAAAAAAAATAACAGTTACAGGAAATCGCTCAAATCACAATATTCCAATGGGAACCAAACTTGTGTTAAAATATAAAAATATTAATTCTGGTAATACTGAAAATTACACAGTAAGTTATTGTAATTCGAATTTAACTATTTATTTGTCTGATTTTAAATTGGTACCTATGACAAAAGAAGATTTAAATGAAGAAATTGTTTTTTTGAACGATAAAAAAACACAACTTGATTCTGAGATTCAATCTATAAATGACAAACTTGATTTTATAACAACTAATAATATTGATGTATTTGATGAAAATCAGTATAAAGTATTTCAAACGATTAATACTTTGAACAAGCCTGACATCTCTCAAATCGAAAAAGCAAAAATTATTGCTGCGCTTATTGATAATGCTAAATCATATAAATAAAAACATTAGATATTGTAAAGATTGTCACAAAAAAGAAAGTAAATGTAGGTGTACGGCACCATCGTTTATTGATGAATCATTAGCGATTGAATTAGGAATAATTCTTGTTGAAGATATATTATCAAATGTTTCCAGTATTGATGATGACGATTCTATAAGTATTGATAATTCAAGTTCTGGTACCGATTATTCATCAAGCAGCGACAGTTCCAGTTATGATTCTGGTTCTTCTGGAGGAAGTGATTTTGGTTCTGATTCTGGTGGTGGTTTTGGAGGTGGTGGAGGCAGTGGAGATTGGTAATTTGTAACAGGTTTAAAAAATAATTCGTATAATAAACAAAAATAAAAAATTTCTATCTATTTAAATAAAATATTAAAAGTGAAAAATATTACTAACATACTATTACAGAGGAACCTCATAGAGCAACTAATAGAAAGATTAGAGTGCCGAAGAGACTATGTGCTTATGTGAAGTAATTAAAAATACGTTCTTTAAGAATATAAAAATCCTCGGCAAATTAAAAAATGTCGAGGATTTTTGGTTTATATATGTCTGTGTGGCGTAATCGGCAGCCGCGAAAGTTTTAAAAACTTTTTCTCAGAAATGGGAGTGCATGTTCAAATCATGTCACAGACACATATGGACTCGTAGCATAATTGGAAATGCAGCTGAATTCTAATCAGCCGATTGAAGGTTCAAATCCTTTCGAGTTCACAAAAATAGTTCTTTTAAATATGTCCCCGTGGCGGAATTGCTAGACGCGCCGGTCTTAGGAACCGGTACCGGAAACGGTGTATAAGTTGGAGTCTTATCGGGGATACAAATATGGGTATAGCTCAATTGGTAGAGCAGCTGCCTTATATGCAGTCGGTTGAAAGTTCAAGTCTTTCTATCCATACAAACATACCTCCTTGTCGGAATCGGTAGACGAGCCATTCTCAAAAAATGGTGCTCTGAGGAGCGTGAGAATTCAAATTTCTCAGGAGGTACAAAATATATCATGCGTTCTTCTAAGTGGCTAGGAAATGTTACTTTCACTAACATAATATGATTTCGATTATCATACGCATGACTTAATAAAATTAAAAATGATGAATATTAATTCACAACAGCAAATTCAACAACAAAACCTGAAAACGGTTCCGGAATCCTCATGACTATATGTGAATAATATATTAAGTTATTAAGAGCCTGGAAACGTTTGTTTTCGGGCTTTTTGTTTATTTTGCCGTAGGCGACGCTGGCATAGCCACGAAGTTTTGACCTTCGAATTCGGTGGTTCGATTCCATCCGGCAAAGCATTAAAATTATATTTAAATTAATTATTTTTATGATTGATTGTGTAATTTGTTTTTTTGTTACTATTTATAATAAAACAAATTAATAGATAAAAACAAAAAGACATGAAAATTAAATGGACACAACAAGAAATTGATTTTATAATAAAATATTATAATCAAAAAGGACCTAAATTTACAGCCACACAATTAAAAAGAACAATAACAAGTGTTATGGCAAAAGCAAAACACTTAAAAATAATTGTTCAAACTAAAAGAAGATGGAACGAATCAGAAACATTATTTTTAAAAGAAAATTATACAACTTATGGACCACTGTATATTTCTGAAAAATTAAATAGAACCTTACCAGGTGTTAAACATAGAGCAAAATTACTTAATTTAGAAACATATAATAAAAAACCAAAAATATCAAAAATAGATTTAGAAAAATTAGTAAAATTGAGTTATTGTTTTTCAGATTTGATTAAAAAATTAGAACATAAAATATCAACAGTAACAATTAATAAATATATTTTAGAATATAACATTAATATATCTCATTTTGACCCATATAAATTACAAAGAGCAAGAGCCGGTAGTATAATTATTGCAAAACCACTTGTAGAATGTTTACTAAATGGAACAAATATTCAAAGTAATGATTTGAAAAAAAGACTATATAAAGAAGGGTTAAAACTTCGAATTTGTGAATTATGTGGACAAGGAGAAGAATGGCAAGGAAAACACATGAGTTTAATATTAGACCATAAAAATGGAATTAATAATGATAATAGAATAGAAAATTTAAGGATAGTTTGTCCAAATTGTAATGCTACTCTTGATACTCATTGTGGTAAAAATATTAAATATGATAATAAAAATCATTGTATAGATTGTAATAAGGAAATCAAAAGAAAGCAAAAAAGATGTAAAGATTGTAATAAAAAAGCATGTGTTTTAAAACCAAGACCAAATAAGAGAAAGGTAGAGCGTCCACCATTTAGTCAATTAAAACAAGAAATAGATGAGTTTGGATATTCTGCAACTGGCAGAAAATATAATGTGTCAGATAATGCCATTAGGCATTGGGAGAGAATGTACGAAAAATACGGAGACCCATCTGAAGTTATTGCTACTTAATTTTATTTTCCCTATCTTTGCAAAACTTTAATAAATTAGTATAATAATGTCAAATCCTAAGTCAAATCCTGATATTCAAACCAGGCATGTCTTATTCGAAAAAACATCACTACTATATGATTGGGACAAAGCAGTGTCTGATGCTAAAAATCTATTAAATTCAATAGATAATCCTTTCAGTGATGAAGGAACGACTATAGTTAATAGACTAGTCGAATTGGCAAAAGATGAAAAGTTATATCGCCTTATTAAAGAAAGGTCAAATCCTGATAAAAAACATATAGAAACCAAAAAAGATATATCTGACAAAATAGATAAAATGTTAATTGAAAACGAAGAAAAAATAAACGAAATAGTTTTTCAACAACATCAAATATCAGAACTAAAAAGATTAAACAATGTCAAATCCTAAGTCAAATCCTAAATCTAAACCAAATCCAGATATACAAACCAGAAAAGTTTTATTTGAAAAAACTTATTCAGACCAAAGATTGATTGAAAATATGTTAAAAGCTTTAACTGGGTACAATAAAATAAAAGTAATTATAGAAAAAACTCCAAATGAGCAATAAAGAAGATGTTCAAACCAGAGAAGTATTATTTGAAAAAACATCTGAAATAAATATTATACAATCTAAATTAGACAAACTTCCACCTATGAATACTTTTATTCCAGGAGTTCATGATATTGAAAATTTTGAACGAATCAACCTTGAGCTCAAATTAGGTCAATTAAAAATGGTTAAAACGCTGAAATCCATGCCGAAAAATCCAACTATTATTAAGTTATTAAATGATTTTAAAAAACTAAATGGAAAATAAAAATCCAGACGCACAAACCAGGCATGTTTTATTTGAGAAAATATCAAAAGCAGATTCACTCAATTTCAAAATTACAAAGGTCAAATCCTTAAAATCTATAGCGAGAATACAAGGAGACATAGAAACTGCGGAAAAATTGAGATTAATAGAAAGAAGTTTGGTTTCTGAGCTTTATACTCTTTTATATAATAATAGAAAAAAGACTTATTCCACAGTATTATATTTAACCAAAAAAAGATTAAATCCTCAAGACTATACTTAAATGAAAGCCAAAAATCCAGATGCACAAACTAGAAAAGTTTTATTTGAAAAGCTTCCTAGTTTAACTATAATTAAACAACAAATAATTCAAGTTAATGGAGCAAAAAATAAAGCAGTCCGTTCTCAACAATATGAAAAAGCTGCAGAACTTCGTGATATTGAAAAGTATTTAGTAGACGAATTAAGCTGTAGGAGTTCCTGTTAATTGCGCATTCAATGCTGTTACAGTTGCGGTTAATGTAGTTATTTGTGCAAGTGCATTGTTTAATTCTGTTGTCATAGCATCATTAGCGGTGTTTGCATCGGCAAGTTCCTGGGTTAATGTAGTAACAGATGCATTAGCTGTAGATAATTCTCCTGTTAATGTTGTTATTTGAGCATTAGCATCAACCAATTCTTGGGTTACCGGAGCTAATTTAGCAACAGCATCAGCCAATTCTCCTGTTAAAGTAGTTACTTGAGTATTTGCTGCTGTCAAAGTTCCTTCTATGGCGTTAACCGCTGTTGATGTAGCTTCTAATTCAGTAGCTAAGGTTGTTAATGGTGTTAATAAATCTATTGTTGTCATATTTTAATTTTCTTTTAAATAGAATAAAATTTTAATTTTTCGTTTAATATGATTACGTGATTACTTAATTCGTGTATTTTTTTCAGGGCATTATTTAATTCTGTACTCATAGCTGCATTACTATTGCTTAATGTGTGTATGTGTTTATTTGCAATTTCAAGTTCTTCTTTAAGTTTTGATTCCGTCATGTCGATAGTATTTAGTTTTTATCTAAATAGTTTGAATTTTTTGAAACTTTTTATTTGTTTTTGCGTTTAAAGTAGTATGAAAAGATTTATAATAATTATAATAACATTTTTTTCTTTAGGATGTGGTCCAAGTGCAGAAGAAAAGGCTCAGGCAGAAAAAGATGCTTTTGATAAAAAAGAAGCCGGAGGAGATAATGGTGGAACTTATCAGATAGGTGATGTGGTATATTTGAAGCCTGATTCTACCAGGGCTGTTATTTTATCTTATCATAAAGACGAAGGTATGTATGGTGTAGATAATCCCATATGGATTGACAAAAAAGTGGCCGTATATCCTTTTGAAATTTATGGAAAAAAGATTGAATAGTATGTAACATTATTCTATAATTTTTCGTATAATACATAAATGATAGAAAGAGAATTTGTCAAATACGAAGTTAAAATTGCTTTACCGTATTATAAATGGTATGTTTCAAAAAGTGGTGATGTTTTTGATTATGACACACATTGGAATGGTGGGAGTGGAAGAGTTGGTAAAAATGGAGAAATTGATTTACCCGAGGATGGATATCCTTACGTAATCGTTGAAAGTTCAAAGGAATTTATTACAACGTTAAAAGAATTTGAAACACCGCTATCAATAGCTACAAGGCTCGGATGTTTATTGGAAAAAGATGATAATGAGGAAATAGACAGAATTTGCTTGTTGATATTAGAAAAATTTTCAGAAAAAGTCAAGGAATATAAAAATGGAAAAACTGGATTATTGGGAATGTTTTTTGGTGAGTTTAAAAAAATAACCACAAAAAATTTCCAACCGAAAACAATTAATGAAAGATTAAAATTGGCTTTAGAAAAATAAAATGAAAGAATATCTTATAATGGAATCAAAAAATTTAAAAGCGGCCAAAGAAAACTTTCCAAAAGGAACCAAGGTAATCAATTCAGAAAGAATAGAGTTTGAAGTTTCCGGACAATATTGGGAAGATTCAAATGGTAATATTTATGATACTGCAATGGTATGGAAAGTATATGATGGAACTTGGGCAAAAATTAAACAGTCCACTCTTGATGCATATCATGATGGAATTCTTCGCAGATATGGTAATCACGGCAAATAATAAATTTAAAAATGAATTTATTCACAAAAACAATAGTTAAATACTATCCAGTTCCCGATTATATTGTTATAAGTGTTGACAATTTCAACTTATGGTTTAATGCTCCAAATAATTGTGCAACCTATGCACATCCTGGTATTTTTCTCAGACTTGATAAACTGTCCCAACATCATATAGAAGAATATTTTGAAATATGTTATGGTATTACAGAAAAAAATCATAACTTTGTATATTCGTTTGAAAAAACAATATGTGGTTTTATGGAAGAAATAAGGTTAGATTGGAGAAAAAAACAGAAATAAAAAATGACAACTTTCGAAAGAATTCAATATAAGTTTGTAAAAAAGAAACTCAAGATAACTAAATTTATGAGTGCTGAATATGTTCCAAATCCAAGAGAACAAAAGGCGATTATAATTGTAAAAACACTTATTCTTGATGATTATTCACAATTGATATTAGACCCTATATCTTCAAAAAATATAATTACAAACGAACCAAGAAAGATGTCTGTGATTATGGAAGGAAATAAGTTAACTATTGTTTGTTTGAATCATAATTATTTTCACAACCTTGAAATTAATGAAATTGTTATGCGAAAACTAATCAAAACATTTAATCATGTTTTACAGAGAAGAGCAAGCGTAGTTCAAGAGGAAATGTTGTCTGGAGTTACATCAAATCTTGATTTTATAATAAAAAATATGGACCCCGAAAAACAAGAATCATAATGATTGAACAGATATTACATTTTTTAGGATTGTGTCCAGATGCTCACTCGCATCTTAATTTAATGGATACATGGGTGATTATTTCTGATAATATAACTTTTTATGTAAACCGAATAAATTCAGTATTCTTAAGAGTTAAGTTATTTTCTTCCAAACTTATTAAGAAGTTGTCTCAATTGTTTTGGATAAAGTTGCATAACCTGCATTAATGGCTCTACTGTTAATACTATTTCTTGCGAAAGGTCTGGAAATTCCAATTTAATTTCTTCAGACATTTTCATAAGTTCATACAATTCTGAATCTGCAACATTAAAAGCGTTTATAGTCTCATCAACATGTTCTTTTACGGCATCAAACATGAATATTGTATCTACTTCACCACCTTCATTCATATCTGTTTTCATTTGTTTAATAAACTCCTCCTGGATGAGTTGTTTTAATTGTTGTTTGGATATTTTTATTGTATGCATTGTGTTATTTTAAATAAATAGAAAGATAAAATTAGAAATATTTTCTTATATTTGCAACATGAGCAAACTAACTCGTCATGTGTTATATGAGAAATTCAGTAGAGAAAAAGCTGCTGAAAATTTTTTTGTTGGGTTTTTAAATGACCATGAAATAAAAATATCCGATGAATATCCAGATTCTGTTTTTATGTGAAAAACGATAAAGTTTTCATGGAATACATCAAAAATAATGGCGATTTATGGGTCTTAAATAAACAAATATGGTCAGTTTTTGAAACAAAATATGGATATAACTATATGGAAATCAGAGAGTTAATTACACATCTGGTGTGGAAGCATCTCAAATTAAAGGATGTAACACCCCTTACGCATCTGCACCTCCAAGATTCATTGGTGTGGAAGCATCTCAAATTAAAGGATGTAACACCATTTGAAAACCAACTATACCTTTAGGGATGGGTGTGGAAGCATCTCAAATTAAAGGATGTAACACCCCATAACTTATTCTCATATACACCTGATACGGTGTGGAAGCATCTCAAATTAAAGGATGTAACACCTCTAAATCTATTCCATGAAATCTTGCTATAGGTGTGGAAGCATCTCAAATTAAAGGATGTAACACCGGAAGCCGTCTTTTGTGGTATATCCAAGGGGTGTGGAAGCATCTCAAATTAAAGAATGTAACACCTTTAATTTATTTTTCGTATAATATTTTATAAATAAAATAAAAATATGAAAAATATAAAATTTATTATTGTGACTATCATAATTATAGTTATGAGCGCTTGTGGAAAAACAACAGAACAAACCAAAGTTGTTATTAATACACATGAGGTTGCTATGGGAATTGAAACACCAGTTGTAAAAGAAACACCTTTTGCAAATCCAGTGTTTATTTATGGTTCCTCGTTTGGAAATTTCTTTCAAACACTGTATAAACAAGGTAAATTTGAAGATATGCTGGCATTTACAAGTTCAGAGTCTTTAAAACAGTTCGGCAAGGATAAAATTCTGAATATGTATCAAAAGGTGCAGTTTGGATTTATAATCAAATTGAAATCGCAAAATACACAAGGAGACACTACGGTGTTGAACTATGAAGCCGGCATCAACGCAACAAAAAATATTGTTAGAATTTCTGTTGTAGTTGAAAATGATTCTGCTAAAATTGTTGTATCGAATTTGAGTCGGTATTGGGATTAATTGTTAGCTCATATCTATATTTCCCACAATCCCATATTCGGTTATATCCTGCTTCTTGCATCATCTCCCACTCAGTTTTATCTTCACTATATAGTTCTGGAAACTTATGTTTTAACTGTATTTTAGTAAATAATGATTTGTTGTGTCTAATAATACCTTTTTTACCAGATGCTTTTTTATTTATATATTTATAATCTGGTTCTGTTTCTTCTGTTAATAAAAATCCTAAATTGGTATAAATATTATTATCATTATTACAAAACCATCGTTTATCTGCCAGGCTAAAAATCTTATTTGGATTATATTTTTTAACAAACCAATCAAATAATATTTTTTCAGCTTCTACACAAATTATATTTATATCTGACACAAATCTTTTTAATTCAAAAATACCATTGTTGTTATTATAAAAAGCCATAACAAATATAAGTTGTTTTTCATAAAATAGTCCTATATTTATATTTGATGCTCCATTACCATATATACTGTTTTTTTCTAAAAAGTTTAATTTTTCTTCTGGGGTTATTTCTTGGATTTGACAATTTTCTGCACGTATTTCTTTTTTATTATGTGTTATATCAAGAATAGTTAATATATTGGATTTGATTATTTCTTGTTTCCACTCCCACTCGTCTTCAAAAATATGTATTAATTGATATCCAGCAGCATTCATCATATTTGTTTTTGCTATATGAAACCATTTATCTTTACCCATTAATTCTGAATGATAATAACAACCATTATATTCTATTCCTATTTTTTGTTCATGAACAATAATATCTATTTCTGTTCCGTGTAAAAGTTTTTTATTCCTAGAATCAAAATTAATATTATTTTCTTTTAATAATTCACCAATTGCTATTTCTGCTTTTGAGATAAAACCATTTTTTGCATTGAAAAATGCTATTGCTAATAATTCTGTTGTTCTTTTTATAAAATCCTCAGAATGTGCCTCGGCATTAGGATATTTTTGTAGATATTGTTCTTGGTTTAAATTATGTATCTTTAAATGAGTACTTGTTAATGTTCCAAATTTTTTATTACACTCCAAACACGTAACAAAGAAAAACTCATTAGATTCAACATGTTCTTGTTTTTCTTTTTTTATAAAATATGTTTTAAATAACCATTTGTCATTAGGATATTCCAAAATGTATTCGTCTAACCCTTTATTATGTATATCTTGTAAGTGACAAGTATATCCACCACTCTTATTATCCAAATCTACTGTTGTCCAATCACAATATTTACATTTTGATTTTAAAACTCCATGTTTTGGGTCTATTACAGATTTTATATCAAAAAACTCTTCATACCAAAACTTTCCTGTTCTTTCTGCGGTTGATGCTCTTTTAAATTTTGTTTCAAATTTATAATCAGGATATTCTTGTTCTATGTGTCTTTTTAATATTCCTGATTTATTTTCATAATCATCAAATTTTTGATTTGTTTTTTTACACATTGCTACATATTTAAACCCTTCTATAATTGGAAATCTATTTTTAATAACAATAGCAGTGCCTGTTGATTTTTTGTGTTTATTTTCCAAATCATATATTCCTATGTCTGTTAATACACGCCTTATATAAGTTGCGGATTTCCCAATTTCTTGCTCCATATCTCTCATGGATGGTTTTTTTGACAAATATAATTCTTCTATTTGTTTTTCTATTGCTGGATTATTTTCTCTTATTGGCATTGTTTTTAATTATTTTAAATTGTTATTTTGCAAAAATACGAAATGAAATTCATAAAAGCAAATTTATTTTTAATTTTTTTAGTATTTCCTTAATGTGGTGTAAAATCTTTTTTTTTAATCAAAAAAGTAGGGATGTTTAATCCCTACTAATAAATTGATTTACAAGCTATTTAATTAACTATAAACCTGTGCATAAGTGTTCAAATTGTCAAGGATAATAACTCCGTAAAAACGGTTATTTATCATCTTTTTCGCATATCTTGTAAGTATACCCTTGCGTGGAGTAAAATCATTTGGGTCATATATTGTTGCGGTTAATTGCAATGGAATATATGGCGCATAAACATAACCAGCTTCAAGGAAAGTGTTACCTTTGTGTCCTAAAAGAACGATGTTAGCAGGCATGTAAGGGTCTTTGTAAACCACATAACGACTACCAAGGTTACCAATTTTCTCAATACCCAAGTTGTATTTTTCTGTTTCTGGAGAAGCAGAACTGTCAACGTGGAAATATTCTAAATCGTCAAAGATTGCACCAGCTTCTGCTGAACAAATTACCCAACTTGCACCACCTCTCAATGTTGCTTTGTGGATTTGTGCAGAAAGTTCGTTAATCCTTGTGATAAGGGTTTGATTCCAGTCTTTTTGAGTACCGAAGAAGTTTGCGTTATTTTTCAAACCAGCATAATCCCAACGAGCTTCAAACATAGCGCCTTCTACAAGGTCACGGATGATTTCACGGTCAATCTCTGCAGCAATTTCTTCAGACAGTAAGGCTGTTAATTCTGCTTCAGCATCAATTGAGTGGTATGCTTCTAAATCTTGTGCTAACTCAGGTGTCCAGTGTGCTCTCATTTTTCTTGTAACCGTGTTAACAGTAACAGAGGAGAAACGAATAGTCAATTCAGCCATTTCTGATTTGGCTTCAATTGTGTTGTAATATTGATATGAAGCAACAGCAGTAAAATTCTGTAACAATGCAGGATTGAAACTTGAACCATAAATACCTTGTGGACGAACATCTAATACAATAGATAACGTATTAGGAGAACCAGCAAACATATCTGTTCCCCAAGTTTGCATTTGAGAATAAAAAGTCATCGCAGATGTAGAACCAGAGCAATTGTTAAGAACGGTACCGTTGTAGATAACGTTAGTAACAGCAGATATAACCAAAGAAGATGATGATTGTCCTTTTTGTGTATCGAAATTTGTACCTAATGTAAAACCAGTTGCAATAAGACCATTAGCAGTAGAACCAGAACCAAGATTTATTGATGCAGTATTTTCAGTTGCAGCAGTACCAAAAGAAGTATTGTAACCTCTATTGTCATAGAATCTTTCATAAGCTGAATTACCCCATGCAGCAGGACCAGTTTGACCATTTGCTGTGTTTTGTGGTGCAACGTTAGTTGTAGAAACCCTAGCGTCCATGTAGAATAACAGACCTGATGGCAAAGCCAAAGGCTGTACTGATACGATTTCGTTCGCAAGCAAACGAGAGAAGATACGTCTTACCATAGGGAATGCTACTGTATCAAAACGACCTGCAGATGAATCAAGGGTTACCTCATTCAACATGTAAGAAGCTTGATTTTCAAGCAATTGCGCTACGGCTTGTGTTTTACCCGGATTCAATCCTTCAAGTAAACCGGAACCTCCCCAGTTTTTGACGATTGTTTTTCTTTGTTCAGACAAGGTTCGTAGGGTAGTTAAACCAACTTGTCCACTGTTTAATAATTCACTCATTTGTGTTTTTTATTATTTAAATTGTTAATATTTACTCTTCACGTTTTTTTGTAATACCCGCAAGTTCTTTCATTCTACTTGTTTCAGAACTTTCGTTCAAAACTTTTGTTGAAATAACCGCTGGGTTCGCAGAACTCAATTTGCTTGCAATTGTAGATTTTGTTGATGGTGTTTTCATTTCGTTAAGAAATTTGTTATAAAGTTTTTTTGCACCTTCGGCACTATTAACCTTATCAAATTCCTCAGCTATTCTTACTTTTTCATCATTTGACAATCCACCATTGGTGAAGAGCTTATTGGCATAAGCCAGTTTAGAATTGAATACCTGCACTTCGTTTATTTGTTTTCTTAGAGTGATAAAAGATTCTTTATATTCTTTTAGGCTCTTTTTTAAACTTTCGTTTTCCTTTTTTAACCCGTCGAATTTCGACTCATTTTGGGTTTTTATATTTTTATTTTCTTTTAAAGCAACTTGTGATAAAGGAGCTTCTGGAGCATGAGTTCCTTTTTGGGTTGCTGGATGTTGTCTTCTTTCAGTTCTTTTTTGAGCAGAAAAAGAAGCACCTAACATTTCATCAACTTGTTCACCTTCATTTTTTGAATATTCATCGACAATTTCGATTTCATCCAAATTATCCATTTCGTTGAAAATTCCCATAGAAGAACCTTCGCCTGGAGCAGAATCAGTTTCGAATTCATACATTATATCTTCATTTGGATTTTCGTCATCCTCCATTTCATAAACAATTTCTTCATCAGGAGACTCATCAAGTTCATATTCTGTTTCTTGTAAAGCTGGTGCAGGAGCTTGAGATACTGGAGCAGGAGCCGGTGCTGGCGCAGCATTTTGTTCATCATCTACTATTTCAACTTCACCTTCCGCATTTGGCATGCCTGTGTCACCAGATTCAGAATCGATTTTGCTTAAAACCATATCAAGTTTCTGATTAATTGAATCCAAAGTTGCTGGACCTTCTGGTGTTGTATCTGTTGGTGCACCCATTTCAGGAGCAGCATCAACAGCTGGTTCGGTTGTTGTAGGTTGAACAGGAAGAGCATCGTCTTCATTCAATCCTTCTATTTCATAAATTTCGTCCATGTCTTCTATATTAGAGGTTATATCTTCTTCCGAAGAAACTTCTTCAGAATTTGGAATTTCAGGTTCGTTGCTTAAATTTTCAACAGAAGGAATTTCTGTTTCGCCAGCTACTTTTACATTTACATCTTCACCTTTGGAAATTTCAATACTAACACTTTCTTGTAAAGTATCTTTTTCAAGACCTTTTAAAGCTTCGTTAGTAATTTGTTTTATTTTAGGAGCTAACTCTTCTTCAAGCGCTTGTCTTGTTTTATCAAGCGCGAATTTTTCAATTTCTTTCGCTTGTAAAATTGCTTCCTGAATCAAATTTTTCTTAATTTCCATTTTGTATCAAAGACTTCTTATTTAACCTAAATAGTAAAAAAAAAAGTAAAATCCACTTTTTCGTAAAAATAATTTTTAATTTTGCCAGAAAGACTGATTAGAAAGGTCAAATAATTCTTTATTTTTTGTTATTGCTTCTATGTTTTTATTTGATTCTTTTGCGGTTTTATAATCATCATCTGTAATTTTTGTCATTCCTATTTTACCATGTTCAAATCCTTCTTTAAACATATAGGCACCTGGTGTGGATGGTGATGAAACAAAATCAAAAGCAATTAATTCAAAATCATCTTGAACTTCGTCAACACCACTTCTGCTTTTTACAGAGCCAACTCCTCTTGAAGATATACCAAGCATAACACCACCTTTTAATAAACCTTTTAATATATCTCCTGATGGGGTGTCTAACAGTTGAACCTCACCATATAGTGTTTCGCCTTCCCACCACATTTTGGTAACTAAATGAGAAACATTGCGAAGTGTTACTACTGCGTCCGATGGATGGTCCAGTTCCGACAATGCACGTCTTTCTCGTACTAATTCTTGATATTTATCTACTTCGCGTCTTAAAATTTCTAACGGATATTTTCGCCCGTTTCTATTGACTGTATTTCCTTTTTGAAGAATACCTTTTAAAATTATAGGTTGTCTTTTCTCTTCAAATTCTTTTATAAGATTTCTATCAGCACTAAAATCATAAAATTCACTGATTACATATTTATCCATAGTTATTTTGTTTAACTATAAATAGTTTGGAAAAATAAAAATTTACAATCCCATTGTCCAAGATACTTTGTTGTTATATTTCATTAGCCATATTTTATTTGGAACATCAATATGATAAATAACTCTACTAACTTTTATTAGTTCTGTTTTTAACCATTTGCTGATTCCGGCACCACGTGTTGTTCTCGCATGAATAAGATATATTTTTGCAGAATTTTCAGCCTTAATTAATCTTGGAACTTTTATTCCATTTTTTAAATCATTAATAAATCTATCTTTTGGAATATGTTCAGATATAGTAGCTCCTGTGCCAAGTTTCATCATTATTTCAAAAACATCGATACTTAATTTTGGAGAAGTAGTAAAATACTCTTTTAAAAATTTACCTCGACTTTTTCTATTTTTACCATCTCCAATCAATAACCAATCTAACAAAATAGTTAACAAATCTTTAGACCAATTTTTGGCATATTCAGGGATAAATTTATAATGTGAACTTCCAAGTTTTATTAAATGATTATATAATGGTATGTTTTTTATTGTAAATTGTCTTTGATTTCCATATTTTTTATATATAAAAGGTAATTTATCTAATAAATTCAATATTTTATTTTGTTGTTCACTTTTAACTTGTGTAATTGTTATTTCATATTTGTTTTCGCCACCTTTAGAGCCAGAACAATGTCCTTCCGCAATATAAATTCCAAGAAAAGCAGCCCAATCTTCTGATTTGATTTTAATATTACTATCTGGTATTGTAAAAAATTCTTCATATGTTCCATTCCAATTTCCAGAATGTTGAATATATGATTGTAAGGTTATAGAATTTTTATTTTGTAAATTATCATATAATTCACTAGCAAATGTAGTATAAATTTCATTTTTTCTATCCCATAAAGCAATTTTATGATTTTTAGTGAGTAACATATCTAAATTTATATTATAAAATCTATACATATTATCATTATATTTTTTCTTAACAATATTGCTTATTGGTTGAATTTCTATATTATTATTTGAATTTAAAGTGAAAATTTTATCATTTATTTTTACATTTTTAATATTTATCCATCCATTTTCCGTATAAACTTCTGTTATTAATGGTTTGTGTTTTTTTGTTATTGTTTCCATTGTTTTAAATCTATTTCTATTAATTCTCTTATTCTGTCTGACATAACCATATCTTTTTTAAGACAAAGCTGTTTATATTTTTTACGAATATCTTTATCTATCATGATATTCATTCTTACTGGTGTGTTTTTAAACTTACTCATATACTTATAAATAGTCTCAAAAAAAATAAAAGCACCACAAAATCAATCATGGTGCTTTTTAAAAACAAAATTATTATAAAATGATTATTTTTTCTCTTTGGATATGATAAATCCGGTTTCTCCTTTAAGAACAGGTGTATTTGCTATGATTTTGCATATTTCAATTGTTTCTGCAAACATTACATTATTTGTTTCGTTTTTAAACTCTACGGAGTTCTCATTTGATTTCATACAATTTTTAGTATGGAGATTCAACTCTATTGATGTAAAACTTTTTTTATTATTATAATTTAGATTTTCAGGAAATTCACATAGAGAAATATTATCATAATATAATGGAAATATATTATTTTTCTCCAATTTTGGTTTTAAATGAATTTTATATATATTCTTCAGTTCTTTGTCGTATTTTTTTGAAATTATACGGTCATATTCTATCGAAGATTGTTCTTTATTTTCGATATCAACCCAAAAAGTTACGATAATATATATGGTCTGAGGACATTCTTTGTGGTCAACGGTTCCTATTTTAAAAGATAAATTTGGATTTCCAAATTCCTGTCCATGAATTTTTAGTTCCTTACCTATCCTATTGGTCTTGTCCTTTGTTTTTCTTTTTTTGGTTAATAATTCAGTTTCTATCATATATGTAATTTACATCTAAATCAAATGTAATGAAAAGATTTGACAAAGTCAACTAAAAAGAAAAACTTGATTTTGTAATAGGTGTTTCTTATTTTTGATTATATGGAAAAATGGGAACAGGAATTTCAAGATTTAATTTTTCTTAATGATAATGACGTGCAAACAAGGCATGTTTTATATGAGAAAATAAAACATCAGACTATATGTAAAACTATTAAAATAGCTACTCAACCTACTTTTTTACATTTTTATATGGTTGAAACAAATGGAACACTTCAGCTTATGCAAAAAGCTTGTTCGGTGCGTTCCTATAAAGTTAACGATAATTATAATATGTATTGGCTCGAAAAGGTTAAAAACAGAAATGTGTATATTTATTTAAATGAAACAGATGGTATTTTTCATTCAATAAACAGTGTTTATCAGGATAGTGTATCGCCTATTCAACAAATAGTTAGAATATGTGTGGTGGAATGAAACTTTTTTCGTAGTTTTGCGTTTAAATATAAAATGAGCGAAGACCCACATAAAAATTGTAACCATAAACCTATGGTTCATCTACATGTACATAGTGATATGAGTTTATTGGATGGTTGTGGAAAAATAGAAGACTACATTAAAATAGCCAAAAAAACAAATCAACCGGCTCTTGCTTTAACGGAACATGGAAATGCAAGTTCAAGTCTTCAAAATTATCTTAAATGCAAAGCTGCAGGACTCAAAAGTATTATGGGTGCCGAATTGTATTTGAATGACGAAATATCAAAACACGAAGAAAGAAAAGATGAAGGAAAAAACACCCATCAACTTGTTTTGGTAAAAGATATTGACGGTTTTCGGAATTTAAATCATTTGACGTACCTAAGCTTCCAGCCAGAGAGTTATTATTATAAAGGACGAATAAATTCAGATATGCTTTTTGAGAATAAAAAAGGACTAATTTGCACATCTACTTGTTTGGCATCCCAATTTAACAGATTAATAGAACAAAACAAACCAGCCGAAGCTGAAGAAAGAATTAAAACATTCATGAGGGAGTTTGGAGATGATTTTTACATAGAACTTCAATTTAATGAAATTCCTCAGCAAAAGGATTATAATCACTTCTTATTGAGGATGATAAAAAAATACTCTTTGCCATTTATTTTAACTTCAGACGTACATTATTGTTTCCCAGAAGATAATAAATTACAAGATTTACTACTTTCAATAAACCAAAAAACAGATATAAACGACCCTTCGGCGTTTAAACTGAATGCCAGGCACCTGAATTTCTCAAATAGAGATGATTTTCACTGGGCAAACAAAGAATTTGGATTCAATTATCCTGAAAAATTTGTGGATGAGTGTTTAGATAACACAGTTAAATTAGCTGAAAAATGCAATTTTGAATTTGAAACAGGTGTCGAAAAATATCCAAAATTTCAACCAGAACAAGACGTAATAGACTACTTTAAAACCTCTGATACAAAAGAAATAATAACAAAACTTTCTCATGCAAAATTAAATCAAAAACTCAATCTTTATAAAAAAAATGGACTTGTAAAAATCAATGACGAAGTTATAAAACAATACCGAGATAGATTGGATTATGAACTTAAGGTTATTGATGACAAAAAGATGTTGGACTATTTTATGGTTCTTTGGGAATTATTGCAATTTTGTAAGAAAAACTCAATAAGTATTGGAACAGGAAGAGGAAGCGTGTGTGGAAGTTTGCTTGCGTGGTGCATAGATATTACCAAAGTTGATTCCATTCGACATGAACTTTATTTTGAACGATTTCTAAATCCGCAAAGAAAAAGCACGTGTGATATTGATACAGATTATGAGTCAGGAAGTGATGATTTGACTTTACAATTTCTTTACTCAAAATATGGAAAAGAAAGAGTTATTCCAGTTGTTACATTTTCTCGTTTTAATGAAAAAGCATGTTTAAAGGATGTTATTAGAGCGATGGGTGGTGAAACAGGTTTTGGGTCAGACGCACAAAAAATTACTTCCGAGATGCCCCAAAAACCAACATGGGACATATCTTTAAAAGAATGGTTTGAAACATGGCACCAAAATCCTGATTGTTCTGAAGAAGTCAAATCCTGGCTCCTCGACCCAAAAAACGATGAAATAAGAAAATACACACTAAAACTTCAAGGTCAAGTAAGAAACATTGGAAAACATGCTGCTGGAATAACAATATTGCCTGATGCTGTATGGAACTATATGCCTGTTAACATATCAAAAGGTCAAATCGTTTCAGGATTCCAAGAATCAGGTTCAGGAAAAGATTTGTCTGAACTTGGTATATTAAAATTGGACAGACTTAATCTTGGTACACTCAATGTCATAAAGAACGCGATTAAACTTGTTAAAGAACATAAAGGAATAGACATTCAGGAGCAGGTGGATGAAGTGGATTTGACAGACCAGAATTTGTTTTTTGAATTACGTATGGGAAACAATCAAGGAATCTTTCAAATGGATTCTTCGGGAATGAATGCTTTGATTCAGGGAATAAAAATTGACCGTTTTAGCGAAATTGTTTGTTGTACAAGTTTATTTCGCCCCGGACCAATGGGTGTTCGCAGTCATTTAACCTTCATTTCCAACAAGTTTTACCCAGAAAAAAGAGAATATATTCATCCATCACTAGAACCTCTTTTAGAAGAAACAAATGGAGTGTTGGTTTATCAAGAACAGTTGATGTTTATTTTAAATAAGTTGGGTGGTTTAGATTATGGTGTGGGAGATAATATCAGAAAATACATGGACGCTGCAGGTCCAATTATATCAAAAAAACTTAATGGAATTTTGTTGAATGAGAAAGAGGAAAACGACGAAAATTACAAAAATTATAATGAACTTTGGAAATTATTTATTGATGGTGCCAAGAAAAATGGTCTATCAGAAAAAGAGGTTGGTGATATAGAAGGTTGGTTGAATAAGTATTTGGGATATTCGTTTAATAAATGTTTATCAAAAAACCATACAGTACATTCAAAAACAAGAGGTAAGATAAATATTTTAGATGTTGAAATTGGTGAAGAAATATTGTGTTATAATCCAATAAATAAACAAAACGAATATTGTCCAGTTAAAAATATACACAAGAACGGAATTAAAGAAATCTATCAGGTTCATATTCTTCTAACCAAATTAGAATGTACATTAGACCACAAAATAATGACGGAAAATGGATTATATACTCTCTCTGAAATCATTGAAAAAGAATATAAAATGAAAGTAGGAAATGGATTTTATGATACGGATGAAATATATTGTTTGGGCAATACAGAAACATTTGACCTTGAGATAGATAGTAAATTCCACAATTATTACGCAAATGGCGTGTGTGTTTCTAATAGTCATGCCTTGGCATATAGCATCATCACCATGCAAACTCTCTTCCTAAAACACTATTATCCGGCAGAATTTTACACAGCGTTATTGAATTTTCCAAAAAGTATCCAAGATAAAGATAAAGAAAAACAATGGATGCAAGCTGTTTTGATGGGATGTCTTTCAAAAGGAATAGAGATAATACCTCCTGTGCGAAAATCTAATTTAGAATGGTCTCTAATAGATAATAAAACCATAGCAATGGGATTGCAATTTATTGACGGATTTGGAGATATTGCCTTTCAGGAATATCAAACTAAAAACGTAGCCAACATGACCAAAGACCAATTTTTTTCTACGAGATTCAGCAAGTTCAATAAAAAGAGTTTTGAATCATGTGTTAAAGCCGGCTTGTTTGATGACTGGTCTGAATCCAGGGAAGAAATTTTAGAATGGAAAAAACAAAAAAATCTTGATGTAATGCAGATTGATATGTTTGGCGAAGTAGGGGTTCAAAAAACAACCAAATACAGAAAAATGCCTAAAACTCCGGACATTCAAAAATATAAAGAGTTCATGGAAGTATGTAATTTGGATTTGCAATTGTTGAAACGATTACATGAACTAAAGGAAAATTTCAAAAAAGAATATGATATGGATATAGAATCCGTTACCAATTTCGAAGACCCGAAGAAATATTATTATTTTTGTCTTGAAAAAATAGAACCAAAATTAACAAAAACAGGAAAAACTATGTATATTATTCATTTGAGCGATGGTGCACAGGTTAAAAAAGTTAATATGTGGGATAATATGTACAAAAAATTAGCCAAAGAGATGGAGATAGGTTCTGTTTATATTACGAAGTTTATGAAAAATAAAGGATGGTTATCTTTTGATGCCTCTGGAGAATTTAGAAAAATGTTTTAAATTATGCATCAAGAATTTGAACAAGAATATAAAGATTGGTTCTTAAGAAATTTTGGTGAAACAAAAATTTATGGTGATAGCACCATAATTGTTGGATATAATCAAAATTTCATTGATTTTTTAATCAGTATAAGAAAACAAATGAATGACAAATATATAATAAGTTTTGATGAATGGTTAAAGGATGTTTCTATTCAAAAGATTTTATTTGAAAAAACAAAAAATGACAGTAGGACAATCAAACGAATTATCAAATGAGGATTTTGAAAAACTAATATCTTTCAAGAAAAGATATTCTCAACACGAAAGAGATATATTGAATAGTGAATGGAATATATTTTTTGGAGACAATTTCAATTGTTTCCCATTCGGAACATCAATGTCAAACAGATTTCAATATAATTTAGATTATTATCTTGATGTTCGTTTTCAAAGTTTAACTCCTAAATATTTTGGTTTTTATTCAAAAAGTTTTTTAGAAAAATTAAAAATCATTACTTTTGATGAGTGGTTTCACTGGATAAACACCCGCCACGTCCTATTTGAAAAATTTAAACCTTAGAAATTATTTTTTCTTTTTTGGTTTTATCTTGTTGATTATTTTAGCTTCTTCGTTTTTTACTTTCTGAACCTCATTTTTTACAGAATCCTCAACTGATTTTATTTTTGTTTCTATATTGTTTTCTATTGTTTTTACTTCGGCTTTAATATCACTAACAACTGTTTTGATTTCGGTAACAGCAGTTTTTTCAACAACAGTAGGAGCCCACACAACTGTAGTTTCTGCTTTTTTAGCAGTACTTTCAACAGTTTGTTCAGTTGTTTTTACTATACCGAATAAATTTTTAAAGAAGTTGATGATTTTTGTGATTATGTTTTTCATGTTATTTTTTCTTTTTTGGTTTTTGTGTTTTTCTTTTTAAGATATTGAATTTTCCAAGAAATAGCGTTTGTAATGCATTTAATTTTTCCATTACAACTGTATATACACTATTTGGGATTATCTTTAATATATGGAGGTTCTCAAAAATACTTACAAAACTTGTTAGACAAAATCCGGAAATAAGAGCCGTACTAATAAAATTGAAATTTGTGTTTATTTTAGCTATTTCAAATGAAATGGCAATTGTGCTACTGTAGCAAAAAAGAACCGCAAGGATGCGAGGAAGACGAGCACTCGAAAATGTCTTGTTTCTCAATGATTTAATTATTCCTGTCGCAGCATCAATCATTACAAGAGTGAACATGAAATAAACAGCATTAGCATCACTATACACATAATGAGTTATAAAAGATGTTAATGATGCAGCCATAACAACCAATAGTGTTAATATACTGTGTTTTATACCTATTATTTTGTTCCATAATTCAGTCCAATTTGCGTAGCCTAACATTAAGTGATTATCCTTATATATCATAGTTTTTTCCATTAAAATTGTTTATTGTGTTCATTTCAAATAAATAGCAAATTTTTTCTAAAATCAATAAATTGTTGATTTATATTGTTTTAATTCCTATCTTTGCAAAAATTTAAAATGATAAAAATATGAAAATCGCAAAATTTACCTATAAAAAAGAGGATAACACAGAGTCACAAAGAGAATTGTACAATGCCTATTTTGTAAAAGAAGCCACAAATACACTGAAGGATTTCGAAAAACCTGATATAAAATACATCAAGGGAATTGAATTCAAAAAAGAAGGACTTTCAGAAGAAGAAATCAAGAAATATGAGGACGCTATTCAGGATTTTTATGAAACAGCTCCGACATTGAGCGAATTCCTTGTAAAAGAAGGGTTGGATGCTACACGAGTTTCGGCAGATAAAACCTTTAAGAAGACTGGTGTAAGTGGAATGTTATTGACTGAAATGAGAGAGGTATAATCATGAAAAATTCAATTTATCAGGTTCCGATTAATGGAAGAATAATAGATTTGCACTATCTTCTTTCAATTAGTGATGTGTTTAATGATTTTGGATTGAATATTGAACTAACTTATCAATTGTCAGAAAAACCTATAAGAATTAATATTAGAAGACATTTTTTATCTTCAGAAGATACAAGTAAACTAAACGAAGATGAAGATAACAAATTTTATAAAGAAAAATTTGAAACTCTTATCAGGTCAAAAATTATTGAGGCTTGGACGGATTATAGGAATAATTTATAATGTCTGTTAGAGCAAGAACAAGAAAGGTATTATTTGAGAAAAATAAACATATGATTTGTCCGACTATTATGCTAAATAACGTAACGGTGTGTAGTAAGCTTAATATATATGACCCACAAAATGGAATTAATAATGTTCGTTCTTGTTATGGTGTTATTGTTGATTTTAATCAAATAGAAAATTCACTGTTTGATATTGATGACTTAAAAGATGAATTAGGTAATCAAATAATAAATAAAATTAATGATTATAGTGATAAAAAACCAAAAATTACAGATGATATTTTAAACGATTTATTTTTTAAGTATTTAATTAATCCTGTTGGTTTAATTAAACAATTTCCGTTAACATATAAAGATAGAATTGATTTTTTAATCATGGATTCAAAATTTGATTTACAAAATTTTCAAACACATAAAATAGTTGGATTATCGATTAATGTTGATATGGTTAATTCAGAAATACACATGCATGACATATTTTTTTCCATAATATCATATTTGTATTTTTATTTTTATAATACTTGTAAGATAAATAATTACAAATTAGTAATTTATAATATGAGTTTAACAGCAAAATTATATTATCCGGAAAACATGAATAGTTATTGTGGTGTTTTAATTAGATTAGCATTTAAAGATATAGACAATAATATTATAAAACCATATTAGGTTTGTTTTAAGTTTTTGCTATCCTATTTATATGAGATGGCAAAACGTAGAAAATCCGTTGCCTCCATATTTAAAAATATAAGGAAGCAGGCACTTAAAATACCAAAAACACAAAAACAAAAAGATGCCTATTTGGTCAAACAGGCAAAAAAAATGGACAAAAACCCAACTGGTCCAGAAAAACTTTTTATTAAACTTTTAAAAGAATTGAAAATCGAATTTGAAACTCAAAAGATTGTTGGTGGAAAAATATTTGATTTTTATATTCCACATAAAAACATGCTAGTTGAGGCGGACGGAAATTACTATCATGCTAAAGATTTGGTGTTAACAGAAATGAACGGTATGCAACGAAAAGCCGTTAAAAATGATAAAAGAAAAGATATTATAGCCAAAAGCTATGGTTATGAATTAGAAAGAGTATGGGAAAGTGATTTGAATAAAAACTATGAATTAGTCAAATCCAGGTTTAAATACCTTTTAGTTTGAAATGCTCCCATAGAGGTTCTGAATTTTGAGAATTGAACGGACTTGCATTATTTATTTTGAGATGTTTCCACACCATGCTTTTAATTAAATCTATGATTTCTCGACAACTACAACCATATTTCTCAAAAACTGACCATATTTGCACATAATCAATCCATAAGCAATCATTATTTTTGTAGTGTGCAATGAAAACCTCATTGTTTTTAATATAAAACACAACGTTAGGATGTTTGTCTGAAAATTTAATTTGGAAGTCATTTAAAAATCCAACAAATAAATTTTCAGCAGCTTTTTCTTTGCTGAATTTTTCATATAAAATATGACGAGTGAGTTTGCTCATTTATCATTTTCTAATTTGAGATGCTTCCACATCCTTGCAGTGCGTCCGGCTGACTGCCAATTGGGTGTTACATCCTTCAATTTGAGATGCTTCCACATCAGATGTGTTATTAACTCTCTGATTTCCAGATAATTATATTTATATTTTTTTTCAAAAATTGACCAAATATTATCATAATCTACCCATAAATCACCATCTTTTATTTCGAGTTCCATGAAAATATCATCGTTTTTCACATAAAAAACAACATCTGTATATTCATCTGTATATTTCAATTCGCAGTCATTTAAAAATCCCACAAAGAAATTTTCAGCAGCTTTTTCTCTGCTAAACTTTTCATATAAAACATGACGGGTTAATGCGCTCATGTTTGCAAATGTACAAAAAACTTTACTTTTGTGCAATATTATTTATTTTTACAAAAAGCTCGAAAATTTTTCTGGCTCTAATTATAAATAAAAACAAATGGAAAATACAACATCAGTTACCCTTGGTGACAAAACAAAAACAACTACAAACAGCGATTTACAAAACAAAGCTACCGTAGCAGGACTCAACTCTGAATTTACCAATCAGGAATTTATAATTCCAACGGACGAAATAGAATTGCCGTCTCAAGGAAGGTTTTATGCTAATAAAAAATCATCCGTAAAAATCAAGTTGATGACAACTGCCGAGGATGAAATTCTGACTTCTCCTGAACTTATCAAAAATGGTAAAGTACTAGATGTTCTTCTTGAAAGTAGTATTATAGATAGAGACCTTCGTCCGGCAGATATGTTGATTTGTGATAAGAATGCTGTGCTTTTACAATTACGTTCCAGTGGTTATGGTGATGAGTATGATTTTAAAATGATATGTCCTGAATGTCACGAGTCATATATTGCCAAAATAAACATATCAGAACTTAAATATAAGGATTTGATAGAACCGGATAGTAATGGTTTATATACTGTGACACTTCCAAAAATGAAAGCAGTGATAAAATTCAGATTATTAACCGGACAAGATGAAGATAATATCAGCAAAAAAATAGAGAAACAAAGAAAATTAAATAAAAACGCCACAACATCCAAATTACTTACCGAAAGATATATAATTCAAATTATGGATTTTAATGGTCATACTGATAAGTTATATATTAGTAGCGCAATAGGAGCCATGCCAATTTCTGACAGTTTTTATCTTAGAGAATATATGCGAATAGTTGAACCAGGTATAGATATGGAACAGGATTTTACTTGTGAAAAATGTGGTCATACATATGAAGATAATGTTCCAATTTCAGCAAGGTTATTCTGGCCGAACGCGAAGTACTAAATTTATAAATGAACCCAACACTCGAACTGATAAAAACTCCTTTCGATGAGATTTTTTTACCATCTGAAGGTCTTTTTTATCCAAGTAAAAAATCAAGAATAAAAATACGACACATGACAGGGAATGATGAGTTATTACTTTCATCTCCATATATGTCACAAGACGGAACGGCGTTAAAACTTTTAATAAACAATCTTGTCCTTGAACCAAATTTAGAATATGATGAATTATTGGTGTGTGACCGCAATGCAATTTTACTATTTTTAAGGTCATCATCTTATGGGGATGATATTGAAATGGAATTTGTATGCCCAGGATGTCAAATCCAAGCAACCGGCAAATTTCTAATTTCATCAATTGAAACAAAAGATATTACACAATATCCTGATGAAAATGGAAATTACACATATAAAACAGAAAAGTTAAAAATTTGTTTCGCACCAGTACGTTTGAAAAACGAACAACTTATAAAAAGCGGAAATCTTATAGATAGATATATGGCTCAAATAACATCTATAAATGATTCAACAGACAAGAATATAATCCATAAACATATATTATCTATGAGAGCAAAAGAATCAAAATCTTTACGAGAATATATGGACAAAGTTGAACCAGGGTTTCAGGAAATAGTTATGTTTACTTGTCCTGATTGCCAGGAAGAAATAAAAGATACTTTAAAAATTGATGAGAACTTTTTAAAATTACCAGATTCACATATACTTGTAGTTAGAGAAGAATGTTTTTTATGTTATTATTATGGAAAAGGAGGAATCACAAGAGGTCAGGTTTATGAAATGACTATTGATGAAAGAAGGTGGACAATTAATAGAATTACCAAAGAGGTTGAAAAACAAAACGAAGCAGAACAAAAAGCAATGGATAAAGCAAAAAGCAAACGTTAAATTTCCATCTATTTATCAATGTGAAACAAGTAGATACAGATTTAAACAAACAAGCAGAAAAAATTTCAAAAATAATTAAAAAAGATGCTTCTTTTTTGAAGGATTTTAAGTATGAGGGATTTTCTCAAAAAAATAAAATGAATCTTTGGAAGTTTATGCATGAATATCCAGATTATAAATACAGAATTATTTTCGGAGAAAAAGATGATAAATGGAAAGTTAAAATATTTGTTTACTGGAGAAATGAAACAAAAAATCCAACAATAACAATAGGAAAGGATTACGATTATGAAACACAATTTTATAATAGTTTTTCAACCCTAATAGACCATTTAGATAAAAGATTAAAATCTAACCCAATCATGGGAACCCATTTATACAACGACGATAATGAAGAAAATATGGTTTCTCAAGCTGTCCCAATGTTGATTGAATTAAAAAAGAAAGGTGATATATTAATGAAAATCAAAAACCCGCAAATGAAGGATTTGCAAAAAATATACAAAGAAATTAAGAATATTCCAGATAGTAAACTACTTCAATATTGCAAAGTAAAATTCCAAAAAGAATATGAAAAACAAGACTTATTATTTGACCTTCAGAAGCTCAGTCAGATAGATTATTATTACACTATTCAAACGACTCATTTGGCAAAACATGAAATAAATAAATCTTAACTATTGACTTATTAAAATAAATTTTGTATCTTTGTTGAAATTATTTAATTAACAAAAATTTCAATGAAAAATCAAAAAACAAAAATCCAGAAGAACGTAGAATGGGACTACGCTGGTTTAAAAAACAACTCAAATTTTTTCGGAACACAATCCGATTGGAATCAAACATTGATTTCTGTAGTCAATATGGTATCTTTGGATATTCACAAAACTTTACAAAATGGAGGAGCCGACACAGTTGAGATTTATTCTCAAGCAATCTTTATGCAATTAATTTCCACTATTGAGTATTTTTATTCTTGCTCTATGTTTAAATTTATGCCTGAATTCAGAGGAGCAATTGGAAATAGATACAAAGTTTTGCTTAAAAAACCATTATCAAACGATGATTTGAATAAGGTTAATATTGTAAAAAGAACTGAAGAGTCTGAATTTATTTATACTATTGAAATTAAAAATTTGCCCGAATATAAAGAAATGAATACTTGGGACCATGATGGGTTGGAAAATAATCCTGAATTTTTTGGAACTCACAAAGGTTGGAATGCAACTTTTGTGTCCACTATTGGAAATTATATGAAACCAAATAGTGAGTTAGTAAGAATAGTTTTCTATTCTGATAGTTTGTTTTTTGAACTTTTTTACAATTCAGAGTTAAAAAAGAATCAATTTAAAAAATTAGAATTCAAATGTATACCAAATTTAAGAGGACTTTTATTTGGAGAAATAGGAGTTTGTTTTGAAGAAACGAGCAATCCATTAAATTATAACAAAATAGAACTTATTTATTCGGATTTCACATCTTCGTGGATAGAAGTTTTAAATTTTGATTGCCAAGACATAAATAAATCGTCATTCCTCCCTGATGATAACTATATAGTAAACATAGTTAAAAACAAACCCAACACAAATATAATTATTTGGGACTACAAAGGACTACATGGTATTCCAAATTTCAATGGAACTCAAAAAGATTGGAATACATCTATCAAAAAAACATTGATTGAAACCTTTCATAAGATTGATAAAAAATATTCTGTTTGTATTGTCGCAAGTCCACAATTTGGAGGCATTATAGATGATATAGATGTGTTGGCAGGAGTTCATTATCTTGATACAAACAAACAGTTAAGATTACAATTCAGTGACCATGATATTATCAATATAAAAATTTCTAACCTTGTCCCTCAAGATGAATTTTTAATAATTACAAATACTATTGATGGCAAATTTGAGGTACAAACCATAAAGATGATTAATTTTGTGTAAATTTGACTTATTATTCGACAATAGAGAGTACCCACATGGCTTTTAAAAAATAAATTTGCTTTATTAATATTGTTTCATTATTTTTGCAATAAATTTAAAAATTATGGAAATCACCAAAGAACAATTTATCAACACATTTAAATCAGAATGTTCAAAAGCAGCGGATAATGCAAATGTAAATGCGTTTATAGACGACAACAATAATGATGTTGTTTTAGATATTGGCGGTAATATTTCATTCTTATTAATGGCATTATCCAAAAATAATAATGCTATCCTATCTTATGTTGGGACTATAATGCTCGAAGGCATTGTTGAATATAAATCCTTTGAACTAACAAAAGAAGAATGTGGAGATTTGGTTAATTTTTACAAAGATTCAGAATCTATTGCTATTCTTAATTTCAAAAAATCAGCAATACTATTAGCCGAATCTGTTTTAAAAACTATTTTGGTTTAAAAATTTTCACTATTTATGAGAAACCATAAGTAGTAGTGAAAGACCAAGTAGAGGAATATGAACAATTACAAGCAAAAATAGATAATCTATTCGAAGCTATAAAATTACCGTCTTGGCTTACACCAAAGCCAAGAACCAATACCATAAATATTACACACCAAAAACCACAATCAGTTATTGATTATGAAAAATCTGTAGAAAACAATACGGAATGCCCAGGTGGTGGTAATGGAAGATTTGTTAGTGAATTAGGTTCTGCATCCGGAACGTTTTATTCATCTAACTTCAAACACAAGGGATTTGTGAAGGATTTAACTCCTCTTATAAACAATGCAAAAATATCAAAAAAGTTTCTTCGTTGTTATGATTTAACTAAAGACCCAATGAAAATTGCATGGCTTTTTAATGGAGATTTTGAAGCTGATTATTTGGATTGGGATACACAACAAAAAAAGATTATTTTTTCAGGAAAATGGAAAAATCCAAGTTTGCCAATGTATGGAATAAATGTATCAAACCAAACGGATTCTAAATCACCACACAATAGAACTTACAAAGTGTTCTTAAATAAAAAAATATTTGGACCATTCACATTTGACCAAATGATTGCTATGCTCCAAAAAAAACAATTAAATGCTCAATCTGCTATTTTGCCGAGTGATGGTAATAACTATATTGCTTTGAGCGATGATAAAAGTTTAAGTATTATACTTCAAAATCTTGCTCCAAAAGCAAAAACCACCAAAGGTAAAACCGTAACAAAAACATCCACGCTTGGCAAAGTTATAAAGCCGGTTAAAATATAATTTTTATTTCACGTGAAACTTTATTTAGGATTTTACGTATAAGGTAATAAAAACAATAAAAATATAATAAAAATGAATACGCAATCATACATTGAAGTAAATGAAACAAAAAAACAAGTCAACATATTTGGAGACAAATTTGTTGAAGATTTATTATCAAAAAACAAACAACCTTCTATTGAGGAATCATATAAGGAATGGAAAAATTCTTCTCCATTAGAAGGTTTAAACAAAAAAGAAAAATTAAAAGTTGTTCAAAAATTTGAATTACTTAGTTTTATACTTTTAAATCAATTAATTATTGGTAATCCACATTGTGAGAATCATTTCGAAATAGTTAAGTTATGCTGTTTATCTGATTATGATATTAAAGACATGTATAAGGTTATTGGTCTAATAGATTCAAAAATGACCAATAAAATCAAAGAAAGTTGTGATGTAAATATTACGTTTTGTAAGAAAATTTCTACAGAAATAATTGATAGAAATATGTGATTCAGGATTTGACACTGACTATTTGAAACTTTTTGTCAGGATTTTACGTTTAAACAATAAACAAACTTAATGGAATTAAATCAACCAGAACCAACTTTAGATGAAATGTTTAAATATTATTTAGAAGATGATTGGATTAAACTTGGACCCATAGAAGTATTCGAAATTTTAAAAAACAAGACAGGTTTATGTTTTACCGTAAACCAAAGCTTGAGTTTGGTTGAAAAAAAATTAAGACCTCACTATAAAGGAGTAGATACCAGAAAGGTGTTATTTGAAAAATATAAAAATTAGATTTTTGTAGAACCTTTGCTTTCCGCTACTTTTTTAACTTGTTTTTGATTTACGTTTTTTCCAGGAATAGGATTTGAAGCTGTTGCCATATTTTTCTTACCCAATGCTTGTCCATAAACCTTACCAGTAAGTGCTTGATATTCTTTCTTTAATTGATTCATTTGCTCTGTTTTTTGAGCAATAGCCATTTTTGTTTGTTTGATGCCATTAACAGTATCTTGAACTTTATTCTGAGTTACACCTGCTTTATAAGTATTTCCAACTGCTGTTGCTGTGTTTTGGACACCTGTTTTTACGGCAGAAGCTTTATTTGAAATGTTTGTCCCAACTTGACTTGCCTTATTCGATATTGCCTGACCTGCTTGTTTTGCGGCTCCTGCGAATTTGTTTCCAATGGCTGAACCCACATTTTTTAAACCTGAAAAAACATTACCAAGTCCTTCATCAACTTCTTTTTCTTTCTTTTTCGTATTTGGTTTATCTGATTTATTTTTCGCACCAACCATTTCTTTTTTCTTTTCATCGCTCTCTGTCAAAACCTTCATCTCATTCTTGATTTCAATCATTTTGTTTTCAAGAAGTTTTTTCTTTTCATTCAATTCTACTTCGAAATGAATCATCTCAAGAAGTGCTTTTTTGGTAATTGTATTGGTTGGTTTATTTGCCATTTTGTTTTAATATTTTAACCATAAATAGAATAAAAATTTTGTTTTTGAAACAAATAAATGAATTTTTCGTTTAAAGTAATAATGAGTTTAAACAACCCGAGTCCAATAAAACAAAAAGCTATTGATATAGTTGAATCGAAATATAATGTCAAAGTCAGTATTAAAAAATTAGATTCCATAGCTTATGGCGAATCTTGCTGTACAAATAAAAGAACTATAAACATATCTTCAAAGGTTAAAAATATAAATAAATTTGTTTTTTGTTTATTCCATGAAGCCGGTCATTTTTATTGTTATGATAATCACATTTATCCTGCTTACCATAGATGTATGGCAACTCAATTTATGACTCAAAAACAAAAAAGAGCGTTAATATTGACAGCGTGGAAAGCTGAAAAATATGTTGATAATTGGGCAAATTCAGAAATGAAAAAATATTTCCCGGAATTAGACGAAATGGAGTCTTATACAGAAAATTATAAGGCAATATTTCATTCAGAGTGGCTTTATAAACATTATAAATGGTGAGATATTTTTATATATTTATAAATAGAATGACAAAAGAAAATTTGACAAAACAAGAACTTATTGCTCTGTTCAAAAAACAAGCAAAAACAGGAACTTTAAAAATATTAGAGTACTTAGATAACGAAGAATGCTATTTTGAATATTTGGGTTTTAAATTTGATGGAGGGTACATTTGTATAGGCGGAAATAATAATTTTAGATATTTTATTACATCAGGAAACCTGAATTTCGCAGACATGAACAATGAGGAATATACCGAACTATACGACCTATTTATCGAAAAACAATATATTCTTATGAACAAACAAAAGCCAGCTAAACAACTGTTCGTGGAAAAAATAGAAAATATTAATAATAAAATGACGCGTCCTGCCTCATGTGAGTCTATGCCAAAATTTCTTTATCACCACGTACATACACTACAGGAAGTTTCGGATTATTTCTTGCCGACTGTGAACTTGTCAAATCCTAATATCCTACTATAACCAAATCTCGGTTACGCTGGATTTGACACAATATCAATAAAATTGCACAATTAAGTTAGGATTTTACCTATTTGCTATCTAAGATGTGTCACAAAGTGCCCAGACGAACTCCATTAAAATCAAATAAAAAATATCTGTCTGTGTCGAAGACCAACGAAGTTGTAACACCTCTCCAAAATTTTTCGTATAATATCAAATAAGTTTATTCCTATTTAAATATAATACAAAATGGCAAAGGCAAAAATTTCAGTAAAAAAAGCAACCACAAAAGTTAAAACAACAAAAAGGGCACCCAAGGCACAAGGGACATCAAAAACAAAAGCCCCTACAACAATGATTGTGAAAACAAATATATTCATATACATCATGCAGCTTATTTTTTGGCTCATTGCCCTTCCTTTCCATCTAATATGGTCAATTGTTAAAATTATTTATAATTTGGTGTTTAGGATGCCGGCAAGCCCTGCTCCTATTAAGGGATTGTTACGACTTGGGTTGTTTGTTTGGATTGGGTTCCAATATGATGTTATTAAAAGTTTTATAGAAACAAATCAATATACCTCAAACCATTCAGTAACGTTGATTGGAATTGTCGGACTTATAATTTTAGCTCGAGTTATTATATCTCTTGGTGAAGTTTTAGGTTTTCATGATTCTAAAGGATTTACTTTTTACCGTTCAGGTTCTGAATATAGAATACCTGGTACCTATGATAATATTAATGAAATTCTTGATTATAGAAATACATTATGCGAAGCAAGACACACTCCTGGTAAAGTTGAAGAAATGAGAAAAACAGGATTTATATCTAAGGCAAGATTAAGTCAATTAGGTTCAGAACCAGCGTTAGATGAAACTTTAGAATACGTAAACACCATGGTTGGTTGTAAAACTACTCCAGGTGGGTATGAATATTTAAAAGGATTGTTTGGTGGTGGAAACAAATAAAAATAAGTAATTAACATAAAAAAGCCTGCAATTAAAAACTGCGGGCTTTTTTTATGAGTTCTATTTATTTGAATAAGAGTAATAAATGGCAAAACAAAAAAATAATTTAACACCAGATGCAGAAGCTTTGAAAAAAGCATTCACAGAGATGCAAAAAGTCATGAATTCTGGTATGGAATTATCTGAATATATGGGTAAGACCGATACTCTTATTGGTAGTATCAGTTCCCAATTATTTGGGATATCAGAAAATAAGTTCTTTACAAAAATACAAGCCACAGAACAAGTATGGAAAGATATGTTGAAAAGTGTTTCAGAACTTGATGAACAGATTAATAATATGTCTGTTAGTTTAAACACAGGATTTAATAATGCTATAAAAACCTTTAGTAGATTTGGTGGAAATATAACAGATATTACAAAAAATATGATTCCTGAAATGGCGCAACAGGTTCAAGATGCAGTGGAGAGTATGGATTTTACAAAAATGTCTCATGAAACAAGAAAACAATTTATTGATTTAGTAGAAGATAAAAAAGGATTTAAAACATTTGCCAAATTTTTTAATGAAGATTTAAGTAAAGACCTTGCCAAAGCACAAAATGACCTCGCCGGAGTTCGTGCTAAAATGGATAGTGTTGGGACATCTGTTATGAGTTGGGGAAAGAGTCTTGATGCATTTGGAGAAAGATTAACCAAGGGATTTAATTTGAGTGCCATAGCAACGTCTATAGGGGATTTTGACCAGGCGATGAGCGATGCTCAAATTACAAGTGGAATTATGTATAAAAATAATTCTGCAGGGATGATGGATTTGGTTACTGAAAACCAAAGATATGGAATGGGATTGAAGGAAAATATCGAATTGGTAAATGGACTTGGGGCAACTTTAAGAACAACTAGTTTTGATGTTTTATCTGGTGCTGCCAAAGATATGGAAGCCATAGCAAAACAAACCGGATTAAGTGTAGCGCAAACCGCAAATCTTGGTGGTGAAATTATGTTGTATGGAAAATCCTCAAAGTATGTTAAGGATTTGACAGAGGCAACAATGAAAGACGCTATGGCATATGGTGTTAATGGACATAAAATTATGGAAGACATAACTAAACATATGCCTATGTTCAGACAAATGGGTTATATGGGGATAGAAAATTTACGAAAAATGTCGATTACAGCCGAGCACCTTGGGCAAAGTTTGGATGAAGTGTTTGATATGACTAAACGAGCGCGAACCATCGAAGGAAGTCTTGAAATGGCGAGCAGATTGGCTTTATTAGGCGGAAAATTCAATGCCAACCCAATGGATTTACTTGCTGCTGCTCGTAAAAACCCTGCTGAAATGCAAAAAATTCTTGGTCAAATGGGTTCTGATATAGGTAATTTTAATAAAAAGACAGGAGAGACGACCTTTGACGCAGGTATTGATTATGATAAATTATCTCAATTTCAGGAGATATCCGGGATATCGGTCGATAACATGCAAAAACAAATACGTCAAATGAATATTGATACTGAGAACACAAGAAAAATAACAGCTTCAACATTACCGGGAATGTTTGATGGACTTGATGAGAAAGAAAAAGCATTTTTGTTGAGCCATATGGGACAAGATGGAACACTGAAATTAGATGGAAAAAATATAGATGTTTTAGCGCAAGTATCAAAAACATCTATATCAGCAGCAATGACCATATCTGAAAACAATAGGAAAACACAAGAAGAGCAAGCTCAAAATAATATATCCATGAAAGATAGCATGAAATTTTTCAAAGATTCTATAATGGGAGTTTTTATTGGATTGGAACCTTTGATAAAAATAATAACTTCTATCATACAAGGATTTAACAATGTATTTGCAAAATTAGATTCTGGTTGGAAAATGTTAATTGCTGGATTAACTGCTGTATTCGCATTATTCTTCGGTGCTCAGAAACAAATCCTATCGGGGTTTTGGTTTGGAAAAGGTTTTTCAAGAGCAACAGGAATTGGCGCAGAAAAAGGTGGTGGAATATTAGGGTTTTTTAAGAAAAATAAAGGCGGAGACGGAAAAATTCCGTTACAAGAAGAATCTGGTAAATTACCAAAAGATGGAGCACAGAAAGGTTGGTTAGAAAGTTTAGGTGATGGATTGGCAGTATGGGGTAAAAAAGCAAAAGATATATTCATAGGGGCGGCTACCTTGGCGGCATCAGCAGTCTTGGTTACTGCTGGTATTGTTGCTATTTCTTATGGAATTTCCGCTATGGGAGACCCAAGTGGAAAACAAATTTTAATGTTTGGTGGAATATTAGTTGGTTTAGCTGGTAGTTTATATTTAGCATCTAAAATACCAGTAAATAAAGAAGGTTTGCTGGAATTAACATTGTCCATGGCATTAGTGGGTTTGGCTTTTTTGCCTTTTGCACATGCGATGAAAACATTACAAAATGTTTCTTGGTCAAGTATGTTTGGTAGTATAATAATGGCAGGAGTAGCAATAGCGGCAGTATCTGCTATTGGAGCAAGCATTGAAGTTACAGCCCCTTTATTACTTGCAGGTGCGTTGGTATTGGGTCTTGCTGGTGCTGGATTACTTCTTTTTGGTTCAATTTTACAACAAGCCGCACCAGGATTTCAGGAAATATCTAAAATTAATTGGAATAGTTTCTCTCAAATGTCAGGAGCTATGCTACAAATAGCCGAAGCCGGTCTAATAGGGGTAGTTGGTGCCCTGGGTATAAAATTACTTTCATGGAGTCTTGGTTCATTAGCAGATGTAGCAGATAGATTAGACACACCACTAACAAATTCAGCAGCAGCTATCACAGCAATGGGTACGGGCATCACATCTTTAAAATCTGCTTTAAAAGATTTAGACACATCAAAATTAGAATCATTGGCATCTGTAAGTGAAAAATTATCAACAGGTTCTATATTTTCAAATTTAGCAGGAGCTATATCATCAATAACTGGTTCAAAACAAGAAGAAAAACAAAAAGAAATAACTATAAAATTGGAACCCGTGGAACTAAGAATAAATGGTAGGTTTTTGCAAGAATTAATTTTAAAAGATACTAAAATTATTAGTTAATTTATAATATTTGTTTTTGGAATATATCTTTTTGGAAAGATTTGATATTTTTCTATAGCATCTTCTATTGATTCAAATACGGTTTTTATATGAGGAATATTTCTCCCTTTAAATTTTAAAAATGTCTCATAAGTTATGAATTCATTCGCTTCTATTATTTTGTTAAAAATACCAAATATTCTTGATTGTTTATTTTTAATAATAGTTTCGGCAGGGTCTTTATATATTTTTGGTTTTGGATTCTGTTTAACATATTTTTTTCTGTGATGAAAGCTTTTAAGTTGTTTTTCATTGGATTTAAATATTTCAAATTTATTAATTGCTTCTTTCATAGAATTAAATACAATTGAAATATGGGGTGCTCTTCCTCTGTGTTTTAAATAATTTTCATGAGTGATTAATTCTTTGTTTTCTACAATATTAAAAAATACACCAAAAATACGACCTTCTAAAATTTTTCTACCCTTAACAGAAGAGTCAATATATTTTTTAACTTCTTTAATAGACAATGTTTTTATTTTTTGATTATTATCGTTAAAAGAAATGTATTTATTATATTTCTCCATAGCTATTTCCAACGACTCAAATGATTCGTGTAAAAACTTAATATTTTTTGTTTTATATTCGTTAAACAACTTAATTGTAACCATGGGATGATTCTCTAATATTTTATAAATCACAGAAAATGTCATAATTTCATCAATTGATATAAATGCTGTTTCAGAAGATAATAATTCATCAATTTCTCCATTGATTGTTTTTAACATTCTTTTGTTTGGAGTGAAATTGGCATATATTTTTAAGGCATTTTCAATATCTTCAAATACTTTTTGAATACTTGGTGCAGAATAATATTTATATATTTCATATGTATTATATGTTATTTTTTGATTTAGTCTTTCTATTTTTATAAATGTTTTAAAAACCTTATTTTGTTTAGCTTTAGTCTTGTGTTTTATGTCTGTATTCCTGGTTGTAAGTATTTTAGTTATTTTTTTTATAAATTCTTTATCTAAATTTCTTTTTCTTAATCTTTCTGCATGTTGTTCACGAAACTCTTCATTGTTTGGACCATGCCATGTATTATAGCTTATTGCTTTAATTTTTTCACTTTGTGCTGCTCGTCTTTCTTCGTTCCCTTCACTATTCCAAATTTTATTCCATGTATTTCTTCCGTTTTCCTCCCATACAGGTTTCATTTTTTCTCTTAATTCTTCGTTACCTTCACCAAACCAAGCCTCATGAATACCATTTGATATTTTTTCTCTAAATTCTTCATTGTTTTCTCCGTGCCATAACTTTTTTGCTTGTTCAGAAGCATCTTTAGCTTGTTTTTCTCTACCTTCTTTATTTTCTTCACTATTCCAAAACCAATCAAAAAATTTTCTCCCATTATCAACAAGTATTGGTGCCATTTTTACCCTAAATTTTTCATCATTCCACAAATTTGTCATAACACCAAAAGATACTTGTGACATTTGTATTCTACGCTCTTCATTTCCTTCTCCATACCAGAATTCTTCCATGTTTTTAATGCCATTTTCACTTGCTAATTTTCTTAATTTTTCTCTTTCTTCTTTATTTTGCTCGTATTCTGGATTTTCAGGATTCCACATCTTATCATTATAATCTATTGATTGTTGAATTATTTTTTCTCTGTATTCTTCAAAATTATTATATTCTGGATTATATTTATCCCACACTTTTTTATTAAATTCTTGCATAGCATTGGCTCCAATGGAATGAAAATCAGTGTGCTCTTCATAACCTAACCATTGTAAATTATTAGGATGGTTATTTAATTTGTTGTTTGATAGCCAATATCCAGCATGATGCGTTATCAAATATCTTTCAATCCCACTTTCTACCAATTCCTTATATCGAATGTCGTGTTCATATTTGTTGTAGTATAAATTAACCACCGTATGCACATTCATCCATTGTGAATTAGCAGCAACTCGAAATTGCAAATAACCTTTTTTGGTCAATCTCGTTTCGTAACCACTATAAAGTTTCCCATAATCCTCCCGTCCAAAATTATGACCTTTCATAGATTCCACATAATCATTAAGTTTTTGTTTGTTTTTCATATTAGTTGTTGTTTTGGTTCGTGTTAGTGTACGCTTGACTGTATGTTATTTATTTTTATTGATAAAATCCACAATCTGATTTTCTACAAATTTTGATTTATTAATAGCCATTTTATCAGCCAAAATATCAAATTCATTATATATATTTTCAGATATTGTAAAGGTTTTTTTGATTTTGTTTGAATTTTGAATAGAATAGAATCGCATTATAACATGCTTTATATATTTATTTTTTTCATCATACATTGCTGGAGTTAAATAAAACGAGTATATATACACAACATCACCAAAACAATTATATGTTTCACCTGGTTTTAACAATATACATTGTGTTGTTATAAATTTACTTTGTGTATTCCCAGAATATGATATTTCTCCATTTTTGCTTAAAAAGAATGCGGATTCATCAATATATTGCACTTCGCTTTCCGGAAATAACTGCTTTATAACGATATCGTGCTGTATCATTTTTTGTTTAAAGATGGCTCCATCTCGTGTTTCATCCTCTTTGGTAGCATTTTCTATTATGCTAATTAGTTGTTCTAATGGTGTTTGGTTTTGAATTTTATTTTCCATATTTTATATTTATTTATAATACCACAAGACATTATGTGGTATAAGTAAATATAACAAAAAATTATTTTATTGTCAAGTTTTAAAAATAAATTTCGTATATTTGCAAAAATTAAATTTAAATAAATGAAAAATAAAAGAAAATATTATAACTTTTCCGAATTGATAATTCTTATTCCAAGTTTAGCTCAATATGAAGGTTCATATCCAAACATAGAAAGTGTTTCCGTTGTAATAGATATTATAGATGATTATGCTCATAATAACGGATTAAAATTTGATTTTATAATGACATTAAAAGACGAAAATTACATTTATGTTTTTAGTGAGAAATGAGCGCCTTAACACGTCATGTTTTATATGAGAAAACAAAACTATCCCTTACTTATCATAATAATAGTCATAGTGGATTATTAACTGCTCAACTTATATATCATACAAAAATTCCACAACATACAACACACCTCAAAGCTTTAAAAGATATAAAATATAATAATGTAACCTTTATTAAAAAAGGTCATAATGTTCCGTTTTACAGTCAGGTGATTCGTTGGGGAGATGATAATTGTTATAAAATTTTGAACATAGTTATCGATGTCCGTCCTCCTGGAATATATGGAATAGCATTTGAGTTTAAACTACTTGGAGATATAAAAATTGGTGCATTCCTGTAACATGTCTCATTTATTTTTCGTATAATACATATTAAAACCACATATTTATAAAATAATGGACAAAATAACAGAAGGAAAAATAAGAAAAATAGTACATGAAACTATTAAAAAACAACATGGAGGAAATCCACCAAAACTATTGGAATATTCAAGAGTTAATAAGATTGGTGATTCTATATCTTTTGGTAATAAGATGATTTATGTTTATAATGATGATAGAAACGAAATGTCTCCACATTTCCATTATTTTGATGCAGAAAAGAATTTTAATATTGAAGTTAGAATTGAAGGAGTTTTAGACAATCCTGTTATTATAAAATCTGACCCAAGAGCTGGAGTTCCAATAAATAGGTTAAATACGTGGGATGGGCTTTCAAAAGAAAGAAAAACTCTAATTAAATGGCTTCCTGAAATAAGCAAAAGAAATAGAGCACTAACAAATTATATGTTATTGATTCTTTTGTGGAACGCCAACAATCCTGATAATGAAATAGAAGTTCAGGAAGACGAGATATAAGTTCTTCCAATTTTTTCTCCATTGCTATTTATAACCAAGATGGCAATAGATTATTCAGACGAAACCTGGGAAGAAGAACAAAGTAGATTAAAAAATGAAACATTTTTCGGTTCGTATTCTGACGGAATAAGAAATATTTTATTATCAAAAAATATTGAAAAACCGCAGAATCTATATGATATTTTATATACTCCTGCAAGAGCTACTCAATTAGCAAAAAATGTTGAAACAATTTTTCCTACACTTGATGAAACTTCAAAAGTAATAAGAGACAATCAACTTAAAAATCTTGTTGTAGAGCAAATAAATCTTGACCAATCAGGTGAAAAAACACGAACTTCACAACTTGCAAAAAATAGTTTAATTCAATCAACAATAAATTTGTCTAATATTTCTGTTGGAATACGAAATAATTTATTGACACAAAATGTAGAAACTCCGAATCCAATCGATGTTATCGCCCAATCAGAGCGAACAGCAGAATTATCTACTAATGTCGAAACACTGAATCCAATTGACACCATCGCTCAATCAGAACGCACAGCAGAGTTGGCAACCAATGTGGAAACTCTGAATCCAATTGACACCATCGCTCAATCGGAGCGTACAACAGAGTTGGCAACGAACGTGGAAACGCCGAATCCAATTGACAATATCGCCACGTCTGAACGCACAACAGAGTTAGCGACCAATGTAGAAACTCCGAATCCAATTGACAATATCGCCACGTCTGAACGCACAACAGAGTTAGCGACCAATGTAGAAACTCCGAATCTGATAGACACGATTGCCACGTCTGAACGCACAACAGAGTTAGCGACCAATGTAGAAACTCCGAATCCGATAGACACTATTGCGCAGTCAGAGCGTACAACAGAGTTGGCAACAAATGTAGAAACACCGAATCCGATAGACACTATTGCGCAGTCAGAGCGTACAACAGAGTTGGCAACCAATGTGGATACACCGAATCCTATTGATACGATTGCTCAATCAGAGCGTACAATAGAGTTGGCAACCAATGTAGATACTCCAAATCCAATTGATACGATTGCTCAATCAGAGCGTACAATAGAGTTGGCAACCAACGTAGAAACTCCGAATCCAATTGACGTTATTGCTCAATCGGAGCGTACAATAGAATTGGCAACGAACGTGGATACACCGAATCCAATAGACGTTATCGCCACGTCTGAACGCACAATAGAATTGGCAACCAATGTGGAAACTCCGAATCCAATTGACGTTATCGCTACATCTGAACGCACAATAGAGTTGGCAACCAACGTAGATACTCCGAACCCAATAGACATTATCGCCACGTCGGAACGCACAATAGAATTGGCAACGAACGTAGATACTCCGAACCCAATAGACATTATCGCCACGTCGGAACGCACAATAGAATTGGCAACGAACGTAGATACTCCGAACCCAATAGACATTATCGCCACGTCGGAACGCACAATAGAGTTGGCAACCAATGTTGATACACCGAATCCGATTGACACCATTGCTCAAACAGAACGCACAACAGAATTGGCAACCAATGTTGAAAATCCAAATCCAATAGACGCTATTGCTCAATTTGAACGCTCACAGGAATTAGCAACCAACGTAGAAACTCCGAATCCTATCGACATTATTGCCCAAATAGAGCGAACCATCGAGTTATCCACAAATGTAGAAACTCCGAATCCTATCGACATTATTGCCCAAATAGAGCGAACCATAGAGTTATCCACAAATGTAGAAACTCCGAACCCAATAGATATTATTGCCCAATCAGAACGCACAATAGAGTTATCATCTAATGTTGAAACGCAAAACAATATAGAAATTATAGCTCAATCAGAAAGAACACAGGAATTATCATCAAATGTTGATGCTCGAATTAGCCTGGATTCAAATTCTGATGTTTATAGAAATAATATGTTGGCTAAAAATGCCGGATTTATTGATGATTATAGTTTGGGCAGTGGTGAATTAGGAATAGGAAATCAAGGAAATCTTTTGGGGACTACATTGTTTATTGGTGGAGAATCTGTTTTTGTTGGACTTAGTAATCTCGCTATTATGAGTTTTCCTATTAGACAATTGATGTTGTTGGAAAATAAAATTTTTGATAATAGCAAATCGCTGTTTGCACAATATGGTATTTCTGCTACACAAAATGGAGTTTTAGAACGCGCAGGAGTTCAATATAATATCCCGGGAACATACAATATTCCTCAGGAATCAATGAATTCTTATGCGAGATATTATAATCTTGGAAAAAATTTATATAATTCCATCCCAACAGATAATTCTGGAATTGGTGCTGCAGGATTGTTAGGAAATAACAATCATGGATTTCAACAATTATTTGACCCGTCGGTTGGAAATACACCAATTGATAGTTCGGCAGCATTAACTTATACTAGAATAGGAACTAATTTATTACCAGCATCGGTAGTTAAAAAAAATTCAGGTGCCTATTTGGGAATTAACAGAGAAGATACTGGCGATGCTACATCACCAATTACTGATTTATTAAGACCAGACCCAGGAACAATTGGAAGTCCACAAAGTATGATGTCTAATACCGCTCCATCTGATATTATACAAGATACATTTAATAAAGATATACGCGGTGTTAAAAACATAATTAAAACAATAAGAGACAGTTCTGTATTAATGAATATAAATTATGATTCTCAAAATAGTACTTTTTTTATTATAGGAACAAATGAGGATGGTTCAAACAAATTTGCACGTCAAAGATTTACTATTGCTAATCCATATCAACCAAATACGAATAGTGGTGCATTAATGTTACAAATTACAAATTATGCCATTTTACACGGCGGAGGAGCTGGTGGTGGAGCAGATAAAGCTACCATGAACTTCCCTCCTTATATTAAGGGTTCATTACAACATTCAAGTTCAGCAAAATTCAATTCTATTGAATTTTTGGGTCGTCCAGAACCAATTTATACATACTCTAATACTACACGAGAAGGCTCATTGTCTTTTTATATTTTAACCGACTATGCTCAAACAGTAGATTTAGGATGGGATTTTACAAAAAACGAGAAAGTGAGTATGGATTTTACCAATACACATTTTACTAATAACCCAAAAGACACAACTAAAATTCAAGAAGAAATAGATATAGTTATTGATGATAAACAAACACAAATTAATAAACTTCAAACACAACTCACACAAAGTGTTATTGGTGGAGGTTCTGGGACAGCGTTACTTAGAAGCGAAATAAATATATTACAAGACCAAATTAGTGAACTTCAAATACAAAAAAATTATTTATTTCAACAAGGCAAATCAAACAAACCATATAATGAATATGATGCATATTATGGAAATATTTATCAATCATTAATTAAAAATGGATTGACAACTGATAAATATGGAGATGCAACAATTCAAATAGAAGATACTGTAACTCGCCTTAATAGAATGAAACAGAACCTATTATTTCAACCAGCGTTTTTTTCTGGAGATAAAGTGGATTTTATTAACAGAGTTGAGTTTCTTGAAAAACTTACAAGACCAGCAAAAAATTCGAACTCTTCTGGGTTTGCTTTTACATATCCGCCCATCGCAAAATTATCTGTAGGTGACTACATCAACCATACAATAATTGTCAATAACGTTAGTTTTTCGTATGAGGACAGCCTCTGGGCGGCGGATGGATTAAATACTGGCATGCAGCCAAATCTTGTATTGGTAAATTTGGCGTTTAATATAGTCGGAACTTTTGGTGGAAAAGACGCACAATTTCAATCGGTACCATTAGCAGATGATGTTGGTGGATTTTATAGTCCAAGAACAGCATGATAACAGTTTTAATAATTATTATCATTATCAAAATGAAATCAAATTCCAAGAAATAAATTTAAGCAACTTCTTGTTTTGTAATAAAACGTTTTGGAAAACTCTGATACTGTTCAATAGCATCTTCTATTGATTTAAATGTTGGCTTTATATAAGGTGATTTATTATATCTATATTTCAAATAGATTTCATCATTTATTTCGTTTCCTTCCGTTTTAATTTTATTAAATATTCCAAATATTCTACTTTTAGAATTAAGCAATATTGTTTCAGATGGGTCTTTATATATTTTTTCTTTTTTACTTTCTGTTTTTTTTCTTTTTTTATTTTCGGCAATTCTTTTTATATTTTTTGGACTTATAATATATTGCTCAAATAACTCTAAAGCATTATCAAAAGAACTGAACAAATCATTAAATAATGGAGTATTATTTGTTCTAAATTTTAAAAATGTTTCTTGAGATATAATATTCCCAGATTCGCGAATTTCATTAAATACTGAAAATATTTTCCCTCTCAAATTGTTTATTCTATATATTTCCTTATCTATTACTGGTCGTACTGTTCCTATTCTATTTTGAATTTTTTTCAAGTGTTTTTCATTAGATATATGTTCTTTATATTTTTCTATTGCTATTTCATAAGAACCAAATACATTTTCTGGATATGGAGTTGTTTTTGATTTATATTTTTTAAAAGACTCAATGTTAATGTCTTGATTATTTATTAAAATTTCATAAAATACACCAAAAATACCTCGTCCACCAACTGCTGCCAATACAAATGTGGATGGTTTTTTAATTCGTTTCCCTTTTTTTGCTATTTTTTCCATTTGTTTTAATTGTTGTTTTGTTGGTTTATAATTATTGTATTCCTTAATGGCATTTGCCAATGAACCAAATATTTTTTCTGGTTTTGGACATCCAAAATTTCTATATTCTATAAATGTTTCATTTGTTATTTCTTCATTATAGTATTTTATTTTATAGAATACAGTGAAAATTCTTCCTTTTTTAGCTTTTATTTTATATTCTGGTACGGAACCAATTTTTTTCATATTTATAGACATTTTTTCTCTAAACTCTTTATTATGACCATGCCATAACTCATATAACATTTTTAATCGTTTTTCATCTTCTTTTTCACGCCTATCTTCATTTCCTTCTCCATACCAAAACCAATTCATTGTTTTTAAACCGTTATTAGAAGATATTAATTTCATTTTTTCTCTTAATTCGGCATATTCAGGCGCAAATCTAATTGCATGCCATCTATCAAAAAACATTTGCCTTTGTTCTGAAAAATTAGAATATTCAGGATTAGTAGGATTCCAAATTTTATCAATATAAACACTAATACCTTTTTTCCATGCTTCTTGTTGAATTGGTCTCATAAAGTCTCGATATTCTTGATTATTTCCCCCATGCCACAATTCTTTCATTTGTATAGATGTTCTTTCATTTTGTTTTAATCTATGTGCTTCATAATTTGAGTATTCAGGATTATCTGGATTCCATGCTTTATCTACAAATTCACCAAGTCCATATTTCCAATTTTCTTTAGCAAGTGTTGTTATTTTATCACGGAACCATTCGATATTCCAAAGTTCTTTAAACATTTCTGATTTTCTATCGTTTTGTTTAATTCTATATGATTCATGCTCATTATATTTTGGGTTGTCTGAATTCCAAATTTCATCAGTAAGATTTGGCAATGTGTTAGTTATTAATATTCTATAATCTTCATGTTTTTCATATTCTGGATTTTCAGGATTCCAAGCTTTATCCATAAATCCCAACAAGCCAGTCATTGTGAAAATATGATATTCATAGTGTTCTTTTTCACCCATCCACTGAAGGTTTGATGGGTGATTATTTGTTTTTTCAAAATCTTTATGATGAGTTATTAGAAATATTCCAATTTCAATATTCTCATCTAACTCTTTTAGTTTTTGTTGATACTCTGCTGGATGGTAATATCTATTCACCAAAGAGTGTACATTTTTATATTTGTCTTGTTTGTTGATTCTAAACTGCAAATATCCCCTTTCTTTATTAATTTTCGTCTCAAATCCCTCATACAATCTCTGATATTCATCTTCTGAATAATTTGTATCCTTTAACATTATTAAAATGTCATCCATAGATAATTTAAGTTTTGTTTTCATGTGTTTTTAATTTTTTATTGGTTTTTTGTATGTCTTTTTGAATCAGAAACCTGATTCTTTTTGAATATGTTGTGTTGTTATATTCACAACTTTTCTCGAACTCGTTTTTCAGAGTTTCTTCTATTCTGGTTCTAATTACTTTTTCTTTCATATTGTAGCTACTTTTATAAATAGCAAATAAAAAAGAAAAAATTGATAAAAGCAAATTTATTTTTAAATAATTGTCCTTTGCTATTTATTTTAAAGAATAAACTCTTAACTTTAAAATAATGGCCACAAGCAGATACTCAAATCTTATAACAAATAACCAAACTATGTTACCTGTTCCTGGGATTACAATCAGTTCTAGAACAACAGATAAATTTGTTCAATACAATTCCAGACTTGATGTAGTGGCATCATCAATCTATGGTCAGGGAAATGAAGTCTACACCTGGCTTATTTTGCTCGCTAATCCTCAATATTTTCTAGAATTTGATATCAGCAGAGGAACCGTAATCCGGATTCCTTTTCCATTAAATGATGCATTGGCAGAATACAATCAGAGTGTTAATAATTTGAAAAATAAATAATGAGTTTTCAATCACTACCATCAAATCTGGATATGTCTAAATTACATTTGGACTGTCAACTTGTTGCTGTTCCTATTAAAGCAAAAGGAAATACATTTCGTAATTTAATGGGGATTGATACGTGGTCTGTTGGAATGTATACTCAAAATATTGGTTTTGGGATTTTATCCGTTGATATTGAAACAAAAGCATCTCTTCAACCTGTTATAACAATAAAATTCAAAGACCTTTTTGGGAATACTGTTTTTGGCAATCAAACAGGTCAAGGCAATTCAAATATTGATTATTCTTTATTGTTTGATTGGCCACCACCAAAGTTTAAACTGACCATAAAAGGATTTCTTGGGCGTTCCGTATGTCTCATCTTAAATTTGCTTAAGACAGTTACAAGATATAATTCTTCTGACGGGTCTTATGAAATAACTTGTACCTTCCTCCCAAATTTATATGGATTTCTTTCGGATATTCCATACTTATATTTATACGCAATACCAGGATTAAAAAAACAATCTTCTGGAGGTGTTACAACATCAGATAGAATACAGTCTGTATTCCAATTAGGAGAAGTTGGAAAAGAATATCAAGAAGCGCTTACATATGTTAGTCGTGATTATGATGTTGTAAAAGAACAATTGGGATTATTGTTAAGTGGGTATGATAATGCTTTATCATTATTTCAAAAAACCAGTAGCCAACTTTATATATCAAATGGAAGTACGTTAAAAAATACATCGATTACTCTTATATTGCCACCAAGTTTAAATACTGGAACTAATAAATCAGGTGATGATATTGATACTAGAATTCAAATAGCACTATCAAATAAAAGTTATGGAGATGTAGAATATAATAAAATTTTAGCAATACTTGGAAATATTGGAAGTACCAATATAAATTCAAATATAGATATAAAATATTTAACAATTATTGGTTCATATTTGCCAAATTATTATCAAAACACTACAAATAACTCACAGGTACAAGCGGCAAAATTAAGTTCTGATGATATATTAAAAGCTATGCAGCCATTTATTGATAAAGGTAAAACATTATTAAATGAAGGTTATGAAACTATAAAACAAAAAATCAATAAATCAGTAGGTTCCAAACTTGAGGGTAAATTAAGTTTTTTAACTATATCTAATGTTTTTTCAACTTTAGCTGCAGATGGAGCATATATTCTTGGTAGTATTTTAAAGGCAGGATATCATGGGTATATAACTAATCAAAGTGCCAGGGATAATAAAGGCAGTTTGATTGGAAGTTATTATCCATTAAGGGTTGATGATGAGGGAGAACAAGTGCCTGATGATTCTCCTCAAATTGGGATTAATAACAAAGGATGCGAAATGGATTTTGTTTTAAATTTTATAGATGCAATTAGTAAGGGAATTATAGAAAATCCAAATACCTCAACATCAGCATCTGTCCCGACACCAACATTTCAATATCCGATAAATGGACTTGAGGCAGCAAGTGCAAATCCATACGTGGGGAGTAACAGTGCTTATCAAATTATTGAAAATTTGTTGTTAAGAAGCGGAATTTTAATTAATATAACAAATGCAAAATCCGTAAGATTTAGTACAAATGATGTGGATAATGAGATTACAAATATAACACAAGATATATTAACACAACTTAGTTCATTTGATTTACAAATTTTAAAGGACTTTATCAATATATTTGATAGTTTTATTGACCACAATGGTCAATATATATCAGATAGTCTTAAAGATACCACTACTCAAACAAACCTTACATCAAAACAACTTGGAGCATTATCATCAAGCGACATTGTTAAGTTAACATTAAATAGATTTCCATTTCAAACTGTTGGAAGTTTCTTTTTACAATATTGTCCTAATTTGTTTTATAATGAGATTAAGAATTCAGACAGAAGATTCGCTCATCAAATAGATTTTCAAACATTCACATCGGATGGTATTTTTTATAATGGATTTACATGGTTGAAACCCCAACACATCAATGTAAAAGGAACTCAACCATTATTTTATATTGGAATTACTGACACCTCCACTCAACAAAATTTTGCAGTATTAAAATTAATTCCTTACGCACACGATGACCCAAAATTATTAGATTATATAGACCAAAAACTTGTAATTAATTATACTAAAATAAATACAATACCAAATCAAAACCAAGATATATTATTAAAACATTCTGACATTGGTTCATCTAATGTTATGTTAATTCAATATAGTGATTTAGCTAATATAAATTCAATTATTTGGAATTTATTTGGAGATAATACTTATGGGGAACCACAAAGAGCATTTGTATGGCAAGTTCTTAATAAATTACACCCTAAAACGATAGATGTTTTAACGAAAACTATGGAATCGGAAAAACACATCAAAACAGAAGCATTGGAGCATGCTAATGCTATATATATTCAAATGCATAATATTTTTAATCAATATTCTATAATGGGAACTGATTTTGATAACAAATCAGATGTAATAGATATTACAACATCATATAGAGATGATTTACCAACATATTTAGAAGAATTATATGGACGATTTATTCAATATGATAACGAAGGTAAAAATGATGCTAAAATGAAAAAAGTTGGAGAGGCACTATCGATTGATAAAAATTTAGCATTTACCCCAAATATTACAGATGGTCAAACTGGAATTTCTATGGGATTTAGATATGATTATCCTGCTGAAAGAATTAATCCTCCAATAAACGGGAGGAAATACACAAATGTTGCTAATTCTATTATTAATGTTGAAGCATTATATAAACCAAATGCTAATACTACTCTTTTAAATTTAATTCAACAAATATGTACAAAAAATTCGTTTAATTTTATAGTAATCCCGGGAAATTTTGATTATTTAAATATTGATGAGATATTTAAAATATATGAAATAAGCAATACCCCTAAATTAGGAAACATATTTCATGTACTTTTTACACCATCTAATGAGCCCCGAATTCGGAATAATAATGGTGATTTTATAGAGCATTATTCAAAAAAACAAAACGATAAATTAGATGCTTTTGAAATAAAATTTGGCTCACCAGATAATTGTGTTGTTAAAAGTATAGATGTGTCAACCGAAGAATCAAGACCTACTGCTGAAAGTATTTATAATTTACAAAGATTAGCAGACAAAGAAAATACAAATAAATTTATAACAAGAGATTGTAGTACTTTATCTGTTATGGAGGGTAGAAGTTATCATATGAAAGTTGAAGTTATCGGAAATATGCAAATTAGCCCTATGCAATATTTTTATGTTGCTAATCATCCTCTTTTTTCTGGATTATATCTAATTATGGATGTTACACATTCTATCACATCTAATAATATGGTCACGAATTTTAATGGAGTCAAAATGAGATTTAACAACCAAGATAGTACCGTTTTTGGTGTAAAACCCATTACTTTGGAAGATTTTGGTCTTGGTGATAATTTGAATTCAGCACAAATGCCAGGAGTTGGAGGAGGAACAAACCCAGGGGTATCAGTTGGTAATATTTCTGCATTAAGTGGTATATATTTTTCACCAAAAAACAATCTCACTTATCCAATTTATGGAGGATTTGACCAAAGCAGGCTCACTCTAATACAAGGAAGTCCAGCAACAATTGTTGTTAATTATGCTCTAACACCACCAAATTTTATTAATCCGATGGAATTACATCCAACAAATGGAGATGTTGCTCCTGGTATAAATTCATTTTTTGGAATGAGAAATTATCCGCCTTATCCACCTGGTATTTTACAATTTCATCCAGGAATGGATTTGCACCCACAATCAAATACAACAGAAATAAAAGCAAGTGCAGATGGAACCATATATAAGGTTTATAAACAAAATCAAGATGGAACATGGCCACCAACAGGAAACGGGCAACATTATGGTTATGGAAATTTTGTTATTATTAAACATGACTATAGATTTTTTTCCTTATATGGACATATGAGTAATAAGAGTAGTTTTCCTATAGAAGGAACCATTGTAAAACAGGGAGATGTGATAGGTATTGTTGGAGATACGGATGATGCAGGTTCTGTTCCTATTCACCTTCATTTTGAAATATGGGATAAAACTGTTTCTTCTGCCGATTATTATTGTGCAGTTAATCCAGCTTATTATATAACAACTTATCAAACAGGTAGCGATAAAGGTGGAACGATATTTTAATCTAATCCATCTCCCCACAAACCAAAAAATCATTCATATAATCAAAAAATTCTAAACAATTGGTTATAAAAATATTTTTCTTATCTTTGCAGCATGAGTAAATTAACCAGATGTGTATTGTTTGAGAAATATAGCATGATAAGAGCTGCTGAAAATTTTTTTGTTGATTTTTGGAATGACCATGAGATAAGATTATCTGACAAATATCCAAATTCTGTTTTTTATATTAAAAACAATAAGGTTTTTATGGAATATAATACAAATGTCGCAGATTTAAATCGGATTGAATTAATAGTTAGTTGGGTACAAATCAAACGTCCTTTGGTAAAACATCATGGATTTGACAGTAATCAATCAAAAATGTTATTTAGATATTTGGCACATCGTTATATGAAAATTGATTATCTTGATGATGTAGTTCCATCATACCCAAATGAATGGAATGATGTGTTTGTATGAATCAACGTACTCTAAGTATATTAAAATGAGTCAAATCCTGTCAAATATAGTCCCTAACGAAGAACTTTATCAAGAATGGAGAGAATGGTTTTTAACAAAATTTGGAGTTTATCCAGAACTTGTTGTTATAGGAATTAACAAGACACAATTAGAGTGTCGAATTAGCATAAGAAAGTCATTGGATACTTTTAATCATGATTATTATGTACAGAACGAAACCTATGAGTGGGACAAAAAATTTGATGCCATTACAACTTTTGAAGAATGGTTAAAATGGATAAATTCCAGATGTGTATTATATGAGAAATTCATTCCAAATCCACATTTTAAATATAGAGAATACACAACAAAAGAGGTTAATTGTTATAGTTGATTAATTTTTTCTTATCTTTGCACCATGAGCGCATTAACAAGACATGTTTTATTTGAAAAGCACACTCGAAAAGATAGGTTACAAAATTTATTCCATGAGTTTTTTATTAGTCTAACAGTGATAGAAGTTGATGAATATCCTGATAATGTTTTTTTTATGAAAAATTACGAATTATTTTTTAAATACAAAAAAACAGACAACAGTTTCGAAATATACAACATAATATGGCCAATATTTTTAAAATACGGATATAGTTATGATGAAATTGGCGAATTAATTTCGGCTTATTCGTACCAATATCTAAAAATAAAGAAAGACACAGTCAAATCCTGATAAAACCAAATTATTTTCCCTATCTTTGCACTATGGTTCCAATATGTCAAATCCTAAAAAAATATAATGAGTAAAATCCTGTCAACTGCGGTCATGAACGAAGAACTTTTACAAGAATGGAAGGAATGGTTTAAAAGCAAATTTAATCGATATCCAAATGCTCGTATTGGTGGAGAGTCATTAATTGAAAGGTTATTAAGAATGAGAAAACCGAATTGGCTTCAACCCAGCATATATGCACCAATACTTACTTTTGAAGAGTGGTTCCATTGGATAAACACCAGACGCGTTCTTTTTGAAAAAACCAAACATTATTAATGTTATCTCCATATTCTTTACCATGTTTATGTCAAATCCTAACCTTCTGCAAAGAAGACACGGAGTTATTTTCGATGGAGTTTTCAAAAAACTCAGGCATTAATATCATTCAGGACAACCCTGATGATAATTTGCCATTAATTTACGTTGGATGGTCAAATGTCAAGAGTTTATTTCCTGGGCAAAGAATTTCAAACCATAAGATAACTGAAAACATATTTTGGGTTTATTCTGTATCAGAGGATAAGCCGAGCATATTAATAGACACGAAGAGCATCATTCAGAAATTACTGAAAGATTTTTTGCCACACAACTATATTACTTATGATTCTGTTTTGGATGGAAAATTTTCTGATTTTCTTAAAGTCAATTTTGAGAAGCCTTATGATTTTTATGTTTATTTTTCAGGGAAGGCAATGTATTTATATTCATTTAACAATCCCCAAAATATTTACGGAATCAATTTGGAGAGTATGAGTTATATTGGTTTAGATATTAAAAAAACAATAACTCAAATCCTAAAAAAGATAAAACCAATATTTATTTCGTATGACAACATATCTTCGTATATCTCTGATGATGCATTAGAGTCGTTTATAACGCTTGAGAATATATTTTGGGCACGTAACATCAGTGAAGATATTTCAGAGCACTATTTCAATAGTTTTTTGATGTCTGAAGACAGTGTAACCGACAAATACATTCCGTTTATGATGTCATTGTTGTGTGAATTACCCAACGGCTAAAGACCGTTGGGCTTCGCGCTTCATCGACTTGCCTAGTGGCAACGCCTCATCACGTTTTTGTTTTGTGTCCGACTCAATCCCTGAACCAGACAATGTCATTTCTTCTTCTAATACAAATAATCCTTGACGCAAGATGTTTATTGCAGCATTTAGGTCTCTGTTGTGCAGCACTCCGCAAGACTTACAAACCCACTCTCTGTCTGCCAGTGTTAGCTCTTGGTTTATCCAATCACAACATGAGCACGTCTTGCTGCTTGGAAAAAACCGCCCGATTTTAACAACCGTTTTGTCGTTCCATGCCGCCTTGTATTCAAGCATTCTGTAAAAAGTACCCAATGCCACATCTGAAAAAGCCTGTGCCAGACAATGGTTTTTCATCATGTTCTTCACCGCCAAGTCCTCAATACAAATAACGTCGTGGTTTTTGACGATTTCTGTGCTGACCTTATGCAGATAGTCCATCCGAGTGTCTGTTACTTTCTCATGTATCTTTGCTAATTTATGTTTTTGCTCATCTCTATGACCGCTTCCTTTTACCTTTTTTGATAACTGCCTCTGTGCAAACTTCAGTTTCTTAAAGTATTTTTTGAGGGTCTTTTTGTTTTCGTAGACATTTCCATCAGATAATATCGCCAAATCCTTGATACCAGTGTCTATACCAACCTTGGAGCCAGTTTTTGCGTATTGTTTGTGCTCTACTTCACAAGTGATTGAGATATGATAATTTTCAGTAGTTGTTTTTGATATTGTCCCAAATAATATAGTTCCTTCTATTTCTCTGTGTAGATTTATTTTTATTCCGTCTTTGAACTTTGGAATAAACAGTCGTCCATCCTCAATCGTGACCGATTGTGGTACCATGAAACTTTGTCTGTCGTATCTACTTTTGTATTTGGGGAACTGTGTTTGTTTCCTAAAAAACTTGTTGTAAGCTAAATCCAAATTTCTTAATGAGGACTGTAAGCTTTGGCTGTTTATTTCCTTGAGCCACACAAAGTCCTCATCTTTTTTAAGAGCAGTGAGTGCAGCGGCATTGTCGTAGTAGTTTAGTGATTCATTGGTCTGCAAATAACTCTCTTGTCTATTGGTGAGGTACCTGTTAAACACAAATCTACACGCTCCGAAATGCTTCGCCAACAACGTTTTTTGTTCGTTGTCAGGATATATTCTGAATTTGTATGACTTGTGTATTTGTTTCACTTGTTTTTTCTTGCTGTTTTAATTCGTTGCATAATCATTTGTCTTATATTAACTGACATGTCGATTAATTCTTCATCGCACAATATCTGATATTGTTCTTTAACTTCTTTTGGAAGTCTTATTATTAATCTTGTATTATTTTTGTGTGTCGCTCTTGGGTTCATACTATTAAATAGAAAGAAAAATTATTTTATCGTCCTTTTTGAAAAATATTTTTTGAATTAAGGTAACTTTTTATTAAGTTTTACGTTTAAAGTAATAAAATAAGATATTGTGCTTAAAAATAAACATTCCTCGCCTACATCCCAACCGCTGAAGACGGTTGGGTTTTCGCTCGGTTTGTATAAAAAGCAGGAATTGAGTGAACACCAGGAAAATTATATACAACGTTTGGCTCAAAAAGACAGGATTACTCACTGGTTAAGCACGCGAGAACTTCATTTTGATTTGGGGTACACAAATGATAAAATAAATTTCAAGAAGCAGAAATTAACAAAGTTTGTCAAATTATCTTATTCTGACAAAAGGACGTTGACCGGAAGGATAAATTGTTCTGACAAGAGATTTAATCCGCAAATGCTTGAAAAGAAAAGTGAAGAAAAGAAACATATTGTTTCACGTTTTGGAGTTGATGGTGAAATTGTCGTATTTGATTATGTTTCTTTTGAAACAAAAATTTCATTATATTTGACAAGGGATGAGGATTTTATAAATCAATATAAAGACAAGGATATTCACGAAGAAACAGCTAAGGTTATATATCAAAAAGATGTTTTAACCGAACACGAGCGTTCATTGGGTAAAAAAATAAATCATACATTATTATATGGTGGTGGAGATGAATTGTTGAATAATATTTTAACTGATATTTCAGATAAGGAAAATGCTCTTATTAGAATAAAAGAATTTCTTTCGCCAATAATTAATTTATCAAATACAATTAAAGAGTCGTCTTTGAATGTGGGTTATATGCTTAATAGTTTTGGAACCATTATTTATCCCGAGAAACGATTCGCCGCATTTAGCAATTATATTCAGGCAATGGCTGCGGATATGGTTGTAGATAAATTATTTGAAATAAAAAGATTATTAGCAGATAAGAAATCACAATTTTTATTTCAGGTCCATGATTCTTTTGTTTTTGATATTCATAAAAATGAATTAAATATCATAGAAGAAATAAAACAACTTTTGAGTATGTTTAAGAATCTTGAATTTCAGATTGAAATAAGTAAAGGAAATAATTTTTTAGAGTGTAACTAAAAACTTTTTTTCTTATATTTGCAAAATGAGCAAATTAACACGTCATGTCTTATATGAAAAATTTAGCAGAGAAAAAGCTGCTGAGAATTTCTTTGTTGGGTTTTTGAATGACCATCAAATTAAAGTTTCAGATGAATATCCTGATTTAGTTTTTTATGTGAAAAACAATAAAATTTTCATGCAATACAACAAAAAAAACGGTGATTTACGGGTCGAATATGACCAAATATGGTCATTTTTTGAAAAAGAATATGGTTATAACTATATAGAAGTCAATGACTTGCTTAAACACCTGGTGTATAAGCATCTCAAATTAAAGGATGTAAACCAAGAAGATGGAAGTGGAACAAAAATTACAGGGTGTATAAGCATCTCAAATTAAAGGATGTAACACCCATGACTCATTCACATTGGGTTTGCAATGAGGTGTATAAGCATCTCAAATTAAAGGATGTAACACCGAATATGGTATTGCGCAGGTTTCAATAAGGTGTATAAGCATCTCAAATTAAAGGATGTAACACCCCTCGCAAATGTGGAATCTGTTACCATCAGGTGTATAAGCATCTCAAATTAAAAATGTAACATCTATTGTTATAATTATAACACATTTAAAGCGCTTCTTCTAATTGTTCCTGATATTGAAGATATATGTTTCCAGGATTAAAATCAATAGCATTTAATTCCATATATTTTTTTAACAACTTCGATACCGGCATTAGTTACTTTTGAATTGTTTATTCCTCTCATTTCACTGAATGTAAGGATTTCACCGCTATCTCCATTTCTTTCAAGTCCAATTGTTATCATTTCTTTTGAAGGAATATGAGTGCCATGAATAATCAAATAATCCTTTGCTATTATTTTCGCTCTATACAATGCATAAACACAATTATTCATCCTCCCTGCTTCTTTAGCTAAGTCTCCTATTGTAGCAACTACTTTAAATTCAACATCATCAATTGTTTGATTTAAGTGTTCCATACCTTGAACTGCTGTTTTGTATATTTCTGCTTGTTTATGATTGTTTTCTCCTTTATATGCAGATAATTCGTCATGCAATTCTATTAACTCTTCATAGTTTGTGATGTCAAATATTTTCTTTTTGAAATTGCTTTGTTTTTTCTTAATAGTTTCAATTAGACTAATAGTGTCACGATATATACCCATATAATGAACATATTTGTTTTGTTTAGCCAAATCAAGATTTGATTTCATAATATGTTTTATGTGTTTTGGAGTCAAAAAATGTTTTTGTTTTATATCTTCTGTCCATGTTATACTATATTTAATCATATTTTGATATACCTTATACACACGAGACGAATTAAGATTTTTGTTTTTAATCAATCCCCAGAATTCATCTTTTGTTTCTCCTCCATAAATAAATATTTGTGATAATTCTATAATTGATGCTAAATATCCACCAACATTTAGCTTGGTGGTTAACGTTTTTCCATCTCCATAACCTGAATCTTGTGTATTGTAAAAAACAGTTATTCCATCTTCTTGCTTTTTGGTTATATTGTAATTTTTTAAAGAAGACATGTTTATTACATCATCTTTATCTCCAAACAATTCCCCTATATTTAAACAGAATTCGTATATATTGTCAAGTCCATCATAAATTGCCATAAAAATACTATATTCAAAAAACAAATCAAATGGTGAAACACCTTTTTTTAGTTCATGATTTATTATTGTTTCAGCTGTTTTTGTCTTTTTGTCAAATGAAAGCACATCAACTATTTCTTTATCAAACTCAACATTGTTATCTTTTGAGTTACATGTTGCATATTTTGATTTTTTAATTAATTTAATAATGTGACCATCGTATTCAATAGAATAATTTATATGATAACATTCAGGAATATCAGGTGATAATAAAAATGGCTTTTGGTATTTTTTTGTATTTATATCAAAAACAATATTGCATTTTTCACAAGTAACTGATTCTAAACTTGTAGTATCTTTTATGGCGGTAGGATTGGTGGAATTTACAATAGATATTTTTGGCTTGTGAATTAATTTGCTTACATGACCGCATTTGCAAAATAACATTTGCCATTCTCTTAATTTACCTGCTTCTTCAGCTATTATATCTGTACGGTGTAATGAATTGAACATATCTACAATAAATGAAAATCCTGTTGTGTTTGGTTTTTGATTTGGATTTTGAAATACTAATGGTTGTTTTGTTTCAGTAATTGTTGTTTTTTCAATTTCTTTTGTTTGATACCAGTTTTTTTGAGTATATTTCCAAATATCCACTAAGGATTTTATTTGAACGTTGGGAATATCATCATTTGTGTTTAATGTTATATGAATAATGTTGTGTGTTTTTTTATTAGCCTGTCTTACAGATGCTAATATTATTCTTGCTGCCTCATCAGCCCCTGGAGATTGTGACTTAATATCATAATTATCATACTGATTTTTATATAAACACATATTTGTTGAATCATTGTTTGGTCTATAACTTTGAAGTTTTTCTTTTATTTTAGTCTTTAAAATTCCTGCTGTTATAAATAATCCAGCATATTCCAATACTCCATTTGGTAATTTGAATGTGTAAATAACATAATTTTCATTATCTGAAATAATTTTATCAACATGATGTATTAATGTTTCACAAGTTATTTGTTGTTTTGGTGTTAGTGTTTTTGAAAACAACAAATCGCTGAATTTAAATTTTGTTTCTATGTTGGTGACTTTCTCAATTGAAACCTCATGAATCAAAGAGTAATGTAAGCACGTATTTAAAGATTCTTCAAAATCATCTTTATTATGAACAACAATTTTACCCTTACCAAACATATCAGAAGGAATTATCACTAAAGGAAAACCTATGGCTTTGGCAATTTCGTTTCCTTTTATAAAAGAGTTAGCAATGTTTGAAGGTGTATTTTCTTTTTCTTTATTTTTTGCCATAATATTAATATTTTTATCTGTTTTATCTCTTTAAACGCAAAACTAAATAAAAAGTTGCAATTAATTAATATTTATTTCACTTTAATCTACACCGACTCGTAACCCAACAGTTACAACACACTCAACTTTTAGACTTTAAACGTTAAAAATCAACAAAAGTTTCATTTTTATTAAAAAACTTGCATCCTATCATTCAGATAGTTACATTTGCATAAATAATAATTAAATAAAATAGAATATGTTAGAATTAGTTGTAAAGAAAAAATTAGGAAAAAATACCGTTACCTTTATGGTTCATGGTGATAATTTGTTTCAGGTTTTACAAGAAGCTGGAAATTTATCGTTTGGTGATATAGACAAATGTGGAATATGTGGCTCTGAAGATTTGGTTCTTGGTGCCCATATAGCTCAAAAGAAATTCAAATATGCAACTGTAAGATGCAATAATTGGAAATGTAAAGCAACATTGAACTTTGGACAACAAACTGAAAATCCTGATATTTTCTATTATACCACCAAAGAAATAGTTGGTGATGATGGGAAAAAGAAAAAAGTTTTGGATTGGACACCTTATGTAAAACCTGAGAATTTTAATGAATAACCCGAAACAATAAAAATGAAAAAAGTAACAAAAAAGAATTTTACAAAAATAGTAACCAAAATATTGGAATCTTATCAAAAAGAAGATAATGACGGGAAGTCTGTATGGTGTGATTCCATAAATACAATGCTTACCGAATTAAGAAATGATGATTTCTTCGGCACCGAAGGACAAATGGACCCACGTGGTGATGGACGAGATGATATACAATAAAAAATGGTTTTAGGATTTGACAGGTGTGATAGGATTTGACAGAATACAAGGAATTGAGATGTGGGATTTGACTTGGCGAGATTGAGAGGATTTGACAGAATTTGACAATATGAACGACCATAATGACTTTTAAAATGTAGGATTTGACGAACAAAAAATAATATAAATAAAAATTAAATAAATAACAAAATGGCAAAAAGTAAAAATGATGAAGAAATTTTGCAAGATGAAAATACAGAATCAGCAGAGCAGGCTCAGGCTCCGAAAAGAATTAAGTTGAAAAAAGAGACTGAAGTATTAAGTCAGGAGGAATTAGAGGCGAAATTTGGGGGGGTGGATGGTGATGAAAAACCAACTGTTAAAAAACAAGTTAAAGTGAAGGGGAAGACTACTTTTTCGTTGGAGGATTATAAGAAAGATAAGGGGGTTGCTGATGGTGCGAAGATGAAACCAGAATCATGGCTTCGTATGTCACCAGCATTTCAGCAGGTAACAGGACTGAAGGGAGCTATAGTTGGGGGGATAAATATAGTGCACGGAAAAAGTGACACTTCGAAATCGACTTTTGCTCTTGAATTAGCCAAATTTGCACAGGAGGATGGTACGTTAGTATGTTGGTTAATTACCGAAAAAAAATGGTCAAGACAAAGGTGTGTTGATATGGGTGTTGACCTTGATAAATGTATAGTTAATTCTGATATTAATTTTATAGAAGAAGGTTGTGATTTCATAGAAGAATTATTAAAAGACCAAGAAGAAGGAAGATTACCACATGATATTCTTTTTATATGGGATTCAATAGGAGCCACTCCATCAAAAAGAGAATGGGAATCTGCAGAAGAAGGAGAAAGTGGTAAAGGTATGATGGTAACAGCCAAGGTTTTAAGAGAACGTATTTCAAGAAGAATATTTCACAAAATAAACAACACAAAAAAAGAAACGTATCCATATAATGCGACTTTGTTTGTGGTTAATCAATCTTATATTGTTCCTCCCGCATTTGCTGGTGGTCAACCAAAATTGGTGCCTACAGGAGGCGATGCTTTAACATATAGCGCTTCTCTTGTTTTTAGGTTTGGAGGAGTCACAAGTGCATCATCAAAAGTTAAGTGTGTAAAAAATTCAGTGCAGCTAGCGTTTGCATCCAAAATAGCCGTGGTTGTAGAGAAAAATCACGTTTCAGAAATTTGTTCCGAAGGAAAATTATGTAGCGGAAAAGATGGATTTTTTCTTGATACAAAAGAAGCAATAGAGGCATATAAAAAAGAACATAGAGATGGTTGGGCATTAGAATTTGATAAGGATTGGGACAAGGTTTCTAAAGATTAAGTCAAATCCAATTATATCACCAAAAATTATTTTTCAATTAATTCCTGTTTTAAAAAATTATTTACTATTTATATAAAGTGAGTACCAAATATAAAAATATGTGTAAAGGAGTTCGAATTAATATTCGACTTACCAAATTGCTTAGAACGCAATATCATAAATTTTGTTTGGAAAATAATACCACAATCTCTGAGCGCGTCAGAGATTTAATAGAAAGTGATTTAAAAAATGGACAAGACAAAAAAACAATTAATTGAAGAAAACGAACATAATAATTATATTATTCCAATATACATATATGGACTTTATAGTAGTAATGATGAATTAGAAACCATAAGATATGTCGGTTTAACATATTCTATGAAAAAAAGAATGGTTGGACATAAAGGTGATTTTAGAAATGAAAAAAAAGAAAACCATAAAAACAATTGGGCAAGAAAAGTAATGTCATCAGGTTCAACCGTGTGTATGAAGTTAATTGAAGAATGTAATAGTATAAATTGTGATGATAGGGAGGTTTTTTGGATTTCAGAATATAGAAAAACAAATAATTTAACTAATGTTGCTAATGGTGGTAAAAGCAGCTACGAATTAGTAAATAATTATGTCGAAAATAAATATACAAAATATTGGACATATGATGAAATGAAAGCTATTAATAAAAAAAATAAAATTTTATCTTGGAGAGAATATGCTGAGTTTAAATTTAAAACACAAGACGATAAAATTCCATCTATACCAAATGAAACCTATAAAGATAATGGATGGATTAGTGGAGATGATTTTTTAAATAAAATAGATTTATTACATCTTTTAAGGGTGCAGGAAGCGTCAAGGGTAATAAGTAAAAACGAATTAACAGGATGGGAAAATAAAGTTGATTTTAAGTGGAATTTTGAAAGTTGTCAACAAGAAGCAAGTAAATTTAAATCTCCACGAGAATGGATTGATAATTCTGGTTCTTCTTATGCAATAGCAATGAGAAATGGATGGTTATCTGAAATTTATGAACAACTTGGAATAATTCCACTAACTGGGTCTGTTGTGCAATATACATATGAGGTGTGTCAACAAGAGGCAAATAAATATAATTCAAGAGGTGATTGGGTTAATAATTCGAGAGGAAGTTATAATGCTTCCAGACACAATGGTTGGATAGAAGAATTAACAACCCATATGAAAACACCATTAAAATCACAAAGAGACATTTGGGATATTAAAGAAAATTGTGCAACAGAAGCTTTAAAATTTTCCACACGAAAAGAATTTCAAACAAATTCAAGATTAGCATATGAGTCATCTAATAGAAATAAATGGATGGATGAAATTTGCATTCATATGATTTCCAACATATGGACAATTGAAGAAATTCAACTAATAGCTAATAAATATACGACCAGACATGACTTTTATACAAATGATAAAAACGCTTATGATGCAGCGTCAAAACGAAAAATTCTGAATAAAGTTTGTGTTCATATGGAGCCAATACTACAACATCCAGCAAATTATTGGACAAAAGAATTATGTCATGAATTAGCAAAAAAATTTACGAGTAGAATAAATTTTCAAAAAAACGAAAGCGGAGCATATCAAGCAGCACAAAAAAATAATTGGTTAGATGAAATATGTGCTCATATGAAATTAAAATCTAAAACAAATCAACAATTAGCAGAAGCCGCAACGTTATATAATACCAGAATAGATTTTAAAAATGGTGACCCATCATCATATGATGTAGCTCAAAGGAGAAAAATAATGGACGAAATTTGTTCTCATATGACTCTATTAAGAAAATCTTGGACAACAGAAGAATTAATAGTGGAAGCAAAAAAATATAATACAAGAGTTGCGTTTAAAAATGGTAACAGTTCGGCTTATGAATCTTCTTGTAGAAAAGGAATCATGGATGAAATATGTAAACATATGGAATCAGGAAGAATTAAGAAGAATAGAACCCCAAACAAAATAGCAGCATAAAATTAAAAACTTGCATATAAACTTTTAATTCTCTATCTTTACAAAAAATAAAAAAATAATATTATGAACATTTTCGAAAATAAAAAAACATTGAAACGTATTGAGTTGATAGAAGAACAATTAAACAACTTGATATTGGAGAATAAAAAAATTCGTACTGATATGGAGACGATTAAAAAGCAACAAGCTGCTGATTATGATTATTGTAAAAGACTTATATCTCAAAACATCAATAGTGAAAAATTAGATAAGTTAATAACGTCAACTGGTGAACAGATAGAAAATTTGAATAAGACCTATGTTGCTTTATTGAATAATGTTTCTAAAAAAACAGAAGCCAACACAAATTCAATTGAAGAAATTTTAAAATCCAAAAATACCACTACTGTTAAACAACCAACAAAAGTTGTTTCAAAACATGAAATTATTAATAGGGTTAAAGGAAATGATGAAAAACCAAAAATCAAAGTTGCTAAAAAACCGGTAAAATCAACTGTTGTCATTAAAAATACGGTCAGAAAACCAGCAACGCCAATTAAGATTAATAAACCAAAGAAAAAACCAAAAAAATAATTCTATTTTAGACTTATAATGATTGACAAAGAAGAGTTATATCAATTATACAAAGAGTGGTATAAAACAAAATTTTGTTTCGACCCGGACTTTAGTAACCAATTATATAATGGTGAATCAGAGGTAACTCTTACCTTGAGAGTAAGAAATAAAATAGAACAACTAACCGATTTTGATGATTATATATTAAACAGAAAAGACTCGCTTAAATTATTAGAATTTCTAAAAATTCTAACATTTAAAGAGTGGCATAATGATATGTGTACAAGAAAAGTATTATTTGAAAAACATAAATTAGATTAACATGAATTTAAAAGAAAAAATAGATACAGATATTAAGACTGCAATGGTCGATAGAAACAATATTGAACGTGATATCCTTCGTGTGGTAAAATCCGAGATTCAGCGCTCTGAAGCTGGATTAAAAACATTTGAAGATGCAGATATTGTGAAATTAATGCGAGGTCAAATTGAAAACCTAAAGGTAATAGGAACCGAAAGAGCCAAAAAAGAAATTTGGATTATTGAACAATATCTTCCAAAAATGATGGACCATGAAGAAATAGAATCAAAAATAACATATCTTATTTCAACCGGAATAAATAATCTTGGAGCCATAATGAAACACTTCAACGAACATCATAAAGGCATGGTTGATAATAAAAAAGTTAGCGAAATAGTTAAGCAAAAACTTTCATAAAGTCAAATGAATATATTGAGTTTGTTTGACGGGATTAGTTGTGGTCAGATAGCACTGAATAAATCTGGTATAAAATACGATAAATATTTTGCTTCTGAAATTGACAAAGATGCTATTAAAGTTACACAGTCGAATTTTCCAGACACAATTCAATTGGGAAATGTAATAGACATAAATATTAATGATTTACCTGAAATAAATTTGCTTATTGGTGGGAGTCCGTGTCAATCTTTTTCAAATGCCGGTCTCGGTGGAGGATTTGACGGTAAAAGTAAATTATTCTGGGATTTTGTAAAAATAAAAAATAAATTAAATCCTGAATATTTTTTATTTGAAAATGTAAAAATGAAAAAAGAATGGATTGATATAATATCAGAAGCACTACAAGAAGAGCCAATTGAAATAAATTCAAAATATTTTGTACCACAAAACAGACCAAGATTATATTGGACAAATATAGATGTTAAAAATATTCCAAATACTTATAATCATTGTTTGAATGATATATTAGAAAATGCAAGTTCAAAATATTATTTGACCGATAAACAAAAATCAATACTTGACTTAAATTATAAATGGAGTATTAATGATATAATAAGACATAAAGCAGGAAAACATCAACAAGATAATATTTATCGACACGATGGACTTATGTGTTGTTTATCAGCGTCACATCATGGAGCAGCAAGACATCTAACTAAAACATATTTACCAAATGGTGAATTAAGACGATTAACAGAAAGAGAAGTTGAAAAATTGCAAGGAATTCCAACCGACTATACAGATTGTGTTTCATCATCAAAAAGATATGAGATTATTGGAAATGGATGGACTGTTGATGTTATCGCTTTTATTCTTTCATTTTTAGGAAACAAAAAATAAATTAAATTATAAATTAAATGGAACAAATAAAATTACGCGCTGACATTTTAGAATATATTCTACATATTAAACCAGAAACAAAAATATCTACTATCGAATCTGTTTCTTTACAAAGTCATGTTTATTATATTGTTGAATGCAAAATAAGAGTGCCCGATAGGTCAATGACAACATATTATGAAAAAGAAATATCACAAACTTGTCGTATTGACCGATACGAGTTTGTTAAATGGATAAAAATGAAAAATTCTGTAGAATGGATTTAAAAAAAAATATATTGTTGGTGAAGAAGTAAGATTTATTCTTCGTAACATTTTATCAGAAACATCAGAAATAAGAACAGGAATCATAGATGATATTGGTGATGAAGTAATTTGGGTGTATAGAGAAAAATCAAAAGACTGGAGAGAATCTCGTAAAGATAGAACTGGTATTTTTATGATTGATAGAAAATATGTAACAACAGGAATGCCATGTACCAGAAGAGTTTTATATGAGAAAATAAAGACAAAACACTTTGAGTGATATTTCAGAAGCAATTTATATTTTACAAAAAGCCCTAAATGATGCATATTATTATGCATGGCAATCAAATATAGCAATGGCACATATTGATGCTGAACGATGGTACAAAAAAGAAAATAATAAAAAATTTTTAAACAAAAAAGATAAGCATATCATTGCAAATAATGCTGCTAAATATTTTTTGGATTTATTAAAAAGCAATCCCATAAACCCATTCAAACAAACAAGATGTGTTTTGTTTGAAAAATTTCATCCGATAATTCCATGTGAAACAATTGGGTTGTAACACGCACACGTACATATACAGTACTCAATAACTAAGTCTGTTTTTATCCACAAAACAATCGTTTTTTTATCTTAAAAAATTTATTTTTTCAAATTTTATTATAAATTTGTTTTGTTGCTGTTTGCTTAATAGATTTGCAACCCACCCAAAAAGTAAATAGGATGAAAACGTTGTTAATAGATGGAGATTGGAATTTAAAAAGAAATTTTCTTAAACGAGAAAATATGTTTGCAAAAGGTGAACACTGCGGCGGTTCATATGGTTTTTTAGAAAGCTTAAGAACTGTTGTAAATAAAGTAATGCCTGATAGGGCAAGTGTTATGTGGGATGGGATGATGGGAGGAAAATTAAGACACGATATTTATCCTGGTTATAAAATCGACAGAGATAAATCATGGGACGAAGATTCTTATAGAATGGATGAGATTGAAATAGGAGAAGAAGCGAAAAAGAAATATAGTTCATTATCTCAAAAAATAAAAGTAAAAAATTATCTGGAAGAATTATATGTAAGACAGTCTGAAGTTGAATTTGTTGAAGCCGATGACCTGATTGCACAATATGTAATTACCAAACCTGATGATGAACAAGTATATATATTTAGCACAGATAAGGATTATAGACAATTAATCGTTAAAGAAGGGGTCAGTGTAATAATTCCAAAGAAAAACGAAACAAATACAACGGAATACACTTATCTTAATCGCGACAATTTCAAAAAAGAATTTGGTTATATACCTGATAACATTTTATTATTAAGGTGTTTTGAAGGAGATGTTTCTGATAGTATTCATGGAGTTGACGGTATAGCTAAAAAATCATTATTAAAACATTTTCCAAGATTTGCAGATGAGATATATGACATTGACAGATTAATTCAAGAAGCAGTTACTTTATATCAGAGTCATCCGATTAAAATATTTGAAAAAATAATAGGAAGTAGAAGTGTCATTAAAAGAAATGATAGATTGATGAACCTTCATCATCCATTATTAACAGAACAGGCAATATCAGAGGTGGATGATTTACATAATTGTATTATTGTGGAGAATGAGGATTTTACAAAAAGAAGCGTTGCCAATGCAATGACCATGATGGTTAAAGATGGTTATAATAAATTGGTTTGGAATGAAGACATGAATTGGTTTTTTCAACCTTTTTTTAGGTTGGTGGCAAAGGAAACGGAATACTCAAAAAAGATGATTAATGGATAACACGAAGATATTAAACTTATGGAGAAATATAAAATATTAAAAGATTATCCAGCATATCGTATTTTTATTGATGGTAAATTAGAATCTAAATGGCAAAAAGGTAATAGACACAGTAAAATAGTCTATACTGAATGGCATGAACTTAAAATAAAATATGATAGTAATGGATATTGTTGTACTGCATTATGTGATGGTTTTAATAAGCCGAAAACATTTAGAATACATAATATAGTTTTAAATGAATTTATTGGTAAAAAGCCAGTTGGATTATGCGTAAGACATTTGGATGGAAATAAGAAAAACAATTCATTAACCAATTTGTGTTATGGGACTTATTTAGAAAATGAGAATGATAAACACAATAATGGGACTTGGGGTACAAGAATTACTAATCGGAAATTATCAGATGTTCAAATAATAGATATTCTTAATGATATTAAATTAGGAGTAAAAGATAAAAATATAGCAGCGAAAAACAATGTTAGCAGACCAACTATTACGCGAATCAGAAACAATAAAATATGGAAAAGATAGATGTTCTTGTAGGATGTGAAGAGAGTGGAACAGTAACTAAACAATTTAGATTGCTTGGAATTAATGCTTGGTCATGTGATATTATGGAAACAAGCGGCGAATTATCACAATACCATATTAAAAACGATTTATTTAAAGTAATTAATGAACATCCCGAAATAAAAATGGGAATATTTTTTCCTCCATGTACATATTTAACAATTGCAGCAAACAAATGGCTAAAAGACCAACCAGAAAGAAAATCAGGAGCTTTAGTAGGACAAAAAAGAAGAGAAGCACAAAAGGAAGCTATAGAATTTTTTATGCGACTTTATAATTTAGATATAAAACACATTGTAATAGAAAACCCTATTGGAATTATGAGTACAAAGTTTAGGAAACCAGACCAAGTATTGCAACCATGGATGTTTGGGCACGGAGAAACAAAAGCAACTTGTTTGTGGTTAAAAAATCTACCATTATTGGTTCCAACGAATATTGTGGAAGGTAGAGAGCAAAAAATGTTCAATTTAAAAAAGACAGATGATAGGGCAAAATTACGCTCAAAAACATACAAAGGGATTGCGAGAGCTTTAGCGGAACAGTATTCTAAATATATAATTAAAACTAATGAATAATAAAATACTTAAAATATTAGTTTCCTGCGAAGAATCCCAAGTTGTCACAAAAGCATTTCGTGAGTTGGGACACGAGGCTTATTCAAATGATATTATTCCAACTTCAGGTAATAATCCTGAGTGGCACCTTAAGATGGATTGTTTTGAAGCAATAAAACTAAAAGAATGGGATTTGCTGATAGCACATCCGACGTGTACGTATTTAACAGTCACGGCTAACAAATGGCTCAAAGACCAACCAGAAAGAAAATCAGGAGCATTGGTCGGTGAAAAAAGAAGAAAAGCGCAACAAGAGGCGATAGATTTTTTTATGAGATTATATAACTCAGATATTAAACACATAGCTATTGAAAATCCAATTGGTGTCATGAGTACAAAATTCAGAAAACCTGACCAAATAATACAACCATTCCAATTTGGTGACCCCGAGAGAAAATCTACATGTTTGTGGTTAAAAAATTTACCACTCTTGGTTCCAACAAATATGGTTGAGCCTATTTTATATACTTATAAAGATGGAAGAACAGATGGGTTGTGGCATGTTAAAACAATGAAATTAAGCATGGAAGAAAGAAGTAAAGAAAGAAGTAAGACATTTCCAGGGATTGCAAAAGCCCTCGCACAACAATATAGTGAGTATTTATTAAAATGAACATGTCAAGATACGCAACCAAAATGATTAATTCAAAGTTTTATGGATTAACAAATGTTTCTTCACCGAAAAATGAAGATGCTTTGACAAGGCATGTGCTATTTGAAAAGTATATTCCTATAAAATATATTGGTCATAAAGGTGAAGAGTTTTTGGGACCAGGCTATATTTTGGTACCATATATTTTAGTACAATTAGAACCTCTTATAATAGAAGATTTTTCTCAATATTTCAACACAAAACAAAAAGAATCAATAATAAAAAAAATAATAAAATGGACACAAAAGATAAAGAATTACTGGATAAATTAAAAGAAGCTGGACAACCGGCAAATTTCTTTAATTTAAAGCTTGAATATAATGGAAAGGTTATAATAGAAAATAGACCTTTTCCTGCCAATAATTGCACTCCGGAATCTATAGAAAGTGCCAGTTTGCATTTTATATTGGTTGATTGTGTCCGGAAAATTCAAGAAGAACTAAAAAAATCAGAAGTTAAAAAGAAAAATTCCACAAACAGCACAGAATCAATACAATAATTTTTAAAATTTTCATCCTAATTATATAAGCAAAATTTAAAACATGATAACAGAAGATAATGAATTAACGACGGCAATAAAAAGCATAAAACAACCCCTTACACTTTTGGATATAAATTTCCAAAAAAAACTAATAAAAGTAATACTTGAAGATAAAAATGGAGAATTTTCCTCGCAAATAATAGATATTTTAAAACCTGAATATTTTGATGGTATTCATTTACGAACTTTAATACGATATATTATTGATTATGTAAGTAAATATAATATCATTCCTGAATACAGTACTTTGATTGATGTTATTAATGAAAAAGAAGCCGAAGGCTCTTTAAAAGATAATCTTGTTGAAACAGTCAGATTAATCGAAGAACATAGGATAACTGACAAATTAAACGTTAAAGATACTTCGTTAAATTTTTGTCGAAAACAATCTCTTAAAAATGGATTGATGAATGCTTTTGAAAAGTGGGGACAAGGAAATTATGATGATGTTTCACAAATAATTACAGATGCATTAAAAGTTGGTGAGCCAAAAAACAGTGGTCATGATTATTTGTTTGATGTTGAAAAAAGACTTATAAAACAATATAGGTCTCCAATAACATTTTTAAAAGGAATAGATTCTAAAATTGGAGGAGGTTTAGCAGGGGGAGAACTTGGAATTATCTTGTCTCCCACTGGTGGTGGTAAATCTATGGTACTTGTAAAAGCGGCCTCAAATGCTTTGGAAGCTGGAAAAAAGGTTGTTTATTATACTTTTGAACTCCAAGAATTTGTTGTTGGTAACAGATTAGACTCTTGTTTAACTGGTGTCCCAATTAAAGATGTTATAGAATATCCTGATGTTATAAGAGAAAAGATAATGGATTTAACTTCAAAGGGTGGTAATATAAAAATTCAGGAATTTCCAACAGGAGGAGCATCAGTCAATACTTTACGTTCTCATTTAAAGATGCTTGAAAGAGATGGTTTTATTCCTGATATAATTTTTGTTGATTATGCAGATATAATGAAATCAACAAGTAATTACCATTCCGAAGTGAGACATGAATTAAAGTCAATTTATGAGGGACTACGAGGATTGGCAATGGAGTTAAATGTTCCGATTTGGACAGCAGCACAAGCTGGACGATGTTTGGAACTTTCAACAATTATTGAGACACCAAATGGAAAAATACAAATTAAAGATATAAAAGAAGGTGATTTTATTTTAACACACCTTGGATTTAAAAAAGTTATACAAGTATATCCTATCGAAACACAAACCACTTATAAGATAAAAACAAAAAGCGGAAAAGAAATAACATGCTCTGAAAAACACGAATTCCCAACAAAGGATGGGTTAAAATCAATAGAATCTGGATTAAACATAAAAGATATATTATATGTTAAAAATAAAGAAATAACACAAGAATCAATAATTGATTTAATTGAAGATGAAATTGTATCTATAGAACTATGTGGTGAAAGAGAAACAATTGATATTAGTGTCGAAGAAACAAATATGTTTTTCGCAAACGATATTTACACACATAACAGTGCTATGACTAAAGACAAATTCGGATTAGACACAATATCTGAAAGTATTGGCAAAGCCCAGGTAGCAGATGTTGTATTAGGTTTAGCTCGTTCCGACCCTGATAAAGCAGAGAAAAAAGCCAATCTCATGATGCTTAAAAACAGAAACGGAGAAGATGGTTATACTATGCGTTTACATTTTGATACAACAAAAATAGATATTCGTCTTGAAGATGATAATGGAACCAATATGAAAGCTGGATTAAAAGGATTAAATATTGAACAACAAATACGTAACAACAATAACAATTAAAACAATATAGTCATGAGTGAACTTGAAAGAAAAATTGAAAAATTATTAAATAATTCAAAAAACATTGAAGAACCCGAAATCAAAGAACTCAACAAATATCAGGAAACATATAAAAAAATTAAAAAAGAAGAAAAAGAAAATATAACAATTAAATTTAAAACAGATTTTTAAAATATGAAAAACGAAGAAATTGAGCAGGTGATGGAACATCCGATTATAGAGAAGATGGAAATGAGAAAATTAAAAGGAACTGAATTTATTGATGAATTTAGTAAAGAAATTTATGAGCAAACTTATAAATATGGTATTGAAGATATAAATATTACACACAAAAGAGTTGCTCATGATTTGGCTAAAGAAGAAAAAGATTCTGAATATTGGGAGAATCAATTTTTGTGGGCATTTGAGGATTTTAAATTTGTGCCTGGAGGAAGGATAACTTCTAACGCTGGAACCGGGTTAAAGGGGACAACCTACATTAATTGCTACGTAAGTGGCTTTGATGGTGAAGATAGAGATTCTATGGAAAGTATTATGGCTGAACTTAGAAGACAAGCTTTGATTTTAAAATCAGAAGGTGGTTATGGTTTTTGTGCAGATACGATGCGTCCACGAGGAGGATTTATACATGGAATTGGCAGTGAAAGTCCAGGTGCTGTGAAAATGCTTGATATGTGGGATACACAATCAGCAGTTATTACCGAAGGTAGTGGAAGAAAAATATTAAGAGAAAAAGCTAAAGGTAAAATTCGAAAAGGTGCTCAAATGGTTACATTTTCTTGCTCTTCACCGGATATTGAAGAATTTATAACTGCTAAACAAACTCCTGGGCGTTTAACTAAATTTAACATGTCGGTTTTAGTTACTGACGAATTTATAAATGCTGTGGAAAATAATTTGCCATGGAATTTAGAATTTCCTGATTATACAAACAATAAAGAAGCGTATGAAAAAGAATGGGATGGAAATTTAAAATTATGGAAAGAAAAAGGATATTCAGTTGATGTATATAAAACTTATAAAAACGCAAATGAGTTATGGGAACTTATTATGCAATCTACATATAATAAAAATGAACCTGGAATACTTTTTATAGATACAATAAATAAATTAAATAACCTATATTATAATGAATATATTTCTGCCACAAATCCGTGTTTGGCAGGCGATACTTTAGTATATGTTGCAGACGGAAGAGGATTTGTTTCTATAAAAGAATTATCTGTAAAAGGGGATGATATTTCTGTTTTTTGTCTAAATGATAAAAACAAAATAGACATAAGAACAATGAGAAATCCAAGAATAACAGGATATAATCAACCAATATATAAAGTTACATTAGATGATGGCTCTGCATTTAGAGTTACAAAAAATCATAAATTTAAAATGTATGACGGAAATTATTGTGAAACTGAAAATTTAAAAAATGGAGATAGTTTACATGTGAGTATAAGAGAGCAGGGAACTTTCGGAGAGGCTTTTCCTGGATTAAGTAAAAACCAACAAGATTATTATTGGGTCAAACCCAAACATGATTCCATATTTAAAGCCGAACACAGATTAATTGCAGAATTTGCTTATAATACTAAAATAGAAACAGGATATGTAGTTCATCATAAGAATTTTAATTCATTAGATAATAATAGTAAAAATTTGGAAATAATGTCATTTGATGACCATGTCATTTTGCATTCAATAAACATGATTGGAGATAAGAACCCAATGGTAAGAGCACAAACAGAATGGTCGGACGAAAAATGGAAGGATTATTCTGAAAAAATGTCCACTGCTGTTTCTGGAGAAAAAAATGGTCGTTACTCAGGAATAAGTGAAGATGATTTTCGAAAATTAGCATTAGAGTTAACCAAGCAATTAGAAAGAAGATTTTCTCTTGGAGAGTGGATGAAATTTTGTGAAAATAATAATACAAAATATACTTATACTAAATGGAGAGAAAAGAAACTTGGCACCATAAAAGGGTTAGCTATTTGGGCAGCGTTAGAATTGGGTTTTGATAAATATTTAGATGAAGACCCAAGAATGGTTGAGAATTTAAAGAAATGGACAAAACAAGGATATAATTGTCGTATTGAAAAAGGTGGTTTGATTTACATTAAAGAATGTGAAATTTGCGAAAAAGAATTTGAAACATTAAAAAGAGAAAATTCTATATGTGGACATGAATGTAATAATAAAAGAACAAGTATTAGAAATAAAGATAAATCATTTATTGAAAAATGTACAACAAGTCAAAAACTACAAAAAGAAAAATATAAATATGAAACAAGAGAAAAACAATTAAAAATATATTCAGATTTAAAATTTGATATTAAAAGAGAACCGTTGCGAACAGAATGGGAAACAGAATGTAAAGAAAATAACATTGCGTTCAGATTAGGCAAATCAAGTCCGTTTGAAAGTTTTACTTCTCTAAAAGAAATAGCCAAAGAATATAATCATAAAGTTGTATCTGTTGAATTGGATGGATATGAGGATGTTTATAATGGAACCGTAGATGAATTTCATAATTTTTTTCTATCATGTAATACTGAATTAAAACCAAATGGAAAACAGCTAAATTATTTGATTAACAATCGACAATGTGGCGAGCAACTTTTGCCACCAGGAGGTGTATGTCTTTTGGGTTCTATTAACTTAACTCAATTTATTGATTTTGAAAACAAATCATGGAATTATGGAAAACTAAAAGAGGTCATTCCTATCGCTGTTAGGTTTATGGATAACGTAAATGATATTACAAATGTACCATTGGAAATTCAAAAAGAAAATCTAAAAAACAAAAGAAGAATAGGACTTGGAATTATGGGCTATGGTTCCGCTTTGATGATGTTAAAAATAAGATATGGGTCTGAATATGCTTTAAAAATAACAGACGAATTAATGAACTTTATTGCAAACAACGCATATCAAGCTTCTTCTATGTTAGCAAAAGAAAAGGGAGCGTTTATTTTATATGACGAACAAAAATATCTTGCAGGAAAATTCATAGCTAATTTAACATCAGAAACAATAAAATTAATTAAAAAACACGGAATTAGAAACTCGCATCTTCTTTCTATCCAACCAACAGGAAATTCTTCAATATTTGCAAATGTTATAAGTGGTGGGTTGGAACCTGTTTTTATGCCAACATATACAAGGACTTCCATGATGCCTTATCCTCCAGAAGGATTAGATACTCCCAAGAATATAGACTGGGATAATAAAAAATATGATAGTACAACAAATTGGGTATGGATTAAAGAGGGTGATGAAAATTTATTGAAATTTGTGTTTGAAGATTATACGTGGAAATTTGATAAATCAAGAGGTTTATTAAGAGAGACTGTTGTTAAAGATTATGCTGTTCGTTTTCTTGAAAAGAATAATGAATGGGATTCAAATGCAGATTGGGCAGCTACAACTGTTCAATTAAATATTGATGAACATGTTAAAACAATGGGTGTATTAGCAAAATATATTGACTCTGCCATGTCAAAAACAATAAACATCCCAAACTCTTATCCATACGAAGATTTTAAAAAATTGTACATGGATATGTACAAAACAGGAACAATCAAAGGAGGAACAACATATCGTGCAGGAACTATGACTGAAGTGCTTGCAGCATCAGATAAAAAAGAAGAATCTGGTTCAGAAAATAAAATAACAAAAACAAAAGCTCCTGCTCGACCCAAAACATTGCCGTGCGATATTTATCACGTTACAACAGAAGGTCAACAATGGGTTGTATTTGTAGGTCTTTTAGATAATGAACCATATGAAGTTTTTGCATTTAAAGAAAAATCAATTCATTTACCAACAAAACTTAAAGCAGGACATTTAATTAAAATTAAAAGAGGAAGATATGATTTAGATGCAGATGGAATAATTATTGAAAGTGTGGCAGAAAATTTTGAAACAGGTGAACAAGAAGCATTAACACGTTTAATTTCCATCGCCCTTAGACATGGAACTGATATAAAATTTATTGTAGAACAATTGAACAAATCTGAAGGAAAAATAACTTCTTTTTCAAAAGCTATTGGTAGAACTTTGAAAAAATATATTAAAGATGGAGATACCAGTACTGAAGTGTGTCCAAATTGTTCTGCTAAAAATACACTTGTTTATCAGGAAGGGTGCGTTGTTTGCAGCGGGTGTGCATATTCAGCTTGTTCTTAATTTAACCTATAATTTTCCAAGCTATTTATTATAATAAGATTATAATTGAATGGCAAAAAAAACATACACAAAATCAGAGTTTTTAAAACTAATAGCAGAGGGAGTTAAAAAAGCATTATATGAAGGGCAAATAGAAACAGCACCGGTAAAAACCCCAGTCAAAACCCCTGACAAGCCAGCTCCGTTGAAAAAACCAGGAATAACTATTCCACAGCCAGGAACATTTCCAAAACCAAAGCCAAAAGCCAAAAATGAAGGACAAACAGAAACGGCACCAGTTAAGACTCCTGTCAAAACCCCTGATAAGCCAGCTCCATTGAAAAAACCAGGAATAACTATTCCACAACCAGGGACTTTTCCAAAGCCAAAACCAAAAGCAAAATCTGCTTTAAATGAAAATACACAAGATTTTTTCGAATTATTAAACAAGCAACTTAATATACAAAAAGAAAGGTCAAAAATGCAAAGATTGCTCATGGAAGCACCAATGAATATTGAACCAGGTGGACACAGACCTGACTCATCTATACAAAGAAGTATTGAAGGGCAAGGTGAAAATCCATTTAATGCAATAGAATTATTCAATAAAAGAGTTTTAGACCAAAGTGTTTTAGAAAAAATAGGAAGTGAAGAATTTAATCACATAGTAAATAACTTACGTGAAGTTGGAGAAATGAATGTCACCGAGGTAATGAATGCAGTACGTTTATTACAAACAATTGAAGAACCAAGTCGAGCAGCGTTAGAACAATTAGCTAAAAATGTTGTCAAATCCAGGTTTGGTATTTCAGATGAAATTATGGGAATGATAGATGTCAAACTAAAAGATGCCGGAACTATTAGTCCGCCAGAAGATAATGATATACAACAACCATCACAACAAAGAAATCAAAACAGGCAACCATCACAACAAAGAAATCAAAACAGACCACAACAAAATAACAACCAAAACAATCCCAATAGCCCAAATAATCCATTAGAGCAGGCAGCTCAGGAATTTACTCCAGAAGAACAGGAAGTAATTAAAAAACACTCTGATAAACGAGTTATAAACAACGCCCTTATGATGGGTGCAGGATTTAGGGCACATCAAATATTAGATGATATTAAAGCATCATTAGACGCAATTAACAGAAGACTATATCCGTTATATAAAAAAATAATGCCTAATGTAGAAATATATATGTGGAAAACATCTGTTGAATCATTGGCAAGAGTTAGAATAATTTGGGGGAAAGCAGAATTAGAACATCCAGAGGAAGAACAAAATGATGAAGAAAATGACGAACAAAACAATGAGCAGGATAATGAGCAAAATGATGAACAGAACGACGAGCAGGATAATGAACAAGAAACCCCAAATCCAATAAGAGTAAAAGCAGAAGCTGTTATGTTTCCTATTCTTTTACACGAAACATCAAAGGCTGTTATAGAACTTTTATTATTGAATCACCTGGCAGAAGTACAACAAAAATATGGAGAAGCAGTAGCTAAGGAGGTTGTTAATAAATCAGATTCATATTATAATGAGCACTGGATGAAACTTATAGGTCCAAGATTATGGAAATATTTACACGATGCATTGATATATGTTGTTCATGAAGAAAATGATGACCATACAATAATTCCTTTTATATTAAATAGAATTTCTTCTATGGAACCAGAAGATTTTATGTCTTTGATTGAAGATTCAATTTATAAAGGACCAAGGGCTATTAGAAAAATTAAAATGATATTGGCAAAAATAAAACAGGATATTGAGGATTACGAAAATCAAAACCAAGAAGTTCCAACCCCGGAAGAAATAAGCCCTGAAGATAATTCTGTTGAATTGGCAAATATATTAAAACATAGTAATATTGGAGCAGCTGGTGATACACAACAAACAACACAGGTTGTTAACCAAAATAAAAGTATTCAAGAGATGTCTTTACCTGAATTAAATGATTTGTTGGACAATGCTTTGGAAGATGAAAATTATGAATTAGCCGGGCAAATAAGAGATGAAATCAATGGAAGGTTGAATTAATTATTTACTTTTATTTTTTTAATTTATATTTTTGAATTAAAAATTTAATATGAAAAAAGAAAGAAAAAGCGGAGCTAAAGCAAAAAAAGCAGCTACTAACAGAGGGCAAAAAAGAAGTAATCGTTTAAAAGCTACTCAAAAAGAAAAGCCAATCAGAAAAAAAGCTGTGGCAGATGCAAGAAAATTGTTGATTCACAAAGAAGATATTAGGTTCAAAGAACACATGGCATCTTTGTTCGGGCAAAAATAATTTTAATTTTGTTTAATTACCCAATTCAAGTTGTTTTATTTCATCTCTAAATTTGGCACATAAATCATAATCTTCTTTTTTTATAGCCATAGAAAGACGAATTTTTAATTCTGAAATAGTAGGTATGTGTGGTTCAGGTTCAATATGAACAATTTCTTGTTGATTTGTGATTTCACTCATATTTGTATATTTTTGATATAATTCTCGAATACCATTTACCTTATGAAATTCATGACACTCTTCCAAAGAAGAAAACCATATTTTTACTTCTTTAATTGATGTATCTTGTGGCAATAACGGATTAATGCTTTTATTTGTATCAATAATTTCTGTTCTTATTATTTTTTTGATTGTAGGATTATTGATAGACATCAATTCCTCTATGAACTTATCAATAATTTCTGTTTTTTGATTATAGAATCTGAAATATACACTCTCTTCTTTGTTGTTATTTTCCATTTAATTCAAGTTGTTTTATTTTTTGTTAAAATACATCTCCTTCATCGCCAAATCAAAAGTCGGATATTTTTCTTTATTCTCTATCCAAAAATCATGATTTTGTTTCATAAAACTTCTAAATTGCGTCATGTATGATTGAAAATTAAAAGGTTGTTTATAGATGTTTATTTTTTCATCTCCAGAGTTAAAAAACATAAATCCAGTTCTTTTATTTTTTAAAGGGTTTTCAATCACTTTTGAATTTATTTTTAAACACTCCTGTTCGGCATAATTATCCACTCTTTTTTCAATTGTTATTACCTCCTCAATAAACTTCTCAAAATCCTCGCTTGATTGAACACCTGGTTCGTCAATAATTGATTTAAAATCTTTGGCATGTCCGATTTCGTGGATTAATGGGAAAATTGCGTTACATAATTCAATTTCTGTCAACCACTTATTGTTTATATATATAACATCATCCATGGTGAATCCGGGAACATTATCAGGGAGATTCATTTCGCTTATTTCAAAGACAATATCTTTAGCATTCTCTCTTATCCAATTCTTAAAATGTTGATATAGATTCGTATCCTCCTGGTTAGACAAGAGATATAACAATTGTTCTGGTCCGCAGACCGTAACTTCTTTTGTTTGTGTTTCCATTATTTTTTGTTTAACTTATTTTTGTATTATACGATAAAGTTTTGAGACCTGTTACAACTTTAAACGAAAAACGCGTACAAAAGTTTCAATTATCTAATTTTTGACACTATTTATATTGGATGGATTCCGTTTTATCATATATTAAATCACAAGTTTCAAAAGTATTATTAGAAGATACAATAACTGATGCACCGCAAACAGATGTGGAAACTTTATCAGTATTTAAAAATTTGGACCAGTTTTTAGATGATGAAAAAAATCAATCTGATATTGCTTATAAAAACGCACAAAAAATGGCAACTATATTAAAAGACCCTGCTCAAAAAAGTAAGTCAAATATTGATATGCAAGTTCAACGAAATAAGCAAAAACAACTGGATACAACAAAAAAAACAATAGATGACCAGCAAAAAAAGATTCAAGATACGATGAAGTTAAAGAGCAAACAAACAAAACCTATTGAAACACTTACAAAGCCGATAGGACAATTAACACAAGGAATTGGCGCTCCATTATCAGAAAGTGAACAACCCAATAGTGTGCCTATTTTAAAACGAAATTTTGCAAGATTACCAATAGGAATTCAAGAACAAGATATGGCACCAGTACAACAACAAGCACCACAAACACCAACTTCCGCAAAAGCATATGTTGTTAAATTTGATACAGGAACTCAAAGACCTTATGAAGTAAAATTCACCGAAAGAGGATTTGCAATTGAAGGAACGAGATTAAGTTTTGAAACAGTAGAGCATGCTTTATCAAAAAATTATATGATTACTCTTAACAACGGGCAAGGTATTGTTTTGGATTCTGTAAAAATGCAAAAGATACTGAAATATAAAGGTAGATGGTTCCCTGCAAACCCAGGTTCAAATGAACAATCAGGACAATAATAGAAATGTTGATAGGAAAAAAATAGTTTTATTTGAAAAGACAAAACAAATAAGACAAAAACTTTTCCAACATCCAAAACAACTTGATTTATCAATATTTTATCATATTGAATTTCTTAATAAGAACAATTTTTCTATTGAAATGTTTATGGATACTAAATTAATAAAAACACATCACATTAAAGGGTTTTCAGTACAATTTAATACCGAGAAATCAATAAGAGTATATACCGCAATACATGCCAATGGATGTTTCGATGACTATTATAAAGTTAATATCATAAAAGCTTTTTTATATGATAACCTTGGAAATGAGATACAAGGATTTGACTGGGATGTTAATTTTAAAGGTTATAGTTTTGAGTGTGATTATGACAAAACGGGAATTTTCGTTCCAACATTTAGTTATGGCATATTGGATTGATAAGTGTTTTAATAATAAATTTGCATAGTTGACTTTTCTTACATACATTTGCAAAAAGTTTTTATATTTAATAAACTAAATCTAATTTTATATGGAATATATAGGATACTCGTTTGAAGAGCCAAAAAAACAAACACACAAAGGAAAAGAAACCGGAAAATGGTTGCCAATAGAATTGATTTTTGATAATGATGATGATTTTAATAAAGCAACATCAAAAGTAGAAAAGATTTTTCATGGTTATGATGGTGATGGAAAAGCAATTATATCCATATATCAAGATAGTAGTATTAAATATATTGTAGATTTGATACATGTTACTTATGATACATATGCCAACTCTATTAAACTGTTTCCAAAATATTGTGAAAGAACGAAAAATTAATGTTAGAACTTGCCTACTTACACAAAGAAGAACTACAAAAACTTTACGCCAAAGTTGTTACTTTGGATGTGAACAAATTTTTATTCTTCGGCGAATATAATAATTATACATTAATTATTGATGATAACAATTTTAATAAAGTTCAACTTGTTTCCGTGTATAACGATATAATAATAGGATATTTTGAAGCGAGTGTAGACAGAACATCAAACGATGTTACAAGTATCACAATGGTGAATTTGCAGAATAATTATCACAATATCTTTGCTATTGATGTTATTAGATTTTATAAATTATTGAAAAAATTTAGAAAAATTTCTTTTATGGTTGCAGTAGGAAATCCGTTGGAAAAACACTACGATAAAATCGGTCCAAAATTAGGATGGGATGTAATCGGAATTAAACGCGCGCATGTTATGCTCTCTGATAGAAAATTTTACGACTTAAAAATGTATGAAATATTTAACAAACAAAAATAACATGAGTAAAATTACAACAGAAGAACTTCTTGTTCTTCAAAAAGAAAAAGAAAGAATAAAATTGGCCGTATCATTAAAAGTATGCCCTGAATGTGGTTCGGAAATAATATGGCAGAGATTTGAAGATTATGGAACCACATCAAAATTTTTGTTTTGGAAATGGAAAAATGGACACAGATGGGATTATAGATATGTTTGTAGTAAGAATAAGTTGCACTATGACTATAAATCTGATTACGATATGAGTATTTGATAATTATTTAACAATTAATAAAAAGATATGAAACGAATCTACATTGCGAGCCCATACACAATTGGTGACACCGCCATAAATGTTAAAAGACAACTTACCTGCGTTGATGACCTGATGACTTTAGGGTTTGCTCCTTTCGCACCGTTATACAGTCACTTCCAACATCTTGTATTTCCGCGACCGTACACCGACTGGATTGCAATCGACCTTGTTTGGGTAGAGGCGTGTGATTGTGTCCTGAGATTAGAAGGAGAAAGTTCAGGTGCCGACGGAGAAGTTAAATACGCCTTAGAATTAGGGAAACCTGTTTTCTATTCTATTGAGGAATTGAAAGAATATTATAAGGACGAAATTTTTAATAACAACATAATGAAACCAACCATTTGTACTCATCCAAATTTGGTTCCAACTCAATGGAATCAAATCAAACCAGAACCTTGTGAAATGATTCAACAATGTAATTGTGGTGGAAATGAAATTTGTCCAGTTTGTAATTTTGGACACGGACAGAAACCATGTCCGTGTGATATAAGTGACCACTGGTCTGCTAAAATTGCAGTCGCAGCGACATTGGCACAAGTTTTGAACACCACAGGATTCTAAATAAAAATATTATTATTAACAATTTAAAAATTAAAAAAATGAAAAATTTATTGCTATCACCGCTTGAAAAAAAGCTATACGATTCTACTGAAAAGTTAACAGCTTTTGCAAATTCTATTTGGAAAAGTTCTGTAAATATTTTTGATTCTGTCGTCAGCAAACTTCAGATTGAATCTGAGGAAAATACTTTTGGAGTCACCATGCATATCCATGTTCCAGGAGCAACTAAAGATGAAATATCCATAACGCACGATAATAATGTTTTGAATGTGTCGTGCACAAGAAAAGAAGATTCAATTGGTGTTGATTCGTTTGAACGAGAATTTTCATTAGAAGAACTTGATGAGAATACAATTGTTTCTTCGCTGAAGGATGGGATTTTGAGTATACAAATCAACAAACTTGTGCCAGTTGAAAGTAGTGCTTCTTCAAGAAAGACGGTGCCTATAAGCTAAAAATAAAACCAAAAACTATTTATTAAAGGCGGGCAGAATTTTTCTTCTCGCCTTTTTTATTAAAAAAACCAAACATGGCAAAACATATTAATAAAACATATCTAAAAGAATTGCGCGAAAAAAGTGCAGCATATTACGATTCAATACCTGCATTAAACTGGGGTCCACCGTTGATGGAAAATACATTATTAATGATAGATACAATTTGGAATGAAAAATTATAAAAGATGGACACCTAACTAAAATTGATAAGGATGTTTTTGAGTATATAACTGAATTTAATGAACTGAATAAAAAAAGTCTTCGTGGATATCTTGGAGTAGATTCTCAGAATTATTTGTCATATACACGTTTTGTTTGTTCTATTGTGTTACACGTTGAGCGTAATGGTGGTCATATACTTATTGCTCGTTTTGATTTGCCAAAAATATATGACTATAGATATAAATTACTAAAAGAAATTGATGTTCTTGGTGAAATAACAAGAAACTTCAAACATTTTTTTCGCGATAATGATATTGATTTTGAATTACATGCTGACTTAAACAATAGTTCAAATCACAAATCCAATGGTGTTGTTGAAGAAGCAAAGAATTATATTAAACACCTTGGCTTCAATCTTAAAATTAAACCAGAAGCTTTCGCAGCATCAAACTGTTCTGACCACTTCTGTTAATCAACCGGATAATTACTTGGATGAGTTTTTATTTTTGTTTTCTTTAGAGGATTAATTTGTTTGTTTTTAACAGGGGCAACCGTGCCTGTTGTTGGCGCTGGAACCTGAGCTTGAACTTCGGGTTCTTTAAATAATTTGACTATGTTTGGTTTTGGTCTTTGATTTTGAGCGGCGTTCTTAATTAAGTCATCTTGATATTTTTTGATTGCAGGGAAATCTGCAGCAATCTCAATAGAAACAAGGTTTTTATCAGCAGCATTATAATTTTTAGGTGGTACAGAAAACATATTTCCAGTAAACCACATGGATTTTATGTTTTTTGTTTTAAATAACCTCCACTCATCATAGGCATTTTGACTTCTTTTTCCTGTTTTGCGAGCCGCAGATTCTGATTGTCCTATTTTATGAACTGCTCTTACGACCTCATTTCCAGCTGTGTTTGTTCCCAGGCAAACCGGAAAAATCGTTCTGTATTTAGCTAAAGGCATCAAATCCTTGTCATTATTAGTCTTAAAAAGCATACCAATTTCATAACCACCTTTTATTGCTTGAATCATTAAATCCTTTGAAAATGGCACTCTTTGAAAGCTGCCTTTGAATGCTTCTTCTCTGTCAGAATCAGTAATATCATCTGCTGTTTTTTGAATCCCAGCAAGTTCCTTTAATCTTTTCTTATATCCTTCTGATAATATCATTTAAAGAACTTGTTTTACAGCGGTTTCTATTTGTGTAATTGTACTATCAGAAGTTGTTTGAACACAAGGATTTTCTATTTTTTGAATTAAAGGTGCTTTACCCATAATTGTTTTTATTCCATCTATAGCTTTGGTGCCAAGCGCATATGATGAAAAAACTAAAATCATCCATTGGATTGCATCAATTATTTGTTTTATAACATCTGTGGAAATATTTAATCCTGGTTTAAATGATTTGATAAATAAAACAGTAAGAGCTGTAAGCATAGCTACAACTGAAACTAACAAATATACTCTTGCTTGAGAATAGGCAACAACTCCAGTGGTTTTATCCTTCAGTATATCTTGAAATACTTTAAAATTAAGCTTCATAATATGATATTTTTAAATAAATAGTCTTAATTATTAAAAATATTTTTTCTAACTATTGACTTTAAAAAATTTTACTATATATTTATAGTAAAACAAAATGGATAAAGAAATTAAAATTCGAACAAAGGCTCAATTTAATGTATCAATAAACAAAATATTATTGAAAAACTTTAATGAGTTATCAAAACAAAAAGCACTTAATAAATCAAGATTTATTGAGTTGGCAATAACTGAGTGGATAAATAAAAATAAATAATTATGGCAAGAAAAACAATAAACTTCAATCCAGAACAAATATCAAATATTATATTATTGTATGATGTTCAAAAAATAAGTATTCCTAAAATAAGCAAAATATATAATGTAAGTGCCAAACCAATAACAAAATTATTGATTAAAAACAATGTAAAAATAAGAAATACTCCAGCTTTAACAAGTGCTCAAGAAAAGGAAATTGTTTATTTATATAAAAACGGAAAAAACAATAATATTATTGCCAAATTATATGGTGTAGATAGAAAAACAATAAATAGTTGTTTATTAAAAAACAACATTCCAATAAAAGTAAGTAAAAAATCTATATTATCAATACCAAAAGAAGAAAGGATAAAAATAACACAATTATATTTAGATGGTAACAGTGTAAAAAATATTGCAAAATTATATAATGTTACATGTCGTGTAATAGAAGATTTTTTAACATTAAATAATATAAATGTCGAAAATCGTTTTCTGTTTACTCAAAAACAAGAAGAAAAAATTGTATCACTATATAATAATGGAACAAATATAACTATTTTATGTAAATTATTTAATATTCATAGAAGATTCATACAAAGATGTTTGGTTAAAAATGGTATTAAAATAAATGTAAAAATATTACTAACATATAAGCAAATGGAAGAAGTTATAATGCTATATGTTGACAACGGGAAAACATTAAGAGAAATTGGTGAAATATACCAACTATCAGAAGTAACTATTAAGAATTATTTATTCATATACAATATTAATTTAAGGCAAGTAAATAATAAACAATTATCTAAACAACAAATTAGAGATATAATAATACTTTTTGGTCAAGGATATAAAATTAAAAACATAGCAAAAGTCTATAATACTGGGATAACGGTAATATATAAAGCATTACATAATAGTGGAATAACTTGGGAACAAGAATATTCAAAATATGATAGAGATGAACACTTTTTTGATGATATTGACACGAGAGAAAAAGCATATGTTTTGGGCTTATTATATGCTGATGGTAATAATAATGGGAATGATATTTCGATTGGACTTCAATTTGGAGATAAAGAAATTCTTGAAAAAGTAAACGAATTATTTAAATCCAATAGACCTTTGGCGTTTAGAAATAATGAAGGTAAGAAAAATATCATTCAAGGAAGAAATTGTCAGTTACAAAACCAATATATATTGTGTATTGGGAGTGTTTATATGTGTAAAAAAGCTGCTGAATGGGGTCTTGTTAAAAATAAAACATTAAAAATAACATTTCCAGAACGATTAAAAGAAGAATTCTATTCTGATTTTATAAGGGGATATTTTGATGGAGATGGATGTATTTATTTTAATGAGAAAAAAATGGTTTTACAATGGAGTATAATTGGAACATTTAATTTTTGTTCATATATTAAAGAGTTTTTAAAATACAAACTTAATATTAATTGTCATTTAGCACAAAGCAAAGGTTCTAATGAGGTGATTTATACTTTAACAGTAGGTGGGAATTTAAAAATAAATAAATTAATGGAGTTTATATACAAAGATGCTACAATTTGGATGAAACGGAAAAAAGATAAATATATTAATGGTGCTACTAAGATTTCAAAACATAGAAAATGGCAAAATGAAACTGAAAATAAAAAATATTTTACAGACTACTATATCCCAAACTAATTAAATTTTGTCCATTATTTTTATTTTCCTATCTTTGCAAACATGCAAGAAACACCAGTAATAGTTTTGGATAAGAATGCAGCATATGATGAGTTGAAAAAAAACAACTCTGGACTTATTCATATTTCATTCTCAGAACTAAACTTATTTCGTGGATGCGGATTCAGACATCTTATAGAAAAATACCTTCAATTATCGGCTCAACCACCATCTATTCATCTTATATTCGGGAATGCAGTGCATTTTGGATATGAACGAAAATTTCGTGATAGAATATCATTAGAAGATGCAATTAATTGTTTTAAAACCGAATTTGTTCGTGAAATGAAATCACAAATGAGTGGAATGCCAGAAATGATTGAAATGGATGCATTTATTGAACAAGGATGTAATATTATGACTATGATTGATTCCAATAAATTGTTTGAAAAATATGAATTAGTTGGTTGCGAAATTGCAGTTTATGAAGTTGTTTTCGGAAAATTTAGATTTAAGGGATTTATTGATTTAGTACTCAAAAACAGAAAAACAGGACGAATCCTAATTTGCGACTTCAAGACAAGTTCAGAAATCTGGCAAGTGGATAAAAAGAAAAAAGACAAAGTATTTATGGCTCAAATGCGTCTTTATAAATATTTTTATGCAAAAAAATTCAACGAACCAATTGAAAATATTGATTGTAAATACTTGGTACTTAATAGGCTCCAAATGAAAAAAATGCCGGCTCTTGGTTTCGGAAAACTCCAAACAGTAGAGATATTTTCTACGCATCAGGATATTTTAAATGCCATTACTCTCGTAGCAAACTCTCTCCGAGACATCCACATTAAAAAAGAATTCAAAAAAGCAAAATTAGAAGGACGAAAACAAGATTGTTACTTTTGTCCATATAAAAACAATCTAAAAATTTGCGACAATAGTGATGATGCGCACAAGTACTTGCTTGACGAACATCAATTAAGGAGAAAACAAATTGAACAAGGAGAAACTGTAAAATCCATCTTTTAATCGTCAAATCCTGATTCACTACCAAAATGAAAAACATAACAGAACTTAATGCAGGAGCAGTAGCAAAACTATTAATAGATAATCATACAATAGGAGGATTACGCGATGAGGGTGATTTAAGAAACTCTCAATATCACGCAGGAAAATCATTAGCATTTGTACGAGATATAATTTTTGGTTTTAAAGGAACAAAGAAGCAGAAATTGGAATTTATAGAAAAAATATTTATTGATTTGGAAAAATTTAAAGTTAAAAAATTAAAAGATGAAAAACTTACTTGAAATATGTATAGATGAATTTGCCCATTCCAATAACAAACCATATATGGAACAGAAAATGTCATTTGAACAATTATTGGTGTTTACTAAATTCTTTTTTAAATGGAATAATTTCACATCTGATTATTTGTGGGAAATTTATAATTCTGAAAATAAAGAAATAATTACAGATATACCATTAATTAAGGAATTTTTGAAAGATTGTTCAAATGATAATGAGATTGAACGATTAATCCGTAGTTTGGCTTAATATTACATTACATAATAAATTTTATCACTAAAAGATGAAAAACGATAAATTACCAAAAGAACTGACCAAACAAGAAGTATTAAATTACCACTCTTTAACAGTTGGGAAGCTAAAAAGCTTCATTGAAAAGTATAATATTCCAGACAATGCTCAAATTGTTGTTCAACGTGTAGAAGACCATTACTATGAAAATAATGGATGGGGAGTTTATTTCAAAGAAGGTTATCTTGCTGGTAGTGCAAGAGAGCACAATAAAGATGTCGAATCAGGAAAATTTCTTGATAAAGAACAATATCCTCTGATAACAGAAGGTAATTTAAAAATAATGTCTGAAGAGGATATAAAATCTATGAGCGAACAATACACACCTGTTGAATCACCTGTTTTTTATAAGGAAGATTCAGATATTTTATTTTTAGATTTACATTATTGATGTAAAAAATTTCTCGTTTATATTTATAAATAAAAATTATAAATATGAAATTAGAAATAAAACCAATCCCAATAGAACAAGAACCAAAAAGAGAAAATAGATTCTATGTGGAGTTCCCATCACAATTTAAAATTCCATCTTATACCGTACAAACATGTATGAGACCCAAACTTGTTGATTATGTGTGGCAGGATTTTATTATAACCTTTTTAGACATAATTAACCCATCAACTTCTGATGGGGTCAAAAATATGATTGATTATTGTCAGGAACATGAAAATGAAGAAACACTTTTTAAATTTCAAATTAAACAATTAGACCCTATCGGAACAACTATTAACACATGGACAATTTCTGTAAAAGAATTAGTTGAGGTTGATTTTGGTGCTTGTAATTATGATAACAGTGATATTTCTATGATAAAAGTAGTTTTAAAACCCTCATATTGTATGTTAAGTTAATTTATTTAAAAAAATGAGATTAGACCACATAGCATACCGCGTAAAAGACAGATATAAAACTGCTCAATTCTTTATAGATTGTCTTGAATATAAAATACCAGATGACCTTCCTGACGGATTTCAATTAAAATTTGATGATGGTACAACAGCTAAATGCCTCGTTCTTATCCCTTCGATTAAAAATTTAAATAATACTCCATGGAATACAACTTCTCCAGATGGACAAACATATCATATGGCTCCTGAGATATTTATATCAGATGGTAGCGATGGTTCTATCGTTTCCGAGTGGGTTGAAGCACGAGATGGGGTTGGCGGAGTTCATCATATGGCATACCAAGTCGAAGACGTGGCTGCAAAAATGGCAGAATGGACGGAAAAAGGCTACGCTGAATTTCTTTCCGAAAAACCACTTACTTGTCCAGGACTGGAACAGGTTTTTACTAAACCATCAAAAATTACGGGTATTATCTACGAACTTATCCGAAGAGAAACTAATGGATTCTGCGCTGAAAACGTTAAGGATTTAATGAATAGCACAAAAGATAATTCTTAATTCTAATTTCTGGCACTTAACTTAATTTGGTGCCAAAATATAGTTGTTGAAACTTTTTTCTTAATTTTTCGTTTAAAGCAATATGGAATTACCCTGGATTGAAGCGAAACAAGAGAATATACCTGATAATGTTGATGATTTCTATATTGTTAGGACGGAAACATCATATAATTGGAATATTCTAAAATCAAAGCTTCATATTGATAAAAATGGACACAAAAGGTTCCTTGTAAATAATCAAACAGTAACTCATTTTATGGTTTATGTAACACCTTAATAAAATTTCTCGTATAATACACAAAAGATAATAATATGGAAGATTCACAAAAGTCAAAATTTAAATCCGATATTAGATTCGCAAAATATGTAGCTTGTCTTATGAGTGATGGTACAAAACAATTTGTCTCGTGTTATACTTGGGAAAACAAAGATGGTTTTAATAATCCTAACATAGAGCGAGAATTGAATCCAATAGAATATATGGATTTTATTAAGAAAAATGGAATTAAAGTACTTGCGTGGATTAGTAGGTGGGATAACATTCCAACACAAATTATTAGAATAGAACAAGGAACTGATTTGGCTCCACAGCCATTTATTGTAGATAGGATTACAGATTCTTTTCCAAATGGTCATGGAATGAGACTTTGTAATTATAAATTAAAAGTAGAAAATCCTACTGAATTTTGGCATCATAAATTTAATAAATGAAAAAACAAACCGAAATAAAACCTTCTGATTTGGTAGGATTTGATAAAATTCAAAATGACATTTTAAGATTTTCAATTGAAGCGAAAAACTTAAGACATCCTGAAGATTATTTGTTTTATTATGATACGTTGTGGTTCCCACATAGAAAACCAACAGTTAACGAAACACTAAATGATAAATTCAATTAAAAAATGGAAGAAAAATATTTAAAATTAGCAAAAGAACAATTTTCAACTTTAAAAGAAGAATCATTGGATGATGATAGATATTCACTTGGTGCAATCGGAGAAAAAGATTACGAAGAAAGTGGAGTAAAATTTAAAATAAAAGTTGATGGATTTTGGGAGAGTTCTACTTGGTTTGATTATTATGTGTATGATAGTCTGGAAATTGAAATTGAAAAAGGTGAATATTTTTATTATTAAAAACACATGAAACTAAAGGAATTTATCGAAACATTTATTGAACCATATTCGCTTATAAGATTATGGTATAAAACTCAGGATACTGATGGATATAGTAAAATAGATATGGTTACTCCATATAGTATCCAAAGGGCACAAGAACTAATTGAATCTGAATTTGCCAATAGAGAGGTTATTGGTGTTACGAGTATACTTATTACTCAATCACCATACCCTGAAACTGTTAATATCATAATTGAAAGACAATGACTTCAGCAAACGTAGTACAATACGAAATTCAAGATAAAAACGGAAAAACTGTTGGAACCCATCGTCAAAATATCATGTGTAAAACATGTAATGATGGACTTGAAAAATTTATACCTCCAGAGGATTTTACCATGCTCCCATACGGATATGATGAGGAAGAAGAATTGTGGGAAGGAAAATCTCAAAATTTAAAAGAATGGTTATCAGAAAATAAAGCAGAAATTAGTTTTAAAAAATAAATAATAAAATGAAAATACCAACAGCAGAAGAATTTATTAGAAACGAATGGGATAACTACACAGACCAATTAGAAGGAATTGTGGAAGATGGCAATCATGCAGCTTTTATGATGAGAGAATTTGCTAAACTTCATGTTCAAGCATGTAAAGAAGAAATTGCTCAGAAAATCAAATATTATCCTGATTATACTGAAAATTCTAAAATAAATGATGCAAGAGAGAAAGCATCTAAAGAATCAATTCTATCTACTTATCCAAGTGAACTAATTAAATAAACTTAAAACTAAATAATTATTCTTTTGATATGGGATTAAATCCAATAGGTGGTGAAAAGTTTGATAAATGGATAGAAGAAAATTTATAAACAATTAAATAAAAAATAAAATGAAAATTACAAACGAACAAATTGAAAGTGAAATGATTGAATATTTTAATCCTTTTGCATTTATGGCAGTAAAATACGGCGACGGAATAACCGAAGGAGGATTTGATGTGCAAAAAATAAATGATGATAAAATTAAATTTATTATCTTTGATAAAAAATGGGAAGACGACGATAAAAAAGAAATTTGGAGTAATGAATTTGATATTTCTCAATATAATTCTTTGTTAGAAGTTAAGATAGCTGCTGCAAAAATTATCGAGCCGTCAATAATGAAATTTTGTGGTAAATGAAAATTAACTTTAAATAAAAATAAATGGAAATAATTGATAGGAAAGTATATACAACCATTTTTCATGAAATGGCAATATTTTGTTTCATAAATTCAACATTTGAAATATATCTTATGTCCACTGGCAAACCAAAACAATTGGTAAAATCACTTGAAGATATAGAAAATCATCGTAAAGAAAATAAAGAATCTAATATGTATGCTATGTTTATAGGTGAAATAAAAGAAGATTATTGCCAGGTTAAATACAATGACCAAATACAACATGACCATCTGGGTTGGACATGATTTGTAACACCTATTACACATTTTCCGTATAATATAAAATGAGATTTGTAAAAATAAAATATAAAAATATAGAGTACCATGGTGAATATTGGCGAAACAAATTTAATGAATCATGGTTTTTACTTTTAACCAACCATGAAGAAATATTAAAATATATGATGCACGATATGCAGATGTATGTTTCAACCCTAAAAACAATGCCACGTGAAACAGAAACCACTTCTGAATATCATGTCAAAGGCGAATTAAGATTAGACCACCTATCATACAATAGAGAAGAACCAATAGGTACATTCGCCAGCATGTTGAGATTAATATCTGACAAAGAAGAAATAACAGCAGATGATGTTGTTGGTGGAATAATACATGCAAAAATAGAAGGATTTTTGCAAGCTCTTAAAATAGGAACACTTCAAATAAAACAAAAAGGAGCCTATTGTATTCATGAATATTTTATGAAAGATAATGACGCTAAAATAATTGATGAAATAATTAAAGAAGACTGTATCTTTCCAAATGAATATAAACCCCACAAATCTAAAGTACTTGTTCTTGAAAATGACGGTAGAGTTGATAAGGATATTGAAAAATATGCCTATAAAATAGATAAATCATATGATGGGTACAACTCTATAACAAATCTTAAAGACCAAGACATAAATTGGGTCATTGAATCTATTAAATTATGTCAAAATATTGTTTTTAAAACAAAAGCCATACATGTTGACCAAATTGATAAATTTATGAAACTCTTCTCCTCCATTGAAAAGAAAAATATTCATATTAAAACCGAAAACAAAGAAACTATTATTAATCATGAACTTTTTGAAATAAACAATAAAATACATAAGATTAAATTTATTTGATTGAATATCAGGATTTAATAAATAGTACCAAGACTTATAAGTAATTTGTGTGTCGGGATTCATGTCGGATTTCCAGTATTTTAACTGTTTTAAAATGTGTTGTCAGGATTTTACCAATCCTATGAAAATTTTATTTGATTGAATATCAGGATTTTACGTCTACTCTTGAAAAATAAATTTGATTTTATGAAACCTTTTTCTTAATTTTGCGTTTAAAGTACAAAAGATGGTGGATTGGGAGGATTTGATAGGAGAGATTGATAGGATTTGACGAGGAAAGTGTAACAGGTTTAAAAAATATTTCGTATAATAACAAAAAATAAAAATTTCCTACTATTTAGGAAAAGAATTAAAAGTTTAAAAAAATAAAAAGTTCGAAAATGAAACTAAAAATAACACGACAATGGAATACAACCACATGGCAAATGCCGGTGGGTATTTGTATTTGTGCGCCAGCTATCACAGGACGTGATTATAGCGCGTCGGGTGTGTTTTTAAATTTTGTTTCATGATAGAAAGATAGCAAAATATAAAATAAAAGACACACCCGAAATCGAAAGTTTCGGGTTTTTTGTTTTATATATCTTTCTTGTTCTTTGACGTATTGAAAGTTGGTTGGTTTGAAAAGAAGTGGGCGAAATCATAGTAAGTCCCACTTCTTTAAAAAAAAATGTAGTTTTTATAAGCTACAATATAGCCCATTAGATTAGAGTAAATCGCATTTTTTACATGAATGAAATCACGGTGTCGAAACCGTATGGGCTACTAAAATATATAGCAAGATGGAGAAATTAGTGACCTCGCGAGGTTCATACCCTCGAGATGCAGTGGCAGAGACTGCTCTTGCTACAATATACAGGTGTGTGGTATAATGATATTATAATGGATTCCAAACCCATGGACGCGAGTTTGATTCTTGCCACATCTGCCAAATTGGAGTATAACCGGTAATTGGTAGCCGCGAAGTCTGTAAAACTTTTCCTCTCACGAGGACTGATTGTTCAAGTCAATCTGCTCCAACTGTTTTAAATTTTCATCAATAATATCGGTGATTATTTTGAGAAATTTATTTGCTTTTTCTGGTTTAAAATAATTCAATCCAGAAATATCAACAATACAAAAAGAAATTTTCTTTTCAATACATGCTTGTATTTTTCTATTATCGTTATTTTGTATTTGAGATAATTTGCTATCTCCAAAAATAGGTTCATAATGAAAAATTCCATTAAGTTCAAAAGCAAGCTTCATAGATGGAATATAAATATCCAATTCTGAATCAATGGTATCTTTTTTGTTAAAATTGAAAGGTAAATTTGGATATAATTTTATAAGTTGTTCTTCGAAATAAATTTCTATTTTAGAACGTCTGTTTCCAATTCGTTTTTTATTATGTTTATTATTGTATGTTGCAGCACAAGATTTTGAGCAAAAATTATTTGGTGATTTTTTTATATAACAAGGTAACTTTTCAAAAGTTATATTACAATTTTTACAAATTACACGTATTCCTTTTTTCTTACCCAAATTAGCACACTTTTTGGAACAAAATTTTATTTCATTATTACTTTGATATTTAATTTTGTGTGTAATCTGTTTTTTGTGAATATAGAAAATTGTTTTACACTGATAACACTCACATGGTAAATAATCTTCACTTTTAGCTTTTTTGTACTCTTCTTCTGTAAATAATGGTTTCATAATATTTTTAATTTTATTATAAATAGTTCGAAAAATTAATTTCGAGTCCAATAATAAAAACACTAAAAAATAAGCGCGATTAGTTTTAATTGATTCAAACATGTCACTTCCAATGACGAGTTGCCAGTTTGAGCCTGGCATTGCGCTCAAAAGACAATCTGGAAAGACAGATAAAATCGACGGTGTGGTGTAACCAGGTTTAGCACACATATTTTGGGAATATGGGGAGCCGTTCAAATCGGACATTGTCGACAAAAATATGGGATTAGCTCAGTTTGGTAGAGCACTTTTCTGATAAGAAAGAGGTCGTTGGTTCAATTCCAACATTCCATACACAATAGCCTATTAGTTTAATGGTAAAATCCACGACTGTCACTCGTGGGAAGAGAGGTCAGAACTCTCATGGGCTGCAAATGGGGGCGTAGTTTAAAATAGGATAAAACATATCTCTTGCACAGATAAGACTTGCAGAATCGTTCTCTGTCGCCTCCACAACAACACGGATACATAGTTCAACTGGCAGAATATGAAATTTGTAATTTTAAGACGATGACTCGGATTCATCTGTATCCTCCAAAAAATAAGAATCCTTCAGAGAATCTATCGCTGAATAGCGCAGAAATATTCAGAGGAAGTTCGCGACTACAGTAACCTAACGTGGGAGACTTTAAGTTATGACCTTTTCGGTCTAACCTCTGGGTCGTTATGACCACGGAAGTAGCAAGTCAAACAGTTCGATGGTGTCGGTTCCCAAATGAGAACGGGTTGATGCTCAGACAAATGATAGATTATAAACAGAATCGCGGCTAAGCTCAAAGGATTTTTATTTTTTAAATGGTACCGTGTGCGACTGGCAAGCTGAAAATTTGCAAAATTTTCTATGAAAGTTCGAATCTTTCTGGTACCTCAACAACGCGAATTAGCCGAGAGTGAACACGAATCACTTAATCGTAATTGGAGCTGAAAATGCGGGTTCGAACCCTGTATTCGTGTCTATTAACCACCACCAATATTTCAACACTATCATAATTTTTATTATTAGCATTTTTTTTGTCTATTTATTAAAAATAAACATAAAATATGGCAACAAAAATATTGAATGAAAATAGTTTAAAGAAATTAATACAAGAAAGTATTGTGGATTATTTTAAAACAAACAAATCAGAAAACTTAAATATTTCTAATGAGTCTATAGAAAAAGTTTTAAAAAATTTGAATTTAAAATATACGATTGGTCCAAAAAGAAGCAATGTAGCAAAAATGAAATCAGATATTACATGGTTTAAAACCACCGAATCACGTAATGGATTTAAATTTTTGATAAGAACAAACAATTCTGATGACGGATTTAGAATAACACCATTATATTATGCAGCGAACAATGAAATTAGATATAATGAGGACGATGCATCTTCTGTAGAAGAACTTAAAAGCTATATTCAAAACACTATTTCACATTCTAAATTTTTAGATGACCTACCACATACAAAGTTTAATGGTGAAGAATTTATAAAATATATTCCTCGTTCACATGGACCTGGCAGTATGTAATTTCAAACATTCTCCACAAGGTAAAATCCTAAAACAAACTGTAAATCCTGGCAAAATCCTAACACTCTGCTTCCAAAGCAAAATCCTAACCATCCAAAAATCCTACCACCAAAAAATCTTTTTCTTGCAACAATCAAAAATATTTCTTATATTTGCGAAAACAAAAATATACATGGATATAAAAATAGTAGAAAAACCAGTTTGCCAGGATGTGGAGTCAAACTTTAAGAATGATAGTTCCAGAAGCGATATTTGGATTGTTAATACAACTAAATATCGAGAGAAAAATGGTGGAATTAAAAGATGGTTTAGTTATCTGAAAGAAATGGAAGGAAAAGGATACGATACAGTTTATTTATATGATATCACCGCATTAAGTCAAAAAATAGTGAATGGTTTGGATGAGTCAAATTGGGAGTTGGATATAGTCTATTATGTAAGAGCTGATTTTAAAAAATTAAAACAAGTAAAATCCTAATAAAATAAGCATGGACACCATGTCTATGCGTATGTCCATGCGCCAAATCCTATTGTCCAAACATTCTCCACAATTCCAAATTTGGTGTCTTTTGTTTGGTTAAATCCTAATGGGTCTCACTGACATCCAACCATTATTTTCAAAACTATTTATAATAGATGAATTTATCAGAATCATTTATAAACAGACTTAAAGATTTAGCAGGAATTAAAACACAACCTGAAATTAAAGATTATACAGGAATTGATTATATTTCAAATCCAAAATATCCTCATGCTTTTAGAGCTATAAGAAATAGAGATGATAAAAATATTTGGAATATTATAGGACAACGCGCTGGTGGGAAAGCTGGTTTTTTGGCAAGTGGATTATTAGGAGCTCCACAAAGACCATACCCATCATTTGGTACAATAGTTAAAACACAGGATAATCAATATCTTGCCACATTGGTAAAAAATGGTGAACAAATTAAATCAAATTCTATAGAAGATATTTTGGAAAAAATGGCAAAAAACAAAAATTTTAATGTTTATTATCCCAATAGAGATATTTAAATATAGAATTTGCGTCTTTTGTTGGACCTAAATTTCCAATCCTATTTATCAAAATAGAATGGAAAACACCACCTCATATCTCAATCGAGTCATCAAAGAAGCCGTCGAGCAATCCAACTTCCTCTTAAAGACATTCAAAGAGGTATTTATTTTATATTACAATTTCAAAGAAATCGCTACATCCAATTTTCACGTGAAATCCATCATCCTCCCAAACGGCACCAAGGTTGATACAGTTAATATCTATGGTGTGTTGGTTGATAAGAACTTGAGAGGCAAAGGCATAGGAAAAATCCTGATTAAAAAGATAATTGAGGCTGTCAAGGATTCTAATATTCAATATATAAGCCTTGAGGTAGAGACACACAATGAGACAGCTATCAAATTATACAAAAGCACAGGATTTGATGTATATAGAGAAACAGCGAGTGTACTTTATATGTTTAAAAAAGTGTAACTATTTATTTGAAATGACAATAATAGAGGAAAATATAATCAGAAATTTTGTTCGAAATATCCTAAAAGAAAACGACGATACTGATTGGGATTTATATGACATTTTGAGTGATGAAAAATACAAACTGATGAACGAATATATTCAGGCGATTCAAAAAGAAAAACCATCAAAAGAATATATCAATGAAAACTCTAATATTACTTATGATAAAAATGATATATTAAAAAACTATTGATAGAGCGTACAGATATAAAATAGAAGTTATAACTTACAAACTTCCAAGTAATATTTTAGATAAAACAATTAAAAATTATACTCAAGAAAATTATATGAACGATTTAGAAAAACTTAAAAAATTTGACATTAATTTATTATGGGACAAATCATTTTGGAGAATAGGTGTTTCTAATTCTATAACAGCAATAGCAAGTGGTCCATATACCAAATTAAAACACTTGTTATCTTAATTAACTCGGTTTAACTTTACATTCTTTTGTTTCCTATCTATATTTATTGTTAATGCATACAAGGAAACAAATTATAGAGAATCAGAAATTATATCGTGATGAAATAGTCACATGGCTTCGTGATGAATATAAAACAACACTTCGAGAGTTAAGAGATATAAATGCAACTGTTGAAGAAAAAGTCAAATCCTTAACCGCCAATAATAGTGTTGAGGATGCAGCAATACTTGATAAGTTAATAGCCATAACCATTAATGAAGAGAAGGAAAAGTTATTGAAAAAGGCGGAGAATGTAAACTTCAAGAAAGAGTTGGAAAAATTTTTCATTAACGACAAGAATATTTACCCCAAGTATTATGCCTGGTGGGATAAAAATAACACCACTGTAACGAAATATAAAAATTTAAACCTATAATAATTTGAAACCAGACAGAAAAGACACTATTTGCGTATTGATTGATTTAAGATATCATTCTTCAATGAATGCTTTCGAGGAGTATTTCGGAGAGCATATTTTATATGCAGAATTAGAACAAAGTTCTTATATCGAGTTTAAAAGCATTATTTTTGAAACAATAAGCAGCAGTATAAAATTCAGGAAATACGGACGAATAGGACCTGTTTTAACGGTTAAGGCTGATTTTTTAAAACCAGAAATAGACAGGTTTAAAAAGTTATTAGAGAAGGATAAACTACAAATGGTTCACGGTTGGGTAGTATCTAATGTAACAATTATAACTGACAATAAGCTGTTAGGAACCAACAATATTGAAGAAAATTACCAAGAAGAAAATTTCGACGATATTTAATATAAAAGAAGAACAATGAAAAACGAACAACAATTAAGAGAAGAGAGATTGCACAAATTCAAAGGAATGGGTGTTCCTACTCCAATAAGACCTATAGACCCAGCAACTGTACAATCTGCAGCAAATCCAGATAAACTTGCAAAGTTGGCGGCTATAAAAAAAGGTGCATTAAGAGAAATGACTCAAAAAATAGTTTCTATAGAAAAAGGAAATCCAAATCAATTTGTTGCATTGGATGTTCCAAAACCTAAAGGAAACAACAGAATTCAAGAACAAAACAATCATGGTAAAATCCATATTCCATTAGCTGACATACCCAAAATAAAAAACGCTGCTGATTCAGAGGCGTTGATGATGGAACAGATGTTATATGGTGGAGGAGGCGGTGGAAGTTATGTGCAAGAAACTTATGTGCCGGAACAACCAACACAAGCTCCATCTCCAAGAAATTCTTATAAAGCAAGTTTTGGCTCTACAGATGATAATGGTAGTGATTTTCTTAATGATTTTAAAACAAGATTCGCGAATAAGACCAAAACTTCAGTATTGCCACCAAGAAAAGCCCCAAATACAACACTGTTGGAGGAAGATGACCAGTCACAGGGACCACTGGAGTCAAGGGGACAACGGGGCTCACAGATGATTAATGAAAGTGAATTTGTACAATCGGTTCAACACATAGCTGCGGATATATGTAAAAAAATGATTAAACAGGTTATGGGTGAATTTTTGTTGGAACAATCCAGTGGTAAAAAAGGCGTTATTGTTGAGAGTGATAAGGTTAAAAAAGCGGAAATAATTAGAGAAGACCTTATTAAAATGAATGGCAAATACTATAAAATTAAGCCGGTTACGGTTGTAACAACACCAAAGAAATGAAGCCGTTAATTGAACATATTATAAAAGCTGATATTAAAAATAATTCTCCGGAACTTATATTAGAAATAGCGTTCAAGGATGATTTTTTTAATGACCGATATGTTTTAGATGGAAAACCAGGTTCAAATAAGAATTCACAGGAATTTATTTTCGAAATTAAAAAGAACGGAGACATTATAGGAACTATAAATTTAAAAGAACGAAATGTTCCTGAATTTTTGAGAGAGTTTTTGGATTTGACGGATGATATTGAATTTAACCATGAATTCAAAACAAAGATATTTGAATCCGCGAAAAAACAAATTAATGATTTTTTTGAATTCTATGATAAAAGAGTTGTCGCTTATGGTGTAACCCTGGAAGGCGAGGTTAAAAGAATGCAGAAGGTTGCAGGGATATTGAAAAGTTAATTTTCCAAGAGATACATATAAACATATTTCATAAACTTTTTGTATTGTTTTTCATCTAACACTTTTTTGTAAACATTATGAATCCAGCTTTGAATCTTCTTTTCGTGTTTTAATAAATTCATGATTTCTTCTTGAGTGTGTCCATTATTTAAAAGGTCATCTACCAAACTCTGAGCATAAGCCATAATTTCATGTTGAGAAGCCCAATATTTCTTCGCGTTTGCAGTTGGAGAAGCATCAAGTTTATAATTGGTTCCTTTTTCCACTTGTTGCACATGAATAGATTCGTGCCTGAAAATAAGTCTTAAAAACCCATAAAATTCTTCCTTGTCCTCTTGTTGGGTATTAATATATTCAAAAAACAAATCAGGTTCTATAACAACTTGTATTTTATCTAAATATCTGTTAAATAAAGCAAACTTTACACCACCCATTAACATTAAATCTTTAGGAGCTACCATTCTTTCAGCATCAGTTGTCAAGCTATTATAAAATTCATCAAATCCTGAAAAATAAACCATACTACCTTCAAATATTTTGTTTATTGAGTCGAGGGACAGGATTTGACCTTCTTGTGATTTTAGTTTTTCTAAATATATATCGAAATCAAACGGTTTTATAACTGCCATTTCGTTTAAAACTTTTCGTATTTGATTTTTAATATATGATTCAATTGTGTTCATCCTAAATAAATAGGAGACTAATTAATTTTTAATCCCTCAACACACTTACCGCTATACTCCAATCATATTTTTCAAGTTGTCCTTTTAAAGTAAATGTCTCACTTTTAAATTTTGGATTTTTATCTTTAAAATCTTTAAGAAATTTCTTTATTTCAACAAGTTTTTCTTTTTTGTGTTCTTTGATTGCTTTTTGTGCTCCTTTTTTGGATGCATGAATACTTAAGGTTCGATAATCGCTTTCTTCTGTGTTTGAACAATATAATGCTTCGTATATAATCATTTTATGTTTTATTTCTTTAAACGTAAAATTAAGAAAAAAGTTACAAACAACAAAATTAATTTGCTTTTATAAAAAACATTGCTTTTATTTGTAAAAATAATTTTATTTACTATTTATAAACAAGAACATTATGGGAACAAATAAAAATTCAGATGAAATAAAAATTAGAATTCCTACAAACATTAAAGAGGAATTCCAAAAAGTTTGTGATGAGGATGTTACAAATATGTCGAATCGCATAAAACAATACATCGTAAAAGATATTAATAGACATAAAAAGAAACATGAAAGAGGTTAAAAATTCAAACATAACAATAACACATCCATGGTTGTGTTTACAATGGCACCCAACTAAAAATGAAAACTTAAAACCAGAGGATTTTACATATGGAAGTGATAAGAAAATTTGGTGGAAATGTGATAAGGGAACTGACCACGAATGGGACACTTCTATATCACATCGAACAATAAAGAAAAGTAAATGTCCAATATGTTGTGGGCAAAAAGCTGTTTTATCTAATTGTTTAGCTACTCTTAATCCAGAATTAACTAAACAATGGCACCCAACAAAAAACGGAACATTAACACCATGGAATGTAACTTGTGGTTCTGGTATAAAAGTTTGGTGGAAATGTAATAAAGCAGATGACCACGAATGGGAAGCAGTAATATCATCAAGAGTTAATGGATGTGAATGTTCTTGTTGTAATGGAAAAACAGCAGTCAATTCGAATTGTTTAAGCACTACTCATCCAGATATATCAAAACAATGGCACTCAACAAAAAATGGAAATTTAAAACCAGAACAATTTACATCTGGGAGCAATAAAAAAGTTTGGTGGAAATGTGATAAAATAGAAGACCACGAATGGGAAACAAGTATAATTAATAGAACAAAAGGTCATGGATGTTCTTGTTGTGATGGAAAAACAGTTGTATTATCTAATTGTTTAGCGACAACACAGCCGGAAATAGCAAAACAGTGGCATCAAACTCTAAATGGACAATTAACACCATATGATTTTACACAATATAGTGAAACACAAAAAATTTGGTGGAAATGCGACAAGGTTGATGACCATATTTGGGAAGCATTCATTAGTACTCGTACTTCTGGTAAGGGATGTGCATGTTGTGAAGGAAGACAAGTTGTTTTATCTAATTGTTTAGCAACTACACGCCCTGATTTATGTGTAGAATGGCATTCAACAAAAAATGGTAATTTAACCCCATTTAATATTACCGAAGGTTGCGGCAAGAAAGTTTGGTGGAAATGTGATAAGGCAGATGACCACGAGTGGGAATCTACTATTAACAATCGAAATAATGGAAATAATTGTCCTTGTTGTTCTGGTCAGAAAGTAGTTTTGTCCAATTGTCTTGCCACTACTCATCCAAAAATTGTTGAACAATGGCATCCAACTAAAAATGGTGATTTAACCCCATTTAATGTTACATTTGGCACTCGGATAAAAGTTTGGTGGAAATGCCCTGTTGAAGATGACCATATTTGGAATACTGCCATATCAAATAGAACAGTTGGTGATTCTAATTGTCCTTGTTGTTGTGGCCAAAAAGTATGTTCATCAAACTGTCTTGCCACCACTCACCCAAAAATAGCAGAGCAATGGCACCCAACTAAAAATAGAACACTAACACCATTCAATATTACTCATGGAACACATAAGAAGGTGTGGTGGAAATGCCCAAATAATCCAGAACATGAATGGCTCGCGTCAATATCTAATAGAACCAAAAATATATGTGGAAGAAATTGTCCAACTTGCAATGAATCACAAGGAGAAAAAACAATAAAAGAATTTTTGCAAAAAAATAATTTTACATATATTCCTCAGTATAAACTTGATGATTGTAGAGGAATAAGGAATAAATTACCTTTTGATTTCGCTGTATTTAAAAATGAAAAATTATTTTGTCTAATAGAATTTAACGGAATACAACACTATGAATCAACATCTTTTGGATGTCACTCATCTGAAGAATCTGAAAATAATTTTGAAAAATTAAAAAAGAATGATATTATAAAAATAAAATATTGTGAAAGTAAAAATATACTTCTTATACAAATTCCTTATTTGGATTTTAATAATATCGAAAAAATATTAATTGATAAATTATCTACTATAATGTTTGGTATTTAAATTTTCAATCTATTTATAGTTAATTAAATAATATTTCTCATGGAAATTAAAAAAAGCGAACTTAAAGCATTGGTACATAAAGCTGTGGAAAAACAAGGTAAAAAATCCTTGTTAGAAAGCAAAAGAGCAGAAATCTTAAACAAGATTAAACAAATAAATGAAGATGCTGCAACAACCAATCTTGCAAGTGTTATAAAAAATTCATCACAAACTGATACTAACCCACCAATTCAACCCGGAACACAAACAACTCCTGCAGCAGCGCCAACAATAAAGGCAGAAAAGCAAGAAAGCCTTTTTGATGCAAAGCCAGGCGAAACTGTAATTTTAAACTTTCAAGATATTACATTCAAAGTACAAAGACTTCATGATGATTTATTTAAGGTTGTTGACAGTGCCTCCACAAAAATACACAATGGAGATTTTTTAATTTTAAAAGGTCCTGGTGATTTAATACCTGGAAAAGAATTTCAGTTTATGGTTTTAAGAGAAGCGCCATCTTACCAATCAAATGCTTTACAAACATGGAAAATAATCAAAAATTAATTTTAATAGTAACATTTGACTTTTCATAAACCATTCCATATTTTTGTATTATGGAAATAATAAACAAAATAAAATCTCAACTCAACGAAAAAACATATAACGAATTAGAATTGTGGCTTCTAAATAACACAAGTTTTGATTCACAACAAAAAGAAGAATTTGTACAAATCCTTCAGAAAATTATAGATTCTTCAAACGGTGCTTGTGCTTGTGGGTATTCTTAATTAAAACATCAAAGAGTTCCACAAAATATCTTCTTGAGTTTCATCTCTATCAACATCATAACCAATGTCTTTTACTCTTTTAAAGTCAAATTCAAATAATTTATAAGGCAGAATTTCATTCAAAAGTGTTCTGTCCATATCGTATAACATAGAAATTTCATTAAGTTCTTTTTTCTTTGCAACCATTTTTGTTATCTTCCTAAATGCTTTGTCTCCCTCGTAGTTTATTCTCTTTTTCCAATATGAAAAAAAGTCTTTGGTATTCTGATGAACAAAATTAAAGTATTGGTCTTTGAATCCGCTTCTATTTAATCCTGCTTTAATATTTTGATTAAACAAATTTATAAATTCAATAAGAATATTTGGAGATAACAACAAAACATCATTTATATTATAATTATTCATTGATTTTATATCTTGTAATGGCTGTGTTTCACTCAATATATCCATTAATTCTGATTCACTTAAATCAAGATGTGTATCTATGAATGCAAATGCCTCATGAACCTTTGCATTGACCTCCTGTGGAATAGAAAGATAAAAATGATGTAAAAAATCAAGCAATTCAGGATGGTTATTTAACAAGTCGTCAGGCATTTTTGTCATTGAATAATTGTACACAAAATTAAAAGAGTTGGTCTTAGATTCTTTTTTTCTTTTTGTCATAAAATCCAATATATGATGAAATTCATGCGATAACGCAGAATATATAACAGTGTTAATATCTGTTTTAAAATCCCAATTTAATTTCAATTCTATTGTTATGTTGTTTAACACCCTGTTGTGTATCGTGTTTGAACGTGTCTTGCTCTTCAAAAAAACAGCCTCAACAACTTTGGCATCACCAGATTTATAAACCAAATTGCTTACAATAGTATTAATTTGCCATATACCCGATTCTGCCCTGAATTGTTCAGGAATTAGTGTCGTAATAGTATCTGTGTCTGTTGAAAAATCTATATAGTTGTTTTCTTTATCAAATTGTAACCTTTTGATAATATTTGGAGCCAACCATTTTGCAATGTTATTAGCAACTTCCCATACACCAAAATTTTCATTAATTACCTGTTTTACTATTTGTCTTATTTGTTTATCCATAATTATAAATATAATAAATAATTTATGATTGTAAACAAGGTTTTAATAATGAATCAGGATTTGACTGAATGATTTATGGGATTTGACCAGTGAATCAGGATTTTACCTCAATCCTGCCAACCTTTTCATTCTTTCTGAACTTTCAGAAATAAGTTTTTCTCTACCGTGTTTGGTTCTACCTTCTGCCAATGAACCTTGACCAACTTGTGGTAATGTACTTGAAGTTTGTGCCAAGCTTGCATTAGCATTCTCTGGACCGTTTAATTGACCCGTAGACATCTCATCTGTATCTATACTTGATTTGTTGGCTTCGCGTTCATTTTTTGGTTCAGAAATTGTTGTTGAAACATCTTTCTGCCACTGAACATAAAAAGCATACATGTTTGCCAGTATCTTGCTGTTATCCTCATCTAAATTCATTTTTACTTCAACATAAGGTCCGTTGGTCATAGAAAATGTCCACTTGATGGCATTATCTCCCTTCAGCAATATGGAACCTGACCAAACGGCTTCCATCCCTCTTTGACCATTATAAAATTTCATCGAATAACCATTATTTTGCTTCGTGAATTGAACCTGTGGAGAAACCGTTTTTCTGAAATCGTCCTCCCATTTCGAAACCTCTGCAGATGTTACTTGTGGAACATTTGTTGGTGGTGTCGCCTGTGAATCAACTTGTCTGTTATTTTGATTACTTGTATTGCTTTGTATATCGTTTACTGCTTCTGCCATGTTATTATTTTATAAGTTCTGTATCTTGTCTGTGTTTTGATTCTTCTGGTTCTTTCATTCCGCTTTTAAATAAGTAGTTGTCTATTTCATCTTCGTGTTGCAGTGATGGTGGTCGTCTTTTCACTGGTGCTGCCTGAACAACTGGACGCTGCGGTTCTCTCATTGGTTCTTTTACAACCTTTGAAACCTCACTATCTATCAATTCTAATAATTCTTTCTTGTTCATTTTATTAAAGGGCTGAGGTGAAATAATTTGATTTTGTCCATAAAATTCTGTGATACTTGACAAGCATTTCTTTTACTAAATCTCTCACGATTTTTTCCTGGTCTTTTGTTAAATTTTTATTGTCTGCATCCAACATATCTTTAATCATAGATTTGATTTCAGCTTTTGTTATATCAGACCCTTCATTGATTTTTCGTTTATAGTTTTCGTTTAATTTTGATTTTCTATTTGAATATTCTTCCCATTCCGCATCTGCATCAATAATTGTATTTGTATCTTTATATTTTAAAAGAAGAAATTTTGCAAAATTTATATGCTCTGACGCACCAGATGAATCACGACTTAATGATTCTTGAGCATCAGATAAATGACTCATAATTACTATTAAAGCTTTTATGTTAGGAAACTTGGTCATTTTCAAATTTTATTAAATTATTCATTCTGTTTTTCCATCCTTGAAGAAAAATTGATAATGAACTATTGTTTGCAACTATTGCATCAAGAAAAGAAAAACGTTTAGCAACTATATCATCCCATAATGTTTGCTCATCAACTTCATTTATTGCAGCTATTGTTGCAGGACCAACTGAACCATCTTCTGTTAAGTGTTCACCAAACGCTTTATCCAGAATATCTTGAACATCAACTCCGGGATAATAAGTTCCACTACCCCAGGTCCAGTCGACCAAAATATTTCCAATTCGTTGTGAATTAATTGAATCTCCCATGATTTTATCCCAGTATCCTGTTTTGAAAATCGTACCCCAATCATCGTCGCTCATTGTCATGAATCTGTCATGTGAGTCGTTACCAAAAAAAGTACACCACACCGCGTAAGTTACGCCAGCGTTTGTCTCACCACCAGGGTCGCTTGGATTGTTAACCCAGCCACCTTCGGCTGCTCTGATAAAAGGAATTATATTTTTGTAATCTGCCATAATATATGTATTTTTAATATAAATAGTTCAAATTAAATTAAACTTGCATTTATGATTATTATTCGGTTGTTTTGTAATAAATAATTATGGTTGTAGAAATAAAAAAATTGAGGACGAATTATGAGGTGAGATATCCTTTTAATCGTGCTTTGAATGAGTTTTGTAAGGGACTTCCAAAAGATTTATGCTCTACTCACATGAATCATATTAAACGAGAAGATGGGACAGAATTTGATGATTGGTATAGATTGTTTTCATATGGAGGACTCGGAAAACTAATTTTTTATATCAAAAGCAACAATCTGAAGTTCAAATTTATAAACGTAGAACCAGAAGAAGTAGAACAATTAAAAAATGAATTTTTACAAAAAAAAGCAACACAAGAAAATGCGTTAAAAGCAAAATTAGATGGATTAGATATAAATTCTGTTGATTGGTCTTTTATGAAGGAGCCTCCATATGATTATCAAAAGCAGGCTGTATTGTTCTTTGAGTTGGCAAATGGCAAGGCTTTACTTGGGGACCAGGCTGGCGTTGGCAAAACTTTATCAGCCATAACTTACGCTGTTAAACAAAATTATAAAACCTTAATTATATGTCCTGCCGGTTTAAAATTTTTATGGAAAAGAGAAATAGAAAGATTTGCAGGAAAAGACTCATATATTTTTAAATATATTCCAAAGAAAAAAACTAGAGAAATAATAATTCCTAAAGAGAATTGCCAATTCCATATAATTAATTATGAGGGATTAGAATCTTTTATAAAATTACAATTCAATCACAAGTGTACATTTCATGATTGTGAATGGAAAATAACTGATATAAAGAAAAAATATAAAACTTGTCCTGGATGCTTCAGGGAAAACACTGTAAAATCCAGATTAGTTAATGAAATGATTTTTCAAGATAATGATGGTATTGAACTTAATCCTAAAGATTATGCACTGGTTATTTTAGATGAAGCACATAGAATTAAAACACAAAAAATATCATTAACAAAAACTGTTAAAAAAGCATTTGGTAATATTCCTCACAGATTATTGCTTACGGGGACAGCGTTGCTTAATAAAAGTTATGAGTTGTTTTCTTTATTGAATTTTATCGATAGTGATGAATGGAAAAATCAACACCAATTTGGTTTGCGATACTGTGGAGGAAAGGAGACACAGTTTGGTTGGAATTTTGACGACAATACAAACATGTTAGAATTAAACGAGCGTATAAGCCCATATACACTTAGAAGGTTACGTGAAGAAGTTATTGAATTTTTACCTGAAGTAACAAGAACTGTTATACCGATAGAATTAACTAAAGAAGAATGGAGAGAGTATTCTAAAATAGAAAAAAACGTTTTGGATGAAACCGAAGAAAATGATACAGATATAAATCATTTGGCACGACTTCAAAAACTGAAACAATATTTAAGTGAAATAAAAACTAAAAGAACAATAGAATTTACTCAAGATTTTATTGATGGTGGTAATAAAGTTGTTGTGTTTTCATCTTTTGTTAAAACAGCAGACAATATCGCAAACGCATTCATAGAACAATCAGTTGTTTTTCATAGTAAAAGAAATCCAACCCAAAAACAAGAAGCGGTAGATGCATTTATGACTGATGATAAAATAAAAGTATTTTCAGGAGGTATTCAAAGTGCAGGAGTGGGTATAACATTAGTGAGTTCTAACACCTTAATTTTCAATGATTTGGATTTCGTTCCAGGAAACATGGAGCAAGCTGAGTCGAGAATTATCCGGCAGTCGACTAAACATCAAAATGTTCAAATAATAAAATTAATATGTCAAGATACAATTGACGAAAGCATTAATCAATTATTGGAAACAAAAACCAAAGTAATAACACAAGTTTTAGATAGAAAAGAATATGTTAACAATGAAACTATTGTTGAATATAGTGATAATATTATTAAAGATTTAGTTAAAATCATGATTGATAAAAAGAATGGAAGATAATTTTTCGGTTAATATTTGGTTTATATTTTTAAAATCCCAATAAGGAATTCGAATTAAATAAATTCCATTATCTTCACAATATTTATTTTTAATTGCATCGTTTGTCTGTACTTTTTTAAATCCTTTTTCACCACCAAATCTTTTTACTGGTTCAAAATGTTGTTTACCATCAAACTCTATTAAACAAAATAACTTTTCACCATCATATACAGCAAAATCAAATGCAAGTTTCATTTTTCTTTGAGAAGCTATTCCTTTGCAATCATTGAATTTTTTTTGTGGTTCATATTTCATTTTGTTTATTTTGTTTGTTTTTAAAAAATACTCAACCATAACCTCTCCTTTATATTTTTTTCCATTACATACTTTACAACCATTATTATTTTTACTTGTTCTGGCACTGACTGTAGATGTCCACTCATGAAAGTGTTCACAAATCCACCATACAGGCTTAGTACTTGATTTGGTTACATCTAATGGTGTTAATCCATTATTTTTCAATATATTCCATTCTTTTGCAATGTCTGGTCGCAAATAGGCAAGGTTGTTTGTTGAACATACTCTTTGTCCACTGCAATAAGGGCATCCTTGTCCTTTGCCACTTGTTCTATTATTAATTGTTGAATCCCATACATGTTCTGGATTTTCAGTTTTACAACGCCACCAAATGACATCATGACTGCTACCAGATTTGAAATCTTCTGGCTTTAAGTCTTTATTCAAACTTGGATGCCACTCGTCCAAAAGATAATTGTGTGTAACAACAATTGAATTTCCTGAGAAAGTTTTCATACCAGAGCATATAGGACAGTCACTACCATGATAAACCCTTGTCCTAATTGTTGCATCCCAACTATGCGTTGAATCCTTACTGCAAATCCAAAACACTTTTTCAAAACTACTTACATTAAAATTTTCAGGAACCAGTGGAAAATTACGTGTATAATCCCATTGTTTACAAATATCTGAATTTGTTTCCGCTAAATTATTCGGAAGCATTTTGGCACATTTTCTACACCCATTTCCATCTGTTGTTCTGCGAGTAATTCTTGTTCTCCAAGAATACCCTGTATGTTTTGAGCATAACCAATAAACAGTTTTTGAACTCGTAGCAGTAAAATCCTCTGGTCTTAATGGGAAGTTGCGTTCATAATCCCATTCATTACATAATAATTTGTGTGTTGTTAATAAGCTGTTGGAAGTGACCACTTTCTTATTGCTACAGCATGGGCATTTTGAACCATGTGTTCTGGAGTTGGTAGTAGTTTTCCATAAATGGTCATTGATTTCCGTCCTGCATTTCCAGTGCACGACTATGCTATTTCCAGAAGTAATATTCTCTGGTCTAAGTGGAAAATTACGCTCGTAGTCCCACTCTTCACAAACATAAGGATGTGTTTCGGTTAAATTTCCTTCGATGACTTCATCATAAGTCTTTTTGATTCCTTTTACTGGCATAATTATTCTTGTTTATTTTCGTTGTTAAGTTTCCTGTACCGCTTTATATCTTTCACGATAAACTGTTTTATTTTAGCCGACATGGTTGTTTCTTCGCTGTCGCAAATTTCTTGAAATTCCTTCTTTATATCAGGAGAAATCATGATTTTTATCTTTTCAGTATTTTTATTTTTTGTTGTGCGCATATTCTGTACATTAATTAAATAGTATAAAATTTTTTATTTTCGTACAAAACAAACGAAAATATTTGATATAATCAAGATTTTTTCATTATATTTTGGAAGTCAAATCCTGATTCACTGTAAAAAGCCAAATCCCTCATCCCCAAACTCCAAAATTTTTCCCATCTATTTATAAGAGATGGAACCAAAAAACATTCAAAAACTCAGAACATACATTCGACAAATATTGAGTGAAAGCGAAGAATCCACACTTATAGAATTCTCGTTGACAGACCCCCAAAATAATAACGACAATATTCTGACCGACAAATACATCAGAAATTTTATAAAAAATGGGGACGCTGATGGTACTGGTTTATTGGGTTGGTATATCCAACTCAATGATTTAGATGAGAATGATTTCGATTCAGCAAGAGAATCAGAAGGATTTTTTGAGTTCATGAAACAAGAATTAACAAACAGGTTAGAGGAAGCCAAGGAAAATATTTACGACAGAATTAGCTATCACAACAATAAAATAATGCTTTATAGAGCTATTACTGTGGATGAGAATTGGTTTAGACATTTGGTGAGTCAAGGAAAAAGGCTTGGAATATATTGGAGTTGGGATGGAGATGGTGCAGAAACGCATTGGGGAGACCACAATAAGAAACACGAAGCAGTTATTTCTACTGAAATTGATGAAAAATACATTGATTGGACAAAGACTTTAGAAATGAATATGCATCCCAATTTCGATACAGAGAAAGAAATAAGGTTGTTTAAGAATACGCCTATAAAAATCAATTCTCTTACGATTGATGCGAAGCCTATTGATATTTCTTTGATTCAAAATAAAATATTTTTGGCTTAAGAATATTTTTCCTATCTTTGCAAAAAATTTAAAACATAATGCATGACCCAAAAACCGTAGCCTTCGAAATCAAAAATCCATTTTCCAGAAAAAAATATCCGGATAGCATAATAACAATTTACCATGTTGACCCACAAAAAGACGGTACAGACGATAGTTGTGGTTGGTTTATAAGACCGCGACATGCAAACCAGGATATGTTAGAAAAAATAAAAAAAGAATTTGATTTTAATTTTAAATACAATTATTGGTTTGATAAAGAAGGAAAGCAAATATTTAGCACCATAGGAACATTAATGATGATGTATGAATGTGCGGCTTGGCAACATTTTAAATACAACCGAAAAAAGAAAGATGCTTTTATGAGGAAGCATTGTGCAAGTATTATTCATTTTGCAGAAAATCCTGTTGATTGTGGAGGTGATGATATTACGGGAAAATTTTATATTTCAAGCAATTCAAGTCTTTTGAGTCCTAATAGATTTAGTAAGTTTGCAGGAATGGTATATTCAGATATTTTAAGAAAAGAACGTAAATGGTACCAACATCCAAAATGGCATTTCTGGCATTAGGAAATACAATTTGATATATTTAAGAAAATAAAAAGAAGATACTGGGATAAATGTTCATTGTGTGGCAGGCGAGGATTTATTGGTGCGGCAATCTCTGATTGGGACGGAACTGAAATATGGCACCAAGAATGTGAGGGTAGAGTTCAAACAAGACATGTGTTATTTGAAAAACGAATAAAACCTATACAACCAATAGATTATTAAGTTCTATGTAACTTTTTTAAGATTTATACGTTTAATATTAAAATAATAAAAATATGAATAAATACGATGATACTTTCGAAAAATCCTTAATAGGAAAAACAAAAGAAGAAGCACAAGAAATTTGCGAAAAAGCAGGATATGAGTGTAGATTAACACAGGAAGATGAAAGTATATATGTTATAACTATGGATTTGCGTTCTGATAGAATTAATATAGTAGTTAAAAATAATATTGTTATAGAAGCAAACAAATATTGAATGAAAAATGAATTTAAAAAAGGAAGAAGAATTCTTATTGTATAAAGAATGGTTAGAATGGTTTAAAAAACTTTTTGACTGTTATCCATATGAAAAAGTTCAAACTACTTTTGGTGGTACAATGGATGCAATAGATTCATTATTAGAGATTAGAACAAGAAATAAAACCAATAAAGGATTACGTATTTTAACTCACCAAGAATGGTACAATGACCTGTGTACAAGAAAAGTTATATTTGAAAAATATTATAATTAATCATATTTTTGAAACATTTTTTATTATTTTACGTTTAAAGACTTATATGTAAAGAAAAAATCAAAATGACAGATACAGATACAGAAACAAAGACACAACCGATTATATCTCAATTATATTACAGATACAAAAGTATTTCTGATGAGGATATTATCAAATATCTTTCTCGGATAAAAATAGTCAAAAAAGAACATAAAGAAATTGGTTCTGTTTTTGGTTATTATCCATTAAACAAAGAATCAATGAAAAAGATATTGAAAAAACCAAGAAATGTATCTTTAACATTTGATGCGACCGAAACAACAAATACCCATATTGATGGGTTAAGTGAATGGAAAGAAGTTATTTGTTTGGTTAAATCCACATCAAGATTCTTTGTAAAGCCTGATATTGGTGAGGTATTTGACCAGATAGAATGGCGAGACCTACGTGATGATAAAATAAAAGCTATTTGTTTTAATTCTGGTTGCGAAACATTAGAAGGAACAGATGGAGAACATTTTTTAATGAAAGCAACTTTATTGATAGATACAGTTGATAAGGTATCGGTGGAAGAAAAAATGGAAGCATTTAAAAAATTACATGAATTATAAAAAAATTAAAGAAACCTGTCCATTATCCTGGAAAAAACTTCTTAAATGGAGAAGTTGGTTGGAAATAAAATCAACAGGAGAGTTGGGTCATTATTATACAGATGTTCATCTTGTTCAAAATTGGATTAATCTAATTCAACACGATTTGTTAGATTTCTTTGATTTGAATGAATTACATATAACAATTAATCCAAAATATTTTAATTTAACTATTATCGAATGTTGGGTTTTCTGGATTAATGATGGAGATACGGTAGATTATCCAGAAACCAAACCACCAACGTATGGGCTTCATTATAGTGGTCTAACACGAACAGATGCGGAAAAAGAAGCGTTTACAGAGGCATTCAAATTATTGGAAGAACAATTAAAAGAATCAAAATAATGGAACCAGAATTTCAAGACCAGTGGAAAGAATTATATAAATATGCCACACCAGATATTGTTGAAAAATTTTATAATCGTTTATTAAATAATTTTGGCGAAAATCCTCTTTCTTTTCCGCGTATAGAAGTGTTTTTTCAGAGTGGACTTCATAAGTCACAAAATAATGATTTGTTGCAAATTTTCATTGACACGGTTCGTATGTTAAAATTGTTAGGTCGTGGGTCTAATGATGAAATAAGAGGATTAAACGAAGTACAAATACGCGACCTTCATGATAAATTAATATCAGAATTTGGAAATGAAACAGAGGTAAATGAAGTAAGAGCGAGACTTTTTTCAGAAGCCACAGAGCCTTTTAAATACTTAACAACAATATTAAGTGAAGATGATTATATTAAAGCAGAATTAATCGAAACCTTAAAAGAACTCAATGATGAAGGTTCTGGAATGAACCATTGTATTGCAAGTTATTTTCAATATATAATTGATAAAAACTATATCGCCTTAAGAATTTATAATTTAGATATAGAAGAAAGATTAACTCTCGGTTTATATAGGAAAAATGATGAATTATTCTTCAATCAACTTAAGGGTTATGGAAATACTCCAGCTACCAAAGAAAGTTGCCTGGCAGTTGTGGATTGGTGTAACGAAAATCGCATCACAATTCTTCCAACTGAACTTAATGATTTTATGCCAATATTTTTGCCGGAAAAAGATTAATACATGGAAACAATAAACAAAACAACAAAAAGACTTTTAAGTGCATCTTATTTAAATATAACTTTTGATTATGCCAGCGGTCATCGATGGGTTACGTTTCATGAAGATGGTGGAGACATTGAAAGTATGTATGAAAAATTAGAAAAACACAAGCTGCATCCTAACACTAAAGTTTACGGTAACATTATTGATGCTCTTAATTTTGTTGATTATTTGCTTGTTAAAATGAGTGAAAAAACATTAGAACAAAGATTTGACGATTTTAATAATTGGGGATTTGATGATGAATTTGTCGGAGAACATACTTGTTGGGAAGATAGTGGAACAGAAAACGAAACTTATTTTCAAAGTCGTGTATAATAATACTGTTTTAATTCATCTATTTACATATAGATGAATAGCAGATTTAAACTCATAGAACCAAGAAGATTTATAATAAACCTTATTTCAGATTATAAATCAAACTCCAATATCATAACAAAAAAAGATAAACTAAATTGTTATAAAACTGTCTTCATATATCTTATGTCAATGATATGGAGTGGAATAACAGCGCCGTTTGTATATCCTGTCTGGTATATTTTAAAAAAACAATTCACAAACTCTATTTATAAAAATACTTCATGGCAGGAAATATCATCATTATTAACAAATAACAAAACAACTTTAGCCAAATACAAACTCTTGGCAAATGGTATATTTAATTATTGGATATGGACGTATAGTGATTTAATTGAACCATTAGGAAATGGTGGATTACCAGAAAGTTATGGCACATCAAATTTTTGGAAAAGATTTTATTACAGTGCCATTAGAAATCCAAGATTCAACATCAATTACATGAATTTTAGAACAGGAACAATTGTTCAAGTTATAACTGTAACTGATACACGAAACTTTCATATCATGCATAAGTCAGCAGGTATATCAGATTCACCTGATGGAATTCTTTTTAAATGGGTTAAAGATAATGGTGGTTATTGGTATATTGTTTATGAAGATAATAACAGTGATAATATTTTTTATTTCGAATATATCGGATTTAATATAAAAGATGTCGGACAATCAGGAGGTAGATTTGAAACATCTTATAGAAAAACAGAAAACACTTATACAAACTAAAAATGTCAACTATAACACAATACACAATTAAAAAAGGAAACCACTACAGTGGAATTCATTGTCATTTTCATTGGAAACAAACAAATATGACCAGGATTATTAATTTTGATAAGTCCTGTTTATATACTTTATCAGGAACTGATAAAATGGAAATAAATAAATTATTTGGATTGTCTTATGGATTGGCACATAATAATTCTGCAAGATTTGGATGGAGAACAAACGCTTCACATCCTGGAAAAATAGAAATTTTGGCATATTGTTATGTTAATGGTGGACTTAATGAACCAAGTGTTTCTCTGGGATTTGTTGATGTTGGAACCAGTTATGTGTGCACAATAGAAACGAGTCCAAGCAGTTTTTCAACAGCTGTTGCAGGACCTGGTTCATGTTATACTTTGACTCTGACTGATATTTCCAATAAAATAATTGGCTCCACCAAGGTTTTTAATGTTGGGAGTTTACCAAAATGGGGCTATTGGCTTTATCCATATTTTGGAGGAGTGCCTGCTGCACCTCAAGATGTTGCAATTACTTTAACAATAACATGATGAATATAAACAAACTTACTCCAGATGAAGAACAAACATTAATAACAGAATTTAACACCGTCAGCCAATTGTCGCATGTAGCCTGGGGTGTGATGATAATTCTGCTTTTTCATATCATAGGACATTCTGTTATTATTGACCTGATAGGACTCGGATTATGGACGACTTATTCTGGAGTAAAAGAATTTTGGTATGATAACAAGTATGAAATTCCAGTAGTTCGCGGCTCTAGTTTATTGGATTTTTCCATGCAAGTTGGTGGTGCCTTAGTTGGATTGTTGATTTCTGTTATATTTAGATAGAAATTTTATTTGATTGATTATCAGGATTTTACGTTCGTTCAAGGAAAATAAGTTTGTTTTTATGTAACATTTTTCTTAATTTTGCGTTTAAAGTACAAAAGATAGGATGACAAGCTGAATGATATCTGGGCTGGGTCAGGAATATAACTTCTAAAAGGAACGCCGATGACGCAAGTCTGAACCCCTGATTAAGATGCCGTTGGGTTCAAATCCCTCTCTTATCACTAAAAATAAATGTTGTGGGAGGATTTGACAAAGATAGTGGAGTGTAGAATTTTACAAAAGTGTAACAGGTTAAAAATTAATTTCGTATAATAACAAAAAATAAAAATTTATATCTATTTAATAAAAAGTAATAAAATGTATTTAAGTAACAAAAAACATAATCATAATTTTAAAAGTTCGAATTTTAGTAATAGAGTTCGCCTGGGAGAATTATATCATTATGTTTGAGTAGAAAAATAAAACCAACAAATGAAAAGCCCCTAGGTCTCTTAAAAAAGATTTGGGGGTTTTTCTTTGGTGATATATGGTGTGTTAGCTCCAATTGGTAGAGCAATTGCGTGAAGAGCAATGGGTTAAACGTTCAAGTCGTTTACACACCACGAGAAAGAAAGTGTTCTTTGACATATTGGAATTTAAATAGAGGGTGCCGTGCATGGGCACAAATAGTCCTGAAAACTATGGTATCGGTGATGAACTGATAAGGGGTCGGTTCCTTCACTCTCTGCTTATGGAAAATTGACAGAGTGGTAATGTACAAGTTTGCTAAACTTAGGTTAGGGTCAAATCCTACAAGTGTTCGATTCACTTATTTTCCGCATAATTAATTGATAATCAAGGCATGTTAGCTCAGTTAGTAGAGCAAACGGCTGTTTGTAAAATAGCAGCTTTCGTTGGTGACAACGATTGAAAAATTGGATGAATTCGGTGAAACCTTAATGTTTAAAAACAAAGGTAATACCGAGCCAAGTCGGAAATATATTCCCGAAAGGTGTAGAGACTACTGGAGAGGTAAAATCCTCTTAATAACCAGCAAGAGCGTCCGACATCCAAAGTGGATGATGATATAGTCCACACAACAAGAAATTGTTGACAATGTGTAACCGTTAGGTCCACAGTTCGAATCTGTGACATGCCTCGAAAAAGTTTTATATTTCTATTGTACTTAACAAATGAAAAATATGGTGTACGTAGCTTAAACGAAGAAAGTGCATGGTTGTGGTCCATGAAGATGCCAGATTATACCTGGTCGTACACCCAAAATATAGTTTCGAAGCATTAAATTGATGCAATAAGCTTTTAACTTATGGAAAACGGGGAGGTACCGTTCGGGACTACAAAGATGCATAAACGGGAACATAGAAATTGTTGGGTCTATGTTCCCGAGCGTTCAAGTTCGTGTTTTTTGTTTATTGCGTCATCGATATAAAATCCTAAATAATCAAAAGGATTGTCCTTTATTTCTACTTTGACTTTAACTTTTTTCAAACCAAGTTCCAGTGCGTATCCATAACGATGATGACCTTCTTCAATATAAAACTTTCCTTTTTTAAAAGAAACCTCTATAGGTGGTAGTTTTTCAAACGCTGCACCTTTAAAATACTTTCGCATACTAAATCCTGTTACGTTATCCATGTCGTTATATTGCACACGAATCGACCGCATAGGAATTTCAATGATATCATCACTTGAGAATCCAAAAGCGATTTTGTCCCAATCATAATAAACAAGTTCTTTTATACTATGTGTTCGTATTATATCAAGAATTTGAGGCTCATTTATTCTTGATTCTAATGCTTTTCTTACACTCTCACGAATTAATTGTTTCAACCATGTGTCACCAAGCTTCATGGCTATGTGTATTTTTAAGTCCGTTTGGATTATCTAAAAACTTTGCAATATCTTCTTTGAGAGAATCTTTATCATAACCATGTCTTAACAAATCATCCAAAGTAATTTTTAAATCCGAAACAAGCATATAGATTTGATTATCCGAAGGTTTAAACCATTCATTTATAATTTCATTTTTAACTATGTTTCGTAATATATCTTCGTTTTTTTTCACTTGTAAAATCCTGATTACAAATTACCAACTAAATTCATCGTTTGGATTGAAAATGTGATTTTTATATTTTTCATAATAATTTTTGTTAGTCAAATTATCAGAACTAGCATACGAATACAAAATATATTTTTTCATTCCATCAACATCACCATTTAATATCAATTCAGGTTTATCTGCAAAACATTTGCATCCTATATCATTTATAAAATGATTAAAATTACTAAAATTAATAACGCCATTAGAGCCATCAGCCCAATAGTAATAATCGCCGACTAATCCTTTTACGTGTTTGTCTTTAAATATTTGAACAAGCAAATGTTTAATTTTGTTTTTATAAGGTTCGGTTTTTGCAAGGTCATAAAGTTCGTCCCAATCCATATTTATTAAATCTTGTGTGGTTTTGGTTGACAAACCTTCATGTTCCTTTAATATCTTTCTTATTGACTGTCGTATCTGATTTTCCGCCATGAGACTCTTTGGATAATTCGAAGGCTTCAGATTTTCACCATGACCAACAGCCAAATCCCTCGATGTATTTTCAGTTGTGGTGTTAGGGTCTGCAACTTCTATTTCATTAGGAAATTTAACTGAACTTGGTATTTCGGCACCAAATTTTCCAACCCAGGCGACATGAACTGTAAGTCTTCCATCTTTATCACCAAATGTTGTAACGCGACCAAAACTTCCAGTTGCAAGGTCTTTAACTCTTGTTTTTAATCCAATATCCTGACCTTTTGCATCTTTTGGACGAACGATTTTATCTGAATATTTGTTTTCTGAAACATGTTCATCAACAGGAATTTTCAATCCATATTTTGCAAACACTTTTCGTGCATGCTCTTTTGTCTGTCCACCCATCATTTCGGCTCCAATATCACTCATTTTAAGAGTTTTTCTGGCTATTTGAAGTTCGTGCCATTCTGGGGTTCCTTTTTGTGGTAATGGTTTCTTAGAATCGTTTTCATCTAATGTAGATGTTTCATTTCTGAATTCTGCTACATTTTTATAAATTTTTCCAGGAGCCTCTGATGCTTTTATATCATCGACTGCAGTATAACTTGGTGGGATTTCAAAAGATAATCCTATTAAATCTTTGGCGTTGGCACGATTAAAGCCATTATCTACGACAAAGGACACATTTTTATCTATACCACTCAACTCATCATTACTACCTTCTAACTCATTTTCATGCAAATAATTATCATCAATTTCAGTGTCAATTAAAATATCATCTTCATCTATTAACCCTAATTCAATAAGATAATCTTTCAACCCAATCATGTCATGTTTGTCTTTCATATATCCATCTTCAAAAACATCTCCTTCTGTTGTCCAAATTGTTTTAATATCATGTTCACGAACATCTGCTTCAAATATTCCTCTTTCATCTAAATTGATGTGGTAATAATATTTTGTAGCTGAATTATGATTAGAATCATCATTTGGATTAAAGCCATCATGATAATATTCATCTAATTTTTTTTTGTTTTTTGTTTCTGCTTTAAATTTAGCTATAGCTTCTTTTTTGCTATATCCTTGATATTTTCTGTGGACTCCGTATCCATCAATAATATCACTAACTATTGTATAACCATTTTTAATTTCCACATTTGGAGCAGAAGTGAATTCGTTCAATTCGTTTTTAGGTTTATATTCATGAGCAAATTCATAATCCTCATTATTTATTATCAGGTGATATCCAGCGAAGTGAGGAGATTTATAATATACTTCCATGGCACCATCGGTTGTATCTTTTACTACTGCTTCATCTCCATCCAAACTAACCAAAACATATTCTGTTGGTTGAGGTTTTCCATTTTGCATCGCTCCCATAAGTGGGGTTTTGCCCAAATGTTTCAATTCATCAGGTAATGGTTGTGGTTGTTCTTTTTCTTTTTTTAAATCCCAATAATCTTTTCCTGCCCATTCTGGTTTTGAAATTCGTTGTCCTTCTGAATCATATAGGGGATATAATGCATTTTTATAATGAACAAATCCATCACCTGGTTTTGTATCTGAATCTTCTCGTACACCAGACGCAAAATATACATTTGGAATATCTTCAACATTATCTTCGCGGAAGAATTTTTTTGTGCCACCATCTTCTATAATATAAAAATGTTGTTTTGTGTCAACAAGTTCATTAAGATTCTCATTTATACTTCCTCCACCAAAACGTTTAAGGTGGTCCAATTGTTTTTGTATATGACTTAATTCATGACCCGATGCTGTTACTTTAGACATCTCGAGTTGTTGAATAATATCTTCCACTCCAATATCTCCGGCTGCTTCTGTATGATGCATGTTATCTTTTTTCATATCGGACATTGCAGCGTTTTTTGCGGAGTTCATAATTGTCGGGTCATAATCGAAATCAGACCATGTTCCCAAGTTGTCATCATCAAAATCTTCTTTTAATAGTTTTTTAACTTCTTGTTGAATATGTTTTTGCAGGTCGGAAATTTTTATTTTCATTATAAGGCGTGTTTATTTCATATAAATAGAGTTGAAAAACATGTTTTCAGACAATCAATAATTTAATCAACAGGAAACAAAAATATAACATAAAAACAGGAAAGGAAAAATATTTATTTATATGAAAAAACAAATATTAATTATCTTATTATTCATCTTGCTTTCAAGCTTTTCCAAAAGTCAAAATACTTCTAAAAACCATGTATTTGAGCCGGAAAGATTTCGGGTATTACGAGATACTCAAACACTAACCGGAACCATCTTAAAAATTAATCAAGAGTTGGATGGCGACATGCATATTCAATTAAGAATGAATTGTAATTGCGTTGAGTTATCTCCAAGAAACTACACCAAACAAGATAGTTGTATTGTTCTTGAAATTGTTTGTGCTCATAAACCAAAAATTCCTCTAATATGTGCCTGTAAGGATTATGTTAATGAAATATCTATACCTATTGTGGGTAATGAGATAATTGTTACGGGTCAATTGGTTTTTGATAAAATACATAGATGGACAGAGATTCATCCTGTTTATAATTGGAGTTATCAATTTGAAGTGGCTAAATAATTTTCTTTTTTTGAAACATTTTTTGATTTTTTTCGTTTAAAGTAATATGAAAATAGGAATTTTCGGCGGCACTTTTGACCCTGTTCATGTCGGACACATGATTTTGGCGAACTATGTATTGGAATTTACCGATGTTGAACAAGTACGATTTGTGGTATCTCCGTTTAACCCGTTAAAGAACAATATTGTTCTGGATGTTGAATCGAGATTGGAATTGGTAAAATTAGCTGTGGACGGAGCCCCAAACATGCGTGCTGATAATGTTGAGTTCGGTTTGCCGGTACCATCCTATACAATCAATACTATACGAGAATTAAAAAAAATATTTTCAAATGACCAGCTTGTTTTGATTCTGGGAACAGATAATATGCAACATTTTCATCAATGGGATGGATATGATGAAATACTTGATATGTGTGAAATATATGTTTATCCAAGACCAAATTATCCCTATACTGGACAATTATTAGAACATCCAAAAGTAAAAATTATTCAGGCACCAATGATGGAATTTTCTTCTACTTTTATACGTGAATCAATTAAGAGTGGTAAAAACACCAAATACTACTTACCTGAAAAGGTATTTAAAAAGATTACAGAGTCGGGATTTTATCTTTAAAAATTACTACGATATTGTTGATAATTCTTCGTTAACCAAGAAACTACTTTTTCTAAATTATCATTTTCAAATACTATTCTTCCATTCTTGTTGTGGATAGCCCACTTGGAATTTTCTCCATCCGTAATTGGGATTATATTTGTAGCTGTGTTTCCATAAAAAATTACTTGTGGCTCCTCATCGCCATGATGCCAGACTTTAATACCTGAAGCATTAAAAACAACAACTTCTTTTCCGTATTTGTATAGACCGCGACTATAATTGCCCATTGCATATTTTGGGAAATCAGACAATAAATACGCAAAATTATAACCACCATATTTCTTGTCAAATTCACCAAGTTGCGTTGTCAACCCAAGTTTTGTCATCTCATCAACACCAAATTTAAAACCATCCCTTGCTATTTCATTTGCATTATCAGTAAAATGTATAAGCCATTGGTTTTTTACAAGTTTTGGACTATCATCAAAGTAACTCCATGCAGGATATTCAGAATCGCTAATCGGCAGCTCGTTATTTTGTATTTTTTCATACAAATATTCAGAAAAAGAATCATAAACCTCTCTATCATTATTCTGAAGCCATGTCATTAATTCAATAGTATCTTCAAACATATCGACCTCTTCTTCTGGTTCATCAGCATAATTGCTTGGTCTTGTTTCTTTTGGCATATGAAATTCAGTGCCTGTTTCCGTTAAAAAATCATCGAAAAAATAATGAAATTCATGAGGTAAATCTTCTTTTTTTGCATCCTTTGACATTGACAAATAATCTCTTAGATATATTTCATTATTTGTGATAAATTCGTTTAGTACATGTTGGCTCTCTTTCAAATGATTTTTCTTGTACCAAAAATCTCCATTATCGGAATCATCCTTGTCTGGAGTTCCTTTATAAACTAATTCTATACTACTTGGAGATATAGGTTGATAAGTTACAATTGCTTTTCCATCATCTATTCCATCATCATTAAACCATTCAACACCTGCTATTCTTGTATCTATTTTCCACACATCATCATCGTATGTTGAATTATATGCGTTATTACTGTCGTTTGTTGCAAATATAACAGGCGGCAAATTATCTTCTCCATCCCAATGTAATGAATAACTATCACCAACTTGTGGTTGTAATCCGTTTTTTAATATTACCTCTCTTAATCTTGGATTCGCAGTGTGTAAAACAAAATCACCCACCTTGATTGGTGTTGAAAATTTTCTTAATGCTTTCTGAACCGATTCTCTTATTATTTGCCTTAAATCCATTAATAATAAATAGTTGTTAAATTTTCTAACTATTTATATTTATGAGTCCAGAAAATTCAATCAGACAGCTTGTTCGTCAAATCCTATCAGAAAACTATCCACCAGGAGCAGAATTCGATTCAAATGCACCATGGAGAGAAAAAAATGAACCAGAACCAGAAGATATTGAATACAACTTATTCCCATTCGAAGTTTTATATTATAATGAAACTATTTCTATTTTATTAAATAAAAAAGATGATTCTAAATGGGTATTGGAGAATGATGTTGTACAAAATGAAGATTTAAATAATGAAACCATAGCTGATTATGTTAATAGTAATTTAAAATCTATTGATAAAGGTGTTGGTATTAATGCTTATCAATATGGAACCAGCCTGGTTAAAATAGATAACTCTGTTACTTCCGATTTACATGATGAGTTTCATGATGAAAAGCTGGATTTGACTTTGTCATAATTATTTGTTACATTTGATTTTATGAGAAAAGAACCATGGAATGAATTATTCAAATCTAACAAGAGGAAAGTTTTATTTGAAAAAACTAAAACTACTATAAATAACTCTTGGTTTGAACAATATAATCCTATTGGAAACGTAAATCCTGACGCTTTAACGAGAAAGGTATTGTTTGAAAAATACAAGGAGCCTAAATTTTCTAACATATTTCCTATGGTACAAAGAATAGCAGCACAAACAATTGGATTAGATTTGGTTTCCATACAACCAATGAGTGCACCATCTAATGGGTTCTATTATCTGGAACCAATATATGGAAATCCAGATGCCTTAACAAGAACGGTGTTGTTTGAAAAATACACAGAACCAGATTTACCAAAAAGAAAACCTTTTTATTTAGATTATCTTTATTAAAATTGTAACACCTTTATAGTTTTTTTCGTATAATACACTATGAATATAAAATTAGAAATAGCAATTCAAAAACTAACACTTTTCCTTTTAAAAGAGTGGGTACAGTTTTATTTGGTTTTGATTATTGGAATAGTTCCGTTTGTGGGTGCTTTTATTGCTCATGATTTTATACAAGAAACAATAACACGATTGATTATATGTCTTGTTTGTTATATTCTTTTTTATATTTTTTGTGTTAAAGAGTTGTTTAAAAATAATAAATCTGACAGAGAAAAAACTATTAAAATTTTAAAACAACTTCAAGAACAACAGAAAAAATAGTTATTTGTTATCATTGACGTGATGTTGTTGGTAATGAAGTGCTCCGGTAGCAACTGCACCAACTACAACCGCAACAATTCCTGCAATCGTACTAGTAGGTGCGGTTCCCTTATCTATAGTTTGCATCAATTCACTAATTGGCATGCTATTTAGGATTTGACTAACAGTTGCGAATAATACCGTCCCTGTACCACATACAATTTTTGCAATTTTATAAAAAGTTGTTTTATCAACAGCCTCATTTAGGTTTATGTTAGCAGATAACGCTTTTTGTTTTATATGAGCCTCAATTTGTTCTTCTGGTTTTCCTAAAAGATTCATTTTATTCAGTTCAATACCCAACTGTTCCATTTGTTCTTTAGACATTTGTCTTATAACTGTACCAGCTAATTCTTCTGTATTAAAACCCATATCATCCCGAACTTCTGGCTCTTCCATCAAATAATCATAACCATACATTTCATTTAATTGTTTTGTAAGTGTTTTTTTTCTTTCCTGAAGTATCAAAACTTTTTTATATTTTGCGGCTTCTTCTGAAATAAATGTTTTTAAATCTGCTACCGATATTTTTTTCTTTTCCATAATTGAATATTGTATTTTTTATAAATAGTTATTTTTTTTTCTTTATTTTGTCGAATTTCGTGTTATATTTATAATTATGAAAAAAGACGAGAAGTTAATCAGAACTATATTTGTATCTAATGATAAACAAATCGATGTATTTCGGTTGCATATTTTTGATGATTCTATAAAATTTGACCCACATATGGCTTATGGAATATCAAAAAACGACCTCATTTATACCTTAGTAAATGATATTGAAATACAATGGAAAGAGAAAAAAATAACAATTGATGAGTTATTTAAATTGTTTATAAGTATTTTAGATACTCATGAATGTTATTTGTCACAATTTTATTTTAAACCAGAAGAACTTAATATCTACGGACAATTATTAAAGCTCAGACAATTTTCTGCATATGCCGAGAAGGAATTTATTTATTTTATGTCTATAAAAAACAAGGATAACATTCACAAAATACATAAAGTTGAATTTGAAAAGAACATAGATAAAAAAGAAATAGCAGATTCTTATGTTGAAAATTTTTCACCAAAAAATGCTGAATTCTATACTTATCGTCTATCAGGGCAATACAATCATGATAAGAGTTGTTTTTTGATGACGGTAAAAAATAACTTAAAGCTTGGTTTTGTAAAAACCTTGCCTGATTTGAAACAAAATTGAGGATTTTTCGTTTAAAGTAACTAATGACACCATTTAGCCTTATTCCTTCTGTTTCTTTATCTGAAAAAACATTTTTAGAAACAATACCAATCGAACAATGGAATCTGATAAAACATAGCATCTATACAAAACAACCTGATTATTGTTTCGGTTGTAGTTATACGCCGGAAAATAAAAAACATCTTCAAATTCATTTACATGTGGAAAATACAAATAATCCTGAATTAAGTGAGTTTTTGCTTTTGTGTGAAGGGTGCCATTCAATTAAGCATTTTGACATAACCGCAAAAAATAACTGGTGTGTTTTGGTAAACTCAGTTTATTCCCAGGAAGAATTGATGTTAAAAAACAGACATAACGGATTAATAAGGAAAGATATCATGAACAATAAGATTATTTTAATCAAAAAAACACCAGATGAATATCTTGCTGAAATTATTGAAAGTCGGGTTAATATAAATTTAAAAACAAAAATTTTGTTCGGAAATAAATTTTCCTGGCATAAATAATTATTTTCTTTTTTTCTGCCTATTTAATAGAAATAATAATCCTATTAAAATGGCAATAGTAAAAAAAATAACCCAATCTGATTTTAGAAAATTAGTATTGGAAGAAACTGCGAAAATTAAAAAACAACTTGCTGAAGAAGCAGCTTATAAGGTTTTAGAAGACCCGTTGGAAACCAAATTAAATGTTAATGATGGTTTGGAAGACCAAGCTGCAGCAACTGTTTATAAGAATACAACTAAAACAGAAAACAAAAAAGGTAATGAAAATAATGTCTCTAAAGGATATGAGAAGGCACCAATTAAGATGAATGCTCTAAAAAATGAAAAAGGCAGTGATACTAAGGCTGCGACTGCCGTGGAAGTCTCTGCGGGTTCTGAAAAAGGCGGAAAAGGACCAACTGCCGGTCAAAAAAATGCAACTTTCACATCGAAAAAAGAAAATCCAAAAACCGAAGTTTCAAAGCCATTTATTGAAAAAAGTTCTGAAAAACAGAATGAAATGGATAAACTGACAGATGAAACAACAAAAACATTTATAGAGCCTGGGGCAAAAAGAACTGGAAATGATAGTCCAACAGCTGGTCAACACAAACCAACTATCAAGGAAAAAGCTCCAGTTGTAAAAGATAAAGAAAAAATTTTCAAAGGAATAGAAACTACAATGGGCGATTCAAATATATCTTTAAAAGAGAGTTACTCTAAAGCACAATTGATTGAAGTTATTCGAAAAGAAGCTTTTAAAATAGCCAAAAAAACAATCTTAAAAGAAGAATTAGATAGAATTAATCAGGAACTGTCTGATTTGCAAGGTTAAAAATTAAATTATTTAAAACAACTGTTCAAAAGTCCGGAAGATATTTTTCTTTCGGATTTTTGCTTTTTAAGAAAATAAACATTATATTTGTTTAAAAATAATTTTTCATACTATTTATATAATAAAAGACCTTATGAACAGAAAATATATTTATCCAGATTACACAGTATTTCCTTTTAGGATTAAGAAAAATCAAAAAAAAGAATTTGATAAATTGTGTAAAGATAAAGGATACTCCATGACAAGAAGATTATGTGTTTTAATTCAAAAGGACATTAACGGAGAAATTAAATAAAGATGGCTAAAAAATTAACAACAACAGAATGGGTAAAAAAAGCTAAAAAAACACCTAAACAAAAAGGTAAAAATTATAAATTTGATTTGGTTGATTATAAAAACAATGCGACAAAAGTTAAAATTATATGTCCAAAAGATGGTCATGGTATTTTTGAAATAACTCCTTGTGATTTTTTAGGTGGACATGGTTGTGGTATATGTGGTGGAAAGAAAAAACACACACAAGAATCAGCGTTAAAAAAATGCTACGACCTTAATGGAACCAAAAAGTTTGATTATAGTAAATTTATTTATGTAAGTAATAAAAAAAAAGTAATTTTAGGTTGTTTAACATGTGGAAATTGGTTTGAGCAAACACCATCATCTCATTGGCGAGGCGATGGCTGTAAAAAATGCTCAGGATTAGAAAAATATACACAAGAATTAGCTTTACAAAAATGTTATGACCTAAATGGAACAGACAAGTTTGATTATTCTAAATTTATATATAATGGAGCCAATGAATATTCTATTATAATATGTTTGACTTGTGGTGTTGAATTTCAACAAACACCCGGTTCTCATTGGCGAGGTATAGGATGTTTAAAATGTAGTGGGAGTAAACAATTAAATTCTGAAGAATGGGTAGAAAAAGCAAAAAATAGTCCAAAACAACTAAATAAAAATTACGGTTTTCATTTGGTTAATTATAAAAATAATCATACAAAAGTTGATATTTGGTGTCCAATAGAAGGTCATGGTATATTTCAAATAAGACCAAGTCATTTTATAAATGGTGGCGGATGTCATCATTGTAAAGAATCGCGAGGAGAAAAAATCACAAACAATTTTTTAAAGAATAATTTTGTATTTGAAAGACAAAAAACATTTGATGATTGCAGAAATATAAGATTATTATATTTCGATTTTTGGCTATCTGAACACAATGTTTTAATTGAGTTTGATGGACAGCAGCACTTTGAATCTAAAGAATGGTTTGGTGGAGAGGAAGCATTTGTTAAAAGACAAATTAACGATGCAATTAAAACCAAATACGCCAAAGATAATAATATTCCGTTGTTACGAATTCATTATAAAGACATAGAAAAAACAGAATTTCTCATTAGAGAATTTTTAGCATTACACAACATATACATATAATAAAAAATTATGGAAAAAGAAGAATTAATACAAAAGTTTACATTTCATTATGATAATGAAACAACCAGCGAAGATGTTTTTTACTGTAAATGTGGAAACAAAATAACAAAAAATAGAAACGAAGAAGTTTCTGAGATGAAAATTGATGTGAAGGTGGGAGATGATATATCTGACCTTACAAGTATTTTAGACGAAAATTCAATGGTTCGGTTCAGTTTTAGATGTGATGTCTGCGATACGGACTACTCAACCAAACAAAATGCTCATTATGTCCAGGAATGTAATAAACAATTTTATGAATCATATAAACTATCAGAAGATGAAACATATATTACATTATCCAAACATAGATTTGAAGGTGCTGTTATTGAAGATGTTTTGCAAATAAATGAATCAATATCTTATTTGAAATTAAACAAAGATACAAAGAAAATTACATCTAACGAATCAAATTCTTCAGAATTGGATTTGAACCTGGATAATGTAATGAGTGTTGTTCGTAATTTTTTCTTAACCAAAGAAGCTAAATTTACAGAAGGACTTTTTGATGTTCACTTGTTTCTTAATAGGGTTGTTGATTATGTTATAGATTCTAAAAATATGAATCTTGTAGATGAACTTATGAAACAGATGAGCGGAAGAGCAGGACTGGATATTTTAACTAAGGTAGTATCTATATTTTTTGGTATTATATGTTATTCAAACCTTTCAACAATTGCACTTACGAAAGGAACCATATTCCTTTTTGATATGATGAACGAATGTCAATTGCCAAATCCACAGGAATTATCAGATAACAAAGCAACATCTCCACTGAAGATATTTAACTACCTTGTCAATAACAAAAACGAGGAAATAATGAGGGAATTAGAGGAAAACAATACAGAAAAAGGATATACATATCGAAATTTACAAGGAAAAGAATTTCACTTTAATTACGAGAGTTCAAGGTTTGATAAGAAATCCAATATTATAAGCGATAAATCAGGTAATATTTCATTAAGTGAAGATATTGCTCACAAAAGTGTATCTCCTTATATTTTTAATGCTATAAAAAAATTCTCTGATTATAAAACACTGATTAAATACACAAAATTCATATCCTATACTCAATTAATAGAACTTGTACAAAAGAACGATATTAACATATTATTAAATCTGTTACCTGTAATTGAATTTAGGGCTGATATGGATATAATTAAAATCAATCAAGTTGTTGCTTTGTCACACAGTTATCTAAAAAGATGGAATAAAATCAGAGCAAATGCAGATTTGGAAGAATTGGAATTTGTAAGAGAAAGAGTTGTTGCTAAAAATATAAATCAAGAACAATTGATAGAATACGAAAACATACCATTGGATTATTCTCACCTGGAACACTTTGACCTGTCTTCATACGACGACAGCTTAAGAATGATTAGGAATTTTTCATGGGACCCGCAAAAAGAGTTCTACAAAATAAAAGATATTGATATTTTAGAAGAATATCACGATAAGATTTCAAAAGAATTCCACACTGTGTTTAATGATAGTACAGCAAAGGATTTTGTTTCTTTTGTAGAGACATTTAAAGTGTTGGAGGAAGAAAATTTTAATAATAAGCTACGTGTTAAACTAATTCTAACTCCGGAGAATTTATTGAACGCGGCAAAAAGATTGCGTAATTGTGCTGGTTCATATGTTAATAGAATAGCAGATAAACAATATGTTTTATGTATGATTGAGGATATTGACCCAAAAAGAGGAGTACATGAGCCTTTTGAGTACATGTTTGGGTTGTTGGTAAACAATTATGGAGAATTGGCATTTGATGCCACAAAATCGGCATGCAACAAAATTGGTTCTGACAGATATAAGGTTAACATTATGGAATATCTGCAAGAAAAAGAAATACCCTACAAAGAATTAGCCGATTTAAGACTCTCTACTTCTGGAAGAGAAATTTAAATTGCAAAAGGATTTGGTTTCTGAATAGTTTCGTTGGTCGGCTGCGTTTCTATCCTTAACAATGGGTTTTTGTTTCCATTTAAGACCAACTCATAAAATGGAGCGAATCGCTGCTGAATTGCATCTATATAATGTTGCGGTAAAATACTGGAACTTTGATGCCATTGAAGCTTGCCTTCTTGCACAAAATGTTTAAATTTGTGGTTGTAGATTTCGTCATTTTCATGTGTCACCTGGGTAATTTTTTCAAAATCATATATGTGTGGCTCCAAACCACAGAATTTATGAATATCTGATAAAACTTTATTTGGATTTGTACAAAGTTCATAATATTGCACAAACATAATCCTGTCTCCAAACCCTTGTTCAATAGCATTTCGCAAAGCTATTATACACGAACCTATAATGCCAGAATCATTGCAATATATAGAAATTCGTTCATCGAGTGTGTTGAATGATATTCCGGCACTTTCGTCCATATTTTCAAGCAAAATTGTGTCTTGGTACGCTTTCTCAATCGACCCAACAATATCACTGATATTACGCCAACACCAAATTATTTTTGTATCTTTATTTCCTCTTACAGCATCAAGAATTTGCATAGAATTTAACCACCCACGTGATTTATCAAACACGGGCTTATCCGAATGTCTCGAAAAATATCCTTCCAAAAAACCATTCATACCTAATCTAAAATCTTCATAAATTTCTAATCTGTTTTGAGTTCTAAATGACACATTTTGACTAAACATTGTTCTAAGTCCGCGAAGAACTGAATCAATCGGGCTTGTTGGTGTCACAAAATTAGTTCCATCTTGTGAGAGGATTTGACAAAGGAGCGTCGAAGAACTTCTGGGAAGCCCGGCAATTACATTAAATTTAAATTCTTTATTTTTCATTTATTAGATTTTTATTTTCCACAAATATAATTATAAAAATCTAAAAAGTCAATATTTTTAAACTTGTTGAACAATCCACCAAGCGACAAGTCTACTATCTGCAGGAGTAGTGGATGAAATCACAAAACTAACCCCTGCTGTTCGTGCGCTGATTTGTATATTAGCAGCAGTTTCTGTAGGTGTTTGTGGTGTTTGTGGTGTTAAAAAAATCATTGATGATGCCTGTACTTGTGTTGTTAATATTGTTGCCGTTCCAGATGTTAAATATATTGTTCCACACGTTGAATTTGTTGATGCTGTTTGAATATATAAAGTTCTAGATGCACCATCACTATTTGTTATTTGTAAATCAGGAACATATACTCTATTACTAACGGTGCTGCTTATGTTATTAATATTTATAACACTCATTCTCTGTCCAGGACTTATGGTTGTTCCGGTGGAACCAATAATAGAAGAGTATGACCCATTTATTGTATTTTGTTTACCGTTTAAAATAATGGAATGAACACCACTAACAATGTTTTTATATCCATTTATAATGGTGGAATAATTTGACGCTATACTCAATTGGTTTTTATAACCAGAACTTATAAAACCAAATTTACTATTTGCGACATTATATACTCCGTTTAAAATTGTGGAATAATTTCCTTTTGCATTGTTATAATAACCTGCCGCTATTGAATAGTCTCCAACAGCATACACTTTTGTTCCATTTACAGCCTTAATAGAATAAGCTCCAGTCCCTGCCGTCCAAATAGAAGAGCCTACTCCACCAGCTCCTACGTTAATCAATCCAAAATTGGTATTTATCTTAACTCGTCCAACATCAGGGCTGTCAGCAGGATTTAATGTTTGAAATGAATATGCCATTTGTTTAAATATAAATAGATGAAAAACATTTTTAATCCTTTACAGTTTAAAAAATTATTGTTTTATTTACTAAATGCAAAAAGAACATATTGTAAAATCCTATCCAAACGGAGATTTGTATCATTATTCTGAAGTGGTTAATGGTAAAATCCTATCATATTACAATGTAGAAGACAATAAGCTTATTCGATTCGACAAAGCAACAGAATCCAAATATTTAATCATTTTCAAATCCATCATTAAATTAGAGCATACTGTTTTAGGTGGAGAAAGTTTTATTCATGTAATAGACGCTACCACCAACGCTAATATTCAATATGACAATAATTATATTATAAAACAGGTTAAATTAATTAATAATGAGATAACCACCTTTACAGTATCATCCGATATTATCAAAACCTGGTCTCAAACGATAACTTAAATTTTCAATCTATTTATACGAAAATAGTATTGTGAAAAACCTTTCAATAAAATCATGGCTTATGGAAAATTTGGATTTATCAGAGAAACCCGATTTTAAAGATGTTGAATCTTTAAACGGTGTTGTGATTAATCCAACAACAGGTACTATGAGTATTGCATTTAAAACCAAACTTGGAAAAGACATAAAATTCAAGATAAAAGACGATATTTTTTATTGGTGGATTCAAAAACAAAAAGATGTTAAAGATGCTCATATAATAGGGTTTTTAAAATGGTATTTAAACAGTGCACAATCAAGAGATAATTTGATTTCAGAAATAGTTGATGATTACAACAATATAATAGGAGATGATGATATGCCAAAAAATGCCAATAACAGCCTAATTGGTTTATCAAGTACAGATTCTGATGTGGCTCTTTATCAAACAGCAGCAAAACCACTTAAAAACTATAATAGCTGGGGTCTTGGTTTCATTACTTGGTAATAATATGAAATAAAAATGGAAAGAAAGAAAAATATAAGCCAAAAAGATAGGATGTGTGAATTACTCAAATCTTTTGAGCAAAAAAACGAAGTTTTAAAAGAGGAATCAGCTATTGTTGTTGACGAAAAGGCGACCCTTGAAGAATCTGCACGTTTTAAAACACTATCTAAGCACAGATTAGAAGAATGGATTGCAAATCCAAAATTTAACAATACCTATCCTAATGCCGGAGGACAAGGTGTAACAGTTAATACTTTTATTCCTAATACTGCCGAACAGAATGTTAAGATGTATAATCCTAACTATACTTATTTACAGTCTGGCGAAGCGTTGGAATTATCAATCAGACGTGCTATTGAATCTGGTGCCCCTGTTAATAATATGGAATTTTATGATGAAGTGAATTGGAACATGAATAATATGGGTTTTAATCCACAGGCACCAATTGATATTAAAAATCGCATGAAAAAAATGCTAAATGCTTAAATTTCGTGCAAATAACAAACAATGATATAACTAAATTTCTGAAGAAACAGCTATTAAATGAGAATTTACAATTAGCTGATAAGTTATATTTTAAACCAGGCAAACTAACACAAGAAGATAAGGATTTTATTTTACATATTACTAATGGAGACAATTCTACAAAGTTAATTTCGGATTTATATTATGAAATAAAGACACACCGTTGGGACAAAAAAAAAGACTTCAATTATTTGTTTGATTTTCATAAACAGATATTAGAATATAACTCTAATTTTTTCCCTATAAAAGGATTTGATATTTATAATAAAACGAATAACCTAACCTTTTCTTTGTTTGAAAACAGAAAGAAAATTTTAGAAGAAATTAAACAATTACCATCAATTGCCTTAAGAAACTTAAAAAGCGATATTAGAACCCCAAGAGATTCTGATGGATTTTATAAATATGAAAATTCATTAAGTTATTTTTTGGGACAATATTCTCAATTAGCTAATCGTGATGAAAAACTGAGAAAAAAGATAGAACAAAAAATGTTCAAGGCAAATATAACAATTGATGACTTAAATAATTTTGCGGATGAAAAAGAAAATTTGCTTGGTGGATTTAAATTTACAAAAAATTCTATAGTCAAAATGATAAAAGAGGATTACCATGGAGAATTACAGATTATATATAGTAAAGATAATATTATGGTTGTTGAGGTGTCTGGTCCAGCAGGAATTAAAGATATAGGATGTAATAGCTTGTGGTGTTTTACATATGGAAATGATAATTGGAAACAATGGAATATTTATTCAGAAAATGGTTTTGCTTATGTTATTATAGATTTTTTATTCAAATCCGACGAAGCTGGTTTTATGCACGTATTAATAAAATCACTGGACGAATATTTAGATAATGAATTTGAAAACGATGAAAATGCGATTCAATTATTTGACATGGGCAATGACCAAAAATATGATGCAGCAAATTTTTTATTTGACGCATTTGGAGGTGTTGAAAATGCTTCGAAAATTATGACATTTTATGACCAATATGATGATGAAGAAGATTTGGTAAAGAAACCAGAAAAAGTTGCTATTGAAAAACCTTTTGTTGACCCAAATCAACTATCTTTATTTGAATTTAGAAAATTAATACGTAATATGTTGGAAGAAAATGTGCAAGATGCCTATTCAAAATGGAAAAGAAAAAACGTTACTTACAGAGGAATCAAAGATGAATCAGATTTAGAAAAGCCAAATTTTGGTTTTGGTGGAATGCTTGGCAAAGGATTATATACCGCTGCAAGTAGTAATAAAACAATGACAAGAGATTATGGTAAAAGATATTTTATTGTTAATGGAAGACCTAAAAATCCAAAAATATTTAATTCAGTTAATGATTGGGAATTATGGTTTCAAAGAAACTTAAGAGGAAAATATGATAGATTAAGTGATTTTGAAGAAGCTACTTCTATTGAAGCAGAAATACAAAAATTAGGATATGACGGTATTGAAATTAAAGGAAGAGAAATTGTCAATTATAAACCGGAAAATGTTAAATACTTTAGAACCGAAGATGAATTGAAAAATTATTTCAATACATTGAATATTACAGAAGATTCAATGGTATATGGAGATGAAAACATAGTATCATCTTCTCTTTATAATAAAGATTCAGACGGACACAACATGGAAGCATTTTATGAAGCGGAATTAAGAAAACAAATTCAGGAAATATTATCTGAAGATTTTAGATTTTTATATGACAAAGGCACTTTTATACCACCAGACAATGTGGTTAAAACAGCGCAGCAAGCTCTATCTATTGTACAGAATAACAAACTTGTACAATCAAACGGGTCAAATGAAGGTTCTGGATTACAAAAAGCACAATCATTAGTCGCTAAAACTCCTGTAACTCATTCTCAACTAAAAAGAATGAAGGCGTTTTTTGATAATAACGCACAGTTGGTATCTGCAGAAAAGGCAGCAGGAAGGAATTCTTCCAATTCATCCATAATACAAAAATGGGAATTATGGGGCGGTGACGCAGGAAAATCCTGGGCTGACAGCAAAATAAATTCGGTTCAAAGTTCTAATAAAACAAGCAAAAAAGTAAGGAATGACGATAATTTGTTTGCCAGGGACAATCGCCTAATGAATCCACTTAATACAAGAATAAAGAAAAAATAATTTTGTTTTTAAAATTATTTTCCTATCTTTGCCAAAAATAATTAAATTTAAATATTATGGACGCAAAATTCGAACAAGAACTAAAAAACCTAACCCCGGAATTTCAAAGTATTGATGAATATGAAGATGCTGATGATGAAATGTTATTTATAGCTAATCATATCAAAAAAACAACACAACACAATGAGAACGTTCAACCTAACAGGATAAAATTCCTTTATTCTGACAAGCCAAAAAAGGAAGGAGAACATTTTTCTATGTTTGAACTCTTTAAAAGAAGCAATATTGATAAAAAAATTAATGATTCTTATGATTTCATTTTAACCATTTTTTATTATGTATGGAAAGAATTAACACCACAACAAAGAGTCATAATGCTTGATAAAGCTTTATGTGCTATTGATATGGGTTCTATGGAAAAACAAAAAATTTCTAAACGACCACCCGATTCAAAAGAATTTAAGGCTAATATGAGATTCTTTGGACCTGATTTAGTTATGAAAACATCTGAAATAGTTGATGAGGCTTGTTTCAGCATAATGGAAGAACGTGCTGAAGAAAAGCGCAGAGCCACTATGGGCAAAAAAGGTAAGAAAAAACACGAAACAGTAGAGGAAATATAATGGAAAACACCACTGGTAATATTATTTTAAATGCGGCATTATCACAATTGGTCTCTGAAAGAGATAGTTATGTTGTGTCAATGGATATGATTTTAAACAAATCGACCGAATATAATCCAAACATTGTTTCCGAACTGGTAAAAATATTAAAAAAATTATCCAAATCAGAAACCACAATAGAATTGGTCAAACAAATTATTGAAGATAATAAACCAAATAAAGAAAACATGAAAATTCTTAATAAGGTTAATAAACATTTGAAATCTATAAAAGAACCAAAAATCAAATAATAATGGTCATATTATTAAAAATATTTTTGTTTATCCTTGTTGTTGGTTTTGGATATATGATATGGTTTATAAAAAAAGATTTTAAACGATTTTCACAGACAGAAGAATCAGCCGAGGCATCATTGATTCAAAGATTAATGCTTAAAACAATAGTATATGGTTCATATGTATTGTTGACTATTTTTATACTGTTTTGTTTGATACTTTTTTGTAGTTCAATTGTAATAAGTACATCTTTTTAAAATGAAATGGAAATATTCAAAATTACGTTTTTATATTTTAAATGCATTGTGGAATTATAAATTTTGGCTCAATGCTAAAAGTATTTATACCAACATTACATATTATACTTCCACAAATAGATTGGGAGAAAAGGAATCTCCTGTAACAAAAAAAAGATTCAGAGGCTATTCTTATAAGGGAAAAATATATTTAGATAACCCTGGGATTCAAAACATTGAAAAAGATGTTTTAGATTCGTGGAAACAAAAAGGCTTTATAAACTAAAGTTTTTTAAAATTTGTTGCTATTTATTATAAAAATAAATGGCAATGCCTGAATCAAAAGACAACGAATTATCGACCAATAAAGAGGTTAAACGAAATGATGATTTTGAAAAACGTATCAAAATCAAAGAAGATACTATTGAAGTAGCTAAAAAACTATTAACATCAACTACAGAAGATGAACTGTCTAAACTTGGTTATAAAGAAGTTACAAAAGAAGCTGGATACTATGGTGACGGCAAACAATCATATGGTAAAGGCGTAGAACAAAATCAATATTCAATTAAAATTGAAGGTAAAACTTCAGGTAGTCTTGTAAAAAAAATAACTCTTGGAACAAAAAGAGTTCAATCAGATATAAATATTCAATGTACTCAAAATGGAAATATGGTCAATGTTGAATATAAAACAACAGAAGCCGGTTTTTCAAGAGGTGTTGATACAAAAGGTGGAACTTATTCTTTTGTAAAATCCATTTCTATGGATGGTTCCAAAAAATCAGAATTAGAAAAAGGGATGAAAGCTCTTTTTGCTGAAGCCGCAAAAAAAGAAGTCGGATTTTTAACAAGTACAAAATTAGGTGTTGATGATAAAACAGAAAAAAGCGTTGCAGGTTCTATTGTTAACGAAAATTTACAAATAAATATGAAAAAACTTACATTAAGAAGTATATTTTCTCCTGATGAGGAGATATTTGGAGATACTCCATTAAACGAATCTAAATCTATCACAAAAAAAGATAGCAATACTATCCCTGTAGATAAAGAAAAATCATCATCTAAAAAATCTGATAAAAACAAATTTTTATTTTTAGATAAAAAATCAGAAGAAAAAGAAGAAGAATTAACCGAAGATGCTGTAGCTGGTGTAACTGCATCAGGACCAACAGGTGCTGGTGCCGGAGCCTACTTAACACCAAATGCTTTTAAGGCGACTCCTTATGGAAAGTATAAAAACAAGAAAAAACCACAAATAACACAGGAATACAAAGTTGTTCCAATGACAGAATCAGATAATTTTTGGACAAAAGTAGATACTGCCGCTTTACAAGGAACACATCCTATGGGAATGCCAGGAATAAAACCAAATAGCAAAGAAGAATGGGATGCAACAATCAATGGTGATAAGAACAAATTAAAAAGACTTGGTCTCAAAGAATCAGAAAATAAACAACCAGCAGCAAAGAAACATGACCTTACACAAAAGAAAATATTCTCAGAAGCTGAAAATGTTGCTCTTGGAATTAACAAACGATATCTGATTACAGAAAAAACATCTGATGAATATTTAAAAGAACGTTGGAAAAAACTAACATCATTTAACATCAACGAATCCATTAATGAATGTGGGTTTACAGATGAAGAAGAAATGGTTACAGAGTGTGGATTTGATGAAGTTGATAACACTGCGATAACTAAAGATACTCCGATTGAAAATAAATCAATTAAACAAGAAAATTTAACAGAAGAAACAGTAAAAGTTCAAAAACCAGGTTCTATATGGAATATTGAATATGTTTTTTATAAAAAAGATTTTCTGAATGAAACAAAAAAATACATTTTAGACCTAGAATCAAGAGTGTTTGTTCCAAACCCAAACGCAAAATAATTTAAAAAAATATTTTGTTTTTGTTTTCTTTTTCCTATTTTTGCAAGAAAAAAGAATATGAAAATTATTAAAAACATTTCACCAGCACTTATTAGTGTACCAATATCGGTAGTTACTGCTGATAACCAACCAACATCATTTGTTTTAAAATATAATGAATTTATTATTGTAAATGATAATGATTTAAATACAAAATCAATAATTATTCAAAGCAAAAAAGGCAATATTTCTGTTGTTGGATATACTGGTAATAGAGAACCATATAAGGTTTATGGTGAAAAAATAATTGTTTTACCCGAAACCAAAATAAAAACAGAACAGGATAATTTCAAAGAGGAGACAGAATCTGAGGTTAAAAAATTATTTAAAGCATTGAAAGAAACAAAAGAACATAACCATATTCAAGACCATATTATTGAAGTTCCAACCATAGAGTTTAAACATGATTTTATAAACGATATTCAATCTGATGAAGAAGTGGAATCTTTTGATGATTTGGATTCTGATATTGAAAATGAATTTGATATGACAGAAGAAGATATTTTACCAAAATCAATTGAAAAACTTAAAAAAACCTCTATTAAAAAACCTATTCAAACAACAAAAAAAGAAACGCCAACCAAGGTTAAATTAAGCGGACGTGAAAATAATAAATGGCCAACTATTTCTGGTGGTAAGTCATATGACATTATTAAACAAGGAAAAACCCCATCTAAAACCAAAGGAGGAAAACCAAAGGAATGGTATGAAATTATTGATGATACAGGCGAAAAATTACAAGTTAATAAAAGGGCGCTATTGGCAATTGTTTCAAAACCAAAGTAATCATGATTCAAAAAAGTTATCTTGTCAAATCCAAAGGATTATCAAATAGATTGACAACATTAATTCAACATAAATTGCGAAATGTTGTCAAATGCTATTCTGTTGGAGATTTCAATCTTGATATTGAAGCACATACATTTACTTTTCACAAAATAATAAGAGTCAATAAAACAAACATAAATGGAGAGAAGGTGTTTTCAGGATTTTACACCCTATCCAACATAGATGATGAACAGTGTCAAATCACAATAGCTGTACAGATATGACAAAGAGAGAAAAATATCTTATAGAAACTTTTAAAATTTCACCTGCTGTTGTTGAACAAATAAGTGAAATAGGAAGATTATCCGGAACTCACAAATTTGATGTGTGGATAGCCAAGGAAATTAAAAAGGACATTGAGTTATTAAATAATCTTGATGGATTCTTATTTATTATAGATTGGGCAAAGAAAACAAGACCAAATATTTCATCTTACACATTCGAAGTCGCACATGAACTATCCACCACATGGCACAACTCGATGGTGTTTGATGAGTCTGTACAAAACAAAGAAATAGAAGATGATGGTAATATAATTTATCGTTGTTTGGATAAAAAACATTATTTTGTATTGTTGAAAGCTGAAGATTTGGGACAGGAGGGAGAAATTATGAAAAATTGTGTTGGATTATATGGTGCCAAAGTAAAATCAGGAGCATCTTTTATTGTGTCTCTGAGGGATGAAAATAATAAATCTCATGTCACCATGGAAATTGATATTCGTTCCAAACAGGTAATTCAAGTAAAGGGAAAAGCAAATACAGAGCCTGCATTAAAATATTTAAAACTACTTACAGAATTTGCATTAATGTCATCTGGCTACAAAGGAACGATGGATAAGGAAATATTAGAGGTTATGGAATTGAATTTTGAATAACTAAAAATATAAATGAAAAAGAATAATAGACGCATAAAATTAGGAATAACACTTCCTGAATCATTGATTAAAAAAGTAGAAGAAAACGAAGATAAGCAAATGATAAACAAATCTAAACTTGTTGAAAATTTGTTGAAAAAATATATGTCTTCTGATAAAAAATAGTTTATTTAACAAATTCCCACTTATATCCTCCTGCACTTTTTAATTTACCACGACAAACACGTCCAATTGCGCGACGTTCAACACCTGTTTGATTCATTGCTTCTTTTGCAGATATAAAAATATCTATACATATTCCAGTTTCATTGTTTATTCGCTTAACTGGTTTGTTGTTTTGTTTTATTTGTTTATAAATCTTATAACATTCAATACAGTTGTGACCAAAATTCCTACTATAAACAGAAGCACTCCAAACGTGTCCTTCTTTACATGTCCACCATACTTTTTTATCAGAACCACATGAGACGTGTTCTGGTTTTAAATCTCCATTAAGAGTTGGGTGCCATTCTTGAGATAAAATAGGGTTTTTAATTAACAAACTATCTGTTTTTATAGGGTATACAAAAAATCCTTTTGGTATTACATGATTTTCAAAATCAAAATTCTTTATCTTTTCAATTTTTTGTTTATGATTTTTATCCAAATCAAAGTTCAATAAAATATAATCTAAAATACTAATTAATGTAATTTTAAAACATTTTTTATCTTTATATTTGTATATAATATCAGACTCGTTCATTTTTGGAAGTCCAAATTCTCTTATTCTTATTAATGAAATATTGTTTTCTTTGAAAAAATTATTTTTAAAATTATCTCTTTCAATTATTGATTTTTCCTGATGATAAAATTTACCATCATATTCTATTGCTAAATTAATACTTTTAATATAAATATCAATTTCTATTTTATTTCCAGTATCATTTATATTATAACCGTTAATTGAATCTGTGAAAATAGTTTGTAAATAATAAAAAAACTTTCTTTCTATTTCAGAGGAACCATGACAAACACATTTTTTACAACCAGTACCTCCGCGCCTGTGAGCAATACTAGTTTTCCATTCATGTCCTTTTTCACATTTCCACCATACTTTTTTTCCAGAGCCAGAAACAACATCATATGGTGTTAGTTCTTCATTTTTGGTTGGATGCCACTCTTTGGCTAATTCGGGATTAATTGTTGCTAAACAATTATCGATACACACCTTTTGTCCAGCACAATACCCACACCAACTTCCACTCCAACAAACAGAATTTATTCTTGCATCCCATTCATGTCCTTTTTCGCATATCCACCAAATCTTTTTTTTAGAACCAGTAGTTATTTTAAATAAATTTATGTTTTTATTTTTTGTCGGATGTATTTGTTTGAACAAATCTGGGTTTTCTAAATATAAATATTTCTTAACTTTTTTCATCGTTTTCAAAATATTTTATTAAGACCCATTCTATTAATCTTGATTTATTAATTCCTTTTTCTAAACAAAAATCATCAAATATTTTAGAAAATTCTGTTGATAAAGTAATATGCATTGGAATTCTTTTCTCTTTTTTCATTTTATTTTTTATTATAAATAGTAGGAAAAAAAGTAAAATCCGAATAAAAATATATTATTTTTGTTAATTATGAAACTTTTTTCGTAATTTTGCGTTTAAATAAACATACATAACCAGATATTTTATGGAAACTAAATCGAATATTACACCAAATATTTTATCTAAAATAGGAAAAAACCTACATAACAAAAAGAATCATCCTATTGAAATAGTAAAGCAAATAATTTATAAACATCTTGGGTCTGATTTTGAAAAATTTGATGACTTAAATCCAAAAGTAACCATTGAAGATAATTTTGATTTATTGCTTATTCCAAAAGATAGTCCAGTGAGAAAACATTCGGATACCTATTATTTTGATGAAAAACATGTATTAAGAACACATACATCAGCACATCAAAATGAGTTGTTAAGTGTTGGATATAATAAATTTCTCGTCAGTGGTCAGGTTTTCCGGAAAGATGATGTGGACAAATTTCATCACTGTTCCTTCCACCAAATGGAAGGTGTTTGTGTTATAGAAGAAAGTCAAGATGCTGAAATAGAACTTAAAGCAACATTAAGTGGAATTATTGATGTTTTATTTCCTGGTTGCAACTATAGATTTAAGGAAGATTATTTTCCTTTTACTAACCCATCTTGGGAAGTGGAGGTTATGTTTAATGGACAATGGTTAGAAATATTGGGGTGTGGCATTATTCAGCCGGAAATAATGAAAAATTGTGGATTAGAAAGTAAAACCGCATTTGCATTTGGGATTGGAATTGAACGACTTTGTTTAATTCTATTCAAAATTCCAGATATAAGATATTTATGGTCAGAAGACCCAAGATTCATAGAACAGTTCGCGTCCGGAGAAATTATAGAATTTAAAGAATACTCAAATTTTCCTCCTATAACTCGCGACATTGCTTTTTGGATTTCTGACAAATTTCATCACAATGATTTTTGCGAGATAGTAAGAGAAATAGGTGGAGACCTAATTGAGAATGTAAGTTTGATTGATGAGTTTACTAATAAAACAGGAAAAACATCAAAATGTTATCGAATAGTTTATCGTTCGAATGAAAGAACATTAACGAATGAAGAAATTAATGATATACATGAGAAAATAAAAAATTTATCTGTTGAAAAATTAGAAATCGAAATAAGATAACATGAATAACACACAAAAAGATTTTACCATGAGAAGTAAAAATGGAGAAACATGGTCTATTCAAGAAGAAAGACTGTTGCCAACTCTGGATAAAAACTCTGACGAATATAAAAAATTACGCTTTAAAAAAGATTTAATTTGGATTGATAGTAATGAACAACAAGGATTATCACCAGATTATCTTGATAGATTAAATATAAGATATGTTTCAATTAAAAAAGAAGGATTTCCAAAAGAAAGCGGATTCTATTTAGTTATTCTTGAAAATGATTTTAAAGTTAAATGTGTATGTTGGTATACCAAGGATTTAGAACATTGGTCAAAAGGTAAAAAAGTTGACACCGAATTAAAACAAGAAATGGTTACCCATTATCTTTATGAAGAATTAAAAGAAATAGAATAAATATGAAAATACAAGATGTAAAAAATGAATTAACGTTTGACGAAGTGTCTGGTGAATTAATTTATAAAAAAGATAAAAAGCGTAAAAGGGTTTATAAGACTTATACTGAAAAGGAAGTCAAAAAACTTCTTCGTGAACAAAAACAACTTTGTTCTATAATTCCATTACTTTCTTTATCGAGAATGCGTACCGACTGGAGAGAATGGAATAAATTTATGAGAAGCATGAACAAAGCAATCCAAGACCTTCCACTTGTAAAATTAAAAGATAAGAAGAAGCTGAATAATTAACTTTTTCTATAAAAAATTTTCATTGAATGGCAAAAAACAAATAATTAGTAGCATATAGATATAAGAAACAATTAAATTTTACAATATGAAAAATATAACATTAATTGATTGCAAAGACAAAACAGAATGTGGATTTCCACTTTGTGACTGTCAAATGTCAGTCGGAGACACTAAAAATATTTTGGCTGATATAAAGAAAGGCATAGAGAAAGCTGAAAAGCATATAAAGATGGTTAACTTCTTATATATGCCTGTACCTATTGAAGTCAGGCTTCCTGAACTTATGAAATTCGTCCCAGTTATTGACGAAGATGGAGAAATTGCTATTTACAGAAGAACTGAACATGGATGGAATATGAGAGATGGAATGGGTGATAACTCACCAAATAACAATAAGAAAATAATCTTTTGGTTAGAAAAACAACCTTTTCCGAAATTTGATTTAGATGGTGGAGATTTAATCTATTTAAAAGAACCAAATGATTAAATAAGTTTGCGGAATATAATAGATATATCCTACCTTAATTTATAACTTTTTCAGAGCTATTTATACACAATATGGCTCGTTCACTAAAGAATTTTTTTACAACCAACGGACTACTTACAGAAGCTTATTCTGACAGGTGGAAACAATCATTTTTGGTTGGCGAGGATGGAATGCCTCAAACATCAAGGGAAGTATTGGATTATGTAGAGGACATTTATATTAATGGATTTAACGGAAGAAATAATGTTGATGATGTAAATATACCATTGATTAAATGGTTGATTCATGAAATTGATATATTAGGACTGGAGGATATTGACCAAACAGAAAGAAATGAATTAATAACAGTTGTTAAGTTATATAGTGTTACAAAAGATGAGTCTTCTATCATAAAAATGGGACTAAAATCAGCTTTTGCAATGGCCCAGAAAGAGTTTGGTATTCAAAAACAACCAGAAAAACCAAAGGAAACTCCAATAATCGAAAGTCCAATACCGGAAAACATTAAAGAATTAGTTGATAGGGTTTATGATGTTCCTGATGGTTCTGGTCGTGTATGGGTACGAGTTAAGCCTGGTAAGTCAGGAAAGTTTTTTGATACGTTATGTGCTTTAGGTAATACACATGGAATCAGATGTCAAGCGACAGGTCCAAATTATCGAGGTTCAAATATGCTCACATATACTTTGATTGGACCAAAAAATGGAACAGATAAACGAATGACTTCATTATTATCGTTATCTATTGAAAATGGCAATATATCAGACGCAAAACAAGTTGAAAACCAACCAATAGGTTCACCTCTTTATGGTTGGAATGATTTAGATGAGTTATTTGTTAAATTTCTTGGAACACCCGAATTAAAAGCAACACTTAAATCTATTAATGGTAATGTTAGTTCTCGCTATTCTGGTGCTGAATTTTTTGTAACTATGTTTGCTAATAGAAAATTATCAATTATGAATCTTTTACATTCACTTCGTCCTGATATAATAGAAAATAGTAAATACACAATAGAACAAAGTGGTGGTGCAGAATGGTTAAGGTCAAGAAATTTGGATGCGGTTCAAGCCTTAAAAAAATTAGGACCAGAACAATTTATTATCCAAATGGATAAATATGTTCAATCTCCTGTTTTCAAAGATGCGTTTCGAGAATTATTAACTTATATCCCACAATTATCAAAGACAAACCCTGAAATTGTAATGAACAAAATAGAGTATTTTTTAGATTCTATGCCAGTTATTGAATTTAATGATATGATTACAAAAATAGATTTAAATAATTATATTAACACACACAAAGAAGAATTTAAAAACCTATTAAAAAAGCTTACGATAGTTAATTCTAAAGAGGCGAAACAATATAAAGAAGTTGGTAAACAAATTTTGGATAGATATTTTGATATTATTTCCAATTCATATGGACAAGGGTTGATTGGAATAAAAAAAATGATGGGATTTTTAGAAATGCCAAAATCAAATAAACATGAATTTGTAAAAAAAGATGAAACTGGACAAATATGGATTAAAAAACCAATAGTGAAACGAGAAGGTGGAATAGAAGAAATTACTTATGAAACAGTTCCATTACAACAAGAACAGGCAATAACAACACAAAAAGAAAGAAGAGATTTAATTAAAAAACACGAACCATATATTAAATCTCTATTAGAAGGTGATGAAGAAAAAAAACATATAAACTTTTTAAGAATGTTGTTTGGAGAAACAAATCCACAAGATATTCAAAGAACATTAAAAGCTGAAAAAGAAAGATTTATTCAATATTATAATACACATCACACAAAATATGGTCAAGTAGCAGGAATTCCTTTTCCTGGAATATTTGAATTTTATAGAATGTTTAATAAAGGAAAAACAATACAAACAAGTATAAAAGGAGGTGTTATGAATTTGCCAACCAATAGATATGGTGAACAAGAAGAAACAGAACAATCTCTGACTACAAAACCATACTATAAATTTGATACAGAAGATATAAGAAATCCTGAAATCGAAAGGATAATACAAACATTTTTTGCAAAAATTTATTTAAATGAAAATAAATTATCAAAACTTGATGTGAAAGGCATATATGTTGTTTTGGAAGATTTCGCAAATATGTTAAAGGTATCCGGAGAAAGCCCAGAAACTATAACTCAAAAAATTAAAAAATACAAACCAACATTGTTACCTACATTTAAAAATGCGCCAAAAATTCCATATTCAGCATATGAAAAATATTATGATTTATTAAATGAGTTCGGCAATTCAACATCCACAAGTGATGATATAAGTTTAAATAAAGAAGAAATAGAATCCAAATTAGATAGGAAAGAGACTGCTACGTTGCTTGCTAAATTTGGTAAAAAATATTATAATGTTAAAGTTCAGGACATGGTTGAATATTTGGGTCAAAACGATATTAATGATATGACTGATATTTATTTAGAGCCAGGTAGAAAATATTCAGTAGTGGAGGTTTCTGATGATGACATTTCTGAAAATATATTAAACTCTAAAATTACAGTTATAGATGATAGAAAAAGACTATCTGATTGGATTAATACTTCTTATTTTAAAATACCATTGATGGTTTTGGCAGAAAACTTTAATATAACAAATCATATAAGAAAAGTTTTATTAGAAAATAATATTTAATACTTTACTTTTTTTTAATTGTTTTTATCTTTGAGAGTAAAACATTTCACAATGAACATATTAACTCAAATTTCTCAATTTATAAGTAAAATCCTATCACAAAAAAATTTATTGATTTTTATACTGGCGGCAGCATTAATTATAATATCAATGTGTTGGTTTAAATCATGTGGTGATTTAAAAGATGAACAAGCTCGAGAAAAACAAAACACCGAAGCTCAGAAAAATAAACTTGATACTACAAGAGACAAAAACGGAAATCTTCAAACTTCTATTGTTGTTTTTGAGGCTAAAAATGCAAAAGATGTAAAAAATTATAGTGATAGTCTTGAAAAAGCCATTACTGCATTAAAAAATAGAAAGCCAGAAGTTATAATTCAAACAAAAATTGTTTATAAACTTCGTGATACAATAATTATTAAAAACACTGTTGTGAATGATGGAAATGGCAAATATGAATTACCATGGAGTTATACATCAAAAGATACATCTATGATATTGGCAGGCACTAGTACTTTTACTGCAAGATATGATACAACAACTTTTAAGATAAAATTTTCACCAGGTCAAACCTTTATAACTACTGATGAATTAAGATTGGATTTTACCGTTGGAGAAGCCTTAAATACCAAAACAGGACTAAAAGAAATTTTTGTAACTCCATCTGACCCAAATGTTCATGTTCGTTCTTTACACGGAGTATCAATAGGACAAGATAAAAAACCAAGCAAATTTTCTTTTGGAACCCAACTTGGTGTAGGTATGGTTTATAATAAAGGGCTCATCGTTCCAGGGCCATGTCTTAGTGTCGGGTTATCATATCGGTTATTTTAATTCAACATCATTCTTGTGAGTGGTTAAATTAGCGCCACCTAACCCAAGATGTTGAAAGGCTGATGATGAAATTTTTTCCACCAATTCCAATGACAAAATCTTTAATGACTCTTTATTTGGGTTATCATTGTGCCACAAGGCAATTGAATCATAAACTTCTTTTACGAGTACGTCTACTTCAAAAACTGTAATATCTTTTTCCATAATTATTTATTTTTAATGTTTGGCAGTTACATTTGTTTAAATGGAAGCTGCCGACAAAGTTCTACTGCAAAGATATAAAGAAATAATTACAAAAGCAATATGTCATTATGTTGCTCTTTTGGATTTTATACCAAAATCTGTATTTAAAATATTGGCATCACATATAGATTTGAACTGCATTGATGATAATTCATTATTAAAAAATGACAGACTTAAAGATATTATTGACTGGGATAAATTGGATAAACGAAAACTCATAAGACTTATCATACGCGATAAGTTTGTCATAGAACGCCTGGATATGAACAAGCATAATTTTACTTTTACAGACCTCATTCCAATTTTTTATAAATATCCTGACCTTATTGAATATTTTGAATTGGATTATAATGATTTAAATTCTGTGGAAGCAATAAAAATGTTAGAAATAAATCCGGTTTTTATTGAAAAAATCGATTTGTTAAAATATGAATACACAAACAAACAACTAACTGAAATAGTAAAAAAGTTTTATAATAATCCAGAAATTATAGAACAGTTAAATATGAACTCATTTGACCACTATTCAACGCGAACATTATTAATAAAAACAGGAACCAAATATCTAAATAACATTAATATTGAAAAGTTAAAATCATTAGATTGGTTAGGGATATTACAATTCCGACCAGAGCTTTCTGAGTATTGCGATTTGTCAATGTTTAAAAAAGGAGATTATTTTGAACTCACACAACTTGTTAAGATTTTTCCAGACCTATATTATCTTATAGAAGAAAACAAAGATAAAATCAATGCATTAGGATGGGAAAATCTTTTGATTTTTGATTCTAATCAATATAGTAGAATGTGTAATTTTGAAATTCTTTCGAAGAAAAATTGGGAAAAAATTATAAAAGTGAGACCTGAATTGTCAGGTTTAAAAAATCAATATATAATTTAAGTGGTACTATAACACGACATCACAAACCTTAATTTTCCTCATCAAGGACTGCTTTGTTAATTTTTGATTTCCATGATTGTAACATAGATATAGCCGAACCCAATAAATCTTCAGCATCTTCGTATGAATTATCATCTATTTTAGATATAAGTGATGTTATTGTTTCCTTGAATTTTGGTTTTTGTTCTTCCCATGAAATACTTTTTTTAATTAGTGTTTCAGCTATGGTTTTTTTAATAAGTTCTCTTATTAAATTTTCTTTTATTTTATCCATTTGTAATAAATAGAAAAGAAAAATTTGGATGGTATTAATAAAAGTTATATTTTTGCATTCAACAAATATGTCATTTTAGCTTATTTTGTAAAGCGCTCACCTGAACAGTGAGAGAATAGCAGGTTCGTTTCCTCTAGGTGGCACCAATAGAAAGCATCCTTAATCGGGTGCTTTTTTATTTAAATCAATTCTTGTAGTATTTTCCTTACCTCTTCTCGTATCACTTCAGAAGCCGCTCGTTTTGTTGCTAATTCCATAGGTGTTTTAGCTGTTTTTAATATCTTATTAAAATGTGCATAATCTAGATATTGATGGTCTGTGTCAGTAATGTCTACTCTATATAATGCGGCTATTTTTGAACCAAACATATTTCTAATATCATTTATATTAAAATTTACAACTTTGGTTTCATTGTCAACCCTTATTATTTGTCCTATTAAAACAACATCTTTTATTTCCCTGTTTTTTGTTCTATGTTTTCCTTTAAATAGTGCCCAGTAACCTACTTTTATTGTACGATTGTCTCCAAGGGGGTTATCTCCTTCTATTCCCGAAGTCATATCTAACAAATCTGCTTCTTTTATTTTTTCAGAAACATTTTGTATTTTTTCTATATATTCCTTGGTTATCTTCTGTTTAAAACCTTGTAAATCCTTTCTTTTGGTAAATACACCACGTACTCCATCTTCTTTAAAGGCTTTAACCAATAAAAAGAAATTAAGTTGATTTTGATTTTTTGAAGGCATACAAATAAATAGCAATAAAATTTTTGACAGAACAAATATAATTTCTATATTTGCAAAAAATAAAAATATATGGATTGGAAAAATATAGATATCGAAATACCAGGTGAATTATTCACTTCGAATGATGCTGAAATAAACTTTGAATTATTAAGCAATAAAACAATTATTGGGCTATGTGGTTATGGCAGATGTGGAAAAGACACTCTGGGACGTGAAATGGTTAATAAATTGGGCTTTAAAAGAATCAGCTTTGCAGATACTCTGAAAGAAAAAATGAATGAACACATGAAACAACAAGTATTTGAATATCTTATCAACAAAGAAGTTGACATTCAGTTCGATGATGTTGATTTTCTTAATCCAAAAACAATTGAAATAAAAGAACTATTAAGAATTTTCATGGTGTTCTTCGGGGAGACACTTAAACAGAAAAATGGACTTCATCATTGGACGAATCAAGCTATTGAAAAAATAGGTGACGCAAATAAGGTTGTAATCACAGATGTAAGACGATATAATGAATTGGATTTATTTAAATATAATAGAGAACAATTTTCAAAAAAAATACAACATATGGAAATGGCAGAAATGTATGAAGAATCGTTATTTATGAAACATTCTGAAACAAAATGCGATTTTAACAGTCTATTATTTCATGTGAATCAATTAGGACTTGAAGATAGTGACCAATTAACAAAAGATACTATATTATTAGCATATCAGAATTTTTTGTTTGATGATGTCGTGAACATAGATTCAAGAATACCTGATAAAAACAATTACAGAGAAAAGTATATTTATAGGCACTTAAAGGATTTGACAATAAAATTTCCTGATTATTTCATATAACTTGAAACTTTTTTCTTAATTTTGCGTTTAAACTATTATAATCAAAACAAATGAAACGAATATTTAACTCACCGAACCCAAATCCTCAAACAGACCCAGATACAGGTACTGAAACAGAAACGGAGGAACCAAATAAAAGTCCATCGGTTGACCCAGAACAAAAACCAGACCCTTGGAAAGTTCCAACACCAAAAGTAAAACCGGCACCAAAAGCATAAAACATGTTAATAACCGAAGAGATGTATTTGTTAGCAAAAACTATTGTTAATAGTTATAATGAACAAAATATTATAACAAAAGATTATTCTTATAAAGATATGAAGGAGTGCTTTTCTGGTGGAATTAATAATGGATGTTATATAGCAAGTAAAATTCAAGGAAATCCAATTGTTAAATTTGATGGATTTGACGATTTTATGAAAAACAAATACGAAACAATTAAATAATAAATAAAATGGCAAAACAAATTGAAGCAGAAGTAGAAACAAGAACATTCGAAGAATATGTAACAGAAGGTGGTATAACAGGACAATTACCACATCTAAAGATTGTCAACCAAATTAATATGAATACGTTTCCTTTTTGGAAAAACAAATTCTTTTCATATAATCCAGCGAAACTTGGAGCTGAAGAGTTTGTGAGGTGTACGGAAATTTATAATCGTAGAAGCGCGGGAAAAAGCGCAATGGATGCGATGAATTTAATGGACGAAATTTTCCAATTAGAGACTCCGTATAGAAAACAATTAGAGGATTTGGCTATTGAAATTGTAAGGTCGATTTTTGAAATTCCAAATTCGATTGACTTAAAAGCTTTTATAGAGGACACAACACAAGATGCGGAAGATTTCCAAGATGGAGAATGTGAACCAGATGAGCCAATATCTGTTGAAAGAAAGTTGGAACTGCAACCAGAGATTGAAAAAAGAAGAATATTAAATTCAATATGCCACGGAGCATCAATTTTAATTTTTACAAGCGCTTATTATTTATCTCAAGAAGAAATTAATAAATTACATCCGAATTTATTTCAAAAGTATGATGAGCTTACGAGTCTTGTAAATTATTGGAATTGGAAGATGTTAATTCCAGAAGTGTTCTCCGATGGGAATGTCCCTTTAGTACAAGGGCATTGTGACTGTGATGTTGACAAAAAAGAAATAACTGCACATGGTTTATCATATCCTATTATTCTTCATGAATTGGTCAAAGGCTGTTTTTCATATATAACAAGTGTTTCCATACCTAACATTAAAGAATCTGAATTGAAATTCCTATACAACGAGGCTGATAAGTTTTCCCATGAGTGTTGGCACTATTTCCTTGGCACCCCTTTATATTCTCATTTATTAACTGCCTGTAATTCAGGACCAGCATCTCTAATTCCCATTGTAAGCTACATGTCAAAAATAGAATATGAAGAACTTTCAGAATTGTGCATTGATATTTGTTTTCATGAAGAAGTTGGAAAAATGAAGATAGACAAAATTAAGAAAGAGGTTTTATAAAAATATTGTTAAGAACTTTGTTCTTATTATTTACTTTATAAAATAATTTCACTATATTTACTTGTATACTTAAAATACAATAAATATGGCAGCAAAATGGACACTAAATGATATAGAAAAATTAAAAAGACTATATCCAACAAACAGAGCAGTAGATTTAATCAATGAATTTCCAAATAGAAAAGCTAACGGAATATCGCTTAAGGCAAGATTATTAAATCTTCAAAAAGAAGTAAATACATGTTGGACTCAATATGATATAGATAAATTAACGATACTATATCCTATTTCAACATCCAATAAATTATTAGAAGAATTTCCAAATAGGACAATTTCTTCAATTCAAACAAAAGCACAAAGTTTAGGTATTAAAAAAATTTCTGTTTGGACAGAAGAAGAAATAAAAAAATTAAAATCCATATATTCCAAATTGCCAATCGAAAATTTGTTGAAAGAATTTCCAAACAGGTCACGTCAATCAATAATAATGAAGGCAAGTTTATTAAAAGTAAAAAAATTAAATCCATGGACAAATGAAGAAATAAATAAATTAAAATCACTATATCCAACGACAAAATTTAAAATTCTGTTAAAAGAATTTCCACAAAGAAGTCATCAGGACATAAACGATAAAGCATCTAAATTAAAAATACCAAAAATAATAAATGGACAAGAAAGGATTTCTGATGTTTCTCCATTATTAAATGAGGATTTTATTTCATATTATTGGATAGGGTACATTTTTGCAGATGGGTCAATAGATTATAATAGATTCACATTATCATTTGGTCAAAGTGAAACAGACGAAAATCAAGTTAGAAGACTTGCAAAATTCCTTAATTGTAATGTACAATATAGAATAAAACCAAAAGGAATAATAATGGGCAAAAAAGTAAACTCAAAACCCTCTTATGTATTAAATATAACTGACACAATATTAATTCCAAAATTAGTTGAAAAATTCGATTTTAAGCCACTAAAAACATATAATCCACCAGATTTATTTTATTTTGACAATAAAGATATTAATTTTTTTATTGCTTTTTTAATTGGATTTATAGATGGTGATGGAACAATACAGTTGGTAAAAACAAAAGAAGGAATTAAAACCACCGAAGAAAACGCAGGAATTAATATTGCTATTAAATGTCATAAAAAATGGATGTCAACCCTAACTTATATAAGTGAGAAAATTACAAATTATTTAAATTTAAAAAAATATACTTGTGAAATAAATAAGGCAGATATGGCAAGTATATCGTTTTCAAGTTTTAAAATTGCTAGATTTTTAAAACTAAAAACCATAGAATTAAATTTACCTGTATTGGAAAGAAAATGGAATAAAATTGATGAAAATAAAATTACAAAAAACGAAAGTGCTTTATTGGATGAAGAAAAATTACTTCCATTTTTAAATGGAGATTATTCAACTCAAGAAATAATGAGAATATTCAACATGACAGAAACCAGGGTACTTAGAATAAAAAATAAATTAATGTTATTCAATCCCAAAATAACAACCAAACCAATATCGTCAGTAGATATTAAAAATGAATACAGATTATCAAATCCAGATATACTTTATGGTACATGTAAATTGACTGCTTTTGATGTAATTAACATTCGTTATTTATATAAAAATAATCAATATTTAAGAAAAGAATTGTGTTCTATATTTGGTGTTAATAATAGTACAATTGGTAATATCATTAACAACAAAACCTGGAAACACCTCCTATAATTTTCACTTTTTGCAACTTTTTCATTTGTTTTACGTTTAAAGTTATATAATGAAAAAACAGCATATTATAGAGTTTGGCACTCATGATTTTACGTCTAAAAACGTTAAACCAAAAAAATATCCTGTCATTGAATTTGAAAAGAATTTTAATGGTAAGCTTTTTTGCGATATTTTCACAACAATTGTTCCATCCAAAACCACTTATGAAATACGTAAAAGATTTGAAATTCGACTCGATAATAAACATTTTTGTTATGCTGAAATTTGTGATATTCGTATAAGAAAAATTGATGAAATAATAATGTCCGGAATAGCCATATTAGATTCATCACTGTTGGATTCTAATGATTTCCTGGACATGATGGAAGATAAATATGATAAAAAACCATGGTGGCTTAGTCTTGAAACAAAGATGACTGTTTTGTTTTTAAAGAAAGTAACACAATTAGATATTTTTGAGGATGAAAAATAAATTATATGAATAGGACAAAAATACAAATAGCAATTTTTATTATTTTATCATCTATTATATCTGCCGCATATTTTATATCATTAATGTCTGACACCAGTGTTGTTTCTATGTTTTTTATTATTCCTCTTGTTTTGTCATTTGTATTTATAGAATCGAGTGGTGGATGGAGTAATATTGCATATGCTTGTTATCCTAAAAATAAAGAATTCGTATATAGAATTTGTCAAAAAGATGCTGATACTGATTCGTGGTTTGCACAACAAGAATATATCGTTTTGTGGCATTTTAAACTCTGGTCAAAAAGTTTATATAATGGCAACGTCAAATATTTTAATACTCAGCAGGAATGTGAAGACTATATAAATAAGATTAAAAAAAGCATTATAACCGAACGGAGATTGATGAAAAAACCTATCATTAAAAAAATAATTTCTCCAGACTGTCAAACCCGAGAAGTTTTGTATGAAAAAAATAAATAATCATGCCAGTAGAATATAAAATATTAATATTATTATTAATTCATGGAATTGGAGATTTCATATTTCAATCCAGGATGATGGCAAATAACAAGAGTACAAACGTATTTTGGTTATTGACTCATGTTTTCGTTTATTCTTTTGTGTGGTTTACGATTGGATTATTTTTCTATCCGGTTTTGATTGTTTTAAAATTTGTAGCAATAACTTTTATTTGTCATTTTACTACAGATTTCTTTACAAGCAAATTAACCACCAAATTACATTCAGAAAACAAAATTCACTGGTTTTTCTGTGTTATATATGGGGACCAGATGTTACATTTTATTCAATTGATTTTAACTTACAAATTTTTAATATAATGGGAGTTATTAAGCATTTTTCATCATCAAGTCACGATAGGTCATCAAACATGTTTTCAAAATGGAAACGTAGTCAATCATCTTTTTCAAATACTGATGAATCAAAACCAAAAAATTTACCAAATCCAGACCCCAACAATTACAAAATACTTAAATCAAAAACAATTGGAAAGTTTTTGATTATAGAAATTCAATATTTGGATTGCACAAACTACGAAGGGAAGAAGATTTTAATATTTGATTCTTGTGATATGGTAGATTTATTGGTACAAAAGGCTATTGACCCTCATTTCTCTGATAATAAGGGTTTTCATTCACCTATTGCTCGTTTTGAACCTACTGAAAAAGGTTGGGTTCTTGCTGTTTGGTTTTGTGAAAATATAATTAAATAACACGATACATTAAATCATGTAACACCTATGGATATTTTTTCGTATAATACAAAATGATAATAATTTACATAATTGGAGTAATAATATCTTACTTGTTTTCAATAAAAACATTAGGAGATAAAACGTCGCATGATTTTTTCATGAATATTTGTATGGGACTATTTAGTTGGGTAGGATTTGTTGTGTTATTAATAGTTGTTAGATTGAAATATTAAAATAAACAAATGAACAAAGAAGAAAAAGAAGCATTGGAAAAATTCTACACATTGATGAGTCAAATCCAATTAGAAAATGCCAATTTTAGGAAAGACACATTACTTATTATTGATGGGTTGAAAGCCAAAGTTGATAAAAAACACGTTCCTATGCATTTGGAACAAGATATTTTACAGACGGCTCAACAAGCAATTCAATCCGCAATTAAAAATGTTTTAGAGAGTACTCATAATTCTCCTCTTATTCCCTTAATTCGTTCAGTTGTAGACGAAAATTCTACAGAACTCAGACAAATAATTTCAGATAGTTTTAAACAAGTTATCCAAAAAGAAGAATTCAAACAATCAATAATAAACGCGTTTTCTCATAAAGTTGCAAAAACAATTATTTCAAACAATGATGGATTATTTGATAAAATAGCAAATGAACTTAAACAAGATAGTTTATTTAAATCAAAAATGATGTTGGCTGTTGCACACGTGGTGGAAGAATGTTTGATTGAAAAGAAGAAAATATGAGTTTCTTTATAGTTCCGACTCCAAAAATATTACTTTTATCAATAATTGTTTTTGGAATTATCGTTTTGTTATTTTATATATTTGGAAAATAAGTTTTAATTCTCATATAATTTAGGATTTTTCTTTCCAAACTTTCGTATCATAATTCCAGCAAAAGCATTAGCAGCGTTTTCTTCAGAACTTCCTGTGTCCCCCGAATTTTCTTTAATTTCTCCGTCATTCATCTGTCTAAAATGTCTAATCTCATGAGCAATACTCCTGCAAATATCTACAATCGCTCGTCCTTTGACATAAATCCATATTTGGTCATCTTCAGGCGAGTAACTCGCTGTTGTTACAATTCTTACTCCATCTCTCAAGGCTGTTAGCACAACTGTTCCTGGTTTGTCTATTTTGAGTTCCTTAAAACACTCCAAAATAAATTCTTTTATTAATCCAGCTTTGTCTTTATCTATATTGTCAACCGATTTTTTGACTATTAACCTATGTTTTGTTGACGCAGTATTTTTGTTTTCATTTATATTCTCCATATTTTTTGATTCGTTTTTAAATTTACCAGGATATAACATTCTAAGTTCATGACCTTGAGGAATATCGCTTTTTTTAATTCCAAATATTTTTTCTTCAGGACATGTATCTTTACTATTAACAAAGAAATGATTATTACAAGCCCACACCTCATGATTTCTGTTTAAAATTTGCCCAACACTAAATGGAAATCTAATACCTTGGGCTTTATTATTAATTTCAGTTATTCTACCATCTGGTGTCATAGTTACGGTTATAACCAAATTAGGATTTCGTTTACCTTTAAAAATAGTTGTTTTCATATTGTTTGCTTCATTTAATTGATTAGCATCCTCATCAATAGATAGTTCTTTATCAAATCCTGTATTTATAACATCAACAAGTCGTTTCATATATCCGTTATTTCTCAAGTATTTAAATACCAGGTTTTCAATTGAGAATTCCCCACCCTGCTCCAGGGCTGATTGTCTCATCGCATTTATTTTATCTTTTAGTCTTTTACCTCGTTTGTAGGAACCGTGTGATTCTATATTTTCTATTTGTGTTCCAAGTGATAATATTTTGGTCTTCAACAAATTCTTATCAATACTAACATCTTCTTTTTTTGGTACCGAAATCCAATTATCATTAATTAGGTCATACACACCTTTTGAATACACCATACTATCAATTCCTTGGGCATATAATTCCACATCATACATTTTAATGGTTATATGATGTTTTTCCTTCCATTCTTTGCCCTTGCTCTCCAAATATGCAGATGCAAATTGTGTATCTTCATTTATTTCTTTCAGGTCATAAAAAATATGAACATCAATATCACTGGCTTCTGTCCAGTTATAGTTTGCCATGGAACCTAGCAAATAAACATATTTTGGCTTAACAACCAAATCAAGATGTTCTATGTATTTCTTGGTGATTTTTAAAAGACCGGTTCTTATTTTTGATTTTAATTTATTGTTTTCCCATATTTTATGATTTAAACTATCTTTCATCATATTGGCAGGAATTGATATATCTTCTATATCTAATTCGTTTAGATTATTGATATTATCCGATAAAGATTCAGACAATAAATTAAGATGTTTATTATAGTTTGTTGAAAACAGCATATCCTATATAAATAGCTGTTAAAAAGTTATCAATCATTTAATTTGAGATGTTTCCACACCAGATAAAAGTTTCATTGCAAGAAGTTACTAGGTGTTACATCCTTCAATTTGAGATGCTTCCACACCCTTCCGATTTAACTTTTCCTGTTGGATAAGGTGTTACATCCTTCAATTTGAGATGCTTCCACACCAAAGTAACGCATGAGGATTTATTAGCCGGTGTTACATCCTTCAATTTGAGATGCTTCCACACCACATGTGTAATTAACTCTCTGATTTCTATATAGTTATATCCATATTTTGTTTCAAAAACTGACCATATTTGTTTATAGCTTACCCATAAATTACCATTTTTTTGGTTGTGTTCTATGAAAATCTCATCGTTTTTCACATAAAAAACATAACCTGGATATTCATCTGACATGCGTATCTTATGGTCATTTAAGAATCCAACAAAGAAATTTTCAGCAGCTTTTTCTCTGCTAAATTTTTCATATAAAACATGACGAGTCAGTTTGCTCATTTCATATATAACCTATGCTTTTTGCCAATTTATAAATTCCAGCAGGAGAACAAGTGGATATACTTAACTCTTTAGATATTATCTCTATTTGATGAATATAAAGTGCATTATAAGCCTTTATTATTTCTGATTGATATGGTGTTAAAGCTTTGATTTTTAGTTTCTTTTCGAATAAAACAAATCTTGTGCTGGCAAATGGATTCATTTTAATATAGTTTTAATATAGATTTGAAACCCTGAAGTGTGGTTTATATTTCTCTCTATTTAAAAGACATAATTTCGTATTACTTCCATCATCGCCTGTATGAATTACTTTTTTTATTATTTTTTCATCTTCTTTCAAAAGTTTTTTTAACTTTTCAACTTTTATAAGCCAAATTTCGTTTAACAACGGAAAATAAGTTATAAAAAATTCGGCTTTAGTTACAGAAATTCCAGATGCTTTTCCTCTGGAAAAGTATTCTATTGCAATATTTTTAGTGTCTTTAATCATTTGTTGAGTTTGTTAATTTAATATAGTGCAAATATATGTAAAAAAAATATAACATACAAATAAATTTGTTTTTGAATTAGAAAGTTATTATTTTTATTACAGAGAAAATTTACTTTTAAAATTTGCCTCAAAAAAATTTTTTTCGTATATTTACATAAAGAAACGATACAAAATGCAAAAGACAAAACATACAGCATCGATGATGATTCGGTTGCCACAAGAAATAAAAGACAAATTTGAAGCAAGATGCGATGTGGAGTTGATAGATATGTCAACAAAAGTAAGGCAACTAATAGCAAAAGAGTTGGGGTTATTCCCTCAAAAAATAAAGTGAGCAAGAAGAAAATCATAAGAGAATCTGAGTTGCCAGATAAGGACAAGAAGTTGTTCAAGACGGTGAATCATAGCCATGGAGCCAACGATGGTAAATTGGAAGTGATTCACCAAACTATCGACGCTTATCAAGAAACGGCAGTTGACATTGCAAACAGGCAGTGGAGATTCTTTTTCCAGAGCCGCTCTGGGCGCTTTGACAAAAATCTTGTTATAGGCACACCAAAGAAACAAACACACCAAAACAAAAAGACACAATTAGCAGAGCTTATTGCCTCTGTTATTTACTTTAAATCAGACACCAACGAGCCAAACACACCTCAACAAATAACATCATCCAAACAACAGAAACAACCAAAACCTGTCGTAAAAGTTGCTCCCGTCACCTCTGAACTAAGTGAGCGATTCAAACAAACGATTCAATATCAGGTGGTTGGACAATTAGATTCTTATTTGAGCAACCTGGAAACCAGATTCATTCAGATGGTCAATAAGTCCACCATCAAAAATGATATGACACGCATGCAATTGTTTTATATAAATAAATATCACCTTTGGTTCCAAAAAGAAATTTTGATACAAAAGGTCTTGATTTCAAGAGAAGTACTCAAACTGGCACGACATATTTTTCATCGAGTGAGCCAAAATAAGCCAAGGATGAACAATATAAACCCAGTATTGAACCAAAAGGTGGCGCAATTGGAGAAATCTGGTGTTGATAGTTTCGGATGGTGGATTCACTTGTCTAATATAAATGACAAACATCCGATTGATATCCCAATAAATTTTAATAAGTATTTTGATAAATATTATAGTACTGGCAAAGGTGTAATAAAGCACTCAATTCAGGTTAACCGAGACAAGACAACCAGAGAGATACGATTTGGAATCATATCAGAGGTTGAACCGCAGTTTATCGAATATAGAATGGAGGAGTTGGGAATAGATATCGGAGTGAAGAGCATCATAGCCACGAGCCTTGGAGACACTTGTGGAGACAAGTTATACACCTATCTCAAGAAATACGACAAAATAACAACCAAGTTGCTTTCGAATCTACAGTCCAACCAAATAGATATTGCTACAAATAACAGATACAACAATCTTAATAGGAAGGTCAGGTCGTTCATGAAAAACGAGATAAACAGGATTTTGAACAGGTTAGTGGAGAAATACGCTCCACAAACTATTTGTATAGAGAATCTTGATTTCCAGAAACAGAATATGGATAAGAAAATGAACAGGCTGATTGGAAAGTTCGGGTTGGGGCACATCACGAAGAAGATGGAACAACTTCGGACGGATAAAGGAATAAAGATAGAATATCAAAACCCAGTATACACTTCACAAGAGTGCAGTTGTTGTGGATATGTGGATAGAAAAAACCGCAAGACAAGGGACTTGTTTAAGTGCTTGTATTGTGGAACAAAACTGCACGCGGATGTGAATGCATCACGAGCAACAGAAGGAAGACGTTCTTCCCCAATAACGATTTATTGGAAAAAAGAGAAAGTGTTGGAGTGGCTTAATGAGAGATTCGAGTTGAGCCGTTCTGTGCACCCCGAACACCAACAACGTAAGTTAAAGGTTGATTCGACACGCCGCTATAGTTCGGCTACGGACGGAGTTTTAGTAACTTCAGAGTCCTAAGACAACGCAATTGGTTTATGTGGATAAATGAAAATTTTTCTCACAGAATACCATAAATTGTCTAACTATGAGTGAGCTACGTCATTTTTAAAATATGAGCAACGTCTGTTTTTATTTCAAACAGACATTCTTTTCCGTCTTTCAAAAACTTATAATCATAAGAATTATCTTCACATTTTAAAAGAAAAATATAACCCTTTTCTTCTAAAAATTTTCTGACTATTAATTCTCCTTTCTCTCCCATTTCAAGAGCTAAATTAAAATTATTTTTGTATTTACCATGATTTGAACGGCACTCTTGTTCAAATTCTTGGCATAATTCCTTGAGGGTTTTTGTCGAAAGTATTCTCTTTAACATCATATCAACCTCTGTGAAAAATTCTTGGTCATCCATTTTTTTTTTTTTGCAAAAATAGGATATAAAAACATTTAAAACAAATAAATTTTATCCTACAGTTCCGTCGTATTGATATTTAATAGAGTCATCATCGCTTGGAATATGCTCAAATATTGCGTACATTCCACCGTTATGTAATGTGTAATCAACTAGTACTTTAGGTTGGACTCCGTTTTTGATTACCTCTTTCTTGAGGTCACTCAGAAGTCGACTCTTTGTTTTTGAGTAACCAGGTTGTTCTTCATATCTATTAAAAAAATCAGTTTTGTTTACAAGAACAAATTTTTTAGAAGCAATCGGTTTAGAAAACTCTTCTTGAATTATTTGTTTTATTAAGTTTCTCACTGATTTTCTTTTAATAACAATGGACTTCTGAAATCAACCAACTCTCTCATTCTTTTAAATTCTTCAGCTAATATTTTAACTTCTTCGATAGTAACACTTTCTGATTCATTAATAGTTTCTTTGGAACTTTCAAATTCCAATGACTCATTTATTGATTTTGGTTGCGACACAGGTATATTTGGTTGTTTTTTAAGCCAACCTTCCGAGAGTCCTATTTTTTCAACCTCGGAGTTAAGATAATTTTGAAATTGTTTTTCTGTAAGCAGTCCCATACCTATATAAATAGCAAAAAAAATTAAAAATTTACACCATATTTATAATAAATGCAAATTGCTAAAAATTATAAAAAACACATCTATTGTCTTGAGGGAAATTGGGCTGACGATTTAAGACAACAATCAGGAATATATTCTTCATTGAATTTCCTCAAAGACAATTGTGATATAAAGAATATTTACAGGCATTGTGGCACCAAAGAAACCTTATTTTTTTATTTAAATAAATGGAAATTGAAGACATATTCTAATTATTCTATATGTTATCTGGCTTTTCATGGACACGAAGGAGAAATATGTATAGGAAAAGAAACTGTTTCTTTAGAAGAAATAGGAGAGGTTTTATCCGGAAAATGCAAGGATAAAATTATATTTTTTGGTAGTTGTCTTGTTCTCCAGGTAGGACAAGCCAGGATTAGTAATTTTTTACATACAACAGGAGCTTTATGTGTGTGTGGTTATAAGGCTACGGTTAATTTTCTTGAAAGCTCAGTGTTTGAAATGTTGGTAATAGATATGTTTCAAAAATATAAGGACATAGGATGCGTTCAACGCGATATAGATTTATATTACGATAAATTATCAAAAGAATTAAATTTTTCCATTTATACGCTTTAATTGTTTTTCAAACAAAACATGTCTGGTTTGAATTGTTCCATTATAACAATAGTTGGTGAACACATCTAAATATTTTGGTTTATCTAAATGAGATATAATAATTATTTGTCCATCAATGTTTAGTGAGGGCAAATAATAATCTATTATATTTTCTAAATCGTTTAGACCAACATCATTAAAAACAATACAATTAAATCTATTGCCTCTAACAATTTTACTTTGTGAATCACAGTTTAAGCGAGAATTATTTGGGAGCAAATAAGATGTGGATAAATAATTTTGAGATTTTTTAACTTTTTGATTGTTAAAATATGTTTGAAAAAATGTATCATTTCTTTGAATTATATTAATAATATTTTTGAATTCATAATTTGAACTCATTAGACTATTAAGAATGTTGGTTATATTAAAGCCAGGATTTTTTAAAGCTAACCAAATCAAATAAATATTAATAATCGAACTTATTCCTTCTTGTCTCTGTGTTTTAATATAAATTAATTTATTATCTTTTCTGTTAATAAATCTCAAACACTCAATTTGATTGAAATACATTTTTCTTCCAAATACCAAATTGCCATCAGGTGGATTCGGTAAAAAATCTATCTCTTTTAAAAACTGTTCAAACTCCACCTGAGTTAAGCAAATTTTTTTAATTGAGCCATAAAACCCTGCTCTATAAGCTTATCGATTTTTGGAGGAATTATAGATTCTTCTGGTCCATCTTTCCATTTCTCTCCATCATCATCTACTCCAAAATCCATTTGATTTTTAAATGAATAATAATCTGCAATTGCTCCAACTAATTGATTTAGAGCAATAACACTGTTTATCTTGTCGTCAAAAGGTAAATTTTCTATTTGATTATGTTCTTCCATAATAATTTTTTATACAAATAAAACAAATTTTAATGTAAAAGTCAAATTTTATTCTTAATTTTGCAAAAAAATAATATGATATGGAAATTACAGCAACAATAAAAAGAATTGAACCAACAGAACAAATAACTGACAATTTTAAAAAACGTCGTTTAATAGTTGATTATGACGAAAGTGGAAAAGGTAAATTTCCACAAGTAATAGAATTTGTTCTTTCACAAAAAAATGTTGAAATGGCAGATGTATTAAATCCAGGAGATGAAATAAAAATATTATTCAATCTTCGCGGAAGAGAAACATCAAATAAAGATGGAAAAAAAATTATTTTTAACACCCTGGAAATATGGAGAATAGATGTAATTAAAAAATCAATAGATTATGCAGAAACAACAGTTTTAATAGACGATGAACCTGGTGATGACACAGATTCTTTGCCTTTTTAAAAACCAAAATCTCCATGCCAATTATCAAATTCGCATGAATCTTCATTGTTTTCAATTTTAGTATCTTTTTTTGTATTAATATCTATGGTTTCGTTTTGTTCTAATGAAACTGATATTTCTGTTTCTATTTTTTCTTTTGGTTCCATATATTTATTATTAAATGTTTATTGTTTTGTCATTTTTATACACATGTCATCAAACGCCATTCTTTTACCACCAAGTCTTGGAAATAATTTGTAACCACAATTAACTGTTTTTGGTTTTTGAATATTTGCCCATCCAATAATTTCCTTATTAATATTCACAATTCGTAACTGATAAAATGCTTCAAAAGTTTTAACTTCAAACAAATAATCCACATTTGCTGATATTGTGGTTAATTTTTGAGTATAACATTTTCCAAGTTTATAACATACGGCAAAAATTTCTATATTTTTTCTATATACATCAACATTCCACCCAAAATTTACTGATTCTTGCATACTGTGTAAACCATAAGTGATTCCAAATAATCTATTAACAAAATTATCACTAAAATAAAATAAACAATTTTCATTAAAAGAAACTCTATACTTAAGACTATTACATCCAAAAAAGAAATTTGGATGAAAACCACATGATGTTTCATCATCTTTGATAACATAAAGTTTAGTTTTGTTCATTTTATTATGGTTTAATAAGTTACATTCCGTGTTGTATTTTGAGATTTTCTTGTAAATAGTGCAACTTTTTTTCTTTTTTTACGTTTAAATAAGAAAAACTAAAATAAAAATGAAATCAATAAAAATCATATTTGTAATTTTAATAATATTCGCAATGATAATTGCGGTATTACACTGGGTACATCCAATTTTAATCATGACATTCAGAGATATTTTCTATCTTATTATTACAGATTTGGTTATATCTGGAGGATTAGCTATGTATTTAAAAAGTGATGGTAAAAATAATAATTTTTATACATGGCTTGTTATAGGTATGATTTCATTTACCTTGATTCCAATATGTGCTTCAGTGATAAAATATAATCGAAAATGATGCCAAAAGCAAGTTATTTAAAAGAAGAAATTTGGGAAATAACCGAAGCTAAAAGAATAGCTGATTCTAGACCTAAATTTCCAACCGGTAAATCTTTAGATAAATCTCTACCAAAAGCACTTCGTCTTTTAAGTGTTGGGTTTGACAAATACACATTATCTGATATACACCCATGTGATATTGTATTAAAAAACTTGCTCATACCTGCTTTTGAAAAAAACAAAAATCAGGAAGAATTGTTTAGACATAGTAAGGCATTACATTTTCTTGATAAAAATAAATTTCACAAAATGCTTACTCAGTACTCTAAATCAATGATTAAAGTTTTGGATATGAGCTTATTTTGGATTAGAGATATTGAAGATTGGAAATGTAAAAGCTACAACACACACAAACAAATCACATCACTTATTTCTCATCTTTTTTGCAAATACGAAGTTCCTGAGTTCATGTTTCAGGCATGGGAATCCACAAGTCATGCTCATATCGAATGGTTCCTTCAATTATCCGAAGGTGTAAATGCCAGGAATTTACATAAATTACCATTAGTATTTACCAAAAAAATGGCGCACGAATTTATTACAACTCCATTTCCGGGATATACCATCGATGATGCTTTAAGGCGTTGCCAGATAATAGGACTTGGTGGTGATGAAAGATTAACAAACGCAGTTTTAATGTCTCGATTAAGACACAATTTTAATAATAATGATTTTTGGGTAACTGTATTTCAAACATTTATTAATACAACCATGCTTAATTTGGATGAAGTTGGAACTGTGATTGATTATATAAATGAAATAAAATATGTCCACCAACACTTTATGATAAATGGACGAAGAGTATATCAACCTGAAATACCTGGTTTTTCTATGAAAGGAAGAAATATTGAAACCTTAATTAGAGATACTCATAATTGGCATAAAGCACTTTCTAAAAATAGAAAAATAGATATGTCTTCCAAATGGACAAATAGTGGAATACCAACATTTGTTCATGAAGAAGGTGATATTCATCATAAAAATTATAAAGTATATGAATTGCTTGAATTGTGTACAGCTAAAGAATTACATACCGAAGGAAAAACAATGCATAATTGTGTTTATTCCTATGTTAGTTCCTGTGTAAATAAAAAATGTTTAATTTTTTCATTGAGATTATTCGGACAAAGTTTAGTAACTATTGAGGTTCGAAACAATATAGCTGTTCAAATAAGAGGAAATTATAACAGCAGACCAGGAAATAAAGAAATTAATCTTATTTCAACATGGGCAAGAAAAAATAATATTGAAATTGCAAAATATGCAATTAGAAGTAATTAATTTGATAATGTTGCGAATATTTTATATATTTGTAACATATGGAAAAAATACAAAATCTTATCCCAAGTGAATCTCTTTCTAAAAAGAAAGAAATATTAGAACATGCGAAAATTTCTTTAAAAAAGGAATTTGTAGGTTTGGATAATATTATAGACGAAGTGATTCATTCTATCGAACCATGGTTCATTTATCCACAAGGACAAATGAGACCAACAATCATCAATTTGTTAGGGATGACCGGTGTTGGAAAAACATCGCTCGTTAATAGATTGTGTGAAATGATTGGTATGGATAATAAACTTTATAGGTTTGATATTGGCGATTATTCTTCAGGTGATTTAAAATTAAAATATGATTTTTCTCACAAATTAAAAAATTTAGAGAAACAACCTATTGTATTGATGTTTGATGAATTTCAACTCGGAAGAACAATTGGAGAAACAGGAAGTGAGATTGACAGAAATGGATTAAGGGCTTTATGGGACCTTCTTGACACTGGATTGATTTCGATTATTAATGATAGTTATTATATCGGAGAAGTAATATCTTTATATATGAAACTTGAACATTGTATCAAACACAATGTTGAATGTGCTAATGGAAAAACATCTAAAAATAAAAAATATCATCAGGAATTATTATATCCAGATGAAACAAGTAAACAACCAAAAGAATCAGAAGAAGATAAGGTTGATATTTCATTATTTGTTCCAAAATCACATTATTATTACATTAAACATATAATGGAAAATAAAGATATTGATTATAATTTATGGAACACACTTAAAAAATTAGACCATAATGGTACTATGAAATTTCTAATGGAAGTTATTGATTTTTATTTAAAACCTGTTATTCATGATTTTTCACAATCATTAATTTTTGTTATTGGAAATATAGATGAGGTTTATGGTATGACAGATGTTATTGACCCCGATTATGATGCTGATATTTTTCATTCTAATTCTTTAGAAATAACAACTACAAGAGCCAAAGAAGCATTACAACAGCGATTTAGAGCAGAGCAAATTGCCAGGCTTGGAAATAACTATGTTTTATACCCTGCCTTTTCTTCTGAATCTTATCGTCAATTAATATCAATGGAATTAAATAAATTTAAAGCTAAAGCAGTTGATAGATATGGATTAAATATAGAATTTGATTCATCTGTAAATGATATAATCTATAAAGAAGGAGTATTTCCAACGCAGGGCACAAGACCGGTTTTTACAACCATTAATACTTTAGTTGAAAGTTATGTATCTAAAATTATGTCAGATATTATTTTAAATGATATTAAAATAGATAAAATAATTTGGAAATTTATCGATTCTAACAGCGAATACTCCATTGACTTGTACACTAATGAGTCTGACGAACCTCAAAATAAAACATATCCTTTAAAACTGAAATTAGATAATTTAAGAAAATCAACCAAAGACGATGAACAAGCACATATTGGACTACACGAAGCCGGACATGCTGTTTTATCGTGTTGTCATCTTAATATTATACCAGAAGAAATAGTGAGTAAAACAACTAGTAGTAGCAGTGGTGGATATTGTAGATTAAAATATCCAGAAATTAAAACCAGAGAAATTATTCAAAAAGATATTGTTGTTGGATTTGGTGGTTATGTAGCTGAAAAAATGATTTTTGGAGATGATATGTTAAGTATTGGTTCCCAAGAAGATATTAAACAAATTACCAATAAAGCAATTACTTATGTTAAAAAATATGGTATGGGAGGAATTCCAATGTTGATTGGTGTAGAAGATGTTGAAATGAGTTTTAGTCATTATTTTACAAATGAAGTATATGATGAACAGGTGAAAAAATTAATATTATTTAGTCTAAAAACGGCAGAATCTATTTTATCAAAAAACACAAAACTATTACTTATGTTAGCTGATTATATGTCTGATAATTCTAGAATGAAAAAAGAAATGATATTGGAGTATGTCAATAAATATGGCGTGGATGTTCCTATGATAAAAAATGATAAGAATTATAATCCCTTTAGAAAACTATTGAAAGATGCAGTTAAAAACCATGAAGTCACAAAAACAAAAACAAAAACAAAAAAAACAATCTACGATTAAGGAAACATGCTGGAATAAAGAAATTAGAAATAGAAAAAAATTCGGAATTTCTACTGATTTATTTGACTATGGATTTACATGTACCTCAATGTGTTGTTTAGAATATAGAAAAGATTTTGATATGTTATTTTCTGCATATTATACATATAAATCATATAATACAGAGTATAAACTTATTCACGATTCATTCTCAAAATACAAAAAATACACGTTCAAACAATTAAAAGAAGCAGGCGGAATATTATCGTTATCAAAATTGTGTCCGATGGTTTATAATATTTTCGGTGAATCTATTAATTATAGAAATACAGGAATAAAAATATATCATAAACATAAAATTTATTTAGGAACCAAATTTTATCCAGATGGTGTCAATAAATTTTTTAAACAAAATTCAAGATGTAAAGCAGTGGCTATTTTATATACAATCCCATTAACAAGACATGTTTTATTTGAAAAACTTGTTCATTAATAACTTTTGTTATACATTTGCATTAAATTAATAATTAAAAATAATAAAAATGAAAAATCAAACAAAAAAATCTCAAAGTGGTACGAGTAAAAAAGTAACCACAAAATCAGCTCCATCTAATAAGAAAGCTGTTAAATCCACACCTACTAAAAAGGTAACAACCAAATCATCTCCTGTTAAAAAATCAACACCAACAAAACAGGCACCAGCAAAAAAGCCTATGACAAAATCACACACAAAGGCATCTACACAAACAAAGACTCGCACATCAACCGCACACAAAACATCAACTTCCAACAAAAAAAGTACGTTACCTAAAATCAATGTTTCAAAGAACAATTCTAAAAAACCATCTCCAATTCAAAATAACAATCCACAATCACAACAGGAAATCGTTTTGAATCATTTGCTGAATCATGGCTCAATAAATACACATGAAGCCATAACCAAATATGGAATATTAAGATTGGGTGCCATAATATTCAATTTAAAAAAAGGTGGTGCTATGACAATCAAAACGAATCTTTTGGTTAAGAAAAATCCAGGAAGAAATAGTTCAAAAATGGCAAATTATAGTATTAATTAATAATAAACAATTTAAAAGCAAACCCACAACATAGCGAGTGTTGTGGGTTTTTGCGTTATAACGCAAAACAGTCCTAAGCTGTATTGTTTAACCCTGACCCTTATAAGGTTTTTGGTAATTTTTTGATGTTTTTAATTTGGAAGACTTTGTTTTTGCGTGTACATGAGGTCTTTTAATGGATTTTTTTTCTCTGTATTGCCTGACTAATTGGTTTGTGTCTTTTGCCATAATTTAATTGATTTTAGAATAAATATAAATAAAATTTTTAAAACTGTAACATTATCACATAATTTTTCGTATAATACAGTAAATAATAAGAACATGGAAATTACAAGTGAATTAGTAGAACAAGCGATTATATTCGCAATCAAAGCACACAAAGGACAAAAAAGAAAAGGAAACGGATTGCCTTATATAATGCATCCTATGCGCGTAGCTTCGGTTCTACAGGAAGTTAAAGAATCTAAGAACATGAATCTACTGATAATCAGTAGTTTGTTGCACGATACCGTGGAGGATACAGGCGTTAAATTAACTACAATAGCCAAAAAATTCGGACATCAAGTAGCTGCTCTCGTAGAAGAACTAACATTGGATAAGGATTTGTATGAAACTGTTGGTAAAACAGAACTCCTGTGTCAAGAAGTATTAAAAATGACTTCTTATGCTTTATGTATTAAACTTTGTGATAGATTGGATAATGTTCGTGATTTAAAAGCAATGAAAGAATCATTCAGAGCAAAATATGTTCCTGAAACAAGAACAATTCTTGATACACTTAAACAAAGGAAGTTAACTGGAACCCATCAAAAACTAATTTCATTAATTGAATTAGAACTTGAAAAATATTCAACCAATTAATGGATGAAAAATATAAACTTGTACGATGGGATGAAATCAGAGATAATCGTGGTGAAGTATTTGACCATGCATTCACTGTAATATGTGAATCAAAAACATTAAAAGGAGCAGTTGCTTATGCCAGAATGAAAAAATTAGATAAAAATTATCATTTTATTGAAAAAGAAATAAAAGAACAGTTTGGATTTGGATATAGATGGGTAACAACAGATGACTCAGTAATTTATTTATAAAATGAAAAAACAAAAAATAGTACCAGGAAATGAAGTTATTATGACTGCCTACATGAATGGGTGGCATGATTGTTCCAACGGAATTGAACAAAACGATGCCTTTAAAGATAGCAAAATCCTAAACAAAGCATATTGTACTGGTTATATTGATTATGCATTAGGTGATGATTTACCAAGTCTTGATTTGCAGTCAGAAAAAGAAATATTAAAAAGGATTTTATCCAAATAATATGACCAATATTCATAGAACTGCAGATGAATTTATAGAATCACTTCACAGTGGCCCATATACTCTATCTGAAGCGTGTAATATAATAAATACAGCAAATACAATGCAAACTGGAAAATTGTCATTAAGGTGGAAAGATGCAGATACACACTCTCCTGTTTCAATAGGATGTCCTGGTGGAAATGAAAAACGCAAAATATTTAACTCAAACACAATAATTCCTGGTTTCAGAAGAGGAAATGCTCCAAAAAATGTAATTAAAAACTATTTAAAGACTCAAAAATGAAACTTTTTTGATTATTTTTAGTTTAAATATAATAAACGTAACAGGTTAAAATAATTTATCGTATAATACAATAAATAATAACAAAAACAATGGAAGAAAAAGAAAAGATTAGAATTGATTATTTCACAACTGCAAGTTTTGATGTCGATTGTCAAAAAGGATTCACACCATTATGTCCTGATGAATTACCGGTGCCTGGCGGAGACGAGATAGTTATTGAATTAAATAAGCAAAATGCATTCTGTATGCTACGTGTAGGTAGTAAAGATGTTCATCCATCAAACGCCGTATGGATTGCAACCGAAGAGCATCCACAATTTTCAAGTTTAGACTTTTTGGATGCTAACATCGCATGGAAACCACATTGTATGAGTGGGACCATGGGAGCAGAACTCTTAGACGGATTACCAAAGGTTCGCGATTATTCTTTTTTTGTATTCAAAGGAGTGGAACCAGACCTTCATCCTTTCTCACCAATTTATCATTGCCTTCAAAAAAGATTGAGTACCGGAGTTATTGAATTTTTAAAGAGTAAGAATATTAAAACCGTTATTGTCGGAGGACTTGCATTGAATTATTGTGCAGGAGACTGTGCTTTAGACTTGAAGAGCGCTGGATTTGAAGTTATATTCAACTTGGCAGCATCACGAGGAATAGGAAGTCCAGAAGAAATAGATGCGTATGTTCAAAAGATGAGGGACGCAGGAATAATTATAATTGATTCCTGTGAGGACTTAATCAATGGTGGGAATTAAAATACAAACAAATGACAATCTTACAACGTGGAAAAATATATAATTTATTAATTCAATCAGGTCATCCTGATTTAGCTAAATTATATACTATCAAAAATCAACTTAGATGGTTATTTATTAGATATATTTTACATCAAAGATACAACAAAATAACTATATTAAAATATACTTTTTATTATAAGTTATTTGCTCCTACAGGAATTCATTATAAACGAAATGGAATTTTTAATATTATAAGTGAATTTAATCCATTTTCAAAGGATGAATTTGGTCACTTTATCAGACATTGTCCTTGTATAGAATTTGAAATACAAATATTTAATTGGTCAGTTGGATTCGGTGCTTACAAAGAACATAAAGGATATGAACACGAAACAATATCTTTCAATAACGCCAACAAGAATAAAAAATATCCAATATAGAATTTGATTCGATTATTTTCATTATATTTGCAGAAAATATAATGAATAATGCAAATCACATTTGAAGAATCAAAAGTCTCAGGATATCATGATAGAACGTTAAAAAACGCATCAGCTGATGCTACCATAGCTATTGCCATTAATTTTGAATCACCCGGTGAAAAACTGACAAAAAAATCAGTAAAAGAACAAAATAAAAAATACATAGCAATCGATGCTAAAAACCTATCGGTAACTTCAGATAGAATTGATAGAATTGTGTCTATGCTCAACTCTGTTTCAGCAAAAACATTAAACCTGGCAGGTAATGGAATTTTTACAATGAAAGGAGCGCTTTCTCAGGATGAGTGTGACAAGTTTACTTTAGAATTATTACGCTATGTTCTTAATCATAAAGACCTTGTAAACAAAATAGAACTTATCAGAACCGGAGGTCAGACAGGATTTGATGAGGCTGGTACCAAAGCGGCAATTAAACTTGAAATTCCCGCTCTTGTTTTTCTTCCTCGCGGATGGTTATTTAGGGGACTTGATGGAAAAGATATATCAGATGAGAAACTTTTTAAACAAAGATTTGGAATTTCAGAGCCGATTGTACAAACAGAATCTACACTTCAGCGCGAATATACATCAGACCCAGTAACCAAATTGGAACCATATGAAATCTTTGTTTACGGTTCGAACGGTAAAGGCGCTCACTCTAAAGGAGCTGCTTTATTGGCAAAGAAACAGTTCGGAGCCATCCAAGGTCAAGCAGAAGGGCTTCAAGGACAATCCTACGCGATAATTACAAAAAAAGACTGGAGAGTACCTCGCTCGTCTACTTTGTCCGAAATAGGCAAAGGAATTCAAACTATGCTCTTGTTTGCTAATGATAACCAGGATAAAAGATTTCTTGTGACCAAAATAGGTTCATCACTTGCTGGATATTCTATCTCAGAAATAAAAGGTTTGTTTTTTAAATTAAAGAATTGGATTCCTAAAAACGTAATTCTTCCTATAGAATATGAGGTTCGGGATTAACCCAAGATATCACAATCAATAAAATCCAATTGTATATCTGTTGTCGGATATTTTATTCTGATAGAATGTCCTTAACATGTCCAACAACTACTATAAATTTTCCTTGTCTATATGCTCCTTTTGCAATATAATGCAATCCATACGGAGTAGGATATTTGCAATCTTTTGATATTCTTACTCTAACACCAATAAAATTTTCTGAGTTTCTCATTATTATAAAAATTTAAATATCTCCATTCTCATGAATTTTCTCATCCTCATAAGGATTTACTTTTCTTCTTATAAATTCCTGTTTAACACATTCTAACATTCCAACCAGGTCATTGGCTCTTTGATAAGAAGGATGTTCATCGAACAATTTATTCACTATTGTAGAAAATACATAGTTCATATCGCCAACAGGGATTTTATTTAATTTTGTGTGGTGTTCAAATTCATGACACAATTTATCAATTGTGTTATTGTATTTGATTCGGTCAATTTTTTTGATATATGGCATTTTTATTTTATTGTATCTTTTAACATTTTGTATTTATATCTTCGATAGTCTTTTATTGCAGCAGTATGCTCTTCTCTGTTATAATAAATTTTGCTTCCTCCACGTTCATTTCTGAGTTTTATATTTTGTTCCTGGCGTTCCGGAAATAATATGAATTGAATCAATCTCCTGCTGACTTTATAGATTTTAGATAAACTATGAATAGAAGAGCCCTGAGCATGTAATTGTTTAATCTCATCTTTTTGAGAATCCTGCAGTTTAACTCTGCGACTTAATAATCTTCCTAATTTTAATTTGTCTGTTTTATAAGGCATGATATTCTTTTATCTGATTTTTTATCATTCTGATTAATCCATTCATTGTTTTAGCCATTGGTACTTTATACCTTTCACACATTATTTGAACATTTCCTCTTTTAAAATAACCTTCCTGACACAACACAATAACATTAGATTCAATATATTTTCCCAATTCCAATAATGACACCGGTGATACACTACCTGGTTCAAAATAAAAAATAATCAAGTCAGCCATATTCAAGTGGTCTAATTCCCAATTAACCTGTTCTACAAATTTTGGATTGTCTAATGATTCTTTCCATGAACTGTCCCAAAAATCTCTTCTTGGATTGTAAAATAAAACATCCTCGTCCTTCATGACTTCCACAATGGTTGCTTGCCAGTCTACAGATTTTCCTTGATTAATTGACCCTGCAAGAAATATTGTAAATTTACCTGGTGATTTGTTGAATCTGTTTGGTGATTTAATTTCTATCATATTGTTTTTCTGTGTTTAAAACATTTATATCCTGTAGCAAAATTAGAATAAGCTTGAACAGGAATATTTATAAATTTACAAAAACCATTAAAATTTACTTCATCTCCTACTTTTGCCATTCTTCGTAATGATAACATCTTTTCAATAACTACCTGTTTACCATCTATACTGGATGACCAACTTCTAAGTTCTTGCCAGTTTAAATCAAATCGCAATCCTAAAGTATTGTGTTCTTCCAGAAACTCAGACTTAATTTCTCCTCTTTCAAAAAACAAACAATCATTACAGTTAGCATCTATGGTTTGACATTTTAATGATTCTGTATTTTTATATTCTTTTTTACAAGAAGCATGAACTGGTTTCCAAATAAAAGGTGTCCAATAGCTCGCTAAATAATCAAACTCACCATCTTTAATTTTTGTATTACACCATCCACAAATATTTGTTATTCGAGTATTTTTTTCCACAAAATCAATGTTGGCATTTAATTGTTGATTATGTCCCGTTTTCAATTCATCCAAATAAACTTTATGGTTATTATGAAAACAACACAACTTGAATAACTCTTTTATTTCAATTGTTTTTATCATTTGATGATTGAATTGATTTTTCGGTTCCGTTGTTTATAAATTCAAGTACTGATTCTATTTGACTAATTCTGCTCTGACAAGAATTAATATTTCCGTTTGCCCATCGTAATGCTATTTCATCTTTTGAACCATCAATTATTTCAGATAAGTCAATTAGAAATTTCTTTTCATAATTTAACCTGTCATTTAAAATTTTTAAAACATATGGAATTTTAGTTTTGTCCATTATTTATTGCCTGATAATAACCTATCCATCCCAATAGCAAATCCAATTCCGTCCATATATGGACCTCCTCCACATATTTGTTTTGAAGAACCTAAATTTTCACAAACTATTTCAAAACCTTTATTTTCCGTATAATAATTTAATCCACGTGTAACATTTGTATTCACTTTAATATCAGTTCTAACCTGACATATTAACTGATATGCAATACATTGCAAATAATAATCATAGTCTTCTGTTGGGTTGAGTATTTCGACACCCAATTGAGTAAACTCTCTATATCTTCCTTTTTGTGGTTTTTCACCCCTGAAACATTGTTGAACATAAAATAGCTTCACATCCTTTTTATGTTTAAAATAAGTTTGAGCTAATGGTTGAACTACAGATGTATATTCTGGAGCAAGACAAAGGTCTCTGTCACCCCTGTCTTTAAAATTAAACATAAGATTATTATTTTCTTCTCCAACCTTATCTTTAAATGTTTCCTGGAATTGAATGATTGGAATTGATATTTCTACGAAACCTTCTTTTTTAAGATGGTCAATCATCTTATTTAGTGATTCTCTTTTTTCGTTTCCTAAATAAATATGGGTTCCTTTATAAGAAGAGTTAGTATCAATTGTTGTCATATAATTTAAAAACTATTCCAAAATTTTATTAATATTTTTCTAATAAGTAAAATAACTATGACAACACATGTTATTATTCCTATAACTATTCCAGTTCCCATTTATTTCATTTGTTTTGTGAAGGAAGCAAGACTTGAACTTGCAACACCCTTTCGAATCACTCAACAGATTTGCGGAAGTCTGTTAAAGCCGCTATACCAATTCGCGTATTCCTTCAGTTGAGGGAGAGATTATATCCGTCTCTCCCTCGATATTTAATAATGTTTTTTTCTCAGTCGCGAACGACTCAGACATTAGTTGATGAAAATTAATCAAGTCTTATGTTAATTAAAAGAACGTTTCGCCCACCAAACTGCCCAACCTTATATTTATTTTTTCTTGAGGTCGGGGATGGATTTGAACCACCACTTTTTCTTTGGTTAACTTGATTTTCCATCCGTTTAAAGACTGATGCTGAAGCTCTGACACAACATTAATGACCGCAATCATAAATTATCATGCTAAAATTGAAGCTAAAGCTACGTCAGTTTTCCTTATTTACCAGAACTTGCAGAAGGCAAAGTGCCGGCATGTAAATAATCAATTAAAATATCACCTGTTATTGCAGATTCAATCGCCTCTGCTTCATTTGCTGTTTTAAGAGCTTCAATAACAGCACCTAATAAAACGCTTTTTCTTCTCAGTAACCCAGCTCTTTCTCTGTGTGACCATTCACCGGTAAATTTCTGATAAGAATAGGTTCCTAATTCCATAACAGTATCTTTGTTTCCTATTTGTGGCTTGTATGAAGATGAATCTTTCATGGCACTCAAATTCGGGTCAGGTAAAATATAACTTTCTTTGGTTATTGATTTTTTAATACCACCAGTTATTTCTCCATCAAACACCAATCTGGATTTATACATTTCCACAACTGTTGGTGTCCAAACACTACTATCGCTTCGCACTGGAATATTTGAATACATTTGTTCCATTTCATTATTTTCCAATAATGATTTTAAACGCAAAAGTTCCAATGAAGATAAAACCCCAAAACTTGTTCCATTAACAACCAATTCTGCTTTTGCTGCTCCAGATGCATTAGTCGCCTCTAATGCAAATAGTGAATCAAGATAATCACGATTGCTTTCTTTAAACCAATCCAGTTTTTCACCAACAGTTGTTGTGACCATTTTCAATGACCGTTCAGAAGGAGAATCAACTGTACCAGGCATTGGTTCATACGTTTTTCTTTCACCCTTGAAAGCATCCTGTTTGTCTTTAAAGAATTGGATGAAATCCTTGATAGCCGCCTTAAAATTTGTTCCAAGGTGGTCTGTTTTCGCTAATAAAATGTTTAATTTCATATTTTTAATTTATTTAAATGTTTATAATAATTATCTTATATTGCTTTAAACGCAAAACTAAATAAAAAGTTACATGAAATGAAAAATAATTTTTAAAAAGGTAAAGTATCTTCTATGCATCTAACATTTGCTAATCCATATTGTTGAAGTTCTTTTCTAAATAATATTCTTATTTCTTCGTCGTTTAAAAAATAATTATCCCTTAAATAATTCCAAATTTCCCAATCAAATTGTAATGTGTTTTTTTCTTTTAAATATTCCATAACAAACATATTACCATTAAAATATAAAGTAGTACTTAAATGATATTCTCGTGTTTGAGCAACGATATTTCCAAACACACCTTCCAAATAATTTTCTATAGTTTGTTTTAGGTAGTGTTTTTCAAAAATTACTTTTCTGATATAAATTTCTTTATCCACTTCAACAAGAATAAGAAATTTTAAAATATATTTTCATATCTTGTTTTTAATTATAACATCTTTTTCTCCGCGACCAAAATTTCCAATATCCTGATACATCTCCCATCCTTTAAAACTTTTTATAAACTGATTAACTATTGATTCGGTTCCATGAGCAAATATTTCCAAAATTCCTTCTGATTTAAATTCCTGAATTGCACACTTATAAAGATAATCTTTTATAGGAGTTTTATAATCGGTAAAACGATATTGAGCACCAATAGAAAAATGACAAAGTTTGGCTTGAGACAAATCAATTATAGCAAGTCCTGCAATAGAGCAATTATGTTTGGCTATCCAAAGTTTTTTATCTTGATTATCTATAACTTTTGATTTATACCAAAGTGTTATTCCTGGATACACAGAATCAAAATTTTCTATATAATCAAGTTCGGCTTTCATTTATTAACTATAATTTCAATTACAGAATCCAATTCAATCAATTTTTGTGTTCTTGGTTTATATTTTGTTCCAACCCATTCATTTATAGGTTTGTGCAATACAGGCAATTTTTCAATTTTTGTTAATAATGATTCGTTGGGATTATATTTTTCAAACCAATCAAAATCCTCTTCTTTAAAGGAATCATAAAGACATAGTTCAATTTCGTTGTTATTGCCAATCCACTTATCTATGAAGTCTTGATAATTTGATTTGTTGTATTCTCTATCGGTTCCCATATACTTACCTGATTTTTGATTTTGGCTAACAGGATAAGAAACATCATCTCCTGGTATAAAATGAGATTCCATATACAAACTTAAATCCTTATACTCGTCATAAAACGGACTTTCTATTTTAACACGGATTATCTTTGTTTTTATTTTTGATAATAAATCAACCACATAATTTATACATTCTCCAATGCTCTCTTTTTTCAAAATAAAAGAACTCATATATTCAGTACGAAGAATGGTTTTATCAGGATATAATAAATCAATCACAATTGTTTTGATTCCGAGCAATTCAAATTCAGATAATATTGATTTTTCTCCTGTTATATGTATTTCGAAAAGTTTCATATTTTATTTAAACGCAAAACTAATAAAAAAGTTTCAATTATAAAAATATTGTTCAAAATGACTTGAAAATAATTTTTCTTTCTATTTAATTGTATGAACCCAAGAGTAACACATAAAAATAATGCAAGATTGATAATCAGACTTCCTAAAGAAGTAAAAGAACAATATCAAAAGTTGTGCGACGAAGAATTAATAGATATGTCTGTTAATATAAGACAAATGATTATGCAACGTATAAAAGAATCAAAAAATTAAAATGAACAAAGTAATTATTTATTCACTAACCGACCCAAGAGACAACAAAATAAAATATGTTGGAAAAACTAATAATATGAAACGTAGATTTAGAGAACACATAAAAGAGGATGGTAAATATAAAAAAGTAAGATGGATTCAAAAACTTATAAAATTAAACCTTAAACCCATTATGCTTGAATTGGATGAAATATTAGAAACTGAGCAAGATTTTTGGGAGGAACATTGGATTTCATTAGTAAAATCTTGGGGTTTTAATTTATTAAATCATACCAAAGGTGGTACTAATCCGCCAATAGTTAGAAAATTTGGTAAGGATAATAGTTTTAAAATTCCACATGTTGCTGCAATGGTATTAGAAATGAATCTTGCCAGAAAAGATAAAACATATGAAGAATTATATGGTGAAGAAAGAGCTAAACAATTAAAAGAAGATATTTCAAAAAGAACAAGTGGTGAAAATAATCCAATGTATGATAAACAACACGCAGATGAAACTAAAATCAAAATTAGTTTAGCTAATTCTGGTGAAAACAACGGTAATTATGGTAAGCATTTATCTCCAGAACATATAGAAATACTTAGAGTTTATAACACAAACAAAGTAGTATCAGAAGAAACAAAAGAAAAACAAAGAATAATAGCTCTTAATAGACCTCCTGTAAGCCAAGAAACGAAAGACAAACTAAAGTTAATTCATAGAAAAGAAGGAAATGGTAATTTTAAAGGGGTAGTTTATCAATATACAAAAGACCATGAATTAGTAAAAACATGGAGAGGTCTTTTTGAAATTAAAGAAATACATGGAAGAAAATATACTAATATTTGCAGTTGTATTACAGGCGCTACCAAAACCGCCTATGGATATATTTGGACAAGAATTCTTTTATAAAAATTCTAAAAGTATCATTTCCTCATCGTAAGCGCCTAATATTTGCCAGTAAGCTCCGAATGGACTTTGAACCAATAATATAGGGTCTTTCTTTTCGTATTCACTTTTGAAGTTTTTAGCTTCCGCAATAGCATAAAAATAAGGCTGTTTTCCACAAAGTTTTATAGTTTGTTCTTTGTATTCTTTCATGATAGCAATAGCCTCATCTGGAAATGCAGAAATAAACAAGTCGCTGCCTTTTAATACAAGGTTATATTTGTTAACCAAATCCTGGATTTTTTGAGATGTTGTATTTTCAAATTGTCCATAAAATTCCTTATATTCTTCCCACTTCTTTCTGTTCTCCAATCTTAAACACATATCAATTAGTTCGTGGTTGGAATAACTGTTGTTAACCAATAATTCTTTTTTATTTTTAAGAACCATTATTTTAGCATCAATATTTTCTATCATATCAGGACCAGGAACCCGTTCAAGTTCTGCTACAACATCTTTGGGTTTTACGGCTATAATTTTTCCTATTTTTTGTTCGTTTCCTTGTTCGTCACGAACAATTATTTCAGGTGGCATATTTAGGTCCATGGGTATTGTGTCATCTGCACCACCAGTTATTGTATTTCCTCCCATTCCAGCAAAAGTTATTTCTCCATTTGCTGTTAATGCTAAGTTATTCATAGGAACAATTGTATTGTTTCCAGCGTGCCACCCGCCATTAAAATCATATAAATACTCTATCTTATCAGTCTCTGGTGTAACAGAATACATATTAGATATTCTCATTGACTCTTCACCTACAAGAATCTTGCTCCGTTCCAGTTTAATCATTTTCTTGCGATGCTCATCAACCAAACCTTTTTCCGCATCACTTAATGCCAACAACTCTTCCTTACTTGTTATGAATATTGTTTTTCTCCACTTGAATATTTTTTTGAATAGACTTTTCATTTGTTTTATTTTTGCTTTTAATTATTTTTTAAATAAGTATTATCGTATCATATCTCCTACTTCATATCTTTTTATTTTAAGTTCTTCTCTCATTGTTGGCATTTCTTAAAAATAATGTCATAATATTATTTGTTTTATAGTTTAAACGAAAAATTTCATTAAAAGTTTCATGAAACGAAAATTATACCCGATAGGGAACGTCAATAAAATGAAATATGTTGATTGTGAATTGATTTTATAGTTTGACCAAATATTCATAATCCCGATAGGGTATAATTTTAATTATTTTTCATTTTAAATATCATATCTACCAGGTTTTTTACAGTAAGAATATCCTTCCTAAAACACTCATCATCTTCTATTTTGATATCAAAATCTTTCTCCATCTCCATAATTATTTCTATTTCATCAAAATTATCAGCGCCCAAATCATTAATAATATCAGAATCATCTGTAACATCTTCAATGTTCAAATCTTGATGCTCGGAAAGTATGGATTTCACCTTCCTATCAATTTCTTGTCTGGCTACTTCTTTTTGATATGATTTGTTTAATTCAGTATTCCAGTAAATATCAGTTTGTTTTTCCTGTTCAATAAATTCATTATATTTCTTTTCTCGAGCCATCCATCCTGCTCTGAAATCAGATTTTCTTAACTCAACCGGATTCATAGCTAACGCTGTTAATCCTAAATTATACTGCCATGCTTTTTCAAATTCTAAATCTCTGCGAATGTCGTATAATCCAGGATTCTCAATTTGTCCTTTGGTGCCTCCGATAATTACACTGAAATCATCAGGCTTATGTTTTATATCTTCGTTATTATATATAAAAATTATCTCTGTGTCATTTGGATTAAACAACAAAAAGTATTTTTCCAAATAACTTTCCTTTTGATTATCTGACAAATGTTTCCACCAGATGATTTTATCTTTGTCTGTTGCCATAATTCAATCTTCTTTTAAATGTATTAATGTAAAATTTTTTTCATTATCCTTATTAGCAAATTCCAATGATGATATTTCTCCATCAAGTTTTTTTCTTTTGTTTTCTATTTCTTCCAGAAGTTCTTTTTCTTTATTTTTTATTTCTTTAATTTTATCACCAATATTCGGATATTTTTCAATAACATCGTTAACTTGTTTCTCAAGACTTTCTAAAGATATTCCAAACCCAATATAGTGTGACTGTATTCTAAAACCACCATCTTTTTCTTGAATCATAAAATTATTATCAACAGTTTTTGTTTCATCCTGGAGATAATTATTCTTTTTTTCTTCTGACATTATTTCTATACCTATTTTTTCAAGAATTGTCAATGCTTTAACAACATCATTTTTATCTTTAACCGCAATGGGTTCAATTTTTATTAAATTTTCCATATTCATTATTATTTTTAATCTTCTTTTAAACCTTTTATTCCAAAATAAATTAACGAGAAATCAACCAAATAAAAAAAGATATACAAACACACAATTCCACCACTGAACTCATGTTGAAACATACGATGGAAATCCCAAAATAACATTAATGACCCTATCATAATCATAAGTATACTTTTTGACCTATCTTTCATATTATTTTTTAATTAAAATAGTTATCCCACCAATAAGCAATGGACAATCATTTGGTCTTCCTCCTTCAAAAGCAATATATTCACTTAATTCCAGGTTAGAAGGATTTTCAGGATGATTACATTCATAACCATCTTCATTATCCACATTGGTTAATGGACAATTTGCACATCCATCTGTTATTGTTTTTGTCATCTTATTTATATTCATTAACAATAAATTCATAAATATCTCTCTTGTACATATTATCAATAAATTCAAGCACTTCATTTTTATCGTATTTTTCTCTTTTTATATTAAGAAAATTTAATGTCGTGTTACATATCAATTTAAATCTTCTTGATTTTTGAAGCTCTGTCCAATTTTCAGTTTCTTTATATACGTATTGGTCAATACAATATTTAAATAAAAATTCACAATAACGACCATTCATGTGGTCTAAGGAATATTCCAACAATTCTTTAAATTCCCTATGGGTAGGAAGAACCAATTCTCTATGACTATTAGATAACATAAGTACTGGATTTCGATATCCTATACACCAAAACATTCCCTTGGATAAGCGACTGGTATCGAGTTTTTCCAATTTAGGAACATCATCCGAAAAATAAATAGGTATAAAATCTCTGCCTCCTTCGAGTAAATAAAATAAACTTTGAATTTGCAATTCCATAGGATTGCTTTGCAAATTCTTTACATCATAATACTCTATGTTCTTTTCTAATGTATCGTATAGATTCGGAAAACTGCTAACTGCAGCTATAACATAACAAGGATGTGATGTCTTATATATGTTTTTATATCTTAATCGCCAGCTCATTTCTCTATGGTAAGTATTTTATAAGAAAATAAAAAATAATGACTCCAAAATATACAGAACCGAGAGCAAATACCATCCAATTAGTTTCTGTACTATTTATTGGACTAAATTTAATACTTTGCCTGAAAGAGTCTTTTTGTATCTGGAACATGGTGTATATATACCAAATTAAAAATATTATAGAAATGGTTATCATATTTTTTAAGTAGTAGTCTATTGTAGATTCGAACTACAATTTCAGGCATTTTAGAAGCCCGCGTCCTAGCCGTTAGACGAATAGACAAATCTTTGGATTGCAGACAATTAAAGTCGCATTCCCTCTAATTCCTTAACAGATTTCTTTCTCAAAGCACCTTCTTTCTTTTCTTCAATCAATTCATCAATTTTTTCATTATGTTCTTTGATTTTCTTTGAATCAAGAATTTTTTGATTTTCTTCTTGTTTGGTGTTCATGATGTCAATCACGATGTCGAATTTCAACTTTGCAGTTTTATCCTTTTCAGATTTTTTTGATAAGAAATTCTTTTCTCCGGATTTTTCATACTCATTGTCAAGAGATACTGCCAATTTGTTTAATTCTTTCAAATCCAAATCCCATAATTGTTCTGCAGAAAGTGGACCTTTTTCTGTTGCAAATCTTAATCTTTGTTTACTTGCTTGTTTGTAATTTTCCATTTTTTTACTTTTTTAATTGTTTATAATTTATTTTTAACTTCATTTTGCTGAGAGGAATAGATTCGAACTACTGACCCGCACATTAATTGTGTGCTGCTCTACCAACTGAGCTACCTCCCAAAGTCCTTAAAACTTGATTCTAACCATCCTTTTGTGTGTACCACCCAATTTAACAACTAATTCGCCCCTGACCGTAGCATTAAAACCAAGTCCTGATAATTGTTTATCCGAAGGTTCAATCATATTTGTTGTACCCAACACTTCCATTACCTTACGATGCGTAAGCAAATCAGATATCAAATTCTCGTTGTGAAAACTTCTGATGCTTACAGGAGATTTGCAGCCATCCAACATAAATAAATAATGTTTATTCCCAATAGTCTCTCCGTTCCAATGATTTGGAGATAGACAAACCAGGTTCACTTTGTGAAACTGATTGGTTTCCAATCCATATATCTCTTTTGAAGAAACTGCAGATTCCTGTAATAGGTGTTTAATTGTGAACTGACCATTTTTTAATGTTATTTCCGCTATTTGAACATTACCTGATACAGGTTTATTATACTCGTAATTAAAAATCTCCCCATCAAATTCTATTTCGTATTTGAATCCCTTGGAATTTCTTGACGAATATTGATTAACCCAAAACTTGTAAACACCATCCTTCATCTTTTTAATGTCGGCAAAATAGATGTTTTCAATACCCAATTTCTGACCTGGTCCAGTATTGTCAAGGTCTAATTGTCCTGAACAGGAACTTAAATTATTTCCGTGGTCTTTTCTGAAACCAGAACTGAAACCTATTCTTTCTTTATTGGGTTGCTCACACCAGTTATCCAGGTCTGAATTATCATAACCACCAACAGAACCATTGTCATTCCAAATAACAGACCCTCTTAAAACACCAACAATATTTCCTCCTGCAATTTTAACGGCTTCTTTTATTTCTGATTTACCAGCAAGATTTCCATTAAATGTCCATGAATAATTATTGCTCCATTTAAATATTGGTTTGCTGTCAGGATTGTTAGCAGTAGTCAAAGATACCATGTTTCCATTATGTGAGTTCTGCAAAAGAACTTCTATAGAAGAACACCCTGGCAATATGTCTTTCATGAATTTTTCAATACCAAGCTCTTCAAGCCCTTCAAATTCACTTTTCTTGTGTCTTGTTGAAGTGGATTTTACTCCGTCAAAAATAGAAACAGATTTTATCTTTCCATCACCGGCATTTGCATGTAAAATTTCACTCACCTTAATATCGTCAATGGTGGCAAATCTTCTATCGAATGATTCTATGTATCCGTTCTGTTCAACAAACTCCTTGGCTTCCTGTATTTGTTTTTTTGTGATAGGAGCCGTTGCTTTCATATAGTTTGCAGGGTCAACACGCTTGTTCCATGCAAGACAAGCCTTATTAATTTCCATCCCTTCTGCCAGGTCAGAACACAACACACCTATCAGTTCATTTTTGAACTTGGCAAATGGAAGTTTGTAGGATTTTACCCAACACCAATTGTTCTTTTGTTTTTTTGATAATTCGTCGTATTCTCTTTTTAGAGGTATGATTTGCTCAATTTTGAACAGATGAGATTCTCCATTTAGCAAAGAACCTTGAACTATCAAATCCTTAACCAACATTAATGTATCCAAAGAAATTTCTTCCATTGCTCTTTTGAAAACATCTTTTGAACTTCTGAAATCTCCCATAATTGATTCTCTGGAACTTCCAGTTATATCAACAAAATCTTTTGATAAATCCAGATGAAAGTGATTGAAGGTTTTGGTTTCGTTTGGTTTTACAACACCGAACTTTTCAGCTTCTTCCTTTGTATATCTTTTGTGGTTTTTATTGGTGCCCAATCTGAATATTGTATTTGATTTTTTGCATGATTCATATGGTAAAGAGTTTAACTCATCAAAAGTTTCGAAAAACACATCAACTATCTCTGAAGACTTAATAGCTTTTGTTAATATTTTTGCAGTGTTTTCATATTCTCCTTTTATAGAAACATCAAACATCGTGGTGATATTGAAATTTTTATCAACAGATACAATATTTCCATATCTACGGATGAAACTTTTGCAAAGATTACAATTCTTGGTGCTGCTCTCAGGGTCTCTGAATGTTGGATTATCTTCTGTAGAAAAAGATTTAATATACATGTCCCATATTTCCTGTCCTGTTAATTTAACTCTGAACAGTTTTCCTGAACTGCACATTTCATTAAATTGTTTCTGGATTTTTTTGTTGAGACCAATTATTTCGTCTTTGCTCAATGTTGGTTCTGCTGCAATTTCAATTTCTTCCATGTTATTTATTTTTTAACTTTATAATTCCTTTTGATTCTTTAAACGTAAAATCCAAAATAAAGTTTCATTTATTCAAAATTTATTTTTCAACCTATATATTTTGTTTTGAATAATTTTTTTCATTTTATTTTTCATAGTTTAAAGATTTTCTTTTATGAATTTTGAAAATGCTACTCTTGGAGTTGGTAATTCTTTAATATTCTTTTGAGCTATTATTCCTAAAGCAAAAGAGTTTTCACATAATAAAACAACCTCTTCTCTGTTCCAATTTTCTTTTGCAGATTTTATAATAATACAATTTGATTTATCAAGTTTGAGTTCATCCCATTGACATCTTTTACAATTAGTAGCATCTTCTGATTCAGAACACTTTTGAGGTTGTCCACCAGTTCCTTCTATACAATCAAAACATCTTTGATACTCAACCATAATACTTTCAATTTTCTTACCAGAATTATAACTATCAATATATTTTTTTATTAGTTCTTCTGATAATCCAGGAATACTGTTGTCAAATCCATTAACCAATTCTCCAATACCATCATCTGTTGTAGCGATTATCTTTTTACACAATCCTACATTAATATATTTTGAATTATATTGCAATATAATATTACTATAAGGGGCATACATCCAATCACCTTCTTGTATTTTTGAATCAGATAATACATAAAGATGAAAATGGTCCACTCCACCATAACTTGTCAATGTTACATCAACATATAGCTTTTTATCTTCTTCCATATAAATTTTACCATATTTTTCATTTGGTAAAAGAATAATATCATGTATCTTATTCATTGTTGTCTTTTTGTTTATCCAACAAACTTTGAACACATCTTTTTGTCTTTGTTACACTATTGGATTTTTTCAATAACCACATCGCATATTCATAATCGTTTTCAATTACCCACGAAACCAATCTTCCCTTATATTTACCAAATTGAACTTTCATGTGGTTGTTTTTAATTTAGATTCATTAAGATGTGGAAGAGGACAGCTGGGAAATATTTTATCATTCCAACTATAGACACCAATACCATAACCACCATTTCCAGATTTTTCAATTAAAGTACATGTGGAACCTTGACCTAAAAATTCGGTTTCTACTTGACCATTATGACCTCTGAAAGGACACATATTACAGCTTGTAATTTTTATATATCTATTTTTCATTTTATATAAATTTTTCAGGATGCAATTTCTTCAATCTCTTAATATCGTCCAAATCACGCTGTTTACGAAAGTTTTCTCTTGATTTCTCTGTATCCTCTTTTTCTTTGACCAATTTGTTTTTGTATTCCTCTTTCCAATCTGTATACAAATAATGTAATGGAAACTGAACTTCGTTGTTACCGTATCGGGCATGAAAATAAGCAACAATAATATTCCTGTCGTGCAATACAATAATCATTAAGAGATATTTCATTTACAGACTCTGATGTACCATTGACTTCATTTTCAATTCCTTTCATTTCTTTTATGATGCGCCAAATCTCGTCATAGAAATCATAAAATCGTTCTGACATATATTCAACATCTTTTTTTGTTAATTTTTCCATTATCGTTTTATATTATTCAACATTTATTTCATAATCTACACCTTCTTCATCAGACATAGAATAAAACTTCATAAAATAACCTTTTCTTACACAAGCCAAACTTAATCTAAAAGCAAATTCAACCCCACCATCATTAGTATCTTGTGGTTCTAACACATCTACCTTATCAATGGGAATAGTTAAAAAAGGAGCTTCTTTAATAGAAGAATCATATCTTGCTATAATACAGTGTTTAATTATTTCTTTCATTATTTTATTTATAAATTAAGTTATCATTAAGTGCTTTTTAGTAAAAATATTTTTTTGGCAATTTGTTGCAGTAAAATGATTTGGTGTATCCATACAAATATTTTAATTCTTTTACCCTTTCTTTTGCTCTGTATTCACAAGACGTACTTCGTTCAAATACAGGAATTTTATTTATAAAATGTGAAAAAACCCAAAAATTATTTTGTTCAATATATCTTTTCATTATTACTTTAAACGTAAAATCCTCTAAAAAAGTTTCATTAACTTGGACAAATTGTCCAACCTTGTGTCCAACCTATCCTATTTTGGTCGTTTTATTTTATATTTACGACCAGCCGCTTTATTATAGATGCCTAAAGCAGCAAATCTTATATTTCCAATATGTCCGTTTGTCTTTCTGGAAGCTTCAGATAAAGATTTATAATTTATTTCTGTTCCATCTTCTTTAATTTCACAACAAGGAACAGAACGATGGTTATTTAGCTTATAACACTTTCCCGATAGTTTTTGACTTAAATGTCCAATCTCTCTACATTCTTCTTCAGTTGCCCATGCCAAATTCCATGGGAAATTGTTTTCTTTTATATTATCCAAATGAATAACATATCCTTTGTTTTCCGGATTTGGTACAAAAGCTTTTGCCTGAAGAACATGTACTGTTCTAAAATATTGAACTCCATAACTTCTCAACCCAACTCTATATCCCCTATCTCTTTGCTTTTTTAACTTAAGGATTTTGCTTTTAAGAACTTTTAAATTAGAATGTCCTCCTTTTACAATTCTTTCAATTGCTCTAACTCTACCCAATGTTGAAATTTCATAGTCTGGAAAATCCTTTATTTCAGCCCATGTTTCTTTATGTTCAGAAAAGGAATAACTCTTTTTGTTCATATTGCTTTAAACGCAAAACCCAAATTAAAGTTGCATGAACATAGACAACTTGTCTGTGTTGGTGTCTATGTTATAAAGGACACATTTGTCTATTGGAATGTCCTTTATAGCCGAATTTGACTCTTAATGACTGATTTAAAGGACAAAAAATGATTTGACTTAATTGAAATCCTCTACCGTAATGTTTAACTCTTTTGTTTCAGCAGCCAGTTTTCTTCTTTTTAACCACTGCTCCAGGTTGCCAAGTTCTTTATATTGCATCCCCCAAATATAATCATATCCCAATGTTCTGGTATAGTCTTTCAATTTTGAACCCAATCCACTGCCTCGTTCCGATTTGGCAATTACCAATGCTACACCTTCTATTCCTTTTTTATGAATGTAATCTTCGGGATTTATATAAATCTTTATATCATCCCTACTAACGGCACCGACTTCTTCTTCTCCTTGTTTAGTTTTTTCAGCTTCCAGATGCTCAACTATATTAGAAAGCTGATTGTCACCAAATAAATAAGCGCCAACAACCACATTGTCGCGAACAGCAACAATTGATTTTGAATAATTTGTTACAGAATCTGTGTAGCCTGGAATTTGTTCTTCAGGCATAAGATGCGAAAAAGATTCTATCATCAGTTTTAAAATGGTCTCCCTGTCTTCTGATTGAAATTTTCTTATAATAACCTCCTGGTTGTAATTCTCCATGAGAATCTGTTTGATTAATATTCTTATCTCATTAAGAGCGTTTGTTTTGTCAACTTGTTCTTTTGGTATTCTTAGACAATCCCAGTCTCTTGGTGCCCATATGTTTATTATTTGTTTTTGGGAATATTTTATCTCACCGAGCCATGGGTCTTTGACCTCATATGTCCTGCCGTCAAATCCTGTTACCACTACCCAATGTTTTATTCCCTTGGTTAATGTCCTCAAAATTATAACATCGCCTCCAAAAAGTGATTCGTTTAAATATTGTATTGCAGATTCAGGACTTGACAATGTCGGATATTCATAATTTATACCAATATGTTTGAGTCCAACTATCATATCATCCAAAGTGGTTCCTTTGATATTGTCAGTCCCACATATCTTTTTTATCTCTTCAAAAGTTATCTCCCCATGCTTAATATGGTCATAAACCATCTTCAGACATGTTGGACCACAACTTATTTCATCCGGCTGATACATGTGTTTCATAGATATAAATATGCCAAAAATTTTTAAAGGTTCCATTTTTTCAGGTTTGATTTTTCTGGGGGAAAAATTTTGGAAACTCAATTTAAAAATATTAACAGAGAAAAAGGGGTGCTTGTTTAGGATTTTGTCACAAATTTAGCATATATTTGTTACAGAAATAATTGATAAAGTGTTGGATTATAGATTGTTATTACAATATTTATGCGGGATGGGTATGGCAAAAGTAGAATTTGACTCTATTTGTTTGAAGCATACTGCCGGGATTTTACGCTGGATGGATAGCTAATACAAGAGGGAGAGGATTTGACCGATACGGTCACAAAGCTAGGATTTTACCATGAAATAAGTTTTTGAATCAGGATTTGACATTATATGCTATTATTTAACAGAATATCAGGATTTGACCTATAAACAGAAGGTTTCAAAATTTGAGAAAAAATTTGGGGCAAAAAATGTGAGTGTATCCCTTCGGCTTGTACCACTATGGCGGTTTAGGGGCTAATTCCTGATACGAGGTCATTAAGCCCTTATTTAAGCCCCTAACGATTGATTTAGGGGCTAATTGTACTATTCGATGTTAGTCCTCTAATTAGAGGCTCTATTTAGCGTGTGCTTTTCATAGGCGTTTGCTTTTTAATTAATTCAAGATGTCAAATAACTGATTACAAGGTATTATACGTAAAATCCTAAAACCGTGTTACGCTTGATAATAATTATCAAAGGTATTTTCAGATACTTTACCAACAACAACCTGACAAAGAAATTCTAATGTACCTTCAAAATTTTTGTAAACATCACAGATAGCACCATTAATAGATTGAACTCCGAATCCATTGTCATTGATATTGTTTAATAAGTTTGCTCTTGTTGGTTTATCAACATCAAAAGGTTTCATTTCAATAGAAGCATTACCACCGCCCCACATACTTAAATCAGATACTCCTTTTACTTTGTACCCTGTTAATTTTAAAACTTTAATTTGTTTTTTCATTTTTTATTATTTAAAATTTAATTATATGGTATTATACGTAAAATCCTACCATCCTGTTACAAATTGACGAGGAGCGTGAGGCGGAAAGCCGGCTGTAGTCCGGACTACAGCTTCAAAAATTTGCAATAAGATATACGACAGAAAATAACATAACTACACAAGATAAGCCACTTATCCTGTGTTTTTGTATTATGTTTATTGGTATATCAAAAATAAATTATAAACATTTACGATTCAAGGCGTAACAAGGAAAAATCTTTTGTCGTATAATATCGCATGAGAAAATATAAAATAATAATCGTTTCAGCTATCCTTTTAATCAACTTAATTTGTAACTTGATTAATTTGTTTTCCGTATAATACAATATAAACTAATTAAACTTAAATAAAATGAATAAAGCAAACATAGACAAGATGGTCAAAATCCTATCAGAAGTTCAGATAGGTTTCATTGCGATTAATGAATACACAAATTTGCATAATGAAGGTTCGGTAAGACGTATCAACATAGGTTTTTCTTATGAGAAACTTAAAAAGGACGATTTGAAAATTTTGATTGATGGTGTTATTTTTATTCCTTCGGAGCAATATTCTCAAACTGATTGGAATTTGGCGGTAACAGAATTAAAAGAAAGTATCATAAATCCTAATGAAAATCGTTCTAAAGCGCAAACTGATGCTTATTTGAAAATGACTGAAAATGGGGCTTTGAAATACAATTACAGTACTCAAAAATTGTATGTAATGGGCTTGGAATTAAAAGAAAGTAAAACAATAACAAAAGAGGGTGATTATCCAACTGTAAATTCTGCACCTAAAACGATTGCAAAGAATGTTATCAAGAGTAAATATTTGAAAGCTGGCAAAATCCGTCAATTCATCGTCAATGAGATTTCAGAGGTTGTTTTAAGAGGTGAAACGTTGGAACTGATGTAGAATCACAAACTCTCCCCAATTCACACGAGCGAGCCGCTTCGATTAAATTCGAGGCGGCTTTTTTGTTTTCTCCCCATTCTTATTTTTAAGGAAAAAGGTCAAACAGGCAACTCTCCCTGCTGTAGTAATGTTGTTATTTTGGGTAGATATACGAGAATATATAATACAATTACACAGGAAATAATAAATAATCAGTGTTATTATATATTTTCTTGTCGTATATCAAAACATAATTCTCCCCCAATGTTTCTGGTTTCTGGGTCAAATCCTATATCTCTATTGTAACGGTATTATAATTTTATCCGTATAATATTTTATGATTGCTATATTTATTTTTGTTGTTATCGGTTGTGTGATTTATGATATTTTGCATGACAAATATGAACACTACAGAGAAACTCATAATAAATAAACATTTTTTGTAACATAGTTTTGGGATTTTACGTATAATACATTATAAACAATTAAATAAAAATAAAATGAATGATGGAATAGTTGTATTTGTAAAATTTGTTATCTCACTTATATTAACCATGTGGTTATTATATATATTGTTGTTAATAACTTCTTTATTTGGTGAATTTAATAACGTATTAATGATTGGATGGATAATATTTATGGTTTTTTGTTATGTTGGGTTTTTCTTTTGGTTTTTTATTAGTTGGAGTTTCAAATGGACAGATACTGATAAATTTTTTGGTACATTTAATTTTTGAATAGTTTTTGTGTGTAACACAATAAAGTAAATTGTCGTATAATAACCTTATGGAACTAAACACAGATAATGCAAGAGCTTTTAACAATTCGTTAAAGCAATCTATTAAGGAAAAATTCGGGATTAAGGTTAAGGTTGAAATTATCAATTCTTATAATTTCCCTAAATGTAACGTTCGTATCTATCCTGATAAAAAGGATGGAGAATTTTTGTTTTCAAATGACTTGAAACTGAAAGTTTTCGATGCTTGTGGACATGATAGAAAAGGGTTATTAAATGCTGATGCTGTAAGTTATGGAACTATTCAATCTAATTGGATAAGTTGTAGAGTTCAAGAATGGCAAAAGTTGTTTGATTCCATGTAACACGGAAAATAATTATCTCGTATAATACTATATAAATAAATTAAACTTAAAAATAATAATAAAATGATTGAAAATGTTGATAAAATTGTTAATATAATATTACTATCTTATGTAGTTGTTTTTATGTGGTATTATATAATTGCTTATTGGATTAGAAATAAAAGTATTAGTTATTTGATTAATAAATTAATTTGTATAAACCAAACGACAATATTTAAAAAGAAGAAAAAACTACCTGAACATTACTATTTTCAAGGATTTTTTCAACCTTATCCAAGAATATGTATGACTTGTGGTAAACCTGAAAATGAACATAAATAAATCAAACTTTAAATTAAATATAAAATGGATATTCTAATGAAGGTTGCCAATATGAAGAAGGAGCAGGATTTTACACTTTATCCTTATGATGGAGGGGATACAATTTTGTTGCAGTCGGACAAACGATTTGCAAGGGTTAATCTCAAGACAGGCGAAGGATTTATCAATAGTACAAATAAAAATTACGCAAATTCGATTGCTTTGGCTATGTCGCCTCTCCCCTTTACGTTGCCTAAAGAAATTAAATTAAGGATTCAGGAACACCTTTGGAATAAAAGTGGAACACAGGAGGAGTTTGGTGGTGCTTTGCAATATGAGAACAAAACATTATTCAGTCAGACAGGTTCATAAAAAATAAGGTTGGTAAATTAATAATTCAGCGAGAGCCGATTCGGAAACGAGTCGGCTTTTCTGTTTTGGTCAAATCCTCAATGGTCTATCAAAAACTTTCACCAGGAACTGAAGCGTCGTGCTACAGGTGATATAATATTGGTAAGATATACGATAGTAAAAAACATAATTACACAGGAAATAATAAATAATCAGTGTTATTGTAGTTTGTTTATTCGTATATCTAATATTAATTTCCTTACTGGGAATCTGGGGCGAAAGAAGCCCAATTGAGTTTTGGGTCTGGGGATATATTTTGTATCTTTGCGACTTGTAACATGAAAATAGATTATTTCGTATAATATCCTATGAATATAAATCAAAACTTAACTGACACAAATTTCGACTTCTTAGATGTTGAAATTGAAATTGAAGAGCCAAAAGTGGTCTTGACCGCTGAAATTCGCAAACCTTTAGTAATGCCTGAATTTATCGTTGCTTACCAAGTAAGGGACGATGAAACAAAAAAAGGATTTGACAACATTATTGATACCTTTAATTGTGATTTTTCAAGGGGTATTTTTCCTGTTGTTCAAGCCGAAAAGAAAGCTAATGGAATGAAACGTGTATTTCCTAAAAAGAATTATTATGTTTTCGCTATCGGACATGATAAAAAAGAAGTACAATGTTATAATACAATATAAATCAATTAAACTTAAATAAAAACAATATGAAGAAAGTAATAATCATTTTAGCATTAATATTATCAAATGTTATCAATGCACAAACGTTTTTTAGTATTGATACGGATACATTAAGTAATCAATCTTATTGCTGTCATAAAGATACAATTAATTTTTATGACCATTCTCAAGGTTCAATTCTTCAGTGGCAATGGACTTTATCGGGTGCTGTTGATACACAAATAACATATACATCATTTACCCAATCAATTCAAGGTACTTGGTTACAAGATGGGGTTTATTGGATTACTTTAGAAACAATAGATACAAATGGAAATTTTAATACCGCTTCTGTTTGTCTTTATATTACAACCGTTAAACTTAATTTTGATACTGTATATTTACAAAATTCAATAAATATTATTGCATCATCTACTACTATTGGTGGTTCATATTTTTGGTATAGAAATGAAAATTTACTTAATGGATGGAATATTGATGATACGATTTTGAATGTTTCTGATACTGGATTTTATTATGTTTCACTTTATCCTAATAATCAATGCTTATCTCAAAGCTCAGTTGTTGTCTTGCCAACAATAACAACCGATATTATAACTATAAATTCTCCCTCTGTTAAAAAACTTTTATATCCTAATCCTGCAAATAATTATGTAAACGTATCAAATAATGGAATAACTCGAATATTTGATATGAATGGTAAAATCCTATTGACTTCTATAAGTACAATTAAAATAGATATATCTTCTCTCCCTAATGGTAACTATGTGGTTAATACAAATGGAATAAATCAAAATTTAATTGTAACGCATTAATTTTAATTTACGTATAATATAATATGAATAAAATGGACTTAACAAATTTCTTTAATTATAAATCAGGTAAAATCCTGACTCCATTTCAAAGATGGTTCGTATATAAGTTTTGGGGAATAAAAAATTTCATCTTTTAAGGCTACTTTCTCCCTATATCTTTTTTGTAATAGTGATACTTTATATTATCATTCATTTTATTTACAAATATTGGTAACATATCTCCCTATTATCTCGTATAATAACTTATAAACTTAAAAATTCGATATGAAACATAGAGTATTATTAAACACAAAACAAAAAAGGTTAATTATAACCACTTCAGATATTAAAAATGAAGATATTGTGGAATTATGTTCTGCACAGGTAGATATAAATCATCCAAATGCCGTTCTTATAAGTTTAGGAATGTGTAAAATGTATTGTTTGGGATATATTCAAGGAAATAATAATCCTAAAGTGATTAATGATGTAAAAGAATTTGAGTAGAAACTCTCCCTTGTAACACTACAAAAGGATTTGACGTATAATACACCATGACACTATCTGAAAATACCGAAAGAATAAGAGAATTGGAATATGCTGGTTTTGAAACAGAATTGACCAATGAAATTATAAGCGAATTAAATGATTTGTGGTTAAAGAGAGAAATGTTATTAACACATTCAAATCAAGAATATTTAAGAGGCTATGCTTCGGGCAAAGCTGAAGGATATAGATTAATGTTATTGAATAAAGGAGTGTAACAGGATTATCTATTTTGTCGTATAATATCCCATGAAACAAAAGAAATCATATTATCAAACACTCTCCCTCCCTAATGATTATTATTGGGCAGGTTTCTGGGAAGGCTTACACCACTTCACTCAAAAAACTGAAAAGGGGTTTTTGACTACCTCGGCAACTGAAGAGGATATTGAAAATGGGGATATGATTTTTATGATTGAAATGGGATTAACTAGGAATTGTAAATTTAATAATAAAATAAAATGATAGTAAAAATAATTTGCGCTGTATTTCTTATATGTTTAATGTTTGCAGCTTGGCATGGTTATATAATTCAAATAGGGAAGTTAAAATTTGAAGCGTTTCCTTTAAGGCGATTTTTCAAAACAAAACCAAAAGACAAATTTAGTTGTTTTTTAACAATTGTTTATTTTATTTTTATGCTTGTATTAATATTTTGTACTTTTTATTTTTAATAATAAATGTAACACTATAAAATTATAATTCGTATAATATTAAAAGATACATGATGAGCGAAATCAAACAAATATTAAAAAATCACACAAGTCAGGAAACGGCTTACGAAGTTACAGGATATCCTTATGGACGTTTAAGAACTTCAATGTTTTATTGGATTCAGGATTGACAAATTCTCCCTCAAATATTTTGTGTAACACCGTTGTCTTAATTAGCGTATAATATCTCATAATAAATACAAATAACCAAAACTTAATAATCAATATGTGGAAATCAAAACTTCAGGAAAATTATGATAACTTTTACGAATTTGAGCGTTATGATGATGTTTATAACCTTGCACAACGTTTAGGATTCAAGAGTACAAAAGAAGCGTGGGACGCAAATCCTATGATTCAAGGCAGTACAAATCCTGCGGACTTCTCCATCTGTCCTTTGAAAACTATTGATAAAATTTTAACCAAAGTTAATTTGAAGTTTGGCGCACCAATGGGACGTTCAAACGTTGGTAGTTATGAAGAATTGGACGCTTCGGGATATGCGGGTAGAATTTATGATTGTGCTGTACCGATGGACAGTACGGGTTGCTATGAATTGAAATCCGGAGTTTATTGGGGAAATGGTGGCGGGCAACTTCGAGTTAAATATGTTAAGGATTTGAGTTATGTGGAATTTTATCGGAAATCGTAACACAACAAACATAATTTTCGTATAATATCCCATGAAACAAAAGAAATCATATTATCAAACACTCTCCCTCCCTAATGATTATTATTGGGCAGGTTTCTGGGATGGGTTTCACCACTTCACTCAAAAAAGTGAAAAAGGGTATTTGACTACCTCGGCAACCGAAGAGGATATTGAGGACAAGAATTATTTATCCATGATTGAAATGGGTTTGACACGAAATTGTAAATTTAATAATAAAATAAAATGAGAAATCTAATATTTTTAATACCTATTATTATGTGGTTATTAAATGAGTTTACTATTTTATATTCATGTAAATTTTTAATATTGAAAGATGTAGATAGTCTAAAACAAGATTTAGACCATAAAAATACGTCAATTTTAATGGGAACTTTGGCGTGTTGGAGTAATTCAAAATTGAAATTAGGGTTTGTAACACATGAAAATTCATTTTTATTTCCATATACCATTGAGGGTGATGGATTTGGTAAAAAATATGCTATTGGTATTTTTAGTAAGGAATACTATATGATTAAAGCAAAAATTAAAAAATTAAAAACTGTAACACCAAAAACTTAAATTTCGTATAATAACTCATGATAAAAACAATATTAAAAAACCACACCAGCCAAGAAACGGCTTACGAAGTTACAGGATATCCTTATGGACGTTTAAGAACTTCAATGTTTTATTGGATTGAGTCTGCCAAAGGAAAGGGCGACAGGATGGTTTCCATGACACGAAATCCAAAGACGGGAAATTTAAACAACCCGCATAAAGGTACATACTCTCCCTTTAAATATCTCTACCTTGACGAAATTGGACACGTTCAATGTGGAGGAGTGGATTCTTATGAAACTGATAAATTCAAAGAGAAAATGGAGTTTGTCCTGAATGAAATCGGTGAAGAAAATATAACCGAAATTCAACAGAAAAACTTGCGCTATGACCATTTTATCCATCGTAAAATGGAGTATGGATACCGAGCAGTAAAATACACCGATGAAAACAAATTGAAATACCATACATGGATGGGTTTAACCTTAAAACATATTATGACAGCCCCATTCAAAGATTCGGCAAATTATGAAGCACAACCATCTTATGATTTGCCTGAAAAAGAAGTTGGGTTTACTGTGGCGTAGCCCACGAATAAAATGAGTGTAACAACGATAACAAATAATTAGTATAATACGATATGAATGAATTTAAAATTAAGAAACGAGAAATTCTTATTGCTTTTATGGAAAGTTACGATTATCCGGATTTGTCAATAAAAGAACATTTGAGTTTATTGGAAAATGTTGAGTCTGCAAATTCTTTGGAAGAAGTTAAGAATATTATTGAAAAATGCAGATTGAGTAAAAAATAAAGTTTAGGTTTGGTTCAGAGTTAGCCGCCCCGATAAGTTCGAGGCGGCTTTTCTGTTTTTGGTCAAATCCTGACCCAACATCTGAAGAAAAGCTTCAGTCCCGGAAGGCGGGCTTCAGGTGATATAATCGAAACAAGATATACGAATAGACAAAACATAATTACACATTTTAATTGATTTATCTTGTGTGATTATAATCTATATCTGCGTATATCTAAAATATTATCACTGGAACCGACTTTTGTGTTGTAACATAAAGACAGGATTTTACGTATAATACACTATGAGCAAAAAACAAACACCAAACGGTTATAAATTCTTACGTGAGTTATGTAGCTTCAAAGCTGATTTTAATGCGTTTAAACCAAGCGCCAATCCTGAAACAAATAGAGTTAATTATATAACTTATCAGCTTGCAGCTTTAAATATTCCTTTTACTATTGATAAATTCATTCCAACCAAAGGAACTCCCGATGCAAAGGATGGGGATATTTGTTATGTGAATGTGGTCGTTGAAATAAAAGGAAAGAATACAAAAGAAACAACCGTGTTTTTGGCTCACCATGACGTAAATAATAAAGATTCAGAGAATTGTCAGGATAACACAGCTTCGGTTGCAAATTTGCTTGATATGTGTGTACGGTTTAAATCAAAATGGTTGTTTGGACTGTTCGGGAAGAAACCGAAAAACAATATAACTATTGTTTTCACTGATGCTGAGGAAATTGTTAATCCTAATATTAGCGGGGCAGCACGTTTAGCTAATAATATTCTTGCGGGTAAATATGGCATGGTAAAATACTGCATTAATCTTGAATTAACGGCAAATGGCAGGAACTATTGGGTTGCAAGTCCTTATGAAAATTCTAATAAATTAAGCACACAAATAAAACACATTCTCCCTTCAATCCATGAAGTACAATGTCCTTTTAATGATAGTGTTGCATTGGAACTTGCAGGGTTATCGAGTGTTTGTGTTGGTTCATTGGACGATGAAAGTATCAATAGTAAATTTAAAACTTGGGGATTATGTCATAGCAAAAACGATACATTTGACAAAGCGGTTGAATCTGATATGTCAGCTTTTGTGGATTTTTTGATAACATTAGTGTAACACAATTCTCCCTTTTAACGTATAATATGATAAATAAAATTCTTAAATTCTTTCACGTTCATAATCATTGGCACAAAATTGTTGCTTCAAAATATGTAAGTTTCAATTACAGAGATATTGTTGGAGAGTGCAGATGTGGGCATAGAAAGTTGATTGAAGATGTTCACCATGATTGCGTATTTCCATTTATTACAAATTTTATTACTTATGATGAAATGAAATTGGTCGCTGATGGGAAATTGGATGTTAGAAGAGAATTTTCACCACTAACATGATTTAATTAGTGTAACATGATAATCAATAATAACGTATAATATCTTATGAATAAAATAATAAACTTCCAAGATTGGAAAGCTGAGGTAAATGGTCAAATCCTGACTGTAACCAAAAATAATGAATCAAGAGAATATGATATTAAAGAAAAAATCGTTTCTGTTGATTATGAAGAAGAAAGTGAATATTTTTACATTCGTACTTTTGGCAGGACTTATTATCAGTTTAAATTTGAAGTTGATGATTTGTTGGTTGGAGATTTACTTTATTCTATTGACAATGAATTTGCAGACACATTTGCTTGTTTCCAATTCGGCGAAGTGTAACATAATTCTCCCTTTTGTCGTATAATACCACATGAATAATCAACCAAACAAAAAATCATTAAGAGAATTAGCACTTGAGGGTGCAAAATTTGTTGTTATCAAAATAGATGAAACATCTTATTGGGATGATGAAATTTCCAAAAAAGGAAAAAAGATTGAAGGAATATATCTTGTTGACCTTACACAACCAACAAATTGTTGTTCTTTTGAAGTTAATTATCCAAGTCAGTTTATCAAAAATTTCTTTCAAGAAACGAAAGGATTCACTGAAGATGAAATAACTGAATTAGAGAATTTGGATGGTCGGGATGGTGATTGTATGTATTTGCTTGACCATAGTGTTTATGATATTGCAAAAATATACACTAAAGCAGACGACAAAGATTTTGATGAAGCAATGGAAAATGAAGCGTCAAATCCTTCCGTTTGTTAAACGTAACATGATAATCAATAATTTCGTATAATATCTTATGAATAAAAAACCAAAAATAAAAGCGGTTGTAGCTAATGAAGTTCCCGCAAATTATAAAGTAAAATTAATCCTTCATATTACAGATGGAGGAGCAAGGTATTTAACCGACAATGATAGATTTGCAGAGGCAAAGATTATCATAAGATTAGACGGAGGGGCGGAGTTATGCAAATGTGAAATAAGTTAATACTCTCCCTAAAATAAATTAATGGTTCATAAAGCCGATTCAGAAATGAGTCGGCTTTTCTGTTTTACGTCAAATCCACAAATCCAAAAAACATTTCCCTCCAGGACTTTTCGCCGGTGGTCCTTCGCGGTCCTTATGATTTTAAACAACAAAGATATACGACAATACATGATAGGATAACACAAGATAATTAATTTGTTTTGTGTAACATGGTGGCAGGATTTTACGTATAATACCTTATGGACAATCAAACAACAGAAACAAAAAAGGTTATAACATTTGAGGATATTGAAAACTTGTTAGACAAGTCTTATACTTTATCTTATGTTGATAGGAATGATGATTTAAGTAATTCCTTAGACAAAGTTCAAAAAGCTATTCATGGGGATTATGAGGAATTGGATGAGATGACATTTGATAATTGGGATACCCAAGATTCTGAACAAGAGGCGTTGAGTGAATTAAATGACGCTATTCAAAGCAAATTTGGGATTGATGAAAATGAGGCACAAGAATTAATTGACGAACATGAAGATAACCTGAAGGACAAAATAAGAGAATTGGATGATAGCGATGTTTTAAAGGACTTATTGCGAAACACCCGTGAACAAGTTTTCTTTTATGATACTTGTGTTGAGGTGGGGGAATATGACAGTTTTAAAGATAAGATTAGGATTATCAAAAAAGCGTTGAAAATTAAGCAAAAAGATACAACATTTGATAAGAACTTGGAAGATTTGGTTAACAATGCAAGTTATGGTGGAAGGTTGGTTATCTATTTTTATGACAACATAGCCCCTTATTTGAACTTGGACGACAAAATAAACAAAATAACCTTTTCAGGTAAAATAAACGTTGCCCTGATACATAACGGAAATGGAAGTGGATTTGATGTTTCAATGGATTACACGCTCTCCCTGCCTTTTGTTAAGGAAAATTTATTCTTAGATAAGACAGTATCTTATTCTTATACTTACGATGTTTGCGGTATGAGTTCTGATTGGTGCGAAAGCACAAAGATAAAACTTGAGGTGGGGCGCAAAACAAAAAAGGTTGTTGAAGCTAGTGTATTGAATAATCATATTGAAGAAGAAAAACGATTGGACGAAGTTTTCAAAAAAGGTGGTTGTACTTTTGGTGATATGAAATATTCACGTCATCGTGATAAGGTTTATATCAATGAATTTCCATGCGGAACTCACTGTAGTTCTTGTAAAACTTTCTGGATTGATTAACTCTCCCTTGTAACACCAAAAAATAAATAAACGTATAATACAATATGAAAAATAAAACAAAAGAATACACAGTAACCGACATTATCTGGGATTTTGATGGAGGCGAAAAAGTTAAATTACCAAAAACTTTAACAATAGTAGTGCCTGATGATATTGATGAGGATATTTCAGAATATATTTCTGATAAGATATCCGACATAACAGGATTTTGTCATAAAGGATTTTCTACTACTCCTGAAATAAAATGGTAACACCAAAAACTAAATAATCGTATAATACAATATGAGATTTAAAATAGCAACAATAAAATACGAGGATGGTCATATAAAATATGAACCATTAGTAAAAATAGGTTTATTTGGTAGTTGGAAAATATTGGTTTATACAAGCCGAAGTAAACAGTTCGTTAGTTCAACAAAAAGAAATGACCGATTTCTCCCCGAAGATACTCTGGAAGAAGCTGAAAGAATAATTCACGACTTTAGAATTCAAGAAAAAACCAAAAGAACAGCGTCAATAACTTATAGAGAATATTAATATGGAAGGAATAAATATTTTAAACAAACGTGGTTTTCTTACACCTGAAGACAGGAAACATAAATGTTCCCATAGAGGCGAATATTTTACTTTTGAAACAAATTTGGATTTATCAATTCCTATTAAAGTAACTCCATTTATATCTAATGAAGGTAAATTCAATGTTAATCAATATAGTGTTGATTTGGCAATATTTATGGAATGGTGGTCAAGAGAAGTTTGGAAAGATTTGAATGGTTTTTCAGGTTTTCATAACGTCAAATTTGAATTGGTTGGGTTTGAACTTGTGTAACAGGATAAAATAATTTTCTGTATAATACAACATGACGACAACAAAACACATAATAACGTACACAGGTAATAACCCGCCTACTATTGCAGAAATTACCCAAGCATTAATTGATGCCAATATTGATGATGGTGGATTATTGGTTGTCGAAAAATTCAAAGATAATAAGAAAGCTGTAAAGGCACGAAAAAGAGTGTAACACGAAAATAATCAAATCCGTATAATACCACATGAATAAAACAATAAAATATAACGATTGGGTTGCTGAAATAAATGGTCAAATCCTGACAATAACCAAAGGTAAAGAATCAAGGGAATATGACATTAAAGAAAAAATAGTATCTGTTGATTACGTAGAGGGAGATGAATATTTTTATATTCGTACTTTTGGAAGAACTTATTATGCTTTTAAATTTGAGGTTGATAACTTTTTCGTTGGAGATAAGTTTTATAATCTAAATGATGAATTTGCAGAGGGGTATGCGTCTTTTCAATTTGGTGAAGAATAATTATTAAAGAAATAAAGTTTGGTTTTGGTTTAAACCGGCTTCCGAAAGGAGGTCGGCTTTTTTGTTTTATCCCCAATTTCCCTGGCTGAAGAAAATTTGGTTGGACCCACAATCAAGATATACGATATTTCCACTTTCATTTCTACCAAACGATATTAAACGAATGGCAGAAATAGGATTTGACTATTCGTATATCTTAAAAATTCAAATTACTATATTCAATAAAAATAACACAAACTCGATTATTACATTTTTATTAATACACCTGTAACACCGTTGTTTTAATCGGCGTATAATATCTTGTAATCAAAAAAGTTAGTTCAAAATTTTAAAAATCAAAAAAAAGAAAAATGAAAAATTTGTTAAAATGCAGTTTCTTGTTCTTGTTCCTTATGGTAGCACTGACAAGCGTAACTTCAGCGTGCAACAACGTTGACCAAAAAGTTTCGACAATCCCCTGTGTTGCGTCCTCTATTTCGGTTGTGTATGATGTTGCCCCGGTTAACGATGTAAATGTGCCTTTGGTTGTGCCGTTACAAAGTGTTACAACCTATACACAAAGCCCAAATGAAGCAAATTATAAAATTTATGTATCGGATGCAAGTTATCGGGATAACCCTCAAAATATTTCCTTCAATAAACATACATTAAATATAAAAACTTCCGGGACTTCCACTGCTAACACTTATCTCTTATCTAATATCGGTTACAGCATGGCGAATATTTGCAACTCGAATAGTTAATGAACTAACTGCTAATAACAAAATTAAAAAATCGAAATTCCGGGTCAAATCCTCAAGAGTATGGCAAAACTCTTGGGGATTTTTGTTTTGTAACACCGTTCTCCCTTTTATCGTATAATATCATATAATTAAAATATCAAAATGGAATCAAACTTAAAGGAATTATCAATCAATTTTATCAAATATTGGAACGAAATAGTTAAGCCTGTAGCTGAATTATGTTCTCCAAATGATACTTGGGAATATTTTTATAAAATAGAAAGAGAGGGATTAGTTCCCGATGAAGAAAGTCCTGAATTTATGAAACTTAAATCCATGAAAGATGCAACAGGTATGTGGTATGTTGGTTGGCTTATAAGAGATATAGAAACCGCAAAATTAAGGGGTGTAAGATTAGACCTTATCAACTCTTTATCTCAAGTATCTGGATGTCTTTCTCACTCTAATACGTCATATTGGAAAAATGTATGGAATGATGATTTTAGTTCAAATGAAGCTATTAATATGAGAAGATTAGGAAGATTAATGTCTGGGCTTATGGAAAAACTGTAACACAAAAATAACAAATCTCGTATAATATCCTATAAATAAAACACCAAAAATAATCGGAACAGACTTATCATTGAATGAGTGTAGAAAAATGGGATATTTGATGTTAAAGACAAACGGCAAATTCTCCCCCAAAAAACAATACAATATTTTCAGTTATTATCCTGAAGATATTATAGAAGAAGTGAGTTGGATTATTAATCCTGAAGACAAGTTTTTAGATACCTTTGTCGGACTTGAGTATATTTTAGATAGGTATCTCGAAAAGAAAGAAGCTATTGATAATTGTATGAGCAGAACCCATTCTGAAGATATTAAATCTTATAACTACAATAGATTTCTTTTGCTTGTGGATGATGTAAATGGTTATTGTGGGATTGAATAACTGAAATAGTGTAACACAGTTCTAGGATTTGACGTATAATGTAGCATGAACACAATCAAGGATTATCAAGAACAAATATTTGAAAGATTGATGGAGGATGAAAATTTTCTATCTAATTTGTCTGTAAAACAAAATTTGAAGTTTATTGAGGACTTATCTAAAATTCAATCAATATCTGATGGAAGTGCTTTGATTAAGAAATACGCAAAATTAGAAAAGAAATGATTTTAAATTCAATATAACAATAAAAATATTATGATAACAAAAGACAATTATAAAATAAAAGAAGGAAATTCAATTTGGTATGTAAACGGTGATTCTTGTCATGGAGCTTCCTTTAGGTCAAGTTTTCATGAGTTACGTTATGTTGTTTATAAAAAGAAATCAAACGCTTTGAGGCATTTGAAAGTAAGAGGATTAAATTAAAAATAAGTCAAATCCTTAAATATCGTAACACGAAAATAAACAATCCCGTATAATACACTATGACAGAACAAAAATATACCACCGACGGAAAATATAGCGTCTTTGCAGGAAAAATCGAAATAGCCAAAAGTATTATGGCTTCAGATAGTTCCGATAGACGATATGAAGTTTTGATTTTACAGGGGATGCCAAGAGAAGAAACAATTAAGAGAATATGCGAAGAGTGTCCTGAATTTGCAAAAGAAAATGATATTGATGAAAAATATTATCCCTATTTGTTTTCAGGCGCACCTATTAAAAAGAAGGGAAAGGGTTTGACTATTGCAATTTATTCGTAACACAATTATTGGATTTGACGTATAATACATAAATTAATAATAAATTAGAATGACAGAAATTCCAAGAAATAAACAAGTTTTCGATAACGGGACAATGATGTTAGCAATCAGACGTAGATTAGGTATTGAGTTTGAGATGGAATACAAAAAGCATCTATACACAATTTTAACCGACCATGATGAGATATGTTTGAATCCAGATATTGCCGCATTAAGAGCTGGGACAAAGAGTTCTGAAACATTGGTTTTAACAATAAAATAACAATTCTCCCTTGTGTAACACCGTTGCATGAGTTGTCGTATAATAATCCATAATCAAAACTAATAAATCAAATGCCATATATCTCAAGTGAATCGATAACCGCAAAGCGCAAAGCCATAAAGGATGCTTTTCCAAGCACGTCGGGATGGAAATTCTCCATAACCAAAGAAAACTATTCCTCCATAAATATTGCTATCCTTGAAGCACCGATACAATTACTCCACGCCGATAAAATAGAAAGAGGTTACGAACAGGTAAATCATTTCTACGCTCACGAACATTTTGAAGGTGAAGCGAAGGATGCAATTTGTAAGATAATCAAAATCGCTAATGACAGCAACGAAATTGAAAGTGTGGACGGGGACTATGGAAACATTCCTAGTTTTTATGTCAATGTAACTATTGGGCAGTGGGACAGACTTTTTAAACTCTCCAGATAATGACTGACACTGAAGTTAATCTTAAATTAGCCTACGAAAGTCTTTGTTATTATGACCCTCGAAATCCTGATAACGTAATTGATGAAGAAGATATTGATAGACAACCAAGAGAAAAAGGTTGTGGTTGTGATAATTGCTTTAGAGGCAAAGATGGGCTTGCATTGATAATAATCAGGTTGGAAATGGTAAAAATTGCTGGTCAAATCCTAATAAAATAAACTCTCCCCGTAACATATCAATTAATTATCACGTATAATACTATATGAAACAAAAAAAATTAACACAACAAGAAATTTGGAATAATGGAACACAAATGATTCATTATCCTTGTGATGTTGGGGGCAGCAATGCTTCTGTTGAACACGAAGTTGAATATCTTGGAAAAATATATCTTGTTGTTACAGATTGGGATGATAATGTTTTAAATCCTGATGCAATTGCCACAAGAGCAGCTCTTAAAAAATAAATTGCCGGTTTAAATTTTAAAGAAAAACAATTATGAAAGTGCATAACAAATCCCCTGGTTATTAAAACCAAATATATATAACAAATAATATAGAATGAAAATCCCCTGTCAATTCGACAGGGGATTTTTGTTTTTGGTCACTTCAGTCAAATCCTAAAAATATACTTTCCTAACGCCCACTAACTGAAGTGGTTTCGCCGGTACTTCAGTTGATGGTTTTAAATAAAGATATACGACAAGACAAATCATAATTACACAAGATAAATTGTTTTTCAGTTGTAACATAGTAATATGATTTTACGTATAATACACTATGAAAGAATTTGATTTTACAGAAATAGAAGTTGAAGTTGAAGATGGATTTTATGATAAAAACTCACTTACTCTGCCTGATTTCGTTGTAGCATATCAAATAAAGGATAAAAACGACAATAGTTCTGATGGTATTTTCGATACTTACTATTCAAATTTTAGACAACAGTTTTTTCCTATTGAGAAAGCCAAAAGCAAAGCAAGGGCTATGAAAAGCGTTTATCCCAAGAAAGAAATAGTTGTTGTAGCCATTGGACACGATGGACAGAAAGTAATATGTTTTACATCAATGTAACATAAGGGTAGGATTTTACGTATAATATAAAAATAACAAAACAATGGCAAGCGATAAAAAGTATTTCCCCAAAATAACTGCTGATAGTGTTGAAAAATTTCAATCAATGACGGACTTAATCAATACGCTACCACAAGATATAATTGACCAAATTGAATCTGCACACATGGGATTAATTGGTCTTGAGTGTTTATTAAAACAACCAAACGGCGATAAAGACACAATATGGCTTCCAAACTACACAACTCAAATATCTCATTTTGGAGAATATATCGGTATATATTCTGATAAATTTTTCTTTAAAATGACAGGTGGATGGTTAAAACAACAATACCGATTAATATTTTATGATTGCTCAAAAAAATAAATTTATGTCAGAAGAAAATAAAAAACCACAAATAATAGTCATAGGACATATTCCTCACGAGGATATTGAAGCCCGACTTGCATTATATAATCACAATATTGAAGATTGTGAAATGATAATGGTTGAGAACGAACAGGAACTCTATGAAAAACATGGTATCATTGCTCCTCAGACACCAAACGAAAACATTATAAGACCAACGCCTGTTTTTGAACTCACAAACCCTTATAAGGATTTGCCAATGGACACACTTTATATTGATGATTTGATGAACTCAAAACCTTATCCCACAAATAATAAAGGAGGAAAGAAAAACAGGTCAAGAAATAAGTGGGGCAAACAATAAATTCTGTAACATAACTCTCCCTTAATTCGTATAATACCTCATGAACTTCCAAATTAAGAATTTAAATAAATACGACCTATCAGTCCTCAAGCGTCTGAAGGAAGCATCTCCCTCATCTCTTGATGAAAAAACCATCGAGAAGATATTTGAGAATGACCCGACACCAAAAAGTTCAAAAGAAGTTGCAATGCAGTTTGTTGCTGATGGTTTGACTGTTGAAAATTTAAAGACAATTGAGATAACAAAATAAAAGTGTAACACCACAGAAACCATTGTCGTATAATACTCTATAAACAATTTAATTAATAAATAAAAATGAAATTTAAAACACATAACCAAAAAGAGATTAAAACAGGTGGGACATCATTAATGGGATACGTTAATGTTGGCTATAAAAAACTCAAAAAAGTGTTCGGAGAGCCAACCGAATCTGATGGATATAAATCTGATGCGGAATGGGAAATTGAATTTGAAGATGAAACTATTGCTACAATCTATAATTATAAAGATGGTAAAAATTATTTGGGTGAAGACGGAATTGATACAGCAAAGATTACAGATTGGCATATTGGAGGCAATGATATAAAAACAATCAAATTAGTAAAAGAAGCATTGGGAGTAAAATAAGAAATAAACCCTTGTGTAACATCGTTCCTGGATTTTACGTATAATACAATATGGAAAACGGAATATTCAGACAGTTATTAGATATTTTCAACAACTATAAAGGAATTGGATTTGTATCTTTAACTTATCGAGCAGCCAACGGCGAAGTAAGCAAACGCCTTCTCAACGTAAACGCCCTCTACTCAAAAGCCAAAGAGAAAGACCTCAAGTCCATAGCTAAAGGTGAAATAGAATACATACCATCCGACAAATATACCAAAGAACATTGGGATATAGCAATGACCAAAATCCTACTCTCCCTTAATAAACCAACCCCTGTTCTTTCGGAAGCACAAAAGAACGCCTATGTTTATATAAATCAGCATAGCATAAAATATAACTTCAATATGCAAGAGATATATTTATTCGCCAAATCTGTTCATAAAACAGTAATTGTTCCTGTTCAGATTAAGGAAGTAAAATCCGAACCAATTACCATAGCAAAAAATGTAATAGAAAACACCTATTTAAGAACTGCAACATTCAGAAATTTTAAATTGCGAAATGTTTGTGGACAGGTAAAATTAAATGGTTCAACAATAGATATTGATTTGGTTACGCCTATTGAACCTACATTGTTTTAAATTTGTGTCAAAGACCACGAAGTGTAACATAGTTATTTATAATCTCGTATAATATCTCATAAACAATAAAATTAAAAAACAAATGGATAAATTTACGCCAACAAATCTTGAAGTAATCCGAAAGGATATTAATGCGGCTATTCAATCAATAGCCGAAAAGCATGGAATAACTCTTCATGTAGGACATGGTTCTTATACTTCCGCAAGTGTTACTTTTAAATTAGAAGGGAAACTTTCAGGAAATTCCGAGGCAATGGTGTCGCAAAATAAATCCTATGCAATCATGCTTGGTTTGCCTGAAAATATTGTTGGTTCAACATTTACTTCACAAGGTAAAAAAATGAAAATAACAGGGCTAAATCCAAAGAAACCAAAATATGCCATAGAAGTCAAAGATATTGACACAGGTAAAGGTTATGGGTTTTCTTTAGAAGGAATAAAAGGACTTATTGCACGTGGTTTGGTATTCTTACCATAAAATTACAAACACACTATTAAAGAAAAGGTCTCGGCAGAAATGCCGGGACTTTTTTGCTTCAGATTGTTTTGGATATCCGGATATCTAGAAAAGTAAGGACCCAAAAGGACCTTATCTGCTAAATTTTTATATAAAGATATACGACAAAACAAAACTGAATTACACAAGTTAAATTATTTCTTTGTGTAACATGGTGGTAGGATTTTACGTATAATGTCTTATGAAAGATAAAAAATTCTTTTCCTGTAGTACTCCGTGTGGCAATTGTCCATATCGAAAAGATTCACCTCTTCAACATTGGGATAAAAAAGAATTTGAGCAGCTTTTACAACATGATAAGGAACAGTTTGGTAAGGTATATGGTTGTCATAAAAACAATGGAACTGTTTGCCGAGGGTATTTAATGAATCAGGAAAAAAGGAATTTGCCCAACATAAATTTGCGTCTTCAATTAGCCGAGAAAAACGTAACCAGAAAATATCTGGAGGGACTTAAATGTAAATCTGAAATGTTTGACACGATTGAAGAAATGAGTCTTGCAAATTTTCCTGATATAAAGTTGTAACATAGTTTTCTCTAATAACGTATAATATTAAAAACAAATACAATGGAATATATAACATCAAAAAATTCAGAGAAAATTAAGGCGTATATCGCCAATGCAAACAGCGTAGTAATGGCTTGTATTAAAGAGGAAATCAAAAGAATACAGGATATTCTTCTTGCTGAAGACCCCAATAATGAAATTGATGGTGAAATTCGTTTGGAAACACCGCCAATGTATCAGTACATAGACGACCAATTTAGTCAAGTAGTTGGCGGTATTATGACAGATGGAGAAATAGCAGTTATTGATACAGGAGATGATGAATTTAAGGAAAGCATAGACAGTTTTGGTTTGGAACTCAAAATTGCTATTCTTGAAGAGTTGGAAAAAATCGTTGATGCTGATGATATTGAATTAAATTAATGTAACACAATAAAAAACAAAATCGTATAATATAACATGAAAAAAATATTAAAATTCATCGCAAACATTCCTTCTAAACTGAAAGGACATATAATCAACACACATACGCCTTACGCTCAGTTTAAGACAGGCAAACAAGGTCGGAGGCAGAAACGTGCCATAAAACGTTTTATCAACAAAAAAGCAGCTTAAAATCCAAATAAAACAGTATTATATCAAGATGATTATATTTCACTTTATATTCTATCCTTTATTTGGATGGTTTTTGATAAGTGGAATAAAAGATGATGAACAAGTTTTGTTTTGGTGGATTATTGGACTATGCGGAACAATCTCCCTATCAATAATTGTTCGCAAATTTTATTTGTGGAACAAAGCTGAAAAAAGAAAATTAAGGATTGTGTAACATGATAAACAATAAACACGTATAATATCTCATGGAAATAAAAACAGAAAAGAAGCCGGTTTTCAAAACCACACAAGTACAAACAGGAACAAAAGAAGTAGTTACTTTTATTGCTTTTGATGGAGAAAGTTTTGAGACCGAAAGAGAATGTCAATTATATGAAAAAAAGTTAACTGCTATTAAAGATGCTGAAGGTTTAATTACTGAATTAAAATTAGATGGTGATTATGCCAAAATAATAGTTGAACTTTGTTTTGAAGGATACGATGTTTCAGATATACAATTATTTTCTATAAAAGGAACACATAATAAAGATATAATTGATAAAATATTAAATTATCTTATAGCAAAAAACGCCAGAAATGGATATCTTAATTTTGAAGAAACCATTTTTGACAAAACCTATTTAATTGCAAATTGGACAGAAAATATTAATTCTGATTACCCATCTTATGATACAAAAATGCAAGAACAACAAGATGTTATTAGTTTAATAAATAAAATGACAAAAAGCATTGATTTAATGTTTGAAGTGTAACATAGTAATTTATCTTGTCGTATAATATCATATAATCAAACAAAAATAAAAAATAAAATGGACATTTCAATCATAATCGTTATCGTACTTCATGCAGTAGCATTTGGACTTGGTTTAGGATATTTTCTGATTCCTTCAGAGAAAAAGAAATCAACACGGAAATTTACAGGAAAACCAAAACCAAAAGGTATAAGTCTCCCTGCTGACCTTTGGGACTTAATTGAGAAAAGAATTGAAAATACGGGTGATGAAATGATTACTCCGAGTTCGTTCATTAAGAATATCCTTGTAAACACAATTTAATAAATTAAAACAATGATAACAGAAATTTTAAAGCATCGTATTTCATGGACTTGTGATTCAGAAACAATAAAAGAACTTGACGAATGGTCTATAGAACATATCGAAAAACTAATCAAAGATGGTTATAGTTCTGGAGAACTCTATATCGGAGAGGAAGAAGTTAGAGGATGGTGGAAAATTATAAATTGGGAGGACATAGCATTAGAACTGTATAATGCTTTAAAAGATATTCCTACCTACAATCTTAATGAAAAAAAGAAGAAAGCAATTACAAGATTTGATGATAATTGGGAATAAAGACGCAAAATAAAATCCTCTTAAAATTAACAAGCGAAAGCCCTGGCAGAAATGTCGGGGCTTTTTTGCTGTAGTTCAAACCGGTCAACTTAGTTAATCTGAGCTCAATTCTAGTTTCGGAGCTCAGATTCTAGCGAGCTCTGGTCAAATTCTGAAATAAAGATATACGAGGATATAAAGTACAACTACACAAGATAAATTATTTTTCAATTGTAACATAGAGATAGGATTTTACGTATAATACACCATGACAACAAGCGGAAAAACAAATTTAGACAGACTTTTTAGACCAATGACATTTATTGAAATAATTGCACGTCTCCCTCCTCATATTCTTGAGCAACTCAATAATCTCAAGAATCTAAGAGAACGTGAGGATTTCCACCCAGAAGAAAACACTTTTGAGCATATCAGAATTGTTACCGAAAGGCTAATACCGATAGGAGACCCAGACCTGATTTGTACCGCCATATTTCATGATATATTCAAACTTCTGTGCGTCAAAACCAATGAAAAAACAGGAAAACCTACAAGTCCCGGACACGATAAGTTTGCCGCAGAACTATTGATACAAGATGAAAGTGTCAGAGAGTTCTGTAAATCTTTGGGAGCAAATCCTGATAATGTAGCTTGGTTGTGCCTTCAACACATGAGAGTAAAAGGAATTGATGAAATGAAACAATCAAAACAAGATGATTTGAGAAATTCTATCTTGTTTCATAAGTTAGAAACATTTACAAGAGCAGATAATATGCTGAAGGATTTTACAGTGTAACACCGTTCTCCCTAATAACGTATAATATTACATGAAAAAAACAGATAAAAATTTAACCGATTGGTATTGTGGACAACCATTTGAGATTGTCAAGAAAATAACAGGAATTGACCCAATGGATGCTGAAGAAACAGATGATTTACCATCTGAATGGACATCTGACACATCAGATATATGCAGAGACGACCTTATCTGTGAAGCTCGTGAAGTGTGGAATAAACTCTCCCTTGAAGAAAAGATTGCTGAATATGAAACCTATAAAGATTATGGATATGGAAAATAAAAGAAAATTATCCTTATTAATAAGGTTATTGTTATGGATGCTCCATTTCAAACTAAGTCAATATTTATGGAACAAAACCTGTTCTAAATTAAGAATTAACTTATGGGCTATGAAAAATAATAATGGCAAAATGTGTTTGTTTAAATTTAATTTAGGTGAGCCAACTTGGGAAAGAATTTATTAAAATGTAACACAGGATTTTACAAATTCGTATAATATAATATGCACGAACAAATTGAAGTTAAAGATTGGTTGGTTAATGGTACATATTGGTATATACCAACCAAAGGAGTTGATTTATCTGCTTGGGATAATATTGAATTATTAACACAAAACCATGATGTAGATGTATTTTTTGCTTGGAATAATAAAGAAGGTAAAGGTGGTGGAAGATTATATCGTGGAAAATGGAATAAAGGAAAAGTGTAACACAGGATTTTACAAATTCGTATAATACAATATGAAAATAAAAATAAAACAAACAGGTGTAATAAACACCTACGAAATCAAAGTAAGTGGTAAAGATGCTCCAAAAACACCAAAACAAGCACAGTTCGTTTTTGATGCACTCACAGAAGCAATCAAAAGAAATGAAAAAATCATTGCTGATACTTGTGAGAAAGAAATAGAATTTGAATATCATAATTACGGAATCAAAAACAAATAAAAACATGAACGAACTAACTGTAAAATTAAAAAGTGTCGGCAATCCCGATTTTCAACAATATGCGCCTGTCTCCCCAAAAGACACAAAACAATGCAGCACACTAAAAGAAGCAAGTGAAATATGCCGCCAATATATTGATAAATGGAATTTGGGCGGTTGCAATTGGGTTGGAGGTCAAATCTTCATAGGAAAGAAACAAATTGCTTTCATATCTTATAATGGACGCATTTGGAAAGGAAAGGAAAATTTTCCAAACACAGAAATACCTGAAAACATAGCTTTGTTGTCGGGAACAGAATTACAAACAGCTTTGAAGAATCTGTAACACCGTAAAATCCTTTAACGTATAATACAATATGATAATATCAAGCACAACTGCCCAAAAGATAATTGCCACTCTCCCTGATAAGGTTAAAAAATTTCAACGAGAGTTACAGGATTTGACCGAAAAATATGAAATAGCACTCATTCTAAATGACCAGGAATCAATTAGTAAATTAGACATCAAAGCTGTTAAATTAGACCATGATTTGACTGTTGCTAATTTTAGAACAAGTATTGCGTTTATATTCGCTTTGGATATGAATCCCAATTATAAATTAAATTAATATGCCAAAAACAATAAATCTATTTCTTAAACGTCCTGGATTTTATTCCTGTTTTATTACAACGCAGGATGAAATTGACTTTCCTTATGACAGAAAAATAACTTTAGAAGTGCATGAGGCAAAAGAATGGAAGGACGGAACTTATGTTGGTGATGCAGGAAGTGCAAAAGTATATAACCTTAACAAAGGTGATAACAACCATTATTGTTATGTTAATGTCGGATGGGATTCCCTGCATAAGGACGATGATTTCTTGTTTAAAGAAATTAGTAGAGAATTGATAAGTGAAAAGATAACCGAATTATCAGAACGTGATATGCAAAATGGCATATATCTTTTTACAAAAGAAATCTGATTCTCCCTATCCAATATTTGTAACAAGTTAAAATTTAAAATCGTATAATAAAACATGACAGAAACACAAATCCATAACAGAGAATATTTGATGTATGAACATCACACTGAAGCATTATTAGAAAATGCTCAGACAGGTTTTAAAAATCAGGAGCCGGTTGTTCAGGATGAAACCGAACAGGAAACTGATAAAGAAGCTGCGTGATGAAATCCAACGAAGTTGTAACACAGTAAAATCCTTTAATGTATAATAACTTATGAAAAATAAAATTAAAAAATTCGCAGACAACATTGATTTCAAATTGCTCAAGAAGCAAAAGATAAGATTGTTATTAATCGCTAATGGTGAGCCTGTTAAAACCCCAAAACAAATTGAGGAAATTGAAGGGGCAATAGCTATGTTGGATGCTTTTCAGGATTTCCTTGTAGATGAGTGTGGTATTCCACACGAACAAGTGTTTCCTCTGAAGAAAAAGAAATAATCCAAGTTTGAAGTAGGTTTAGGCATAGATAATGAGCCTCGGCAGAAATGCCGGGGCTTTTTGGCTTCAGTCAAATCCAAAAAATCTCCACCAGGATTTCTCACCAGGTTCTTGCCTGTTGTCCCAGGTGGTCCATGGGATTTTAAATTGTAAAGATATACGACAATATAAAACATAACTACACAAGATAAATTATTTATTTTGTGTAACATAGTGATAGGATTTTACGTATAATACAATATGGAAAAAGAAGAAATAATAGTAGCCACCATTTCAGATATTGATGGCAGCACAATCGAAGTAACCGACTATAAGGCAGCTTTGGCACAAGCCAAAGAGTGTGTCGAATTACATGAAGAAACTAAAGCGTCAAAGCTGAAAAATTCAAATGTATATTATTTTGCTGATGCTCACAGACGATGGAATCACGTATTAAGAGAGTTGGAAAAATTGGCTGTGTCAAATCCCACACTTTTGTCGTAACATGATAATAATTAATCACGTATAATAACACATGAAAAATTTTAGAAAAGCGATTATAAAGAAAAACAGAACCACTTACAATGGTAACGACCTTAAAAAAGATGATAAGGTATTGGTTATGGAAAAATTTGAAGGACATAGCCGTTATTCTTATTATGCAAAATTTAACGAAACAGATACACATTGTTATCGTTTGACCCGCAGTGAGTTTGAATATCTTGATGGGGATGAAGAAACATTTTTTGTTTCTATAACCCGAACAGAATATTCATCAAAAACAATTGAGGTCAAGGCAAAAGACCGAAAGGAAGCTGAAAAATTGGCTATGGAAGATATTGGAGATTATGAATTTAAAGAGAGTGATTCTGAATATAAAGTTGATTATGTTTTGACACAATCTCAAAAAGATGAATTCTCCCTCTCAACTCAGGTATAACACGACAATAAACAATAACGTATAATACATTATGAGAAACGAAAGAAAAACAAACAGAGAAATAATCCAATTTGGATTTGACGACCTAATTGAGGCATACATTGATAAAATAGACGCAACAAAAGTGGGTGAAAGTCTGGATGATTACGACCAACTTTGCGAAGAACTTCGAGATAGTATTGACCTTGAAGATTTTCTAAGAGTAGTTGGAGCGTGGAATCATAAAGCACACGAAATTGGCGTGGCTATGTATGTTTTGCAGGAGATTTGTCAGGAGAAAAATTATAATTCTCCCTCTTTGTAACACGCTTTTAGGATTTGACGTATAATATTAAAAACAAATAAAAATCACAATGGAATTAAAATTAATAATCGAAGAATTTCTCAAGGAAACAGAAGAAATCCAAAGAACAGAATACGAACATAAAAAGATGGATGATGCAGATTTTCAACAATATTGTGAAGAACTACGAAATAGTTCAACTCTTGAGGAGTTCCTTGTTGTAGTTGGAATGTGGTCTACAGAACGCCAATATAGACCTGCTGAACTTGTTTTAAAAATGATTGTTAATACATGGGAACAATAATGAAAGACAGAAAAGGAATAGTGATTCAGAAAGGCGACACCGTAAAAGTGGATTTGCCAGGATTTGAGAATTTTACAGGAAAAATTATTGATTTTGTAGGAAAATTTGTTTCCGTACAAGATAATGATTATGATATGTCTTATGAAATTCTCCCTGAATATATCACAATTCAAACATTGATTCTGTAACACGCCTTAATATCTTGTCGTATAATATCATATAAACAATAAAACAATAAACACAATGGAAGAAAAATACAGACAGTTTTTTATCAAATTTAGGGTATCCACTCCAAGTGGCGAATTTTGGATGATTCGCCCTTTTGAAACAGATGGCGAAAACCCTGCAAAAACAGAAGGGCAAGACCTTGAATTGGAATTAAATAAACATTCTGACGGCAAAGTTCAGTTTGAATTTGATTCTGTATTGACCAAAACACAAATGAAAAAATATTAATCACATGGCAAACATAACAAAAGAACAACGTCAATGGAAAGCAGAACGAATTGCTTATTTATTAAAGTATGGAAGAGAATGGAGCGAACAATCCATTAAAAATATCAAAAAAGCATCTTTCAATCAACTTAAAAAATGGGCATTAGCAAATACTCCTTGGTTAAAAATTCCTGGTAAAAGAGATTATCAAAAAGAACATTATGATTTGTATTGTGATATATTTTGTAACATAGAAAAATCTAAAGTCGTATAATAATCTATAAATAAAAATAAATAAAATGGCAGACAGAAGAGATTACCAAAAAGAAATAAGCGATATTGCTGATGCAGTATGCACCGAAATTGAAATTGAACTCAAAAGAATTGGAAAGGATTTCGATTCACCTTTTGAATCTGATGAAGGTGATATTGAATTTTTTCAGTATCCCGTCATTGAGGAAATGGACATTGAAATCGTTAGAGCAAATGGAATGGTTAAAAGAGATTTATCAAGAGATTGCGAAGAAACATCTTTCAGAAGTTTGGTCTCAGATGATTTAATTACTATTTCAGATGCTATTGGTTTTCTGAATGACTTGAGAGATTATGAATCTGTAATTGAGGCGTAACATGGACACTCAAAAATTAACAATGTTCCAAGCCTGGAAAAAAGGTTTGGATGGACACCTCGGACATGGGTCGTTTTTAACAAATCTATTCTTAGCATATCGTGTAGCCGGTGAAGAAAATATTAGGATATTAGATAAAGCCTATCCTCAGTTTTTTGTTGAGAAAAAAGTGGAGATTATAGATTCTCCCTGCTTTATGTGACGAAGTCCAACGAAGCTGTAACATGATGATAGGATTTTACGTATAATACATTATGAAAAATAAAGAAATCAAAGAAAAAGAAGAATCAGAATTTAAAGAATACAAATTTCTATTAGATGTTTTGGATGATTATGAGGATGAAAAGTTTAAGTTAGACAAAGACATTGAGGATTACAAAACCAATCCACAATATCGTGCTTTGATGCCCAAAGATTGGTTGCCAATAAATGAGAAAAAGCAACATAAACTTGAAGTTGTAATACGGGCTTTGAGTGATTTAAGAGAGCATGATTCAGGCAGGGCAGAAATGTAATTCTCCCCAAACTGTAACACCGTCAAATCCTAATCCGTATAATAACTTATAATCAATAAAAAAATGTTTAAAGGACAATTATTTCAATTACTTGATAAAGATTCCGACCAAATCGGGCTTATCTGGACAGAAAACGAAACCATAAAAGAAAACAGAGTTGAGGATTTATGGCAGGAATTCTATAATTCATTTGATGGGGATGCTGATGATTTTGTTGGATGGATAAATGTTAAACTTAGTACAGATACTCCTTATAGGAAAGAAGAGTTTCCTAATGGAATATTATTTGAACGAGTTTTTGTTTCGGACTGTAACATATAAATCTCCCTATTCGTATAATACAATATAAAATTAAACAAATAAAAATGGCAGTATATAGCGAAGATGAAGACCCAAATGTAATAGCTTGGAATAAACAAAACAAAAAAGACAGTAAACGCAAATCAAAAGAACCTACTAAACAAGATGGTGATTTGTTACCCCCAATTTTGTTATACACAAAATATCTAAATATAGCGTCAATAAGATATAATCTATCTTTGGATGAGTGCAGAGACAAATTTGGTCGTTACACCACAAATGAGTGGAACAAATTCTTGAGCGATAATCCCACATCTCTCCTGAAAATATATAACACATAAATAAAAATAAAACAACATGCAATTATATGTATTAATTATGATGTGCCTCTTAACTGCAAAGTCTTTTTTGGGATTACTTATAGCAATTGATGAGGATGAAACAAGTGAAGCTGTAATTAATTTTTTGATTATGATTGCTTCAATTGTTGGAGTAGTTTTTCAGGCTTATAGTCTATAACACAAAACCTGGTAGTCTGGTTCGATTCCTTACACATATCTCCCTTCGGAAGGAACTACGATAATATGTGCCTCTGTTGAGTGCTATCAGGTTTTTTATTCTCCCCACAAAAAATAATTTTCAAAGAGTGAAACCTTTTTAAAAGTTTTTCGTTTAAAGCAATATATGGAAACGTAGCTCAAGGGTTGAAGTAGCGATATTTCTTAGAGCAATGAATAACAAAACGAAAGTTTTGCGCCTGAAAAGCCATGTGTTGCAGAAGATATGGAAACATATCCAGGTTCGAGTCCTGCCGTTTCCACAAATAAAATCCTAATTCAGAGTCAAATCCTGAATTAGGATTTGACTTTCTTCGGGAGTCCAATCTAACCTTGAACCTTTGATATCTTGATTTATTTTGCTACATAATGGTTGTAGATTAGTATAGTGATTCAATCTATATACATCATCTTCTGTAATAGCAGTATCCATAGGTATAATATGGTCTATACACCATGTTTCATTAAAATTTCCAGTATAAACCCCATAATTATCCCATGTCATCCATGTCTCAAATTTAGATTTAATATACTCTGCAAATTCTTTAAAAGTACATCCCAAAATTTTTTCAGTTATATAACTTTTAGTTAATCCTCTTTTCTTAATACCTCTCATAATTGCATTTTTAATACGATGTCGTAATTTAAAAACAGGGTCATTTTTCATTCGCTTGGCTCTATTAATGCGAACTTTCTTATTTTTCTTTTCTTTTTCCTCTTTTGATATAACCTTATTTTTATTATTCTCCCTATAAGCCTTAGTTTGTTTTTTAATTTCTTCTGCATGAACAATTCTATATTCTGCTATTTGCTTTTTATGTCTTTCTTTAGATATTGTTTTTTCTTCTTCAGTGAGTTTTGACCTAATATTTCCGGCTACTTTTACTCCGTTTAATTTTAATATTTCAGATATTTCTCGTCTTGTTAAATTAAATAATGGAGCTATTTCTTTACAATCCTTCAAATCAATCTCATATAATCGTTTTATTTCATTAATTTGTTTTATATTGATATTTTTGTATCTATTAGCATCAATTAATGTAACATCGGTTGGTTTAGAACCTTTACGTCTGATTTTAATTTCTATTCCTTCATTTTTCAATATTTCAACAATTATATGTCTTCCAATATTAAGCATAAGGCTTATTGTTCGACAATATAACTTCTCTTCCACATATAAATGTATAATTTGTTTTATATCTGCTTCTGTGACATCTTTTCTATTTCTCATTTCTTATTATTTTTAATCCAATCTATCATAAATTGTTGTAAAAGTGCAGATTTATTTATAGCGCACTTTTTAGTTAAATCATTAAATTCTATTAGAACACCTTTGTCTATAGAATAGTTTGTTTTGGTTTTTGTGTAATTTATATTCTTCATACATACATAAATAGGAAGAAAAATTTAAAAGTAAAGGTTTGTTAAAATTTCTTCACCAGGACTTATCGCCGGTAATATTTAGATGTCCTGGTTATTTTAAATAACAAAGATATACGACAAAACAAAACTGGATTACACAAGATAAATTATTTATTCCATGTAACATAGAGACAGGATTTTACGTATAATACGATAATATATGAATAATAAAGAATCCAAAATATTACCAATAGTATGTTATGACAGTCCCATTCTTCGCTCTATGGGTATTGAAGCTGAAAATAACGAGGAGACAAGATATGTAATCGAATGTCTTCTCAAAACTATGTCTTCAATAAAAATTGCAGTAGGTCTTGCAGCTCAGCAAATAAACAGCAATCTTAATATTTTCGTAATGAACCCATTTCATACAACAATACCAATTATTGTTGTTAATCCTTGGATTGTCAAACAACGTGATATTAAAACCTCTGGAGAAGGTTGCTTAAGTTTGCCTGGTATCAATGAAGATATCAAACGAAATAGTGATATAGAGGTAGGATTTTACGATGAGAATTTCAACAAACGAAGATTAAAACTCAAAGGATGGGAAGCGTTTGTATTCCTGCATGAATTTGACCACCTCAACGGTATCTTATTTATTGACCACATGACCAAAGAAGGACGTGAATCAATACAGGACAAGTTATCTGACTTGGCTAACGGACGATTTAAACCAAAATTTGATATGGTATTAAATGATATTCCTTTGTTGACCACAGAACCATCACCTCTCCCTAATATGATAAATCCTTATCTTGATATGATAAAAGAAGAAAATGAAAAAATTGATAAGATGTTGAAAAATATATCTAATACTGTGTAACACACAAAAATAATAACTCGTATAATATCAAATGAAGAAAAAAAGTAAAACCATGGAGCAACTCACAAAAAAAGAGTTGATTGAAATTATAAGAAACGTCCGACCAAAAGCGGATGCTTATGATAGAGTCTGTGAACAACTTGGAATAAAAGATAATATTCTTTCCTTTATTAAAGAAGAATTATTCACTGTAGATGAAGTTAAAACCTTTGTTTTATTCAAATATGAGGGTATGATGCCAAAAGAAAAAGTGTTGGAGGATTTGACATCCAAAGATACTACGGATGCTATTCAGTTTGGGATTGATAAACGTGGAAATTTAGAACGATTGGTTTATCAAAGAGCCATTGATGATTTGGATGAAGATTTAAAAAAATTTAAAACAGTGTAACACCGTATTCTCCCTTGTCGTATAATACCATATAACAAATAAAATAAATTAAAAATGAAAATACCATACACAGAATCAGCATTGAGATGGCATCTCGAATCAAATATTTTGCCACAGTTAAGTCCGAAAGTTGTTGATAACATTATTGAAACCTGTAATAAATTCAACAACGGTGAAATTGGATTAAACGACCAAATAGCTCCAAATGCTAAATGTACTGTTGGTGAAATGTTTGAGGATATGAAAATCGACCTTGAGGATACTTTAGACGAAGGCGAATCCGGAACAAAAGAATCGAGAGAAACAAAACTAATGATTATTGAAAATTTCATCGAGTATTTCACAACCAATGAAGAAGAAAGGTATAAAATGAAGGAAGCAGCTTTTGATTATGTGAAAGAAGACCATGTTGACGAAATTGAGGGGCGCAGGATATGTTCTATCTGATAAAAGTTTTATGCCGAAATTGGAGGATATAATCCTTCCAGAAGAATATGAAGAAAAAATAGAAGTTCGTGAAATTGATGGTAATAGAGTTTTGTATATTACCGAAGCACAAAAAAGTAAAGCTATTGATGGAGATTTAGTTTTTTGTAGTCATCTGATAAATGGAAAACAGATTGTTTTGACGCTTTAAAAACATTTGTAACACAACAATAAAATATAACGTATAATACAATATGACAAAAAGAGATAAGTTAATTAAAGAAATAAAATCTATTTTCACAGATAATGAAATAGATGCTCTATCGGTTATTGGCGAAAACATAGATGCTCCAAAATTTAAAGAGCGTATTGGTTCACATCCCGAAATCGAACTCGCAGAGAAATTTGATAGTGGTGGTGCAACAATCAGGGTTTATAAAGATAAAACCATATTGATTGATGAATATTATGTAACGTATAAAGAATGTAAATCCTGGTTTCTACGAGAAGTTCTTGATGTTATTACCGAACTTAAAATCAGCCTTGATAAACAATGGACAGGTGTAAAAATTAATTCTCCCAATAAGTGTAACACAAAAATAATTAATCACGTATAATATAAAAACAAATAACAAACATATCATGGCAAAGAAAATCGTTTTAACAGTTGTGTTGGAATTTGATGAGAACGTCAAATCCAAAGATTATGCTGAAGTAACAGAAAATGTAGCAAGAGCAATCGTGCATGAGGCTGATAATGGTTTTGGAATTGCTCCTGGAGAATATATGACCACAAAAGTTGTTGTTTCAGATGTTAAAGGAAATCTCTCTACTCATTATGTGGAAGGAATGGAGTGGAAAATGGTTGTAAAATAACTGATTGCAAAAAATAATATGAGCAGAATTGAATTAGACTTAAGCGAATTCTCCCCAGCTTTTCAACACAAGATAAAAGCATGGATGGAAAAAGAAGGAGTGATGAACGAAATCACAGAACTCGAAACAATAATAGACTTGGGTATGCAATTCATTTTAAATGAAAGAATCCACGACCGAGAATTAAAACATAATGAGGTGTAACATAGTTATTAATTATCTCGTATAATATACCATGAACAAAAAAGAATCAATAGAAGCAATCCATAACCTGTTTGAATCCGAACTCTTAGAACAGGAGTTTATTCAAGATATTTTCGGTCCAAGTCCTGATTATACTTTAGATAATGATGGTGATAAAGTAACCATTGAAATTAAACATCCAAGAAAAGACTTCCTGAAGAAATTGGAAACCGACTATAAAAGCGCAGCATCTGACTTTGAAAATTGGGCAGGAGACCATGATTATGTTTTATATAATCCTGAAATATTATCTTACGAACCATTCTCCCTTGATGAATATCATGCGGCATCCATAACTTTTCAAGTAGAAATTTAGAGGTTGTAACACAGTAAAAACCTTTGTCGTATAATACAATATGAATACAAAATTAAAAGAACCTACAGATTGGATAGTTACCACTTATAATAAGTCGGATAAAATCCTGAAATCCTGGTTAATCCAAGATAGAACAGAACATGAAGCAGAAAACGAATCCGCCTCCGAAGTAAATAAGAAAGGTGTTGACGATTGGACAATGATGCCAATAGAAGATGCTGTCAGTTTTTATGTTGATAAGCATGGCGTTAAAGACACTCATCCAGATTTTAAAAGATTAAGAGTGTATTTGCCACATATTCAAAGAGCATTATCAGGTTATGTATTGGTGAAAAAATTTAAACGTTGGATTCCTATTACACCTATATTTGAAGGATTTGACCAACGTGATGAAATCATATCACATTATATTGCTAAAACTTATTGCGGACTAACTGAAGCTGAATTAAAGTCGTAACACAGTAAAAACATTTGTCGTATAATATCTCATAAACAATTAAAAACAAATATCAATGAAAAGAAAATTTTATAACAAATTAATAAAACTTGTTACAGAGGCAAATACATTTATTCATAACTCTGTAAAAGAAGGTCAAATCATAATCCTCATTGAACACCCCAAATCCAAAGACGATATTGAGCGTTTTGAAAACCAAGTATTTGACAAAGGTGTTTGTGTGGATGATTGGGATAAATATGGTTTAATAGCTGGAGAATATGGTGTAGTATCTGTTGAAAAAATGGACGGTACAATAATTTTACACACATACGGTAAAGGAGAAGAAACAGGTATTAATAAGGATTTTACTTTAAGCCAAGTACGTGATAATGGAATATGCGTATTGGCTGACCAAATTGCAGAAAAACTTTTACAGAATAAAGCGTAACACGATAATATTTAACTCCGTATAATATCTTATAAATCAAAATAACAAAAGAATGAATAATATCATATCAGAAGCAAAAGAAGCTCAGTCAAAAATTGACAAACGTAACACAGAAATAGAATCCATACTCGAAAAATCAGAAAGTGTTTATTGTGAGAGAGAAGAAAATCTTCAGAAGGCGATAAATATTCTTCAGGATGAAAAGCGAACACTCTATAATAATTTCTCTAACGAGAAGGATTTGACCAAACACAAACTCAAAAATGATGTTGAAGCACTATTCTCTCCTATTGAAAAATATAACCGTATTATTGAACTGATTGGTGTAAGTAAACAAGAAAAGGATTTGAATTTTAAAGTTACAGGTGTGAGTGGATATAAAGAATTTTACAAAATTATTGATTCTCCCTTAAATGATGATTTTTTAAATCTTAAAGTTGTTATTTATAATAATGTCAAACCAAAAAACAAATATTCACTTGTTTTGGTTGGGCGTAGTATTTTTGGAAGACGTGAAAATTTAATCAAATATCCCTATTCTTATAGATGTGATTTAAGGATTGAGCCTGGTGCAAATATTGAAACCACTTTAAAGGATGCTCCCACAATAGAAGAACTTGAGGCTTTTTGGCAAAAAATCAAAACGAAGGAATTTTCGTTCACTCCTGAACACAACAAATTGGTTGAAGACTATAAGTGGGTATTGAATAATTGTCAAACCAAAGAATGGCAGTTAGAATATTGGCTTCAAAGAAAAGAGGAAGTAGCAAATTGGTCACATGGTAAAGACACTAAAGAATATAAAGAAGCGTTAAAAGAAATTAATAAATTCAAAAATAAAGAAACAGTAGTCTTGTAACCGGTAAAACCAACAAAACAAACAAGAGCCTCGGCAGAATAATATCTGTCGGGGGTTTTTTGCTTCAGACCGGTTCACCAGGATGTAAATCTAACAAAACTAGATGGTCCCAGTTCCTGGTGTTTTAATTTAAACAAAGATATACGACAAAACAAAACAGGATTACACAAGTTATTTTTTATTTAAATTGTAACACAGTAAAATCCTGTTTCGTATAATACAATATGAAGAAAAAAGCAACATTTGAAGTGGATACATTCCGAAGGTATGTTAATGACCAACTACAAAGAACAGACTCAGAAGCTACTGATGATTTTAAAAACGGTATGTGTTTGGCTTTAGAGAGGATTTTACATGGAAGTGATTGTTATAGGGGGTTTAATTATTTATACTGGCTTAAAGGAGGATGTGATGAATGGACAAATGCCGGTCAACCTGATTTTCCAGAGAAAGACAAGTTTATCTACGGAGAAAAAGGAAGCAAATATAATGGTTGTAAATTTGCAAGATTATATTATTAGAATCCGTAACACAGATATAATCAATAACGTATAATATAACATAACAAAAAAACAAATATGAAAAGTCAATTTAAAGAAGTAGTTTCCACTTATGTGGATGAAAATGGAAGCATAGCAATTGATTGCTACACTGCCGAAAATTTAAAGAATGATACCGAAGGATTAAATGTAGCCAAAATAACCTTAGATGGAGAAGTTGAATGGAGGTTAGATATTTTAAATCCTCTTACGTCAAATCCTATTTTTGATGACAACAAAATCAAAAGACAAATCAAATTAGCAAAAGAACGTCAGGAAATTGAAAAACAAAAATTGGTTGATATGTCCATTGAAAAAATAAAAGAAGATATATTGGATGGGGATTTAACTGTTATAGAGGAACTTCTTCAGTTACATAAAGCAGAATATCTCCGAGGGTTTCTTTGTATTCCAGAATAACACAAAACAAATAATACAAAACAAAATTTATGAAAAAAGTAAGAATTAAAGCAAAAATGGTAATCATCGGAAAATCAGAAGCAGGCGATTTCATTTACCAAGATACAGGGAGAGTGGTGGAGGATGGGGACATGGCATACATGGTCATTAATGAAAATGTGATTGATGGAACAACCGAAAAACTATTTTTCTCAAATGAAGACAAAGCAAATCAGGCAGCGTAACACAGAATTCTCCCTTTACGTATAATATTAAAAATAAACAAAAATGAAATTCAAATTAAGAATCCACGTCAATCAAGACCAACTCAAAGAAACTCGAATTGAAAATGACAACTATGATTCAGATGAATCAATAGAAAGTCAAATCAAACACGAAATGGGATGGGTTGATGAATCCAGTATTACAGTTGATGATATTTCTAAGAATCCTGATTGGACAGACCAATATGATGTTGTCGTTGATGTTGATGAGAAACAATTGGAACGAGCAAGGATTAATGCGATAGGTGAAGATAGATATTGTACTAATAAAGAAACACCTATAATTTCTATTCAAATAGAAATTGGTTGGACAGCAGAATCTGGAATAACACTTCAGGATATTGAAGAAATTCTCCCTAATGTATCTTCTGAATCTGTAACACAGTAAAATCCTTTAACGTATAATATAAAAAAGAAACACAATGCAAATAGAAATAAAAATAACAGGTAGTGGCACAGCACAAGAAGTTGTTACACAATTAAGACAAATTGCTGATGATGTTGAGGTTGGAAACTATATTAACGCATTAAATGAAGATAATATATGCGTGTGGGAAGGTGAAATACTAATGGTTGAAATAAAATAAAATGGAAACAAATTTCAAAAAAGTAACAAGTCTCATCTTAAAAGATGAAAATGGAGAAAATGTAACGGTTATTAACTGTCTTAAAGGTAAAGCATACCAAATCACTAATAAGATTGTGAGAGCCATCAAGGAGGTTTATAAAGCAAGTGATGTAACTTTTTCCGATTCAACTACTTTAACTGAAGATAGTGAACCGTTTACATTTGCCGTTACACTTTATGATTCAGATGGATTAACAGGTGAAGATTATCGGGATTTTACTTTGGAAATAATCAAGTCAAATCCTTCTATTCTCCCTGACCCCATGGACATACTTGACCCTTATGCCGGAAAATTGAATATAAAAAGAATTTATGCTTATAAAAAATTGGCTAAAGATTACAATATTGATGAAAGTACAGTCAGACAAATATTTGATGCGGGGATTGATTGGTATAGAAATCAGTTGTAACAGGATTGTAGGATTTGACGTATAATAATAAATAAACAATAAATAATATCATGAAAGAAAATGAAAAAGATGCGATTACGCTTAGGATAAATTCGGATGTCGCACTCGAAAATAAAGGAAAATGGATTCATAGGTTTGAAATTAAAAGTGAAAGTTCAGATAGAAAATATATTTTGGCTTTTCACGCCGATAAGCATTTCTTTGGATGCTCATGTCAAGGTTGGCTGCGTTATCGAAAATGTAAACATTTAGCAGCTTTAAACCTTCCGTTTTTTGAGCAACCTTGTGATATCAACGTTATTATGGAAAACAATGACTAAAGACGAAAAAGAACAAAAAGTCAAATCCAAAAAACCATTCGGAGGAAATTATAAAACTTATGATACATCCGAAGGTTTTGGAAATCCAGATTCTTGGAAACAGGCGTTTAAACAAAGGATGAGTTCTGAAGATGCAAAAGTCATTATTGAAAAACAGAAACTCTCCCCATGGGAAATTTTAGGTGTGTTAAAAACGGCGACTCAAGAAGAAATTAAAAAAGCGTTCAGAAAACTAATGATGATACATCATCCTGACAAACACAATAACTCTTTTGAGTCGAACGAATTGAGCAAAAAAATATTGGCAGCATATACCATATTAAAACAAAAATAATGAAAGAAATAACTTTAGAAGAAGCAAACAAAAAACCTCATACCTACATGAAATGTAGAGGTGTTATGTGGAGCGGTACAATTATTAAATTAAACAAACTAACTGTTAGATTTCAAGGACAAGAGTGTGATGATAATGAGGGTTTTATAAAAAATGTCAGATGGACATCCTTTAATGAAAAAAGAGAAAACGTTTTATTCTATGACCTATAAATCACAACCAATAACCTGGGAAAAGATAAATACTTCTGAGTTCCAAGGCAAAATCCGAGGAAGAATAAAATAACTATTTGTAACAATTCTACCTATAATTTCGTATAATGAAATATAATATAAAAACAAATGAATAAAAAAGCAACACCAAAGAAGAAAGTTAAAAAAGAACTTATTTCAAAACCCATTGAAATAGTTATCGGTTACAAAGGTACAGACAAAAATCTCAAGTGTAGAGATTTCCAATTTGAAGTTGGGAAGAAATATAAACATGATGGAAAAGTTGAACCATGTGCTTCTGGTTTTCACTTTTGTACTATTCCTTTCGATGTGTTTAATTACTATTCTCCATCGGAAAGCAGATTTTTCAAAGTTGTTGGAAGCGGTGAAACAAAAAATCACGATTTAGATAGTAAAATCGCTTCATCAGATATCGAAATTCAATCCGAAATATCTTTACAAGATTTAGTGAATGATACAGTCAAAAATATTCTTGACAATGTAATTAAAACAGACGAACCACAAGCAACTAACACAGGTAATAAAAGCGCCGCCACTAACACAGGAGATTATAGCGCCGCCACTAACACAGGTAATCAAAGCGCCGCCACTAACACAGGTAATAAAAGCGCCGCCACTAACACAGGTAATCAAAGCGCCGCCACTAACACAGGTAATCAAAGCGCCGCCACTAACACAGGTAATCAAAGCGCCGCCACTAACACAGGTTTTCAAAGCGCCGCCACTATCGAAGGAAAAGAATCTGTTGCGATGTCGATTGGGATTGAAGGGAGAGCAAAAGGAAAAATAGGATGTTGGTTAGTTTTGTCAGAATGGAAAAAAATAAAAAATAAATGGTGTCGAATAGATGTCCAATCTGTTAAAGTGGATGGTAAAAAAATTAAAGAGGATACATTTTATCAATTGAGAAAAGGAAAATTTGTTGAGGTTAAAGAACAAGAATAAAAAATTCGTGTTTGGAGAATCAAATAACATGACCTATAAAGCACAACCAATAACCTGGGAAAAGATAAATACTTCTGAGTTTCAAGGTAAAATCCGAGGAAGAATAGTGTTCATCCTGAACAAGGGACCACTGGGATGGTCCATCAATTATATCTTCTTCAATAAACATGGATTTCATTCTAAGGCAACTCCATTCAAACAACTAAATGCTGCTCAGGAGAAATGTGAGGGGATTTTACAAAAGAAAATCAAAAAAGAAGTTAAGAAATTAAAGTTTTTAACAATAAATTAAAATGAATAATGATAATTTTGGTTTAATAACCACACTGTTTTTTGTTGGTATATATGTTTTTTCAATATTTATGTCATATATGGCTCTTACTTATGAAAATATGGAAAATAATAATTTCATGCTTTATGATTTTAAAATTCCTAAGAAGGTAGGTAAAATTATTATTCTCACTCCTATTATAAATACTATATTCGGATTACTGTGGATGTTAGTATTTATGTGTATTCTCTCCCTTGTAATTCCTGTAATATGTATTATAATTTCAGAAATATATCACGTTATGTTTCCAAAGAAAGATGATGACTACAAAAGTGAGTTTTAATTCTGTAACACAATCAAAACAATTTCCGTATAATATTAAAAACAAATAATATGAAAAAGAAAGTAAGAAAAACAATAATTAACGGAGAAACATTGTTTATTACAGATGCTCTCCCTAAAGAAGGAGATACAATCATTTGTATCCGTAAAAACAGTACATTTTATGGAACAAAATCTAAAGTAGAAATTCCAGATACGCTTTCACGTTCTCTCCAACAATGGAAAGTAATCGTTGAACCTAAATAATCAATAAGTGTAACACCTAAACATTAAAATTCGTATAATATCAAAATAACAAAAATAAATTAAAATGAAATTAGTAATTAAGAACAAAAAGGACAAAGAAATTAAAATCAAAAAAACTATCATCAAAGGAGAAACTTTGTTTATCACAAATGCTACTCCAAAAGCTGGAGATGAAATGATTGTTGTAAGAAAAACAGACCCAGATTATGGGAAAAAGCACAAAACACCACAGGATTTTGCTCTTTGGATTGACACTGGAAAATATGCTGTCATCGTCGAACCCAAAAAATCATACAGAGTATGGTTAAGCGTTGAAGAACTCACAGAATATCCTGATGGTACTGAAGAATATAATGATGTAGAAGATATTGATGCCTGCGCTTCAGTTACTCCAATGGATGAGCCTCATCAAACCTTAGAGGAAGCTATTGGCAAATTAACAATGACAGCATTAAAAGCATAAATTCTCCCCAATGATAAAAAGATTAATTATAGTAATAACTTCTTTGTTAGCATTTATATTTGTGCCGTATTTTCTATGGTATATAGACCAAACTATATCTCCATCTATGTTTAATTTTGGTGATGAAATAGAATTGAGATGGTTAATGGGAGTATTAACAATAGCTTTAATAGGCGGAATAAGTAGTATATTTGCATTAATATACAATTATATCACAACTGGAAGTTTTATAAAAGAAGATTAATGAAAAAACAAATACACACCCCTGTAAAAATAGTTACTCAAGGCGCAGTACGAGTAACTACCACCGCTTTTGTTATACGAAAAAGTAAAAACCTGGTTGCTATCGATGTTGATTTAAAAAGCAAATATTGTGTTTCTGGAGGAGTTGGAATTGGAATTGGTGAAAATTGGAATGGAATTTACATAGAAGCAACAAAAAATACATTAAGAACCAAAAAAGGTAAAAAGATAAGTGAAGATACTGTTATTGTGTTTCCTAAATATTTAAAATGGGATGTTTTTGCAACCGCAATTACCGGAAAATATTCCTTGAGTGTTTGTCTAATTAAAAAATAATATAAATGACACTAAAAATATCAGATTTAGTACAGGGTTCAATATTTAAACACAATGGAACTACTTATATAATTGGTGGTTCTATGTGGAACTCAAGCAGGCAAAAAGAATACCTTGGTACACAAGGAGAAAATTTATCACTGAGAGAATGTCATCCAAAACTCGGCGGTCAATTCCAAATAAAAATCAGAATATGGTTCAGTGAAGAAACTGAAGTAAATGTAGAAAATGATTAATGAAAGCTCTACCTATATACTACGTAATGACTAGTACCAGTTTCGGTACAGGAATGTGTCCAGTGAAAGCCAGAAGCATAAAGCACTCTATAGAAAAATATAAGAAACGCTTTCCAAAAACCAAAGTAACTCATGCTTACAAAGCAGAAACACCGGTTCCACATATTTATCAATCAATGGCAATTTAAAATGATAAGTAAAATCCTATTATATTTAAAACAATTGTTCTGTGAACATAAGTTTCAAGCAGATACACAGATTACAAAAATTCGCTGTTCTATATGTAAAAAAGAACATATCTATGAGGCGGGTGTGGATTTATATCCAACATTTTTAGATAAGCCGTAAAGTAAAATCCTGTCCCAAATATCAATAACAGAGCCGTCTTGAGAAATCAGGGCGGCTTTTTTGCTTCAGTCCACCAGGATTTCAAATTCTATAGTCTATAGTTTTCGCCGGTGAAACTATAGTAATCCACCTTATTTTTAAACAAAGATATACGAGGATACATAACACAATTACACAGAATAATCAATAATATCCTGTGTAATCATATCTTTTCTTGTCGTATATCAATTTAATTTGATAGTGTTTTATTTTCAATAGTTTCAGCTCATTAGGGCTCGTTGTTCGTGTTGGTGTACGATACAATACTATATAAATAATTCTATTGGCTTTTGAAACAAAATTGGAGGATTTCACGTATAAATAAAAACAATAAACCCATAATGAGCAAATTAACCAGACATGTTATTTATGAAAAACACAATCAGAAAATAGCTCTAACCAATATTATGTCAAATTTATTTGATGGGTGTGTACTAAAACTATCAGATGACAGACCAGAATCTATTTTCTTTATAAAAAATGATGTTGTATTAATAGAGGTTCAATTAATGAAATCATTTTCCAAAAACATCTATTTTTATATCACACTAAAAGTACAAGAAGAATTACGTAATGTAGGTTTTGATTTCTTTACAGCTATGAACATAACAGAAAGTTGGATATTAATACAATTAAAACTAAAATCATATTGTTACACTTCATATACAGATGATAGAAAACCAAATTTTATATCTTTAGATAAAGAATGGACACTATATACATATAAAAACATTACATCTGAAAACATATTAACTCTCCCTGAAGAACTGCGGGCGTTCCATGAGAAATATTATCAATTCTCCCCATGTCCAAAACCTTAATTGGTGTAACACATTAATAATAAATTTCGTATAATACAATATAAATAAAATAATAGAAAATGAATGAAATAATAATATTTTTTATAACTACTATTGTTTTTACAATATTACTTATACTTGTACTTAAAATATGTGGATGGTTTAATAATGGACCAAAGATAACCTAAAAAATGAAACAAAAACTCCTTATAAAAAAATGTCTTCCCGTATCAGAAAAGGTTAGATATGGAACTCAACGTTATCATCTTAGAATAAATAATGAATTCTTATGCTCCAGATTTAATCCTGTGACATTTAAATCTGAACTATATGATGAGAAAAAGGATACAGAAACAAATATATGTCCTGATTGCAGGAAAAAATTAAATACAATTAAAAAACGATTGATATGATATATTGGATTGGATTTTACCTGGTTGGATTCGTTCTAACCTATTGGTACGTTAAAACAAAAATGAGAGGTACAGATTATAATGGTTGGGACGATGTGTCATTGACGATATTTATATCGTTGTTTTCATGGTTTTCTTTGTTGTTATTTTATTTCCTCACTTTTTTAGATTGGTGTTCAGAACGTAAACTATGTCATCGTATCAAAAAATGGTTCGATAGTATTACAAAACAACCTCCTCGATGGATGTGAATTTAGTGTAAAATCCTCAAAATCAAATCAAGTTATATAATTATATAAATTTTTTTCATAATTATGTAACTTTTTTTTCATCCTTGCGTTTAAACCATTAAACAAATTGCAATGTTTAAATTTAAATCCGTATAATACTACATGAATAATTCCTCAGACAGAATGTCTTTTTATGATAGTATAAAAGTAATAGAACCAAAAAAATCATTCTCAGCGTATGATTTTTTGAAGGAGCTGGTAGAGATTCATAATATTTATCCAGATGCGATTCAACAATCAACTTACTTTCCGCCAAGATTAATGTACTTGGTAGACATAGCAAACAAACTGGATATCAAATACAAATTAGATGTATTTGAATATGCAGGCAACGATTTAAACCTTATCAACAGACCATTCTCACCAAAACTGGCAAACCTTATTTTATTCCCAAATCCTCAAGCAAAAGGTCCAGCAACCGTGTTTGTTGCACATCACGATGTAGCAAATATACATAGTCAGAATACAAATGATAATAGTGCATCTGTGTGCCATCTTCTTCACTTGGCTCGATTAATAAACGATGACCCAGAAAATAGCCGTCGAACAATAATAATTTTTACCAGCGCTGAGGAATGTGGTGGACACGGTGCCAGACGATTTGCTCAAAATATATATACATCAAATCCTTCTAATCCAATAATCAACCACAATTTATATGGACCTATCGACGCAGTGATAAACTTGGAGCTGACCGGTGTTGGAACAGAAATATGGTCAGACTCAAAAATAAGAAATCCCAAAGAGTTGGCTCTATATAATAAATTAGAAACAGCGTTCAATCAAAAAATACATTTAAAAACGACACCATTTTCTGATGCCGTAATATTTCGAAATTATAACTATCCTATTGCCTGCCTCGGTCTGTTGGCTAGTGATGACCTAAAAGATAACAAAATTTGGTTTTTATGCCACAAGCTTGAAGACACAATTAACAGATGCGCCTCAACAAATGACATGCAAAGCTTCACGAACAAGCTGCATGATTTTACAAAGATTTATGGACCCAAAGACCAACCAACCTCAATTCAAAGTGCCACAAGTGTCTCAAACAAACGAGCCGAGACAACATGAAGAACAACAAAACATAAACGAACACGAGCATGACATAACAAAACATAAGTGTAAAATCCCAGAGTGCCAAAACCTGACTCAAAGAACTTACTGTTCAATAGATTGTTATGCGCTTTCAAAAAGTGTTAACCCGCACAAATGTGCAAATCCTGAATGCGACAATGTAATTCTTCGGTCAAGAAAAAAATACTGCTCAATACAATGCTATAGAGTAATCAGCAAATCAAAATCAGCATTTGACACATGTATTCTCGAAGGATGCGGTAAAAAGTTAACCCAAAGAAAATCAGATAGGAAATTTTGTTGTCATGAACATTACATACTGCACAAATTAACTCTCCCTAAAAAGAAAGAACCAAAGATATGTGCCCTTCCATCCTGTAACAATGTTGTAAAAAGAAGAGGTAAGCAAGTGAAATTCTGTTCAACTAAGTGCTACCAGATTTCTATGACAAAACTGGAGAAACACATGTGTCCTGAATGTGGAGAGGAATTTCAACCAAGCAGAAAAAACAAAAAGTACTGTTCAATAGAATGTCAGAAAAAACCAAAAGGCTTTATTTTTAAAGAAATACATGGTAAAATCCATAGATTCTCCCTCATAAAAGGAAAACATATACCAACATCAATGGTTACATGGAACCAAAATAATCCCGACAATCAAATAAATTTTGTAAATACATTCGTATGGTTTAAAGATGGTGAACAACTCAATGACAAGAGTGTGGATAATCTATTCCTCGTATCTAAGGATGATTTTATTAAATTCTCCCTGAAAACAGATGACAACTCATATAGAACAAGAACCGATAACCCAAATGATAAAACAACATATTTCAATCCTCACCAGGAATTGTTTTAAATAAAAACATCATCTTCTGTAACAACTTACAAAGATTTTTCGTATAATACAATAAGAAAAATTAAATACAACAAATAATGACTATCAAATTAACAGACGCAGAAAAAACAGAATTGATTAACGCGAAGCATCAATACCGAAGAGAATGCAGAAATTTCTTCCCTGGCTGGACAAAGAGAACTGCCTCAAAGAAATTTCAAAATCTCAGAAATAGATTAAACATAGCTATATAATAATATTCGTAAAGTACTATGAGTGTATTTCTATTAATATTATCGGCATGTATTATTGTGTGGATAACTATGGAACTATTAGTTATTCTTTCTTTTGGACGCAAGAAACTGCCAAAAAGAGTTATCTGGCGCGAACTGTTAAATGCCAGAATAGATACAGACGGTAAAATAGTTTATCTAAACGGATTATCTCCATTTAAATTAAACTACCTGGCACCAACCTATGTTTCGTTTATTTATCCCTATCATATCACGGGCGATAATTATAAGAAATATTATTGTGTTTCTATATTCAGCCAGGACTATTTCTATATCCGAAAGAAGATTCAAGAACTTAAAAAACTCAAATAACAAAATAACATGACACTAAAAAATTTAGCTGAACATTTCGAAACACTTCAGTATTATAATCAATCAAAACGCGTCACAAATCAGTTTTTGCTTTTAAACAAAAGAGCAAACCTTAAAAAAACTGACCGATTTGGGTACCTGTGCACTATTGAAAAGAAAGGAAATAATTTCAGAGTCATTGGTCCATTGGGGCAAGAAAACAAATTCACCGGTAAAATCCAAATCCTCAAAGACCAAATAGAAAGTTATGTCAAATCCTTACCATATGATTCAGATTATTATATGCCTATATTAAGAGATGGCATATTTGAACAACATATTATTCATGATTATTTGAAATCAATAGGATTTGACAACAAGTATGACGACACATACGTTTTATTACAAAAGAATTGTTATAAGTATTCAGCAATGAATATTAACATTAGTATCAGCGGATTATCTGATACATTTTTAACACCAAAAACCTCAGATACAATAACAATAATATTACATACGGGAGATTACAGCTGGGTGGAAGTAAAATCCAAAAGAGATGTTGAAGAAATCAAAAAAGCAATTGATTCGTTATTGAAACCACTCTTAATTTCAGAAAGTGTAAATTCCTTCAAAACTGCAGATAAAATGAAAAACGCAGGTGATATTAATATCACAATGTCTCAAATAACCAGAAATCTGCAATTAGCCTCTCAGGACTATAAATCCGAATTAAAGAACCAATTGATGAAATTGGCCGCAACACTTTAATAAAACAAAATAATATGACAACATTCTTATTCATCTTGGGATACATTCTATCAATATTTCTAAATAGGTTTATGCTTATAGGATTACAAAAATTCTTTTCCATATTTAGAGATGAAGATTTTCCAATTGGTGTTTTTGTATTTATTTGTTTTATACCAATTATTGGAACAATACTGTTAATTGTTTTTTGGTTAATTGCATTATTATTTTCAGGTGAAGTTTATCTATGGAAAGACTTCTGTAAAAAATATTTTAGATATAAGCCCAAAAATAAAAAGGAACAATAAATAGAACAAAAAATTTTTTATGGATGAGACGCGGAAGAAAATAAACGAAATTGAATCAGCTGAAGAGTATTTTACCAAGACAGGAGAAAATTCAAAACTGGCGTTTGAAATATTGGACCAAACCATATCTCTCCCTCATAAAGAAACACAAATCGTATTTCTATATATTCCTGGTACCCTTAAAGATATGTTTACTATAAACTTAAATTAAAAGATATGAAATATAAAATAACTGGAGAAATATGGCTTATAGGCGGCGGATTTATTATAGGAACACACTTTGATAATAAAGCATGGAGTGGTCTTATTTATATCTCAATCGCTATTATTATGATTTATATAGGATTTTACTTAATTGATAAATATAATATAAATAATAAAACAAAATGAATATTCCTTGGCAAATTCTCCCTCTTATTGTGATGGTTATATGTTTAATCATCTATTATATGTTTGAAGAAGACTATTACAGCAACCATGGTTATCCAAGAATTGGACTACATCCGATTGAGTTTATATGTATATTTTTACTTATGAGCGGTCTTGCTTTCTATATTGTATTAGGAATTACCTGGCTCATACATAATATACACATAATATAAATAAAAATGCTTATACACCAATCAAGAAAAGATGATATAATCAAACATACCTGGATGAAAACAATCCCAGGAAGTAGTCAGTGCACAAGATGTAGCCTGATTAAAAGAATGGAAAACCGTAAATGGACATATTATCAATATGGGAAAGAATTACCTCACCCTATAAACTGTGTGAAATAAATCAAATTCTCCCTGATAAATTTTATAACCAATGCAACCTTTTTGAGGATTTTACGTTTAAAGAGTTATATGCTTAAAAATGTTAAACTCAAAATGTTAAACTTAAATTAAAAACAAATGAAAAATTCAATCCCAAAAAATCAGAAAAACAAAAAAAGAGTCGGAAGACCAAAAACAAATCTGTTCACCATTGAATCCGGTTACTCCCTACAAGCAAAACCAGGAAAAATGAGTGGAGGACAAACTCATAAAACAGTGGCTGAAAATTTGATTAAGACCATTTCAAAAATGCCGGTTCATCCAAACAAATCAATTCCAATCTCAACAGACACCCACCCAAAATACGAACAAATGAGAACCCTTACAAGAAAAACAAGGGAAATTCTTAAACAACAAAAATCAAATATCCTTTTTACTGTTCAAGCTCAGTTTGAAAACAGTAAGGACAAGGATAAAAAAACATATCTTGGTGCCAGAATCTGGAGAACCAAGTGAAGAACCCTCTACCCTAAAAGGTAGGGGCTTCTCGGCTGGCGCAAGCCCGTAGAGAAGCTATCTTCACAAGACTAAGTCTCCAGGAAAACGGAGGCTACGATAGAGGAGTCATGACACCTGCGGTTGACGCAACAGACCGCTGCTCTGTCATCCACAATTAAGAAGAACTGAGGGAAAGTTCGGTGTGGTGGATGTAAAAAGCTCCTTTATCTTTGTCGAGTTGAAGTCGGATTCCAAGGGTTAGCTAAGTGGACCAAGGATACGCATCACCTGCCTTTGGGCAGAGTATTTATCGAAAAGAGGTGCAGGGTCTCGCACCCTGCCCTCCTATTAGATTTTTGAAATGGATTGCAAACGAAAAGTACAAAAAATAAAGAAACACCTTATCTCCTAATAAGTTGTAGTTAAGTTTTGATTTGTGAATCCCTTGTAGAGATACAGGGGATTTTTTTATGTCAAATCCCACAACTCAATAATCTAATATTCTCCCTCTCTAATAATTAAAGCTCATTGGGGTTCGTTGTTCGTGTTGATGTACGACACATTCTTGTATGAAATAAAAATCCCGATATGTTTCAAGCCATACCAGGATTTTATCAAAATGAAAAAAATACGTATCCGACTAACGAGGAAGGATATACAAAAAATTCTAATACAAAGATATGAATTTAAATATATTCAAGCAAATGTTTGTGATGAGAATTTAAAATAAGGTTTTTAAGCTTTGCCTTTGCCCTGAAGATTTGTGCCTTTATGGTTCCTAATGGCAATTCCATTTCAGTAGATATTTCAACATAGGTTTTGCCATCAATAAAAAGTTTCTTTATTATCATAGATTCACCTTCCTCAAGCATAGAAAGATAAAACATTACATATTCTTGTAGTTGTTTTTTTTCAAGATAGTCATGAGGATTTAATGACTTATCCATCAACATGTTTGATATTGAATTACGTTCAGAAGGGGTATTATCTGAATTCACACCATCCTCAGCTATTATATCAATAGAAATCGTCTCTAACTTCTTCTTTCTCCAATGGTCTATCAAATGATTTGAGGCAACCCTGGTTATCCAGGCATTGAATGTAAAACGATTTGAATCATACTTATGCAGGTTTTTGAATAACTTCTCAAACAGGTCCATAGTCAAATCCTCTGCATCTGCTGTGTTTTTATTCAATGAAAAATAATAAGTGTTCTTTATCCTTAAATAATATCTCTTATGTAATACAGAAAAACTTTTGGTATTGCCTTTTAAAATTTCCTCCACAGCAACTATATCTTTCTTGTCTTCCTCTGAACGAAGATGAATGGGAAATTTATCATGTAACTTGTTTTCATTGTCCTGCTTTTTTGTAATGGGAACAGGAATGGATTTTACCCCAATTCCATGTAGATAATTCTCATAAGCATTGTGCCTTTGATGAACAATTGATAATTCCTCTATCTCAATTTCGATTTCAATGCTGAAAATGGAATCTTCTGTCAAATTTTTATTCATAATTTTATTTTGGTTAGTTTATTTTTTTATTGCTTCATTTTATCTCACTACACTTAAACAAGATACCGACTTATACATGTTGTTTATGTTATATCCGGTTTTCCTCCCATCTTCATACAGAATATTCCCGTCTTTGTCTCCGTAAACTCCAAAGATATTCCCAAACTCGTTAAATCCTAATATGTACTCGTTGTCATGCAAATCATAAACCCCATTACAAACATTAAGTCCACCATCATTATCTATTATTGCATAACCCTCAACATCCAATAACTTGCCGTCAGCTGTCAATAACTTTGTTAATCTGAATTGCTTAATACTTTCTTCCATAATCAAAAATGGTATTTGTTCAATCTGATATTATACGAATTTTTTTAATAACCTGTTACAAATTCATTGGCTTCAAACACGAAAAATTTAATTTGGCAAACTTAAACAAAAAATTTTATCTGACAAGATTATTCTTTATATTTTTATTAACATTAAAATGTTAAATAATTGTTGTGGTTTGTTAGTAACTGTTAATGTACAAGTTAAAAGGTGGATTTTACTTTGAAGATGGGTTGGTGGATTTTACTGATAATCAATTTATTTATATATGACAAGGTTTGAAAATTTTTAAAAAAATATGGCACGAAAATTGTGCGTGGAATGCTCCAAATTTTTATTTTTAAAAAAAGCAACTTCATCTACATTTGGTAAAATAGTAGGAATTTACCACTTTTCTCCACTTTGTCCCACTTTTAATAAAAAATAGACTTATAATCAAAATATGTGATTGTCAAATCCTCCAAAACCATTATTTATAGAGTTATTTACGTTTATAGATAAATTTTCTTATATTTGCAAAATGAGATTAAATGCAAATAAGAGACAAGTACTGTATGAAAAAACAGGTTCTTATAGTGCTTGTTTTAATACACTCAATCATTTTTTTGAATATGATGAGGTAGAGACGAATGAGGTAGAGATGAATATTTATATAACACACTATAAACTTGGTGGCAAAATCCTGTTCACATATAATTCATTGACCCAATTTTTGTATGTTGACAAATTTATAATAGACAAACTTATTTCAAGTATAGTTGGACAACATTGCAAGTTAAAGATGTGGGAAAAAATACTTAAAGAAATAATCGGTAAAGATGTTATTAATATATTGGATATAGCTCATTCAGGAATACTAAGACCATAAAGTAATAAATGAATCCAAACACCAAAACAAGACATGTGTTATATGAGAAATATTCCAGAACAAGGTCAATAGCTTCATTTAATCAAAGTGTGATGGATGATTGTATTATATTTCCTATACACGACATAACTTACATTATCATAGACAATCATATATTGTTTCGTTATTATATGGAAAAAAATCTCAATTACAACGACATGGTAATGGAGATAAATTATGATATATATGAAAAATTAACCAATGAATATTATTTCTCCTCAACAACCGGAAATTATTTAAAAAGAACCTATTTTAAACAATACAAAATAGGTTGTAGGTTTTGTTATGGTGGTTTATATAGAGAAAACATATCTGAAACAGACAGTCAAATCCTCAAGCAATCTTATCCTGACTTGGAATTATAAATAAATTTTTCATATCTTTGCAAAATGAATCCCAATACACAAACAAGGCATGTATTATATGAAAAGAGAAATATAACTATTGCTATCAACAATGTTATGTGGAATATGTTCAATTATGATGAAATAGAAAAAACGAGTAAATTCATAGAATACAAATCAGACGGTAAAATCCTATTAACAGCTCCGAAATGAATCCTGACGCAGATACAAGGTATGTTTTATATGAGAAAGACCGTGAGTCAATATTAAGAAAGAGAATTACGAAAACAGTGTATTATCAATATCAAAACAAATATTGTCCATATATCTTATCACAAATTTGGCATTACATAAATATTTATGGAGAAAAAGATGGATATATTGAATTGAGAAATATTGGTAAATTAGATAGTCAGATGTTAGTATCTATATAGTATGCGCAAAATATTTTTAAAAGAGCCGAAATGAATCCAGAGGCAAATACGCGGCATATACTCTATGAGAAATTTTCACAAAAAACTTCGGCAAGGTACTTTATCACACATTTGCTTGAAAATACTATTATACATGTAGAGGATGGACCAATAATTTACTATTGTAAAAACAAGGAAATTGTTTTAAAGTTAAAATTAGGTTTCCTTAGTTCGATGAGTAATCAAATTGATGTGTTTGTTATGACTGGTTTTAGTTTAAGACTATCACGAGATGTTGTATGGGAAGAATTAAGACAAAGGATTTCTAAGGACTATCCGGTAGATAGGGAAAATATTTCATGGATTTCAAATCAAAGATTTTCAGAGAAGGAGGAAAAAGATTTATTAAACAACTTACAGAAATGAATCCCAATAAAGATACTCGGGAAATTTTGTTTGAAAAGACGAATATTAATATAATGGCAAAAAACATAATTAATAGCTTATTTGATTATGATGAGGTCATACGGTATAAAAAGGCAACCATATTCAAATATGGTGGTAAAATCATGTTTATATATTATCAGAATATAAACTGTATGGAAATTTCAATAAGTAATAGAGAATTATTAATTTCAGAATTTAAGGTTTTTTCAAATAAATCTCTACTTCCAACAAATTTTAATTCCATAAGAGAGATGCTTTGTTATTTTATGGCAAAAAAGATTAATAAAAATGTTTTTCGGATAAGTTTTTGTGAAATCCTTTATATTAACAAGAAACAAAGATGACACGAAATCCGGGAGCAAAAACAAGGCATGTGTTATATGAGAAATATTCTCCTGTTAAATCAGAATTTTACTTTAACTCTTGTGTGATGGATGATGTTGAGATGATAAAAGTAGGTAGTAATAAACAATACTATATTAAGGAAAACAAAATATTTATATGTTTGGAATTTTTTGTGCAAGTAATAGGTTATCCCATTTCACACTGCAGAATGACTATGTCTATAAAATTTTATAATAGTTTTTATTTTAATACTTATAGACATAGATTGAATCATTTAATAAACATGCCACACTTCAAACAATATAGCGACAAATATGGACTTTGTTGGTTTGGTACATTTAATATAATACCTGAAGAAGACAGTAAAATCCTGAAAGCATCACATCCTAATTTAGAGATAAGAATATGGTAACAACAGAAAACAATGTGAATACAAGGTGTGTGTTATATGAAAAATATGATACAGAATCTTCTATGCAGTTTTTGGCTGATTTAATGGTAAACAAATCAGAGAAGCGTCAATATTATAAAATAGGAGATAAACATCATAGTATGGAAGTAAATGAGTACACATATAACAATGAAGTTGTTATGACAGTTGAAAAACCAATTGATAGTGATACACTTTTAGTATTTATAAATAAAGAGTTAGTTTTAAAATCCTTTTTAGAAATTATATTATGTAACAAATTAGATGTTTTATTGGCGAAAAAATATCCTACTGTTGCCCCTTACAATATTTTATATGTATAAGATTGAGTTAATGAAATTATCTAAAAAGATTAACAAATGCAAGGTATGTAAAGAAGAGATACTAATAGAGCACTTTGATATTATGGAAGGATTTGAAGAAATAAGTCCTGTAACATTTAGAAAAGCCAAATTTCATTATTATTGCTTTTTGTTAGAAGTGGAGGAAGCGGAACAAACCGAGTCCGGATTTCCGCATTTACACTACAATAGATTTGATGAGTATATAGATAGAGAATTAAGTTTATATTGTTAATATAATGAATCCAGACGCAAATAGTAGAAGAGTTTTATACGAGAAACATAGTTTATGTGTTGGTATATTTGAAGTTGTAACTCATTTACTTGAGTATAATAAAGTGATATTTTTAGATGAACGTGTTTACTATAAGTATGATGATAAGATTATATTTTATTATAATCCATTAAAGAATATTTATTTAGATAAACTTATAGGAGACATAATTATTGAATATGCGAAAAAATCTCACATACCTCTATGGGATGGGTTGAAGTGTTTGTTGAAGTTTGGGATTTTACAGTGGTTAAATATTGAAGTTAATGATTTTTATAACTCAAATATTGATGAGGGTCATATAAATATAGAAGAGTGGAAAATAGAATATTTGGATAGAATAATTGGATAGAATAAACAAAACTGATTTATTAAAATGAAGACGAAAACAAGGAGGGTGTTGTTTGAAAAGTATATAAAAACAGATTTAAAAAATCTGTACGATAGAGTAGGTTATAGAAGGTTATTGATGAATAAAAACAGCATATTTTTAAGTTATGATGAATTTATGTCATATTTTGATGATTATCAGGTTATTATATTTCCTGATGGGACAGAATATTATTTAAAAGGCGGGAAAATGTTCATGAAATTCAAATTTAATTCAGAAATAACCATATGTCATCATGAAATTGGTTATTATCATCGATGGTCTGGAGCATTGAGCAATTTGTTGCGTGAACGCGGTTATAACACAAGTGAGGATGACATGATAGATTCAAACACCTGTATATATCATCCTGATACAGGATGTAGCCTTAAGCAAGAATTTAATCTTCGGGATAAAACAGGAATAATATATGAAGATGGAGAATAATGGACTTCAAGACATATTAACCAGAAATGTGTTATTTGAGAAATACAATAAAAAAGTTGCTTTCAGAAATTATTTGATAACAACTCTTGATTCTTCTGATATACAGATACCCGGAGTTGAGTGGCAGAAAGGACATATTGTTTTTTACATCAATGAAGATAATACATATTTTATGTATAATTCTTCTGATAAGCATTTATATATTGATATTAATATTTTTGAATTGTATATTTTAAATAATACTGACACGAAATTAAAAAAGTGGTTAAACGAACACATTATGGTGAAATTAGGATTTAAACCCAATTCAGTTATTGATAAACATTCATTTCCATATACTACAAAAGAGATTAAAAGATTGTACGAATTAGAATAAAACGAAGTTGTAACATCTTTGCTTAATTTTTCGTATAATACCAAAAAGAACAAAATGAAAAACATTTCTCTAATAAACATATTAAAAGAAAATTTGATTGGAAGACAATTGAAGGTTTTGGTTAAGTGGTCAAATGTTACTCAGGATTCTTCTGTTTGGAAAAAGAAACAAGGCGCAACACAAGAGCAATTTGAAAGTGGTGATTTAAAATATAGATTCAGGGTAAACAGAACAAAAAATATTGGAACAAATAAAATATTTGATATTTTTACCATTGTTGATGTTAAAATTTATATAGCTGAAGATTATGACGAATCTGATGAAATAATTATTATTCTTGATGGTGATAGGACAGAAACTATAGATTTAGATACTGAATTGGAATGGATTGGAGATAATTTATATATGTTTAAATATTAATACAAAATGACAGAAAAATCATTAGGTACTTATAAAGATAATATAATTGGAGTGAATTATGATTTGACTATTGTTGAATCAGCCAAGGAATTATCCACTGAATTAAAAGCAACGTTAGAAGCTAATAAGATTGATTACAAACTGTACAATTCTGGTTGTGACCAAGAAAGTTTCACATCAAATCCTCCAAGAGAATTATATGAATATCAACCTTTCTTTCTACTTAAAAGGACAAATGGCGACATAGTTCTTCTGGATGGTTTCAGAAGATTATTATGGTATGATGCGCCAGGCACTCCAATATTGGTTCGAACATATAAAGAAAAGGATTTAAACAGTCAACAAATTCTTACTTTATTGGTAAATCTTAATCACTTTAAATTTTTCGGAGGACATGCTTATCATGAGCGTGGATTTTCTTTGTTACTCAAGACAATATTTGATATTGACATTACCAAATTCAGAACAACTTTTGATGCTTATTTAAGTAGCAAAACAACAAAAAACTCTTATAGTGATTATAATAGACTTGAGGGACAACAAAAAAATGAAGAGATTAAAGACAGAATAATTAATAAGTTTTTTATAAGTGATATAAAATTTCTACAAACACTTAATGAAAGTAGTTATCTCTGTAACAAATACATGGGTGCTTTATTATATGAATTAAGGACAAAATCCACCAAAGAATTTGATGTTGATAGGTTTATTGCTCTTATCAAAGAAAATAAGGTATTGTGTGAATTAATGGGAAAATTCAAAAAGATTGGCACCGACCACAGTGTGAAATCCCAGGAAGTTGTCAATAAGATTATTGAGATGTATCGAAACATCTTTATTTTAATGGAAGGTGGAAAAGTTGAAAAGTCATTTGCCGAACAACAGAAAGAATGTAAAGAATTGGTGACAAAATTAAAGAAGGATAAATCATTAACCAAAATGACTGGGGCTTCCAAAATATATGAAATTGAAAAGGAGATTGAAAAACGCATACGGAATAAAGAAGATGTTAAATTTGTGTGTGTTGTTCATCCGCGTGATGAATCTGATTTTCATAACTATACAGATAAAGAAACCATTAGAATTCCATATGGACTATTGATGGATGTTCAATTTTTAAAGTTTGTACAAAAGCGTGATGGATTTGGAACGATAGAAATGAACATAGGAATTATTAAAGAGAACAACGAATACCGTTTTACACATAACTATAGGGGTTTTATGGATGGTTATGGAAAAAAATATACTGAATTAATGATGAATATTGGTAGATATGATATAGATTTATTTGTCTGCATTCCATCAAAAGAGTTTCAAAAATAAAATTAAATAAAATGAAAAAATTAAATGACTGGTTAAATACCGCTTCAATTTGGAAACAATTTGTGTTTGCTGTTATTGTTATGTTTGTAGTGTGTGAATCTGTGTTTCGCTCATGTGGTTTGGATATTTCAATATATCGAGAACTTTTTGGTTCTTTTTTTATAAGTCTTTTAATGAGTTTGTTTTTTATTTCGTTTTCTTATTTGGTCAACAAATCTAAAGCGTTCTGGAATAAGGCAGAAGAGTTAGAAAAGAAAATTGCAGAAACGAACGATAAGGAAACACTTAAATTGTTATTTGATAATGATTTTAAAGAGCTGCGTAAAATGTCTGGTGGCGGACCACATGTTTCAAAATTAAATGAACTATATGGTATTCTCAAGACCAAATATAATTTTAAAACAACTATTGTTGAACCAACCAAGGAAAAATCAATCAACACATCATCAATAAGAGAGGAAAAAATCAAAGCTATTATGTTGTTTGATGAATTACATAATCACAATATAAACAGTGAAAAATGGTATGGTGACTGGATTGATAATAATGATATATATGACATAGCTTATAAATGGTGGATGAAGGATTTAACCTATGTTGAACAAAAACCATTTTTGGATAGTGTAAATTATGATAGAAGAATTTCTGTTCGAAAAGACCAGATAATAAGTTTCTATCGCAATAGAAATAATATAAAATATATTCCAGAATGATATTACACATAATTCCATCCGACACATCAATTGAATCTTTTGATGTTATTGTTACAAAAGAACGCGGTCGTGGCTGTAGATGCCAATTTGGTATTAAACATAAGGATTATATAGGTTTTCAATATGATTCATCTAATAGACCAGGTGACTATTCAAAAGAATGGGCTGAAACTTTAAGCTTTCATGGATTTTTAATTGGGAAGAAAGGAAAAAATCATTTGGAATGTTATATTAAAGTAATCTTCGACAAAAAAGTTCCTGAATAAGAAACTTTTTCTCTCTTTTTACGTATAAAACAATAAAACAAAATCATATGGAATTATTAAAACAAATTAAATCAACCGAGGACAAGACCATAAAATACATATTTAAATTGCATGATGGTCTCATAGTGGAGACAACCTATATTGACAATAACACTGGTAAAGACATCATTTGTGTTCCTTGTCAGACACTTTGTGGTATGGGCTGCACTTTTTGTCACCTTACCGATTATGTTGGGGAATTAAAGCTGAGGAATTTGACCAAGCATGAGATTATAGAGACTATTGAGCACATTATAGCCGACCTGAAGCTAATGGACAAAAACAGACCTCTTTTAATTTCTTATATGGGAAGTGGAGAACCTTTGTTAAATTCTACGGAGGTAATAGACAGTATGATTATGTTAATGAGTAATTATGATAATATTCGTTTTGGACTTGCTACGAGCTTACCAAGGTCTAACTGGCTTGGTTTTTTTAAACTGACCGATAGGGTTAAAGATAATAAAATTCCTTTAAAAATTCATTTGAGTCTTCACTACACAACAGATAAACAACGTGGTGAGTTCATGCCAAATTCTTTGGAGATAAAATCCAGTATTCAGGCTTTAGGATTTTACAGGGAATTAACAGGAAATCCTATAGAAATACACTATACATTAATTAAAGACATTAATGACCATGTTCGAGATGTTATAGTACTTAAAAATTTGCTTTTTGGTTATGATATTCCAATTAAATTCATTAGGTTCAATTCTAAGGAGTCAAATCCTAATGAGGGTGCTGAAAAGCAAACAATAGCTGATTTTAGGTTTTTATTAGAAGAGTTTGGTATTAGTACAGAGTATTATGAGCCACCAGGTAAAGATGTAGGTGCGAGTTGTGGTCAATTCCTAATGGATGAATATGAATTACATAACTCAAGACCAAATCAAATTAAACAGTTATGAATCCAAATACACAAACCAGAAGTGTCTTATTTGAGAAATTTAATAGTGACGTGTCTTTCAGAAATTATTTAACCGGAGTTTTGATGCGACCTTCAAAAAAATCTTCTTTAAAGAATTATGATGATAGGTTTATATTTTTCACTTATTACCATACGTGTTTTATTTATGACCACGATTGTCATATGTTATATATTCCACGCGATGAGCAAAATGAGCAAGAGGATAGATTTAAAGGTGTGTTAGTTAATTTTGTTGGCAAAGATATATTAAAACATTGTAAGATTCATATAAAAACAACTATTCATACAGGATTTATTAATTTTATGAACACAAAGCGGTATTACCAATTTTGAATAAGAAAGAATAATGAATCCAGACGCAAATACCAGGCATGTATTATATGAGAAATTCTCAATGAATATATCTGTAACAAATTTTATATATTCATTATTTGACGGAACGGATTTGTTCCAATACAGGGGGGTTGATTATTACATAAGAGATAATAATATTTTAATGGAAATTGATGGTTTTTATTTACATTCTTATATCGATAATAATGTAATTAATATTTCGGTCAATGACAATATCAGGGAGGAATTATACCCGGCTATTTCTGACGATGATTTTCTACGGTTTTCAATATTGTTCACTCATTATTTAAATGTTATTATTTCAAAAAAGTATAATATAAAGAAGGATGAAATACGTCATGTTCATTTTAAAATGAGCAAATTAAGAGTTAAAAGAGTTTTGGAGGCATATAAGAATAGAAAGGTTGTAAAATCCAATAAAACACATTTAGAGTTACAACAATGAATCCAAACCTAAATACCAGGTATGTGTTATACGAGAAGATTTCAGACAGAATTAGATAAAATACACTGGGGTCAAGAAATAGATGAAAAAAGAAACGAATCAATAATAAAATTGTATTATGGTTATAAATAAAACAAACACAAATCCTGACGCAGATACGAGGTATGTATTATATGAAAAGGATAAGAAATCTATATTAAGACAAAGGATTAATAAGATAGTATATTATCGTTATAATTACCGAAACAAGTATTATCCTTTTATATTGTCACAAATTTGGCACTATAAAGATAGTAACGGAGAGGAAGATGGATATGTTGAATTGAGAAATATTGATGATTTAAATAGTCAATTATTAATATCAATAAGAAATTTGCACAGAATATTATTATCAGAGCCAAAATGAATCATAACGCAAAAACGCGAGAGGTATTATATGAAAAATTTTCAATAAAGAAATCTACTGTGAGTTTTTTATTGTCATTATTAGATGATTCAGATATATATTATGTTGAATATGGAATTCAAGATTTATATTATTATATTAAGAACAATAGTATTATAATGGTAGTGAGGATTAAATATGATTCACACAAATATAGAACCATAAAACTTTCTATTAACACAGTATATGTTTTAGAAACAGTTCATAATAACATTAAAATATCACCTTCATTTAGAAGCGCATCAGAATTTGATATTATTTTTACAACAAAATTGCATGATATTATCTCAAAAGAGCATGATATAAGATTGGATGATGATATTGTTAATACAGTTTTTGATTTAGTACCACAAAAAATAAATAGGATTTTAGAGGAATATCGCATTAGTAAAAAAGATAGTTATAAGAAATGAATCCAGGAGCAAACACCAGAGAGGTTTTATATGAGAAATACGATAGTAATAAATCTATAAGGAATTTTATTGGTTCTATGATGGATGGTGTGGATGTGTTTAAATTTCACAAGCAACATTATTATATTAAAGATAATAATGTAATAATAAAATTAATATTTTATTATCCTATAAGTAGTTTTTGGTATGAAACAAGAAAGAAAAATTATAAAATCAAATGTGTAAAAAAATTAATGATTTTGGAATTGATTTACATGCAGAAGTTGCACAGCGTGTTAATGGTTATCTTAATTCTTTTGGATTAAAATACACAATTTGGTGGACAAAAGTTAAACATGAGCATAAAAATGAATATCCTTATTGTATTGAAGTTGCTGAATTATTTCAATTAAATATTCCAAACTTTAAAAAAGATAAACGAACTTCTGATTATTCCAAAAAAGGAAGAATTGTTGATATTGATTTTTCATGCAAATATGAATATTCAGAAGATTATACTTTTGGTCAATTATTTGATGATATTCTTAAAAAAGATAAAGAACAGAAAATTTCTGACGCAACAGAGCATGTTGAAGCATTGCAAAAACAATTAAAGGAATCGAAAAATTATTTAAATGAACTTTTAAAATAACAAATTTGAAACAAAATTTGAAGTTTTACGTATAAACAATTAAATTATGACAAAGAATAATAAAATATATAAGACGTGTACTCCAGGATTATCCGATGAACATTTTGCTACATATCGATGTAGTGGCCTATCTTCTTTCATATCGTTTGAAAGGCTTACAAAAACTGATATAAAGACTGGAATTGGTTTAAAACCAACAGAACGAATTGTTGGAATGGTAATTGATTATGATGGAATTACTGTATATTTAGAAACTATTCAATAATTATGAAAACAGAAACTACAATTGCTATAGAAGTATGGTTAAATGACTTCAAAGATAAATTCTTGATGAATAATCGTGGATTGATTTATTTTGTGTCTGGATGGAAAATAGAAGATGTTGAAGTTGGATATTTTTTCAACAAACATTTCAAAACATGTCTTACAGAAATTGAAGTGACATATTCCAGAGATAAAATAGTGGTTTTAACAGAATACACTTCTTTTCACAAACGATTGGTAGAAGATAATTATCAACATTTTCAAGATGATAGGAATCGTTTTTTAAGAACACAATCAGAATTTAAAAATTTTGGAATAGAGATTCCAGATGTATATGATGAAAATATGAAAAATTTAAAATAAATATGGATACAGAATTATTACAACAAGATACGGAAGAAAAAATCGAGCCGGTACAAATAGTTACTGTTGCTGCCAAAATTCCTTTATTTAAAGGTGTAGATGCTGCAAATGCCATTGAACTTATTCAATTGAAAGAATTTGGATATGAAATAGTTGCTCAAAAAGACCTTTATCAAATAGGGGATAAGGCTGTGTATATTTTTCCAGACTTTTGTGCTTCAGAAATGCCTATTTTCAAAGAATTCATTGAACCTGGTGGTGACCCGAAAAAATGTCGTTTAGGTTCTAATCGTCGTATCCGGGCGATAAAGTTCAATTTAAGTCGTGACCCAAACATTGTTGAACCTACTTATTCTCAAGGAATTTTATTACCATATAGTGAGGTTCAGGAAGAAATAAGTGTTGCCAATCTTTATAATGTAAATTTAACCCAAGAACTGAAGATTGTTAAATGGGAAGAACCGGATGAAAAAGGTGGCGGAGCAAATATGGGCGGAAGTTCACAGTCTTTCCCTGAATGGATGTATAAGACTGATGAAGAAAACATAAACAATCTTTGGGGCAAAATCCAATATCCCATCACCTTAATAGGGACAATGAAAACAGATGGGTCTTCTATTACTTTATTTTGCAGAAATGGAAAATACGGTATTTGTTCAAGAAAACAACTGAAACCAATGCAATACAATAAGGTGGTTGGAAGAAAGCAAACCAACTTTTTTCACAAAATTTTAAGATTTTTTAAAATCACAACGGATTTGAATATTTATCAATTGGTTGACAGTGATTCGGAATTTGTTCGTATCGGAAAACCGTATTTGGATAAGATGATGTTATATACTCACAAAAACAATTTCAATCTAATATTACGTGGTGAACTTAATGGAAAAGGATTGAAGGGCTCAGGAAATAAAAATAATCCATCTGTCAAAAATGAACCAAATATTAAATTTTTTGGTGCTGACATTTATGATATGAGAACTATTAAACTTGAAGAAGAAAAATTTGACAACATCATTAAAGATTTGGAATTTGAAAGATGTCCAGTAATTTTTAACGAAGAATTTAATTCTAAAGAAGAATTGCTTCAAAAATGCAATGACCACTTTAAAGGTAATATGATTGAAGGAATAGTTGTAAGAACTCCAGATACAAAATTTTCGGCAAAGGTTATGAATTTGGAATATGATTCAAAAAAATAAATTTAATAATCATATGTCGAATTGTGAATGAGAGGATTTTTGCAAAACAATACAAAATAAATTTGGGGACGATTTAAGAGAAATATATTCTAATACGGATAATGGAATTGATTTTGTTGTTTTTCTTCGAAATAATTCATTAACCATAAATATTCTTTTTGAAAAAAGAAAACTTAAAATAAAATGATTTTATATATTTGGAATAAAGAACGCGATTACAATCTTTTAACAAAACAACAAATGATAGAAATGGATATCAACGAAGGATTGGTTTGTATGACATGTGAGAAAAATCTTGTTTTAGCTGGTGAAGAAATAATTAATTATGGAACCAAAAGGAATTGTATTGAATGTGACATTCAAGAAATTGAAGGAGGGAAATTAAATCCTCTTTGATACAAATTCCAAGTTGATTTTTTATCTTTTAAAAATTCTGCAGCATCTAAACACATTTTAGATTCTGAGTTTTGAAATCGAGGTTCGTGTTTATCTGCTTCTAATTCATCCATAATCAATTTTATTGTATTCGCGACATCAAAATCTTTACAAGAAAAAATATCTCCAAAACAATAACCCCATTCAAAAAAGTGAAAAGTTATATGTGATGTTTGAATATGTATTGTTGCTGAAAATCCTCCCCATTCACTAAATTCACCAGTATATAAATCCAAGTGCGGATTTCCTATTTTATTCATGCCGATTTTTGCCGGCAAATCTGATAAGAATTTATAAACAAATTCTCCGTTGGAAACCTTATCAGGATTGCAGCCGACAAGATTAAGGGTTAAATGTGGTCCATAATATTTTTCAGTCATAACTTGTAGTATTTATTGGTTTGCCATACATAGTCTTGAATTTTATAAAAACGATTAAATATGAAACTTTTTTGAAAATTTTTCGTTTAAAGTAATAAAATGATAATTTATGGCTAACAACAAAGTGGTTTTCACATCAAAAATAACATTAGATTTCTTCCCTCATCAGACAGATAAGTTTAATATAATTATAAAATCATTAGAATCGGAAGGATGGGAGGTGGTATCGCATCACAATTTTTATGATGCCAAATTTGATGCTAAAGCTTATAATCCAAAACGTGCTGGTCAAGTTAAATTAGAAAGAAAATTTTATTAAAACTATTTAAAAATAAATGAAAAAATTACTTACATTATTGTTTATTGTCATATCCACAATAGGTATGGCTCAAAACAACACTCATTATTCCACAAGCGTTCAGGATATAAGTACGCCATCATGCCCACCAGAAGGAAAAAGCCCAAATCCATCAATAAGAGCATTGAATATTTTGAAAAACAGGGATGTTGATATTGATACCACTGGAGCCAAGATTATAACTATGGATGAATTGTTAGCGCCTGGAGATGATAAAAACAGATTTAGCGATTCTGATATTGTTTGTTTAATTGCTGTGGTTATAGATTTTAAAGATGGTGGTTCTGAAACATGTAATTGTAAATCAAAAGATAAAAACACTTTTGATATTCATGTTGTATTAGGCAAAACGTTAGATGCTCCAAAAAATCAAATAGTAGTTATGGAATTAACGAAAAAATTCAGAGAAAAATTTGGGTTAGACATGAATTACGGTAAAACATTAAAAGGTCATACAATAAAGATATATGGATATATGTTAAATGATGTTGAACACTTCCAAAATGCACAAAATACCAATCCAACAGGTACAGACATCTGGAGAGGTACCACCTGGGAAGTGGGTCACCCGCCAGTGTATATAATAATTCTTAATTAAAGATAATTTTATCTAATGAAAGTTTATCACTTATCTCATTTAAAAAACAGAGATTCCATATTAAAAAATGGAATTATACCACATTCATATGATGGAACACATATTTGTTATGAGCCAAGAGTTTTTGTTTCAATAAAAAAAACAGATTTAGCATTTGATTATGTTAATTACGAGAATGTTGATTGTTGGGAATTTGATATACACAAAACTAAATTAACCAAAGATAATTCTGTAACCAATCCTAATTATTTTTATACCAACGAACACATCAGTTCTGATAAAATAAAGTTAATAAAATCTTATTGATGAAACTGCTTGTTTTTTAAAACACTAATGTTTTTAACGATAACATCAACATTCAGTTTGTTAGCATCTTGCTTAATATAAGATTTAGCAAAATAAACCGTTAGTACCTCATTGTTACGAACAATAATATAAACCTCATTACCATTGCTGTTCGTCTGTGAATCAACAAAGACAAGGTTTTTATTTATTAATTGATTTTGCGTGTCATTATCAAAATATTGAACCTTGTTTTTATCAATGATAATATAAGCTATTTGAACTCCAATAGACTTGTTTTTTGGAAAATTGTAATTCTCTACAACTTTGGCATTTTCTAATATTATGCTTTTTTTATCTGGTGGGATTATATAGGTTCCAACCGTTTCATATATACCATTTGAAACTTCGTATCCAACATCTAATTTGTCTCTATTTAAGAATCGGTCATACAAACGCTCGCGATAATGGTTGGCAATATTTGCTTCTTCTAAAATTCTTCTGATTTGTTTTCGTAATGCATCCATTTTATATAAATAGAAAAATTTTTGTACAATTGAAACTTAAACCATATCTTTGCAACAAATCAAACAATATGGAAAAAGAAAATAAGTGGTTTGTATGGATAATTGAAGAAGCTGTATGTAATGATGTTTTAAAATATTTAAATAAATTAAACCTATGTGGATGTTTTCCACCAAACATAATAGTGATGGAACAAAACGGATATAGAAGAATTAATACCATAATCTATTACTTGCACCACGAACAAATAATATAATTAACATGCAATTCTTAACATTATCAGATTTAGAAACACAATCAATAAATCCAGATTCTTTTATTGAAGGTGATTGTTTGAAGGTTATGCCTTTTATCAAAGAGAAAAGCATTGACCTCATATTAGCAGATTTGCCTTTTGGAACGACCAAGGCAGCATGGGATAAACAGATTGACCCAATACAATTATGGGAGCAATACAAAAGAATAATCAAACCAAACGGAGCAATATTATTATTTGCTCAAACACCATTTGACAAAGTTCTTGGTTGTTCGAATTTACCATGGCTTCGTTATGAATGGATTTGGGAAAAAACACAAGCTTCAGGATATTTTAATGCTAAGAAGATGCCGATGAAATCCCACGAAAATATTCTTGTTTTCTACAACAATTTACCAACATACAACCCTCAAAAAACTACTGGACATAAACCAGTAAATAGTTATACAAAAAAAGCAGAGGTGTGTAATAAAACAGAGGTGTATGGAAAAGTTAAAAAAGATATTAGTGGTGGCGGAGATACGGACAGATACCCTCGCAGCATCCTCAAGTTTAAATCTGATAAACAAATAAACAAATCAAATGGATTTATGCATTCAGCTCAGAAACCATTGGCTTTAATTGAATATTTTATTAAAACTTATACAAATCCTGGTGATTTGGTTTTGGATAATGTAGCCGGTTCTGCCACAGTGGGTATAGCTGCCCAAAATCTTGGTCGTGATTTCATTTTGATAGAAAATGATGAAAAATCAATTGAAATATCTAAAAAGAGATTGGCACAAAATTCTTTTGTAACATCTTCATTGGATTTTTCGTATAATACGGAAAAATAAAATTATGCAAACAAAAGAAGAAATATTAAAAAAGTGTACGATAATTAAAAATGTTGTCCAATTACCATCTGGACAATTGGATAGGAAATTATATCAAGAGGTAGCTAAATCACTTGAACTCATAGGAGGAAAATGGAAAGGTGGAAACATTTTTGGTTTCCAATTTCAATCTGACCCAACAGAACTTTTATTTGAAATTGCTAATGGTGAAAAACGTAATCTAAAAAAAGAATTTCAATTTTTTGCCACACCTGATGATTTAGCTGATTATTTGGTTGAGTTGGCTGATATTAAATGGAATAATACAATATTAGAGCCATCAGCTGGGCAAGGAGCAATAATAAAAGCTATTGAAAGAGAAACATCTGATATGATAATTGATTATTGTGAATTAATGGATATTAACAGAATTTTTCTCAATAAAATAAAACATGCTCATTTTATTGGTGAAGATTTTTTGAAAATTCCAAAGGGTAATATGTGGAATAAAATTATAGCAAATCCGCCTTTTCGTTCCGACGTGATTCATATAAGAAAAATGTATGAATGTTTAAAGTCGGGTGGAAGAATAGTTTCAATAGCATCTAAACACTGGCAATTATCTAAAAACAAAACAGAAACCGAGTTCAGAGAATGGTTAGATGAAGTCGGCGCTGAAATCATTGACGTGGAACCAGGGAAATTTAAAGAAAGTGGAACAATGGTTGGAAGCGTGATAATAATTATAAATAAAAAATAGTGGAAAACATATTAGAATACAAAACAGACTTCACCGTATTTCCAGATGATTTGAATTTTTCAAAAACTCTCTTTGGAGGGCGTTTATTAGAGAAAATCGATATCGCTTCCGCAACTTTAGCGAGAAAACTTCTTTATAAAACTGAAGCAGATGGTGCCGTAACAGCATCGATGGATAAAATAGATTTTCTTACTCCGGCTCACCTTGGTGATTTAATTACTATTAAATCAATATTAAAAAGTCTTGGCCGTTCATCAATGGTTATTAGATGTGATGTTACAAAAGAAAATCTACATGGAGAAGTTGAAAAAATATGTACAGGAATAATAACTTTCGTAGCTGTTAAAAATGAAAAACCAATACCGCACAATTTATGCTTTGCAGATTTAATTAAAAATATTATTTAAAAATGAAAGAAAAAAAATTTAAAATTGACGAGATTATAGATATATATGAAAATTTATTATTGTCACCCGATGTAACTCAATATGATAGTACTAGTCAAATAACAAATAAATTTCGAGATGCCTTAACCAAGGCAGGCGCTAACCATAAACCTAACCAAATTGAACCAAAACCTCACGGAGCCAAAGGATTCTACGGGCACCCCAACTGTTAATAGTGTAATTTGTGCCGATGCATTACATTTATTGTCCAAAGTTACATCAAATAGCATTGATTTAATAATAACCTCTCCACCTTATGCCGACAGAAGAAAAAAGGTTTATGATGGAGTTCAAGAAGATAAATATGTAGAATGGTTTTTGCCTATTGCTGCAGAAATTAAACGTGTACTTAAACCAACTGGTAGTTTCTTTCTTAATATAAAACCACATTGCGATAAAGGAGAAAGAAGTTTATATGTTTTTGATTTAATTCTCTCTCTAAAAAGAGAAACAGGCTTTTTATTTATAGACGAGTTATGTTGGACTAAAAATGCTTTTCCAGGAAAACTCAAAGGAAGATTCAAAAACGGATTCGAACCTGTTTATCATTTTACAAAAGCTCCGGCTACACAAATAACTTTCAATCCAATTGCATGTGTACGAAAGTTAAGGCAGAAACTATTGCCAGAACATACAGAAAACAATGTGGGCTTCCGGAAAACGGAAGTGGAATGGCTGCATTAAGCGCTACAAATCTTAGAAATTTAGAATTTGCCAGACCTTCTAATGTGATTTTGGCAAACAATGTTTCGAATCAGTTTTCCGACAAACAAAAACATGCAGCAACTTTTCCAAACAAACTGGTCGAATTTTTCATAAAATCTTTTAGCAATGAGGGTGATATAGTGATGGACCCATTCTGTGGTTCCGGAACCGTTGGAGTAGTGGCTAAAAAATTAAACAGAAATTATATTCTTATAGATAATAAACAGGAATTCGTTGATTTATCGATAAAAAGAATAAACGATACGATTGTTGAAAAATAAATTTGTTCAAACGGATAACATTTTATAATTTTGCAAAAAATTAAATTTCGATGAATAAATTTCTACTAACAACCTTGTTGTGTTCAACACTTTTATGTAATGTTATCAATGCTCAAAATGATAAATTTAAAAATCTTTTAGATAAAGAATGGAAAATAAATAATGATGAAAACGATAACGCGAATCATCGTAATGCTTATATCAATTTTCAAAAAAATAACACCTATTATTGCCTTGTACGATATGCTGATGATACTTCTATAAAAATCGAAGGAACATGGAAGTCATATAATGATAGCACTATTGAAATCACACTTCATGTTGAAAACGGAGAAGATATTAAAACTTTGGTAGATATAATAAAATTAACTCAACAGAATCTAACTATCAAAAGACATAATGATGGCATTATGTGTTCTTATCAAATCCCAAACTTTAAAAAATAACATATGCAATTCAAAAAAGTACAATCGTTAGAAGAGTTGAATGAAAAAATGGAAAAAGAAACAGAAAATCTTACTCGGATTAATGAGCAAATAAAACACTCATCTTCGGTAGAAGAAAAGGCAGAACTCAAGAAAGAAAAACATGATGCTGAATCCCATATTGCTTTCATAAATCACATGAAAAATAAGTTATATGAGTAATACAAAAGATGTTCAACTAGTATTGGTTTCAGAACAGCCATATCTTGTTTCGGAAGATGATATAGTCGAAAATGTTTTATGCATATTTTCTGTTAATGGAAAATTAATTGAAGCGTGTCCCGAAGATTTGTTAGGAGATGCTATTGATTGGGTTAAAAAAATTATTGCTACTCCAGAACAAATAGGTTGGATTAAATATATTTTAGGTGTCGAAATAAAAGAAATAAATCAAAATCAAATAGATAGTATATTAAATAATCAAGGTAATTGTGAAATAGAAATAGATAAGAATACTAATGAACCAAAACTTTTTAATGGAAAAATAATCATAGTTTTGTAACAAAAATCAATTTATTTCGTATAATGCAACATGAATAGACAAGAAGCTAATAGAGAAATATTAAAGAAAATAGAAGACATGGTTGAGAATCAGCCAGAATTAAGATTCCATCAGATTTTGTTTATATTAGGAATCAATAAGAACATAACTGATGTTCCCTTAAATTATAAAGGAAGATTTGTTTGCGAAGATTTATTTGCCGAAGAAAGTATCATAACTCTGGAAAAGATTAATAAAAAATAATTAAACATGAACAAGATTATATTATTTTGGTTATGGTTTGATTCTAAATCTGATACAACAAAATTGTTGTTGGCTATCATAATGTTTTTAATATTGTTTTGGTTATTACCAACTGGCTTAAATTATATTTTTGATTGTTATTTCAAGAATGTACAATAAACTATTTTGAAGTTAATATTTATTTGTGGTTTGTAACACCTCTTCATTATTTTCCGTATAATACAGCATGAATAAAAAATTAAAAACGGCTGTTAACGAAAAGGATGTTGAAAACATTTACAGGGCAGAATTATTAAAACTTGTCCCAAAATCAACAATAACCTCCCCACATCAAATAGATGGTTTGTTTGAACATGGCAGTCTCAGAATGCTTTTGGAATTTAAATACATTGACAAACTAAAAATAAAACTCTCACAGTGTAATGTGTTGGTGCAGTCCTTGTACTACTTGAAAAAATTTGAAGACTCTGGTGAAAAACTTCCAAACGTTATTTTCGTAGGAGATATAAACGAATGTATGGCTGTCCACACAAACGCTGTTGTTAAATACCTTGCTCATGAAATAAACTGGAAATTAGCTCCATCTGAAGCACACAAAAACAATCCAACACTTTTACAAGCAATGGTGAATGATGTTGATATATTGCCTTTTGTTTATGATGTTGATGAAAAATTCCATCTTAAAGAAATTTTAGAGCAATTAAAGGATTTATCTGAAAATGTTGTTCGAAAAATAAGAATTACCGAACATAATATTTCATCAATTTTTGATTATTTTGACAAAAATGTATTGAGTGAAAAATGTAAACTTAATACAAACGAAAAGGCAAACTTGTTTATGCAGTTATTAATTAATCCTGCCGAAAACTATTTGCACCCAAAAAAGAAAAACACACTGGTTACAAAAAGCTTTGGAGAAACACATGTTAATCAAAACTTGTTTGGTTCTTTCTTCGCTCATTTTGAGGGAGAAGTTTATTCTCCAAAAGAAAAAGAGAAGTTGACCGGATTTGTTGATAGGCTTGTGGAGGATACAACACGAAGAAGGCAGGGTTTCTTTTCTACACCAACAGCTTTTGTTGACCTTGCTCACAAATATATTTCAAATACTTTTGGAGAGGATTGGAAGGAGCGTTTTGTAGTATTTGATTCATGTTGTGGAGTTGGACAGCTCACCAGGGATTATAAATTTAAAGAACTTTACTTGTCAACTTTAGAACAATCAGAGTTAGATACTATAAGCCAAATGGGATATAATCCAGAGGCAACAAAATTCCAGTTTGATTTTTTGAATGATGATGATTCAAAATTACCACAAGGTTTGCAAGATGCTATTAATAGTGGAAAAGAAATATTGTTTTTGATTAATCCACCATATGCTAAAGCAACACCGAATAAAGGGGAAGATGGAACTGGTATTTCCGATACTATCATAGGAGAAGAAATGAGAATAAATAAATTAGGAATTTCTTCATCTCAATTAAGCACACAATTCTTATATAGAATTTTACAATTAAAAAAAACAAATCCAAATATAAATGTTTGTATATTTAATAAACCAAATTATATGACTAGTGATGGTTTTAAGATTTTTAGAAACATGTTTTTAAATAAATTTGGTTTTAAAAATGGATTTTTATTTAATGCTTCTCATTTTTCTGACACTGCTAATACTTGGGGAATTAGTTTTACATTATGGAGTTCAAATACAAATAATATAAAAAATTCATTCAAACATAAAATTGTTGATATGAATCCAATTTTTGAAATTGATGATATTGATGATAAACATTTGTATAATTGTGACTCATCAATTAAGGCTAATGTTATATTTGATGTTAAAATCAAAAATGACACATATCAACCATCTATTAAATCATTTATAACTATTGATTTGTCTAAAGATAAAATGGGGACACAAAATGCTATTGGTTATATTAATAACGATTCAAACAATTTAATGCAACAAAATGTTGTGTTTTTAGCTTCTTCTGTTATATCTGCAAATGGAAACAAAGCAATTACTTTAAATAATTTTGATAAAGTTAACGCATTATTCACCGCAAGAAAAGCGGTGCAACAAAATTGGATAAACGACAAAGACGAATACCTCGCCCCAAACGAAAACCATCCCGACTGGCAGCAATTTGTTAACGACTCCCTTGTTTATTCACTTTTTAATAACTCATCTCAACAATCCTCCCTTCGCCAGATAATCTACAAAGACAAACTCTGGGACATAAAAAACGAATTCTTCTGGCTTTCCAAAGAGCAAATGATGGACCTCGGAGAGAAACATAATTATGATGAATTATATAAAGATGCAAAGAATGGAGAAAATAGATTTGTTTATGAAAAATTATTTGGACAAGAACGAATTTATGATAAACTCTCACCACAAGCAAAAGAAGTTTTGGATACCGCAACCGACCTATTAATAAAATCAATACCATTAAGAAAATTAATGTCAGAGCAACACCCTGAATATCACCTGAACTCTTTTGACAGCGGGTATGCCCAGCAAAAGATTGTTTTAAAGGAGTATTTTAAAGATGAGTTTAGGTCATTCCGAGAAAAGTATTCCGAACTCGAAAAATTTATGCGTCCGATGGTTTTTGAATTAGGTTTCTTATTAAAATAACCACTTTTGAAACCTTTTCAACAATTTTACGTTTAAATAACAAATGACCGAAGACATTCAATTAATAGAATCAACAATTAAACCAGAAACAGAACTGGAACGACAGATAATTTCTGACCAAAGATTCATCACTGGAGCACTGAGTGGAAAACCAAGACGAGGACATCCTGAAGGACAAGTAATTTATCACATAGGTCACGTACTTGCAAATGTTGATAAACTATCAAACAAAAATAACAGAGAAAAATTGCGTCTGATAGCAATAATTCATGATTGTTGCAAATATGAAGTTAACCGTTCACTACCAAGAGTTGGAGATAATCATCACGCTGTTCGCGCAAGAAATTTTGCTGAAAAATATATAACAGACAATGAAATTTTAGAAATTATAGAGCTTCACGATAATGCCTACAATGCTTATCAGAAAAAGGTGAAGAGTGGAGATTTTAAAGGTGAAAAAAGAGCGTTTGAACTTATAGAACGGCTTGGTGATTCATTGGAGTTGTTTTTGACATTCTACGCGTGTGACAATCAAACCGGTGACAAAGATAGTTTAGACCGTGAGTGGTTTGAGAAGATGATTGACGATTATAAAAGTATAAAATTCACGATTAACAATATATAATTTAATAAATAAAATAAAAATGAAAAAATTATTAACAATTATCGCCTTGATGTTTTGCTTAGTAACTACTCAGGCACAGAACATTTCTCAAGCACCTATCACAATGAACCAACAGAATTCAAGTATGAAAGCTTCTATTATTTATGTGTTTAATCAATTAAAAGCAAGTGATTCAGAATTTTCTTTAGGTGTACACATGGAATATTGTGCCGGAGCCGTCTTGGTATTTGGTGGAGTTACCGATTTTTTAATGAGAAATAAACCAGATAATATTGGAAGAAATATTTTCGAGATTGCTCTTGGATTTACAGGGGTATTTGGAACCGCAGGTTCTATATTATTAATTGATAGTCATAAATTTATAAGACGAATGGCATTAACACCAGTTGGCCTATCTATTACTTTTTAATGGTCAAATCCATCTCATACGACCAAGAAGAAATCATTCAATGGATTCTTGACCTGCATGTTCCAAACAAAATTATAGACCTAGACCCAACTTATAGCAAAGGCAATTTCTATAAAGGAAAAATTCTACCTCCAAAATATAAATATGATATTGCTCCACAATTCGATGATGTTCTTTATGCTGATATTAAAAATTTACCTGTTCCAAGTGATTTTCTTAATTGCATAATGGTCGATTTGCCTTTCCTTTCCACAACTGGTGGCTCTCTTAAAAAAGAGGACAATAACAATCATATCAACAAAAGATTTGGAGTGTATCGGTCAGAAAAAGAACTGTTTCAATCTTATAAAGATTCATTGACCGAGTGTTATCGTATTTTAAAAACAAACGGTATTTTGATATTTAAGTGCCAGGATAAAATCAGTTCAAGTATTCAATATATGACTCATGTATTTGCCATTAATGAAGCGGAGAAGTTAGGATTTTATACAAAGGATATGTTTATTTTGTTGGCGAAAAATAGATTAACAGCTGCTTGGCAAATTGCAAATCAGAAAAATGCCAGAAAATTTCATAGCTATTTTTTGGTTTTCGAAAAGTCTAATAAAAAAGTAAAATATATTTAAACAAAAAGATTCGCCATTTCAGGGTGTCTGCGCTTCAAATCTTCTTTGTTGTGTTCATGTAGTGGTGTTTGTCTCAGATTAACATCATAAGCAAACTCCGGATATTTAAGCAACACCTTGTATAATTCATCAGCAACAAACATTCTCGGTTTTGCAAGATATAATTTTTTAATATCTTCCAAGGATAAATCTTTAAGTTCAAAATTTTGCAACGGTCTATATGTGCTAGGATTCATAGAAACGATTCCTACTTCAGGATTCATTATAAAATCAATTATATACTTATGATATTCTGGTTTTGGTTTTGTATTTGCTCTGCCGCGCAATTGAATAAGATTTCCATGAGAAACATCTGCTGTTAAAAATGGGTGTTTGGCTTTTCTTAGTGAAAATAAAGTTCCTTGTCCGTTTCCGCAATGACCCATAGCATTCTTTTCTTGAGCACAAAAGGATTTTTCAAGATTAATCCAATAATAACCGTCTTTATAAACCTTAACTATATTACCAGTCTCTGTTTCAATGTTGCCAGTCTGAAATTGTGCCAGTTCTTCATGCCACCTTTCAGAACGTCTTAGTAGTTCTTCGAACGATATGTTTTTAAGGTCAATTTCATCAGTTTCGGGAACGGTAGAGGTTCTTCTTTGTGTAAGATATGTGTTAATCTCTCTGAATGCTCCATCGAAATATTGTTTTTGAATATTTAATTGTTTAATAAGTGATGGTTGCGTTCTATCTCCGATTAGTTGTTTGCCAATATAATTAGCCATCATTTCGCTATTTGTGTTTGTTCCAACAATTCTTTTTATAGCCTCTTTTTTGAATTGGTAGCAAACAAAAATTGAAATTTCTCATCAAAACTTGAAATAATCCATTCGGCAATAGGTGTTGGTAATCCTATTTTTCCGACTATTACATCTGTCTTTCTGTCTTCCATTAGCAATATTTTTTGTATTTGAGCTCGAATATCCATATTTTAATAAATATCAACAAATTTTTCTGTTTGTGTAACAAATTAATAACTTTTTTCGTATAATGCAATATGAATCAATATCCGCCAAAAACATTCGAAGAAAAGTGGAAAGGTGATGATAAAAGAGTTATTAATAATTGGCCACAAGAAAAAATACGTGCTAAATTAAGAGAACTGAAGAGTCATAGAGATGAATGGACTTCGGATATAATAAAAATAGACAAACAAATACATATTCTGTTAATAAAAAAAGAAATTTTGAAAAGACGAGTTAGTAACAATAAAAAATACAGTAACAAAATAGTTGAATTATTGAAATGAACATAATTTTTAAAGCAATAGTAGGAAGCCAGGTTTATGGAACATCAACTCCAAATTCAGATATAGACTATAAAAGCGTCTATTGTCAACCAATTGATGAATTAATAGGTTTTGGTTATAAAGAACAAATTAATGTAACCAAAGATGATACGGTTTATGAAGTGAGAAGATTTTTAGAATTGCTACAGACAGGAAATCCCACTGTTGTGGAGATGGTATGGACACCAGAGGATTGTATTTTAGAAAAACATCCATCCTTCGACCTTATAATCCAAAACAGAGACAAGTTCTTAACAAAAAAGTGTCTTAACTCTTTCGGCAGATACGCCGCCTCCCAAATAACCAAGGCAAAAGGATTGGATAAAAAAATGAATTGGGAGAATTCACGTGTTGACAGGAAAACTCCATTAGATTTTGTTTATGTTTATGAAGAAGGAAAAACCATACCAATAAGCAAATATTTCGAAACAACAAAATTCAAACAGGAATGGTGTGGACTGGTTGCGTTGGACCACTTTAGAGATTGCTATGCTCTTTATTATGATACAGATGCTGACCTTGGTTTGTCTGAACCACTCGGATATAAAGGTATAGTTATGGACGATAGTAATTCTGTTCGAACATCCTCGGTTCCAAAAGGAATAAAACCATACGCTATAATTTTTTATAATAAAGACGGTTACTCCATGCATTGTAGGGATTATAAGGATTATACTACCTGGTTGGAGAATAGGAATATAAACCGTTATGTAGAAACCAAACAACATGGACAGAAACTAGATGGAAAGAATTTGGGACACTGTCGCAGATTATTGGATGTTGCCATGGAAATACCTGTTTTAAAAACAATCAACGTTCGTCGTCCAAACGCTGATTATCTTTTACAAATTAAAAGTGGAAAAGTTGATTTAGACACTATTATAGCCGAAGCCGAAAATGATATTTTGAAGTTAGATGAATTATACGCAAATTCCGGACTTCCTGATGAAGTCGACAAAGAATTTGTTAATGACCTACTATTGCAAGTAAGACGTTTGGAAAATATTTACACCAAAACATATAGTAGAATCAATTAATAATCTGTAACACGTTCCATTTAATTTTCGTATAATATAAAAAATAACAATAAAATGAAAATAGAAAAATTAACAACCGTATTTTTAACCGAATTCTGCAAATTCAAATGTCACAAGGATTTCGTAGGAAGAACAATAACAAAATATAACATTACCGAAACTGGTAGTGTTGTTTTTATCTACTGGAACGAAACAATAGATGGACATAAACACGAAGGGTATTTGTATGCTGACATAGTTGAAATTATGTCTTTTATGTGGATGGAGATTCATAATAAAATTGATTATTCAACCACAAAATAATGGAAAGAAAAACAATTGAAATTGACCAAACAGTATTTGACCCTTTTGCAGAGGACGACACCTCTTGTGATTACTATTGTTTGGTCGTTACTGACAGAGAGGCTTTTAATATTATACATAGATTATTGAACCAAATTCAAGACAAAAACAGGACAAATGGAGAATGTCAGTTTGAATTGTTTGGTAAAGCAACAGAATTAAAAGACTAAATGGTACAAAAAATTTTATATTTCAAAAACGAAAGTGGTGACCCGCAAAAAGCAATTTGTCTTGTGGATATTAAATTAACATCAAAACAACAAAGAGATATTGTAATAAGATTTGTTGGAGACGATTATGATAAAACAGAAGATTATTTATATGGACAATTTTGGATAGAAAAAATGGACTTACAACACGCAAGTAGTTTAATTTAAATAAAAATAAAATGAAAAAAGAATTTAAACACTATTATGAGTATCATGATTATTGTGATAAAATAAGCAAAATGATACGACATTTTCAAAACAAATTACATGAATCATATAAAATAAATCCAACAATTACTTTTGCCGACCCTAAGGATTGTGTAAATTATAGATTATTTTATAAAACAGCTATAGAAAGGGTGCAAAAAATTCGTTCATTATGGGTGGACAGGCATAACAAAAAATTTATCAAAAACAATTAAATAAAATGGAAGCATTACCTGAACAATCAAAAGTGTGGTATGATAATGTAGTATGTATAATTACCTTGGTGTGGAATCATGGCTGGGGAATATATTACGACCTGGAAGAAGAAAAAGAAGTTGTTGTAGGATACAAAAGAAGACATCTATCAATTCCATCAGGTGAAATTATTCCGGTAATTTGAAACTTATTTACTGTTTATACGTTTAAAGAGATATGAATAACATTTTAAAATATATTATAGGAGGATATAAAAAATATGAACTTAGTTTTGGTCTTTGTTATATTAATGGAACTATAGACAAAATTTTAATTCAGTGTAACAAAAAACCATTTGTGTATATTGCACTTCACATAAATGAGAACAGAGGAAATGAATTATGTAAATTTGAAATGGATGGAATAAACGAGGAACAAAAAAACAAAAATCAAATATTATATAATCTTTTCGAAAATAATCAAATGAATATAAACATCAACATTCCTTTTGAGGAGGTTTTAATGAGTTTTGTAGAAAAAACATTAAAGAACATGGACGTAAAATGGCGAATGGCGATTCCAATTATAAAACAACATATAACAAAAAATTTAAATAAAAACAAATGAATAAAATCTTAACATTACTTTGTATTATGTGTATGACAAGTTTATCGTTTGCACAACTTTCAGACACCATTAAAACACAAAACATCAAAGAAGTAGTTGTTTCAGGAACCAGAGTCAGTGAAACACAACCTGTTACACAGATTACAATTATCCGAGAAAGTATTCAAAACAATTACACTGGGGAAGATTTCAATATTCTGGCAAACAGAACTCCGTCAATCATAGAATACTCTGATGCAGGAAGTGATAATAACGGATATAGTTATATAAGACTTAGGGGCATAGACCAGACAAGAATTAATTTCACTTTAGATGGTATTCCAATGCAGGAACCTGAAGATAACGGATTTTATGCATCAAACTATACAGATTTCTTAAATAATATTTCAAGCGTACAAATACAAAGAGGCGTTGGAATCCAAAACGGTGCAGCTTCTTTTGGTGGCTCTGTCAATTTTGAGACCAGGAGCCTGTTTGATTCCGCTTATGAAAATTTGCAAGCTGGTTATGGTTCTTTCAATTCTGCAAGAGCAAGTGTAAGTTTTGCAACGGGGCAATTAAAATCTGGGTTATCTGCCACCGGAAGTTATTCTTCTATTACAACTGATGGTTATCGTTATCATTCAGGATATGCCGGTCAGGATGCTTATATATCTTTGGGATATGTAAATGGTGATAACATATTAAAATTAAACGTTCTTTCAGGAAGAGAAAAAAGTCAAATGGCTTATCTTGGCTCATCAATTGAAGATATAAATACAAATAGAAGAAATAATCCATTATCTCCTGATGAAAAAGATGATTTTCAACAAAGTCTGGAATCTATATCATACTCAAGAAAAACTGGCTCCAATTCATGTTGGTCAACAACCGCGTATCATATAGGTCTTAATGGAGGATACACAACTCTTTTGGATACTACGATGTATAATTTTCAACTGTTCTCAGATATGCTTGGTGCCAATACAACTTTTGCATATTTATCAGATAAGTTTAATTTAAGAATTGGTGTTGAAGATTATAGTTATTATAGAAATCACTCCATGCAGGTGATGCCTCTTGTGAGTGAGGATATTTATTCCAACAGGGGCACAAAAAATGAATTAAGTGCCTTTGTAAAATCCTCCTACTACATTAGTAAAAAATTAGAGTTATTCGAAGATTTACAAATAAGATATGTAAAATTCTCTTATAATCAATATGTTGATTCTGTTTTTTCACTAACTCCCGTTACCTGGAATTTTATTAATTCAAATTTCGGAGCCACCTATCATTTAACAAAAAATCAAAACTTGTATTTTTCTATTGGACAGACACATAGGGAACCAACGAGAAATGATATGCTTGTTGGTGCTGATAATGCACCAAGTCCTGATTACAATCTAAACTCAGTCAAACAAGAAAGTGTAATTGACTATGAATTTGGATACAGATATTCAGATAAGAAATTCAACTTGTCAACAAATCTGTTTTATATGGATTTCACGAATCAGATAGCTGCTATCGGTGAAATTTCACACATCGGACTTCCTTTAACAGAAAACGTCGATAAGAGTCAAAGATATGGGTGGGAGACACAATATAATTGGTCGGTAACTAAGCGATTTGTTTTGAGCGGAAATTTAACTGTTATGAAGGCGAATATCAAAGATTACAACTTATGTGATTCTCTTACGATTGTTTATCATAATGTAACCCCACTTCTTACCCCTAAGTTTATTGTAAATCAAAATGCAACTTATTGGTTAATCAAAAACAAATTTGCAATAAATGCATCATGCAGCTATACCAGTCAATCATTTTTAAATAATGAAAATAATAATAATTTTATTCTACCATCTACATTAATGTTTTCTGCAGGAGTTCAAATAAAACCAACAAAAAATTTAAGTCTGTCATTTATATGTAATAACCTCACCAATATATCAACCTACAATAGTGGATACACAGACGGCACTACTTCATATTATTATGTTGCTGCATTGAGAAATCTTTATATAACCGGCTCCTATATATTTTAAGAATATGAATTCTACAATAACATATACTCCAACAACAAATATAAAAGACAATTCTGTTGTTGATGATAAATTGGTTCGTGTACTAACTTATGATGGACGTATGGATGTTTTCACATTTTTCAATATAAAGAGTAAGGAAACAAGACGCTCTAATTTGATGGATGTTTCCTTATATGATGATGAAATTGTAGAAGATGATATTCATTACAAGATATTGCACATGCTTTCAAAAGGATAAAAATGCAACCAGCTACAAGATTATTAATAAATTTCATAATCAAGCAAGAACTTGATTTGGAGCAATTTCCATCTTTAGAAAATTCTTTACGTGAAAAATTTGATATCACAAAAGATACAAAAGATGGAAAAGAAGCAACAAAAGAATTGGTTGATTTGATTATATTCTGGGAGAATCATCCGGGAATATATGACTCTCTTGAAACACTAATTAATTGTAACTTCTGGATTAAATCAAGATAAAATGAATGATGATAGCTTAATGCCATTTGGCAAACATAAGGGAGAAAAGATGGCGAATGTTCCACCATCATATCTAATTTGGTGTAATGACCAGGATTGGTGCAAAGGAGAAGTAAAGAAATATATTCTAAATAATTTAGATGCTTTAAAAGCTGAAATAGATTATAAAAACAAATCAAAATGACACCCAAAGAAAAAGCATTAGAATATGTTGTAACATATTATAAGATTGTTCCGAGTCGTTCAAAAAAGGAATCATCAGAACTTGCAAAAAAATTAGCAATAATATGTGTAGATGAAATTTTGAAAAATTTCGATGGATTAGACAAACCTGAATATACTGCTTTTGATGCAATTGGTGAACGGAAATTCACTTTTGATGGAGAATACGATACACACATGACTGGTTATGACATGGAAGAATATTGGAAGGAAGTAAAACGGGAAATAAAAAAGATTTAAATAATAATCTTGACTCAACCCTTCAGTATATACGAGTGGTTAGCGGCAATCACCACAATAGTATCTGTAGCTTTATTATCCTATAAATTCAAATCAGGATGGATAATAGGATTTGCTGGAAGTTTATTATATGGCAAGGTTTTTTATGACCAAAAACTTTATGCTGATTTTTGGTTACAAGCAATCTTTTTAATTCAAGGTGCTTATGGATATTTTGAATGGAATCAAAACATTAAAAAGGATGATAAATTTGTAAGTTTAAATTTTAAAAGAAAGGATGTGTTTTTTATAATGATAAGCTTGGTTGGTTTTTTAATTATTTCTTATATTGCCGGAAGTTTAATGCGAAACACAAACAACCCATACCCTCTTACTGATGGGTTTATATCAATATTTAGTATTATGGCCGTTATATTGATGGCGAGGAGACATATTGAATGTTGGTATGTTTGGTTTGTTATTGATGTTGTTTCAATAGCTTTGTTTTTACAAGTTGGAATGTATGTTTCAATTATACTTTATTTGGTGTTATTATTAAATTGTTGTAATGGATGGATGTTATGGAAAAAAGATTTAAAAGAGGCTTAATACTAGGTAAGTTTTTACCAATCCATTTTGGACATATGTATCTTATCCAACAAGGTTCAGAGCAATGCGATAACCTTACCGTACTTGCTTGTTCATTAAAATCAGAACCAATTCCTGGTTATTTAAGATATAGGTGGGTTCTTGAATACTGCAATAAATTAAAAGATAAAAACACAACAGTTATAAACATAACCGACGAACTACCACAATATCCTGAAGAACATCCTGATTTTTGGAATATTTGGTGTAATCTCGTGAAACAATATGAACCTGATGTAATTTTTTCATCTGAAGATTACGGTTTAGAATTAGCCAGAAGATTAAATATAGAACACATCTTGGTTGATAAAAAAAGAATAAAATTTCCAATATCTGGAACCAAGATTAGAAAGAAGCCATATGAAAATTGGGATATGATTTATCCTGGAGCCAGACCACACTTTGTAGACAGAATTTACTTTTTAGGTCCTGAATCAACAGGAAAAACGACTGCTACAGAAATGATGTCTGAATATTTCAAAACAAGTCATATTCCTGAATATGGAAGAATATTATGGGAGCGAAACAGTGGAGAAATTTCTTTGTATGATTTTTGCGAAATAGTTGTTATGCAACGAGATATTGAAAATAAGATTATCAGGAACTCAAATAATAAGTTTTTATTTTGTGATACTGAAACTATTACGACAAAAGTATTTTGTGAACTTTATCATCCAGGAGAACATAAAAATTTAGATAATTTTTTTGACCATCACATACAAAGACAATTGGAAAATAGATGTCACTTTTTTGTCTTGAGTCCTGATGTACCTGCGGTTCAAGATGGAACCAGGACATTTCTCGAACATCGTCATAAGCATTTTAAAATGATTCTATCAGAATTAAACAAATGGAATATTCCTTATGTGGTTTTGGAAGGTAATTATAATGAAAGACTTGATATTGTTAAAGAATATGTAAAAAATTTAGATTCACATAAATGTACAGCGAATTACCAGATTGGTACAGAAATTTAGAAGTAGATATTCCTCGAATAAATCGTTGTATAGTGGAAAAATTCACCAAGCCTTCTATTATGAATGATACTATACTAATTTGGTATGATAAACAAGATAGATTACATAGTTATAATGGTTATCCATCAATGATTTACTTTGAAAGAAGACAATCGGAAGCTAAAGTGAATTATGCTATGGTTGAATTTTATTTTCATAATCATGGCAAACATATTAAAACAATAGTAATGAAAATGGAAATAAAAAACAAAAAATTAATATTGAAAAAACTGCCGAAAGGAAAAAAATTTAAGAAAATAAAATGAGCAATTTTCTTGTGCATATAAGTGACACCCATAATAAACATGAAGGAGTTATAATTCCTGAATGTGAATTTTTGGTGCATTCAGGGGATTTCACCAATCTTGGTAAAAAAGATGAAGTTGAAAAATTTTTAACCTGGTTTTCTCAACAAAATGGAAATCATAAAATTCTTATAAGTGGTAATCATGACAAATGCTTTGATTCAAGATTTGAAGATAAAACACATGCAAGTTTTTGGTTAAAAAATATGATGAAACAGTTTGAGGATAAAATCATTTATCTGGAAAATAGTGGAGTTGAAAATCAGTGGATTAAAATTCTGGGGCTCTCCAATTACTCCATGGTTTAATGGAGAGAATTGGGCAAATAATAAACATCGCGGTGATGAGATAATGGAAACGTGGAAATTGATTCCAAAAGATACAGATATTTTAATCACGCACGGACCAGCGTTTGGACACTTGGATTATATTCAAAACATAGGAAGAAGTGGAGGATGCGAAGATTTAAGGAAAGTTATCGACGAAATACGACCTAAAATATGTTTGAGTGGTCATTTGCACTTCGCTTATGGAATGAAAGAACATTATTATAAAGATGAAACAACTACAATTTTCTCTAACGCCTCTATTTGTAATGATAATTACATAGTTATAAACAAACCAAATATAATTGAATTATGATATTTTTATTTTCTGATGGATTATTTCTAAATATTTATCATATTTTCTTTTTAATCCAATATTATTTGTGTCATAATTATCATATATATATTCTCCAATTTTTTTAATATTATTTCTATTTATTATTCTTACAATTGAACTATTCCCATGATTGGTTGTTATTTTTGAAATTTTATATTCAATATTGAGCGAAGAACAAAAATTTTCAATTTCTGACCAATCCTGTTCATATGCTCCAGCAACAACAAATTGTCTAAGTCCATATTTTTTATTAAAATAAAAACAACCATCCCCATCAAACCATCCAAGAAAAAAATATTTTTTTAAATTTTCTGGTATTTTAGATAATATTTTTGTCGGCGAAATTTTTGATTTTATATGATAATCATTATCATTAAAAAAATCAGCTAATTTTTTAGAATGAACAGTTAATGTTCCTTGTTCTCTTCTGTTGGGTCTAACCCTATTACTAAATCCCCACAATCCAGTTTTGTCAAACCATTTTTTAAATAAAATAACATCATCAAAAACACACTCAATTGTTATTTTATAATTAGTTACATTACCATCCGCCCATAATATTCCTAACACATATGCAGCTTCTGGGGTTATACATTGTTCAAATATTTTTACATCTACATCTGTTTTTTTATCACGTGTAAATTTAAGGTTCATTTTTTGTTTAATATTAGTTATTGTATTTTCACTAACACAAAGTAATTTAGATAATTTTACACAACCCATTATTGGGTAATTAGTAATTATAAAATTAATTTGTTCTTCTGATAATTTAATTTGTTTCATATTCCTATTTTAATATAAATAGTTAAAAATTAATTTATTTGGCACTATTCACGATTTTTTTACCTATCTTTGCTTAATGGAGAAAAAAATAAAAGAAAGAAGATATTCTGGTAGAATCGTAGAAACAAATTCCGGAATGGGGAAAACAAAAACTGGGGAACGAAAAGTGAATGGAAAAACAATTGTTTATTTGGATGATGGAACTAAAATACTATGTAATTCAAATACGATAAAAACAATAGGATATTTTAGGTAAACCGTAACACCTGAACTTATTTTTCCGTATAATACTAAAAAATGAAACTATTTATAACAAAAATTTTATTAAGTGATTAAAAAACCCTTCTTCAAGCCACCGTTTAAAAGCGGAACCAACTCAAACTCCAACAATAACAACAAACCTCAACAAAATTACCAAAAAAATAAGTTTCCTTACAAAAAGGATGATGGTGGTTATAGAATAAACAGGAACATTCTTGCAAAAGAAGTCCGTCTTATTCAAGAAGATAAAGAACCTATAATAATAAGTATTTATGATGCTCAAAAAATAGCTGATGATTCTTTTTTGGATTTGGTAGAAATATCACCCAATGCAACTCCACCTGTTTGCAAAATCCTGGATTTTTCCAAATTCTTATATGATAAAAAGAAAAAAGAAAAGGAAAACACCAAAAGCAAAGGTTCTGTTGCTCTAAAAGAGATTCAACTTTCTCCAAACATAGGAGAACATGATTATTTGTTCAAGGCAAAACAGGCAGGAGAATTTCTTGACAAGGGACACCGAGTAAAAGTAAGCATGTTGTTTAAAGGAAGGATGATTACTCATAAAGAGCAAGGAGAATTGCTCATGCTTAAATTTTCCCAGGAAATAACCGAATTTGGGAAAGCAGAATCCCTCCCAAAACACGAAGGAAAAATGATAATTATGTATTTGGTTCCTAAAAAGAAATAATTTTCCTATCTTTGCTGAAATTATATTTTAATGCAAAGAAAACAAGAAGACCAAATAAGAGAATTAATAGTTGATGTGTTAATTCCAAAAATTCAAGAAATTTATTCTCTTGAATTATATCCCAAACAATTTTCATGTAATTTAACACAAGGAAGCACACAAATTATTATTAACACAGGTGTTTATATTAAATTGTATTCATTTGATACTTATGCTGAATTGAATTATGTAGCTCTAAATAAATTGTTTATAAAATATCATATCTTACAAATAACACCTCCTCTTGATGAGTGTTTGATGAATCAAAACGATGCAAACTACATTTATATCATATTTACAAATGTAGTAAATGAAAAAATAATTTTAGATGACGAAAAAATTAAATTTTTGGCTCAATGCATGATTGATTTTATAAAAAGGGCAGAACAATACCAAAAAGAAATAAAAGATATTATCGATTTTTCAAACAAAATTTCTTTATCAAACACCAGGAATGTCTTATTCGAAAAAACCAAATTTCAATCTATTTAATAGTATGGAAAATAACACAACGTGGGGCTCTGATAATATAACTTTTGCCGGAACAGTGAAGAACCCTCCACCCTAAATGGTGGGGGCTTCTCGGAGGACGCAAGCCCGTAGAGAAGCTATCTTCACAAGACCAAGTTCTCGGAAACGAGAGCTACGATAGGAAGGTCATGGCACCTGCGGTTGACGCAACAGACTGCTGCTCTGCCACTCACATTTAAGTAGAACTGAGGTAAAGTTCGGTGATGTGAGTCTAAAAAGCCCTCTTATCTTCGTCGAGTTGAAGTCGGATTTCTTAGGTGGTTACAGCCTTTGAATACGCATCACCTGCCTTCGGGCAGAGTATTTATTCCGAAAGGAATCTTAAAAAAGAGGAGATGGGCAAACAATTTAACAAAAAAAGAAAAAGAACAAAATGATTTACGTGTTAAGTAAAGAAGGAAAACCACTGATGCCGTGCTGTGCGGTAGTCGGTCGGCTTCTACTTAAACAGGGTAAGGCGAAAGTAAAAAGCACCGCGCCGTTTACTATCCAATTGGCTAACAAAACAACCAATTGTACTCAACCATTGACTCTTGGAATTGATACAGGTAGTGCCATTATCGGCAGTGCCGTAGTCAACAACAAGAACGAGGTGTTTTATATTTCGGAGACCACGATACGAAATGACATAGCAGAAAAAATGACCCGACGAGCAAAATATAGGCGCAACAGACGAAACAGAAAGACTCGATACAGAAAACCGAGGTGGCTCAACAGAAGGAATAGCATCAAGACAGGACGTTTCTCTCCGACAATGCGAAGCAAAATAGACTCGCACATAAAGGAGATAAGGAAAGTCTATTCCATCTTGCCGATTACGCACTTAATAATTGAGACTGGCAACTTTGACCCACATGCCATCAAGAATCCAGAGGTGCTGACTAATCCATTGCTTTATCAACAAGGAATAAACTATGGTTACGCCAACACCAAAGCGTATGTCTTGGACAGAGATGACCACAAATGCCAAAACAAAAAGTGCACAAGCAAAAACAAACGAATCGAGGTACACCACATTGTGTTTAGGAGTAACAATGGTTCGGATGAGCCAGAGAATCTTATTGCTTTGTGTAAAGACTGTCATGATGGATTGCATGACGGCACCATTGTGTTAAAACTCACAGGCAAAAAGAAAGGAGACCTGAAACACGCAACTCAGATGAACAGCATCCGCACACAACTTATGAAACTATTCCCACATGCCGAGGAGACATTTGGTTTTAAAACAAAAGAACACAGGCAACACATGGGTCTTTGCAAGGGGCACTATATTGACGCTGTGGTGATTGCTACGGATAGCATAGACAAACCCATATTTAAAACAAACACACTCTTAATCAAAAAATCCGTGTCAGATGGAGATTTCCAACTGTACAAAGGGATACGTTCCGAGCAAGCCATACCAGTTCGAAAGATTGCTGGGTTCAGGAAGTTTGACCGCATAAAATATAAGGGACGAACTTATTTTATTAAAGGCAGAATGTCTACTGGTTACGCTGTTTTAATGGACATTGACGGCACCAAATCACAACTATCACCAACGCCCAAATTCACCCTGATGAAACGTGTGGGAGCACGCAAGACGTGGATGACATACACCAAAAAAATAACAACCAACAATGCCGCATAAGAAAATAAAGTATAATACCGAAACAGAGGTAGACGTTCGCTTGACCCCGAACCTAAAGGTGTCGGGGTTTTGCGCTCAATTGATAAAAGCAAAAGAACCAATAGTTGAACAACAAGAAATAATTGTTGATGAACCAATATCAGAACTTGTATCTGAAGAAATTTCAGAGGATTTAACAATATCATTTGTTTTAATAGCAATAAATGCTTCTGACGACAAGAGAATAGGTATGTTTTGTGAAACATTCAGAGAAACACAAAGCGGTGAAATACCAATTACACAAACTGCATTTAATTATAAAGAAAACACCAGTCCAAACGAAGATAATTTAAAGTCTATAGTCAAATCCAAAGTATATGATGATGCAGGATTTGATATTGATACAAATAAAATTACTTGTCATGGACGAATATTAAATAATGACAATACATATTCCTATATGTTTTCAGTGGAAGTTAATAAGTTAGAACAAACTAACGTAGATGCATTGATACTTAAAAACATATCAGGTTTAAGTAAAAAATTCATATTTTGGATTTCAATGCCAGATTTGTTAATATTAGAAAATTGGCAAACCCAGGTTATTATAATGCGAAGAATGATGTCAAAATCAGGTATGGTTTTTATAAGTGGTACAAAGTAATGAGTGAAAATATTGATATAACGCCACCCTTAAAAAGTGTGTCAGAAATGATTGAAGATACTGTTTTTGATATGACTTTACGTTCTAAAAAAGGGAAAAACCACAATTCAATAAAAACAAAAAAAACAAAAACAATAAAAAAACCCAAACAAATACAACCGGTTGAAAAAAGAAGAATGATTCGAAAAACATTTGGAAGATATGACCATAAAAAAATATGTCAATACTCTCCAAACGGAAGTAATCTTTTGAAAACATGGAAAAGTGCAAATCAAATTGAAACAGAGGAAGGTTTTGATAAAAATGCCATATTAAGGTCATGTAAACGAATACAAATAAGAGCTTATCATTATTTATGGAGATTTGAAGGAGATACAGATATGGAACCTAAATTGGCTGAATTTGCTTATGAAGATGATTAAAATTATAAAAACCCAAAACATGAAACAAGCATTTAAAAACCATAGAATAAACAAAAGAGTATCAAGAAAAGGAATTGATGTTTTATTAAAGAAACTTAAAAAAAGAACAAGTTCAATATCTCTGGTTGTATGTACTACAATGACTTCACAAAACGAAATAATTCAACAACTTTGGGAATTGTATAAAAGACAAAACAATAAATGCTCGTTTATCAATATATCAAGTGGATTAAGTGGTTTTAGAACAGAAATACTAAATCTTCTTTCTGTTCACCCATATATGACTGTAATGTTAGTTTGTGATATGGGTCAGAAATTGGAAGGAGAACCCATTCAGGAAATATGGGGATTTAAAATATATAATAATGGTAAAAAAACAAAAACTATTGATATAAGTTGCAATGAACTTTATAATTCATGTACAACGAATGTTCAAACAGGAAAATCTATTCCACCGGAAAAAAACTCAATATACTGCGGACCTGATGGTAAAATTTGTGGATTTGATATGGTCTGATGGTTTAAATAAATCATGTTTATGAAACTTTTATCAGGATTTTACGTTTAAATATAAATATGAGCAAACTAACTCGTCACGTGTTATATGAAAAATTTAGTAGAGAAAAAGCTGCTGAAAATTTCTTTGTTGGATTTTTAAATGACCATCAAATTAAAATTTCAGAAGAACGTCCCGATTCAGTTCTTTATGTGAAAAACGATAAGGTTTTCATGGAACACAACCAAAAAAGTGGTAATTTATGGGTCTCAGATGAACAAATATGGTCATTTTTTTATTCAGAATATGGGTATAACTATCAGGAAGTCAGAGACTTAATTAAACAGGTGGTGTGGAAGAATATCAAATTAAAGGATGTAACACCATTCAGATATTCTGTTGGCGATGATTGTTTGGTGTGGAAGAATATCAAATTAAAGGATGTAACACCACGAACATTTGTTTCTTTTTTATTAAATAGGGTGTGGAAGAATATCAAATTAAAGGATGTAACACCTTACAAGTTGTAAGTATTGTAAGTAATGTAGGTGTGGAAGAATATAAAATTAAAGGATGTGAAACTTTTATCAGGATTTTACGTATAATATACTATGAATCATTTAACTCGTCACGTGTTATATGAAAAATATAATAAAAAAGAAGCTGCGGAAAACTTATTTGTTTGGTTTTTGGATTACAATTCAATAATAATAGATTCTAAATGCATAAAAGAAAGTTATTTTTTAAAAGATAACACATTATTTATGACTTATTTTAAAGACGATAATAGGTTTATGGTTAATTATAGTTTGGTTAGATTTGTTTTTACTGATTATAATTTAAGTGATATGGTATTTTATAATTATTTGATGAATAAATATTTGAATCTTATTGGTAATCATGTTAAAGGAGGATGGAATCTAAAAACGTAACACATTAACAAAATTTTTCGTATAATATCTTATGGAAAACATAAAACACATTGAGACATATAGGGCTGAAATGTCAAAATCTATGGTTGATAAACTATTTTTTTTAGACAAAATTGATGTTGGACTTATTGTTGATTTTGGATGTGCTGATGGTACAATGCTAAAATATGTTCACGAAATGCGTCCTGATATTGAATTGATTGGTTATGATTCTTCAGATGAAATGATAGGAATAGCAAAAGAACAATTTGACGATGGCAGTGGCGTGCAATTCACATCTGATTTTAATTACATCAAAGAAATGTTGCCAATTTGTTATTCCGAAACAAAAACTGCAATTATCCTTTCTTCGGTAATTCACGAAGTATATTCTTACGGAAATGAGGAATCAATTCAAATATTTTGGAACAATCTTTTTGACACTGGTTTTGATTATATTGTTATTCGCGACATGCTCATGAGTAAAAACGTAAATCATGACGCAACCAATGGTGACATAAGTAAGGTATATAGCTCTAATAATCCTCATGTTGAAGAGTTTGAAGAACAGTGGGGCAAAATAACAAATCATAAAAATTTGTTGCATTATCTTCTGAAATACCGATATAATAAAAATTGGTTCAGAGAATTAAGGGAGAATTATTTACCTATTACCTTGGAGGATTTACTAAATCAAATTCCAACTAACAAATATAAGTACGAGTATTATGAGCATTATATCCTTCCTTTTGTCCAGAAATCTGTCAAACAAGAGTTTGGTATAACACTCAAGGACAATACACACATTAAACTGATTTTAAAGAAAAAATAATTTATGTCAAAACGAAAATTTAAATTAGGTTTAGACCTTCATGGTGTGGCAAATGCGTTGCCAAAATTCTTCTCTAAATTAACAAAAGTTCTTATTCAATCAGGATTTGAAGTCCATATAATAACCGGAAAACATATTCGCGATGGAGTTAAAGAAGAACTCAAGAATAACAAAATATCCTATACACACATTTTTTCTATCGCGGATTATCATGAATCTATTGGCACAAAAATGAATTATGATGAAAATAATGAACCTTGGATTTCAAGAAAAAAATGGAATGGTGCCAAGGGAAAATATTGTAAAAAGAACAAAATTGATATACATATAGATGATTCAGATATTTACAACAAACATTTTAAAACACCGTATGCTCAAGTTTTTATTAATCTAAAAAAAGAGAAAAATGGAAAATGCAAAAAAAAGTAAACGTTTCTGGCACCTCAACATTCATTATTTTGACGCTGTAAATCTCAACTACAAAAGATTGAAGGTGGTTCATTGGAGAACCATATTTTTTACATTAATTATTTGCGGTTCTCTTTTCTTTGCTGGTTGGATTTGTGCAAATATGAATGTTGATGTGAAAACAGCAAAGTATGACGAGGAACAAAAGGTTATGATTATCAAAACTGGAGATAAGTTTTCTGAAGAAAAATTGATTTTGTTTCTGAAGGAACTTAATTTTAAATGGCCTGAGATTGCTTATTCACAAATCAGGATGGAGACAGGATTATATAATAGTCCAATATGCATAGAAAACCTGAATTATTTTGGTATGAAGGATGCAAGGGGTCCAAGCGGACGAATCAACACTCAAACAGGAAATAAAAGCGGACATGCTGTTTATCAGAATTGGAGAATGTCTGTGATAGATTATGCAATTTATTGGTCAACCTATCTTTCTTCTCTCAAGACAGAAGAAGAGTGTTATAACTACATAGAAAGTTCTTATTCGGAAACAAAAGGATATGTAGAAAAATTCAGAGGATTTGAACATGAATATTTTGAAAAACTTTCCAAAATAAAAGCAAAAAGCAGCTATGACATATTTAGTTTAAAAGATGAACACTCAGTTCAGGATGGTAATAAAATAGTTAAAAAATAATATTATGGACAAAGAAAAAATATCAAGCCAATATCTAAAAGAAGAAGAATTTGAAACCAATGAATATGGTGTGTATTTATACCAAAACTCCAAAGGAAACCATTCCTTTAATCTTGCTTCTATATTGGCAGATTACCATCAATGGTTAATTGATAATAAAATTGTAAACAAATAAAAAACAAAAGAAATGAAAAATTTATCAAATTACAACTCTGTTGTTGATATAGGAACAACTCATTGGTTTAGAACATTGGTTGGACAAGCCAATAAAATAGGTGAGTTTATAAAACTTAATCCTAATCACAAAGCCATAAATTATGGCAACTACGGAGAGTTATTACAAAACATAATGAAAGATTTGTTGGAATGGCAAGAAACAAATCAACCATTAAGGAATGAATTAGAAAAAGATAAAAAATGAAAAAAGAAGCAGAAGTATTAAAAGATAAGGTTAAGGTAAATGATATTATTAAATTTACCTTTAAAGACATTTATCATACAAACATAAGATTTGGTTCTATAGGTATTTTACAACATCCACGAATTTATAGTACCTTATAGTATGTTTATTTATGAAATACGAAAATTATTTTTGTCTAACCCTTGATTTTTAATTTTTTTATCTATTTATTTGCAGTATGAAGAAAAATATAAGACAAGTTGCGAGAGAAAACAATGTACAATATAGGACTGTATGGAACTGGGTACAACAAGGAAAAGTTAAAACAGAAAGAACAACCACTGGCAGACTCCTTATTATAGAGGATGAACCAATCAAACCAACCAGTGTTGCTGTATATTGCAGGGTCAGCTCTTCTGAAAACAAATCTAATTTAGATAGACAAAAACAGCGTGTACTTGATTATTGTGCAGCAAAAGGTTATAAAGTAGAATATGTTATGTGTGAAATTGGTAGTGGACTTAATGACAAAAGGCACAAGTTGGAAAAATTGCTACAAGACACATCTATAACCAAGATTGTGGTAGAACACGCAGATAGATTTTCTCGATTTGGAAGAAGCTATATTGAGCTGTTGCTCAAAACACAAGGTAGAGAGTTGGAAATTATTAATACAGCAGACAATGACAGAGATGATTTGATGCAAGATTTTGTATCTATCATTACATCGTTCACGGCGCGATTATATGGACAGCGTAGGAGCAAACGTAAAACAGAAAAAATAATTGCTGAATTAAAAGCATAAAAGTGAGCAAAAAGAAAAACATAAGAGAATCAGGGTTGCCAGATAAGGACAAGAAGTTGTTCAAGGTAGTAAATCACAGCCACGGAGCCAACGATGGCAAACTGGAGGTGATTCATCAGACTATTGACGCTTATCAGGATACCGCCATTAACATTGCAAACAGGCAATGGAGATTCTTTTTTCAGAGCCGTTCAGGGCACTTCGATAAAAACCTCGTTTTAGGCACTCCGAAGAAGCAAATACACCAAAACAAAAAGAAACAATTGGCAGAGTTAATTGCCTCTGTTATTGGTTTTAAGTCGTACACGAATGAATATCATGAACCTCAACAACCCGAACACTCCAAGCCACAAAAACAACAGAAGATAGATGTGAAAGTTGCTCCCGTTGAATCAGAGTTGAGTGAGCGATTCAAACAAACCATCCAATATCAGGTGGTTGGGCAATTGGATTCTTATTTGAGCAACCTGGAGACCAGATTCATTAAGGCGGTGAATAAGTCCTCAATAAAAGACGAGATGACACGCATGCAGTTGTTCTATCTAAACAAATATCACCTGTGGTTCCAGAAAGAGGTAACCATGCAAAAGGTGGCTATTTCAAAAGAGGTGCTCAAGCTGGCAAGGCACATCTTTCATCACCTAACCCAGAACAAACCGAGGATGCGAAATATCAACATGGTACTGGACAAAAAAGTGGCGCAGTTGGAAAAGTCTGGAGTGGATGGTTTTGGATGGTGGATTCACTTGTCTAACATCAATGAAGGCAAACCGATTGACGTGCCTATAAACTCCAATAAATATTTTAATGAACATTATGGAGTGGGGCACGGAGTTATAAAACATTCGATACAAGTCAATCGCGACAAAACAACAAGACAAATTCGCTTCGGAATTATTTCGGAGATTGACCCAAAATTCATTGATTCAAGGATGGATGTGTTGGGGATAGACATCGGTGTAAAAAGCATCATAGCCACGAATTGCGGTGACACATGCGGAGACAGGCTTTATGCTTATCTAAAGAAATATGACAGAATAACGACCAAATTGCTTGCCAATCTACAAAGCAACGAGATAGACATAGCGACGAACCACCGATACAACAACCTTAACAAAAAAGTGCGTGCGTTCATGAAAAACGAGGTCAACAGGATTTTGAACAGGCTCGTAGAAAAATATGCCCCAAAGGTTATTTCGTTGGAGAATTTGGATTTCCAAAGGTCAAACATGGACAAGGAAATGAACAGGCTCATTGGAAAATTCGGGTTGGGACATATCACCAAAAAGGTGGAGCAACTCAAATCAGACAAAGGCATACAGATAGAATACCAAAACCCAATGTACACTTCACAAGAGTGTAGTTGTTGTGGTTATGTAGATAAGAAAAACCGTAAGACAAGGGACATTTTTGAATGCTTGTTTTGCGGCACCAGGCTACACGCGGATGTTAACGCAGCACGTGTAATGATAGGAAGACGTTCTTCCCCGATAACTTGTTATTGGAAAAAAGAGAAAGTGTTGGAATGGCTTAATGAGAGATTCAAGTTGAGACATTCTGTGCACCCCGAACACCGACAACGCAAGTTTTCGGTTGATTCGACACGCCGCCATAGTTCGGCTAAGGACGTAGTTTTCGTAACTTCAGCGTCCAAAGACAACCAAATTGGATTGTGTGGATAAGTGCAAACTTACCACAAAATACTATAAATTGTCTAACTATGATAGAAACAATAAACAAAACAGCAATTGGTTACATAGCTTGGATTAATTGGAAAAATATGTTAAAAAGAGTCCTATTGTTTCTGGTTTTGTTATTTAGTTCGTTTTCTTTAAGTGCACAAAACAGCTTGTCTAAAACAAGATGGTATCATCCTTCCGAAGATAAAACTTTGTGGACATTGAAGAAAAATAGAATAAAATTCACCTTGAAGCCTGTTGGATTCAACAATAACTATCTTAAGAAAGCTGAGACTGACCTGGAGTGCCTTGATTATGTTTATAAAATAGATGTGACTGGAATTATTAAATATGATGCCCGTGTCAAGTTTTACATAAACGATGGAATTAGGTTAATATTTAGGACACAATTTTCAGGAATAAAAACATCTATATACACTGCCGGCTTTGCTGTGCGTCTCCGAACAATATTTAAAAATTATCAAACATAATTAATATGGAAAATTTAAATAAAGAGAATTTTTGGAATGAACTCTATAAAAAATATCCTAAAGGAATGAAACGATTTTGTGATTGGATTGATGAATATAAAAAACAAGTTGATTGGGATTGGATTTTTGTAAACCCAGGAGGTAATAAAGAATACCAAACGAAGTTTCATACTATTCCTATTGAAATGCAATTAGGATTAATTGATAAATTTTTAGAGGATAATAGGCTTTATATATGTAAAAACAAAGATATTGATGCTGATGAATGGATTGCATGGATTAAGAGTTCTGATGATGAAAATTGTGAGTTTCCTCAATTTAATGGTAAAAGATTAATTGATTCTTTAAAACCAGTTATTGAATGTGCAATTGATTATTTAAATATATAAAAATGCGTATTATATTTCTTGATATAGATGGTGTATTAAACAATGGAAATGCCGCAGGAGTATTCCATGAAAGTTCCACAATTCCTTATTGTGTAGAAGTTCTTAATTATATTCTGGAAAAATCTGGAGCCAAGATTGTTTTGATATCTTCCTGGAAAGATGCATTTGATTTTGAAGTAATAAAGAAATTATTATATAACAGAGGAATCAAACCAAAAAGTATAGTGGCATGCACCGAGAAAGACGTACAAAAAGAACCTGGTATGACCAAATTTATTAAAGATAACAAATCAAAAATAGAAAGTTTTGTTATTATTGATAATGATATTAATTTTATCAATGGTGATTTTGAGGATTTTGTCATACGAACAAATACAAAGACAGGAATTACAGAAGAGGAGATTGAACTTGTGTTAGAGAAAATATTATGAGAAGATTGAGTTGGAATATATTTCTCCGAAAAAAAAACAAAATACATTTTTTTATAGAAATCCAAATGCTTATACCAGGGAGGTTCTGTTTGAAAAAACAAAACCAGAAACAAATACTTGGGGAAAATTAGTTTATATAAATTTTGTTTATCCTGAAGATTTGCATATACCTGTTCCACCACAAATACCTATTTTATGAAAAAATTTAAATCCTGGTTTAAGTTAAAAATTCAGAACATGAAATTCAGAGTCAGAATTTTTTGTTGGGTTGGAGGATTTTATGTTTTAACTACTATATTAAGTTCTTGTATTCATTCTGGTTTATTATTGTACTTAACATTAATTGGAACCGGATTATTTATGTTTATGGTGATATTTGTTGTTATTTTAGATACACAAATTGAAGAGGAAAATATAAAAAATAGGTTTAGACATTGCAATCCAAATGCTCACACCAGAGAAGTTCTATTTGAGAAAACAAAAAATCGAAACAAAAAACGAGGAATTGATTTTTCAGATACAAATGAGTGGATAAATCAACTATATGTTGATATACAAGGTGAACTACCCAAACGCTAAAGACGTTTGGGCTTTGCGTTTCATAGACTTGCCTATTGGCAACGCCTCACCGCATTTTTGTTTAATGTCCGAGTATGCACCGTACACAGACAATGTTTTTATTGAGCTTTTATGAACGCTTGGTTTTCGTGTTCCAACTCTTATACATTTTGCTTTTTCAGGTTTTATGCAAAACAAGACTCTGTTTTGCAACCACATTACCAACATCTCAAAGAACATATTGAGAATTTTCTCAATATTGTAAATATAATGAAACAATTTCATAATATCAAATAAATATGATAGAAAATTTAAAATATAATTGTCAAACAAGTGCCTCGCTTACCCAACGGCTGAAGACCATTGGGTTTTCACTCGGTTCATATAAAATAGAAGAAATTAAAATCACAAAATAATATTTTATTTTCGTTTATAATCTATGTATGCTTTTTTACCATTTGGCTGTATATAAGCGCATAAATTATCTTGTTCTTTCAATCGTGCAAATACGTAATTTCTAACATACGAGACAAACTTTTCATCATATTTATTTTCTAATGTGGATAATCTACCTTTATAATCCATTTTAATAAATGAAATAATATGGTGTTTAAACCATTTATTTTCCATTTTATTTAAATTTTTTATTTCCACATTGAGAACATCAAAAAAATGACACCAATATTTTTGTTGATTTGCAGTCATAATTTTCATATGGTCTACAATATATGGTATTGTTTTAAATTTATCAGCATCAGCAAAGGTATTATGTAATATAATTAATTGTTTTTTAATAGGAGTCGGTTTAACCGGATACCAATTATCCAAGTCTTTTTGAAAATCTTCCCAAGGAGTATCTTTAAATCGTACTACTGTATTTTTATACTTTATTTGACGTTTGGATACTATATTACTATCAACACAAAACATTGTTGCGATTATTGATAAATCGTCTTTATTTTTCCATTCTCTACGCCCGTTTTCATCGAGCCAGAAGGATTTGTCTTCTTGTGGTTCCATTTTTATTGTATTGTGATTATAAATTTTCAATATTCAAAGTAGCCAACACATTAAGATTGGTACAAATCTCATTGGTTTTTATATAAGTTTCACCAGACTTTTTATATGTACCTATTTTGGTAGACATTTTATATATAACATCAATAAAAACAGGTTTTCTTATATTATCATATAATGACTCCAATAAGACAACTCCATTATCATCTAATTTAACAGTATCATTAGTAATATCATATTTTGCTTTCATATATTATCTGGTATTGTAATTATATCTGTGTAATAGTATTCAAACAATAGAATATCATGTTTGTTGGTTGGATTGTTCCTGGTGGTTTGAAGTTTTATTTTTCCTTTATTTATTTTCTTATCAAAATCATTATGGGCTTCACCAATAGTCCATGAAAAATTGTTTTTTATAATGAATTTTTCTAAAAACTGATTTTTAGCGTATTCAACAAATGTATCTAAATTATCTGAATTTATTATTGATGGAGTATTTAACACATCATAATGTGGTTCAATAATTATTATGTATGGTTTTATGTTTACCATTTGTTTAGTGAATTTTATCATTTCCAAATATAGGATGATGTATATCTGGAAAATATTTTTTCAACTTTTTGTTCCAATGAACTGAATACCCGGAATAATATCCAAGATTATCATTAACTCTTTCTGTTGCCTGTTCTTTATTTAGTTTTTCGCAAATCATAGTAAATTCAATCAAAGTATTATAAGCATCTATTGCTATATCATACTTGTCTTGCATCAACAATTCATCAAAAAACCAATTAATAAACCAATCAAATACAATAGGTTTACTTCTTGTTGGATTTTGAATCCATCTTTTTAATTCTTTAAGACTTTCGATTCTTTGAGGTTCCATATTGTTTATTATAATTTTTCCATTGAATGTGTTATCTCTTTTAGTTTATCTTGCAAGATTTCAATTTCATGTAAAATCCTGTTATGTTCATTTGCTTTATCAATGTTTTCTGGGGTCTTTTTAAAAGAATAAACAGAACTTAATCTATGGTGGTCAATCATTTTTGAACCTACTTCATAATCAATTTTTTCCAAAGGAAAATCAAAGTAAGGTTTATATAATATTTGAATGGTTTCTTTTTTCATATTATTCTTCTTCGGTTGCTTTTTTAATTATGTATTCAGTGTTCATTAAAATCATATCTGGATTTATTGGCTCTCCGATTAATTTTACCAGCCTTACTGCTGCATCAAGTTTTTCAAAGATAGATAACATTTCTTTAGATGTAGCTATTAACCTGGCATTAGCCTCACCTTCTCCATCTTCATCAAAAGCATGAGACTCAATGAAAATAGTCGCTATACCAGTATCTTTACCTCCCAAATGTTGTACCTGATAACCATTTTCATCTATTTCAGTTTCTGAAAGATGCCAGTCTCCTTTTGTTCCTTTAAATTTGCTCATTCTATTATTTATTTTAAACCACGTTTACTAAATTCATCATTTTTCATTTTTTGAATTACTTTAAAACTGTTAAAATCAGAGCCGGCGAACATATATAAATTTTTATAATAACGTTCTATATTGGCTCGTTTATTTTCTTTTTTAAAGTTTTTGTACCAAATAACTATATTGTTAATAAATTTCATATAATGTTTTAAACGTATTTCAATCCAAAAAGTTTAAAATTTCGTATTTTTAGTCGCAATTATTCCAGATAAGATAACCTTCAACTCCGTTAATTGTTGCTTTTGTCCATGCTTCTTCCAAGTCTTCTGGATTGATTTTTACTTCAGCATTATTTAAAAGCCTTGAAACTTCTGTACTAATTTCATCACACGCTTGTTGAAATGTGATTAGTTTCTTTTGGTTTAATTTCTCTCCCATCTTGTGTGGAATAAAGCCATTGTGTTGATGTGAAAAAGAATACCAAAACTCTTCATTAAACCATCTACACACAGTTTCAGGTAAAGCTTTGGGTTCATAGTCGATGGTTGTTTGAAGGCAAGCACAACCAGAATATTGGTGGTCCAAAGATTTTTTTAATCGTTTACCTTGCCTTGGTTCAAACCAAACTCTTCCTTGAAAATCAGGATAATCTTTTTCTTCTAAAACTAATTTAGAATCAAATCCTTTTATTTTTTGTTTATTATTCATTATTTTATAAAATCAGTTATACGAGTTTCTAAAATACGACTATCAAATTCACTGTTTACACCCAAAGATAAATATGTAAGCCCACCTTCAATAAACAAATTGTTTTCATGCTCTCCATATTGTTTTGCTTTTCTTTTGAAAAAAGAAAGAATAGTTTCTTGAATTTTTTGTTCTTCGTTCATATTGTTATGTTTTTGGTATTTTTCTGATACTCTTATGGATTCTTTCTCAAAATAATCATAAGCATCATCTTTTGAGAAAGTATAATAGTATGACCAAGCCCACAAATCTCCCATGCCTGTTCCATACCCAGCTTCGATTCCAGATATTTCTCCTTCTTCGATTATCATTTCGTATGGAAAATCATCCTTTGTTATATATTTATTCAAATTTTTTGAACCATCCATATATGTTCGAGTGCCATAATTATCTTGTATTTCACAAATTTGTCTTTCTTTTGGTGATTCCACACCTGTTCGACTGGATTTTATAACATAAATCTTTGGTAGACCAAGTTCTTTCATTCTTTTATTATCTTTATATTCTTGAAGTTTTGACATTGAATTATGTTATTAGAAGTGTTACGATAAATTTTATGTTTTTAATTATAATCTATTGTATCCTCATTTGCACCAAGTGACAAGCAAATTTTTATAAATTCGTCCCCATTTAGTATAGTCATACAATCTATCCACTCCATCAATTTCAATCTTATGGGTGTTAGAATATCTGTTGTGCCTTCATGCCACCATACACCAAAAGATGAATCATCTATAGAATGTATCTGTGCTTTCATAACACATAGTTTTGTGTTTTTGTCCTTCTTCATAGCATCGTATGAAGGCATTATGTGTATGCTTACAGGATTTAAAATTCTTAAATATAGTCGTCCTGCGGTTTCTTTATCAACTTTTTTAACTGTCCAATATTGGTCTTTATTCAGAGGTTTTCCTTTGTAGTATTGTCCATCAAGAAACCACATATTCATATAATCACCCATCTGTTTTTTATTTAAATTATAGATGTGGTATGGACAATTGTCGTCTTGACCAGAAAATTTTCTTTTTTTTGATATATTCATATTACTGTATTTCTTGTATTATACGATAAATAATTAAAACTTGTTACAAACAATCATCAAATATCGTATTTTTCTGATAGTTCAAGCATTAAAGATAGGAGATTTTTGATAAATTCTGATGAGTCTGTAAGTTTTCTAAATCGTTTTATCCCAGTGTTGTAATCTTTCTTTGCTTCTTTTGATTTTAGTGTGGATGCGTATGATTGAATCATTGTTGCTATGTATTCAGGGAAGTTGCGGTCGGTTTTACGTGCTTCCCATTCGGATGGAGTGAAAAATTCAATTCCAAGTTCTCCAAATATATAATATAATGTTCCCATTGGACCCTTTCTGTTTTTCTTACCCCATCTCATTATTCTGGTATCAGTCTGTTCATCATAAATCATCTCAATATGAGCATCGCAAAATTGCATATTTCTATATTTTCCGGCAAATTCACCTTCTTTATTATTGTGTCCAAAGATAAATAATATAGCATTATTGTCTTCTATCCATTCACGAAGTGCACTTACTATATAAGCACAAGCTGCATCTTCTGTCATTTCAGGAAAATCATCTATGGCAATAGCTTGAAGAGAGTCAACAAAAATTACAGTTGGTTTTATCTCATTAAGTTTTTGTAAAAAAACACTAAAATGATTGCATGATTTTTTATCTAAAATATAAGCATTATTATGAGATATTTTTAAATTTGATGTCTGTTGTTTAACGGCAGTAGATGTCATTTCACGTTCATATAAACATGTTGGCGTATCTTTAAGATAATTCATTATATTAACTGCAAGAGTTGTTTTTCCTGCGCCACTTGTTCCGGAAAGATAGATTGAGGAGCGCAATACCATTCCATCATCTTTAGAAAACCACTTATCAAATTTAGCATTACCTGTTTTTAACGTTGGTTCCTTACTAATGGGTACGTTTTTAATTAACATATTTTCTATTTCTTTTTTCATATTGTATTATACGAAAAATAATATAGAGGTGTTACAAAATTAACTTCTTTTTAAATTAGATTCTTTATGAATATAGGTTTTAAATTTTTCCTCATAACGGTCAGTGAACTTTATTATTCCTTCGTCGTGCAGTTTTACCATTATTTTATATTCTACTTTGTCTTGGTCAACGAGTTTATATTCTAAACCGTTTTCCTTACAAAACTTTTCAGCACCTTTCTTTTTCGCTACAACATTCGGTGAATTATGTAACTTTTTAGGCTTACACTCAATCATATATTTGTCACCAACAATGAAATCTGGAAAATAATTTCTTGTTTTACCTTCCCAGTCAACGTATTTAATTTTATATTTTTTGAGTTCACCATTTTCCCAATATAAATTTTTGTTATAAATTTCGTTTATCATGTAACTCAATTCTCTTAAACTTCTAAAAAACCATCCATTTGGCATAAACCATCCACACCATCCATTACCAGAACCTTTTGGAGATGGTTTGCCGAACATAGGATTATTTTCACCTGAACTTAAAGATGATTGTAATAATTTAAATTCTGCCATTCTTTTATCCGCACCCTCTTTGCCTAATTCAAACAACCAAACATCATAAATACTTTTACCATACATGCCATTTTTTTCTCCTTTATGAATTGATTTGTTCTTTTGTTCTTGAGAAGAATTGTCATATACTATCTTCATACTTTTAGATTGTTTTGAACGAAATTTAACTTCTCTCTTATCCGCTTCTTCTACACCATATTTTTCTACCCAAACAGAATAAACACTTTTACCATACATTGGTCCATTTTCTCCCGACATTGATTTACTCAATCTTTCCAATTCTTCTTTTGTATATATTCTTGGTGGTCTATGTTTTATCATACAAGTTTGAGAACAAGATTCATTGTATCCCAAAGTCATAGTTTTAAAATTAGTATAATTATCACAATTTTTACATTTGTTTGGTTTATAATTATCATTTAATATATGCCATAATCTTTGAAACATTGGAATATCTACATATAGATTATTGATAAAATGAGTCTTTTCCAAAACGAACTCTAAAATATTTTCATTTTTACTTATGAAACGAGTAACATCTTGCGTTCTTAATATTTTAAATTTGTCTTTTAGTAATTGTACAAAATCTTCCATTATTTTGTAATTATAAGTTTTCCTTCCATATCTTTTGATATAAGAAGATTTACGCGCTTATTCATAGTCATAGCCTGTTCTTCACAAAATTTTGTGTAATTTGTTTTTAATGTTGGTGGCATAAGAAATACATATCTTACTCTTGCTTCGCCAAGTGTTTTTGGTCTTCCAACTTTTCTTTTTTCATTTTCCATTTTATGGTAATTTAATTTCCTATAAATATACAAAAAAAATTTTTTATTGTCAATAGTAAAAAATAATTTTATGTCACTTATTATTTCTGTGATTTAACCATCTATTTATTAACAAATGATTTAATGATGGATAATAGACTTTTGGAATTTATGTGGGCAGTGGTACCAATATTAATGTATCTTTTCTTTGTGTACATCTGGACTCCCAAAGGATACATTTCTCCAAGAAGAGCAAGGCGATATCTATTAGCCGCATTAATCTCTCCAATGCTCGTGATAATTTTTCATTATTTATTACCAAAATTTTTTGAATCTCGTTATTTTATGAACCAAAATATATATTTTGGATATAAAATATTCATTCAAACAAGTCTTGTGGAAGAGGTGTGTAAGTTGTTACTGTTTTTTGCAATCACATTCGAAAGAAGGTCGGCTAAATACGACCTCCCTGTAGCAATAGTTTATTACGCCATGGTTACATCAGCAGGTTTCGCAATTATCGAAAATATTAGCTATTTGGCTCAATTTGGGTCTGATATTTTATTTGTAAGAGCAATAACAGCAGTTATTTTGCACCTAATTTGTGGAGTTTTTATGGGCTACGGAATTCAAATAGCTGTAGTAAAATCCACAGATTCTACTATGACTAAAATTCAAACATTTTTACATAGAGCAAAATATGTAATAATTGGATTATTATCCGCTACAATATTCCACGGAATATATGACCTCGTACTTACCTTACCTTTTATTCAGTATCCGAATTTGATAATAGGTATAATTTTGGTTTCAGGATTAATTATATCTGGATTTATGATTCAAAATGTTATTCGTCTTTCGACAAAGATGCGTAATGAACATTATAACAAAGATATAGAAAGGAAATAAATTATGAAAGTACTTGAAAAAAATAACAAGAGAGTAATAATAGAAGTAACCAAAAACGAATTTGATGGTGAGGAAACTAATTTTTATAAAATTTGGGACCAAATTAGAACCGTATATAGTCAGGATTTATTTAGTGAGGAAAGTATTGTTTCACACAGCGACGGTAAAATCCTAATCATCACCCTAAAACCAATCCATAAAATAGGAAATTCATTAGAGGCTACAAGCGGAGTTTAAATTTTAATTATATGTATTTCCTTAAGGCATTTATCAGGAACCGATATATAATCCATGACTATTTCTTCTATTTTAAAAGCCATTAATCTATTATCTGGTCCATTGACCAAAAACCTGGTTCCAACCGAATAGGTATCTATATCAGGAGGGAGACTAATTTCGCTTATATTTCCATTATCATAGTTTATCTGGAGTTCTATATGTCCTTTCCCAGAATCTATTATTGGTTCGATTGGTCCAATGGGTTTTATTTCAGATAATGATTGTTTAAATTGGGTTATAATATCTTCAAGTTGTTTTTGTTTATCATCAAACCATAGTTCCAATTCTTTTTTTATATCAGGTTGTGGAATTTCCTCGGTTGTTGATGGTTTATCCTTAATGACTCTGAAACCATTAGAATATTTGTCTATAAGGTTTTCAACCCATATATCACTGCCAGCGTTGATATCATAGTTTGGATGAGAACTAAAGTTGTGCTTAAAATAAAACTTTTTTATAACATCAAATTCTCTTCCATTACCTGATTCTACAATAGATTCAACTTCTGATAATTTGGCATGATTGTATTTTTCATACAAATCTTCCAGAAGGTTTTTAAAGTGTTCTTTATTCATGTTTATTATTTATAGATAAAATAAAAAGAGAGCCAATTATAAGCTCTCTTTTATGTTTAATTGATTGATTTTGAATGTATTTTAGAAGGGTAAATCATCAGAATCAACATCAGCATTTGCTAATGCTGGTTTTTGATTTGCATTAGCTGTGTGAGTTGGAGCTTCTGGTGCGTGTTCTTGTCCGTTTGAAGTATAATTGTTATCTCCAGCAGGTTTCTTATCAAGAAAAATAATATTTTGAACTGAAACTTCAGTAGCATATTTTTTAACACCCTCAGATTCCCAATTTCTTGTTACCAGCTTGCCTTTCACATGCAAAAGCGACCCCTTGTGAACATATTTGGATATCAAATCAGCTGTGGTTCCCCAAGCTGTACAGTTAACCCATTCTGTTTTTTCCTTTTTTTCTCCGCTTTTATCTTTAAAGCGTTCTGTCATTGCCATAGAAAAATTAGCAACATTCTGACCCCCATCCAGGGTTTTTACTTGTGGGTCTTTTCCCACGTGACCGATTAAATTTACTTCGTTTAACATTTTTATTTATTTTTAATTGTTTATTTTACTTATTGCAAATGTACAAAAATATTTCTTAATTCAAAATATTTTTAAAGAATTTTTTTCTTTCTTTGTAGGAACTTTGAAGTTTTGGTATATATTCTCTTCCTTCTTTTTTAGCAAGTTCCATTTCTTCCTGTTCTTTTTTAATCATTTCTTTTCGAAGTAGCATTACTTCTTCATCGGTGCGATAATCAGACATCTTATTGTGAGTTCTTGAATTTGGATTCAAATCACTTGTACCGCTATTATGTTTTATGTTGTTTTTGGTTAAAAATTGAACGGCAGCATTTGTTAATGCCGAAGTTGCTACACCATTTAAATATCCTTTTAATTGTTCAAATGTTAATGTATCACCGTGTCTTTGTAAACCCATTGTCGCTCGTTCATTTGAAAGAATATGTTGTACATGAACAACCATATAATCCTTATCTACAACTCTGCTTAAATAAGAATAGACACAATGGTGCATCATAGTGCCTTCTTTATTTAAATCTTCCAAAGTAGGAATAACAGTAAATTCCACTTCATCTATGATACAATTAAGGTGTTTATACTCTTTGGTAACTTTTTTATAAAAATCCGATTTTTTAGCATCTTTAATAGCATTATATCTGGATGCCAAATCATCATGTGTTAACTTTAATTGTTTAAAATCTTTTATTTTAAATATATAATCACTTGGAAATTCAAGTTGATTTATAAGGTTTATTGTATCTTTATATAAGTGCAAATAATCTGTTGATTCTTTGTCGACAACATCTATGTTTTTGTCAAAAATATGTCTTACATTTTTAATAGAATAAGTTATTTTTGATTCTACTCTTTGTTTATTTAAAAGAGCGAAAAAGTTAAAAACTCTTTTTTGTTCATATTCATTAAATATTGTTTCAATTTCTGTTTTATCAAATCTTTTTCTATAAATTCCAAGTAACAAGTCCAAATCATCAACTGACCTTATTTGCTTATATAATAATGGACTTAATTTTAAATAAGATAATTGTTTTTCAGAAATACTATCACCACTATCTCCTTCTTTATCTACTGATTTTGGTTTTCCGGTTGAATCCAGATTCATTGAAACCTCCATTATTTTTATAGGGGATGTTGCTTCATTTTTATTATAAATTTCTACATCAACAACATGATTACTATTAATGAATTCTTTGAAGAAAGAATATTTTTTGGTTAATAATATAGTTGTTATATTAGGAAAATTTATAACTGAAAAAAATATTTTGGACAATTCACAAAAACGATTTAAATATCCACCTATATTCATAGGTTGTTTTATTTGTTTTCCATCATTATATTCACTTTCAACATATAAGTACAATAAATAATTATCGTTTTTTTCATCTATTTCAACTTTATGATTAGTATAAGATAATCTTACAGATGGAGATAGTTGTTTAATTGATTCAATATCATTTACATTACTGTCAATAGAACTGAAAAAACTATATATTTCTTCTAATCCATTATAAATTACAAAATCATAATAAACAAAAAAATCTTCTATTTTTGCTATGTTGGTTAATTTTATAGAACACGACACATTTTCAATTGTTTTTTGCTTTTCTGAAGCTTCATTTCTTTCTTTTTGAAATTTGTCTATTGAAGGTTTTTCTAAAAATAATGTAATTAATTTGGTTTTGGTATTAAATTTAATGTAATCAGTTCTTACGATGTTTAAAATTAATGAATCTTTTTGTGAGTTAAATCTTGCAAAATACTTATTTCTTTCAAGAAATATTTCGTTTTTTGATTCTTTTATTGAAAAAACTATATTATATAATTCATCTTCATCCGGAATTATAAGTATAGGTTTGTTAAAACCATTAGTGTCCTTGTCAAAGACAGTATTACATTTATGACATTTTATGGATTTAACACTTGTTTTATCTTCAACGGTAGTATTGTGCTTGGAAATTATGTTTCTTTTGATTTTTTGGTTGAAATTACTAATTCCACCACATTTACAATATAATCTTTGATTGTCTGGAATATCACCATTTACTATATTGGTATCAACCATTGTTTTTGCCACATCCACAATAAACGAACGAGTTTTAATTTTATTCATATATATTATAATTTTTTGCAAATATAGTAAAAAAAATGATTCAAACAAATAATGTTAATAATTTTTACGACTATTTAGTTTAAAACACGTTTTATGAAAGAAAAATCAAACACATATAGTAATGAATTTAATAGAATGTTACAATTATCAGGTATGTCTGCCAAGGTGATAAAAAAAATTTTAAAAGAAGATGAGGAACCTGATGATTTTTTAAGTAATTTTGAATTCGATTTTAGTAAGCTTGGTGGTGATTTAAGCGTCGTTTCAACAGGTGAATTAACCAAAGAAGAAAAAGCATTTTTAGTTTTAAATAGTATTGATAAGATTAAAGCTAGACAATTTGGTTTAAATACAGAATATAATCCAAGAACTCCTGGTGCAAAACCAGAAGCAGAAGGTGGTACAAAAGGAACAATATATACCAAACAATCAATACAAAAATTACCAGGAACATCAGGTGTTTTAAAATCATTGGGTAAAAATAAGATGTTACCAATTGCACATGGTCAAGATATGGAACATTCTGACCTTGGTGGGAAATGGCAAGTGTCCAGAAAAAATGCATCTGCAATATCCTACACAAAAAACTCAAAAATATCTCCAAAAGGAAAACTGCAATTAGAGTTTTTACAAAGAATGCTTTCAAAAAGACCATTACCTCCAAATGGAAATCCAAATATAGACATAGAAGAAATATTAAGTGGTAATTTGGGTCAAATGTCTAATATGGTAATTGGAAATGCTGAATTGATTTTAAGAGATTTTTTTAAAGAAGCTATTTCTCCTATTTTAACACAAGTTCTTCAAAGAGGACATAGACCTGGTGATATGCAATTTTCTCTAATGATAGAAGGAGGTATTGATAAAGCTATTGACAAAACAAAAGAAGGAATGTATGACCAATCTTTTGATAATTATGGAGCCTGGTTTATTCAGGTTGTTAAAAACTATGCAATAGATGAATTAAAGAAAACAACTAGTATGAAGTTGATTCCTGATATTTATGATGTTTTAGAAAATACTCCTCATCCTATAAAAATTGAATCAAAATTATCTCCTGATAAAGCAAGTGGAAATTTCGATAATGTTGAAGATGGTTTAAATGGTTTTGTTTATGTTTATAATACAACAGAATCAGCTTATAATGATTTCGTCAATCCTGAAATAAATTCTCCATTAACATTTCATAATATTAAAAATCCGGCAAAATATTACTCTAGTGTTCAAAAAACATTACCTGGAGAATTACTTCAAACAACTACATCTAATTCTTATGACTATGTTAATATTCCTGCAAAAGAAGTAATGAATAGTGCAAGAAATGAAGTAAATTCCATTTTAAATAGTATAGCTGATGAAATACTACAACAAGGAGCTCAGATTGGTGGTAGAATAGTAAGAGATAAAAACCGAACAGATGTTGGACGTACTCTCGATGTATTATTTGCAGGAACTAATTATGTAGAAGGACAACCTTTAGAGGTGGTTGGAACAAAAGGTTTTAAAGAACAATCTTTAAATGAAGATAGAAAACAAAGAACACGTCCAACTTATGAAGTTAAAGTTATTGATACAGCAACTGGTGAACCAAAAATAGTTGATGTTCCAGCCGTATTATTTAAACCTGAAAATAAAGTTTCAAGTCGTATGGCTACAATGGCTCAAAACAACAAAGCATTAGTTCTTGAAGTATTATATCAACTATTATCTTATGGTAGTATTAAGCCGGTTTATACCAAACAAGTATTTTTATTAAATGATGTTAATAATAATTGGATAATAAAAAATAAAGGAGATAATGTTGCTGTTGATAGTGATGGAAATTTTATTATTCCATATTTTAAAGAAGATGCAAATTCCAAATACGATTCATCTTCAATTCCTATGGAATATATATGGACTTCTGGTAAATATTCAGAAGAAACCAATAGGCAAATAATAAAAAATATTCGTGAATCTGTTGCTCAAAAAGGTATTGATTATCCATCTGATTTCTTACAAGACCCAAATAAGGAATTGACTTTTATTAATAGAATCAGACAAAGTTTAAGAGAGTATTTTGGATATTATTCTGCCGATAATATAATACAGAAGAATAGAGATAAATTATCTAAATTAATACAAAATTATTCTTTAGAGCAAAATCAGGGAATATCACAAGTTGCAGAAGGTAGAATACGAAAAGCTATTCAGAAATTATTGGAAAATAAATTTATCAAACAAGAAGCTGAAACAAAAATACCAAAAAAGAAAATGAATGAAACAATGACAATGGAACAATTTAAAAAACTTATTTCAGAAAGTGTTATAACTATTTTGAATGAAGATATGGATTTAACAATGGACAACGGAGGAAGAGTTGCTAATAATGAAGCTGAAGAACCTGCTTTGGATGTTGATAATGGTACTCCAGAAACAAGACATGCTAATTCTAAATATGCAAACACAGCATCTATATTAACAAAAATATCTTTCAAATTAAATGAACAAGAAGTTGCTTTTTTGGATGGAGAAATAGACAAGACATTGGCAACAGGAAGAGTCAATCCTAAACTAACTTATGAAAAATCAGCGCAGGCAAGGTTAGAAAACACAAGTAGATTTGATTATTATACTACTGCTCTTGCTACTATATATAAAAAAGGCTCACAAAGAGATAATATTCAAAAAGCTATGTTTATAATTTTCAGTCCATATATAATAAATACAGTAGAGCATGGAAGCGGAAATGATAAATTATCTACCCTTGCTCGTTTTGTTGCTAAAAAAGCTGGAATACAACAAGATTTATGGAGTTTAAAAGATATAAAAACATCATTTTATGCAGATGTTATTATAGATTCCATATATGAAGCTATTGAGTACTCTTTGGAAAAATTTGACCCAGAAAGAGGTGGCACATTTTTTCCTGTTCTTTTATATAAGGCAGCTAATAATGTTAAGGATGGATTAGATGCGGCAGTTAACAAAATTCAATTCTCTGGTAAAAAATCATCATTAGATGAACCAATCGGTGATGAACAAGATGGAGATACTGGTGTTGATAAGTTGACCGGAAACGAAGGTGATGTTCCAATAGACCAAAAAGAAGGCGCTAAATCATTTGCAGATGCACTGAAAACATTTATTCAAGCCAAATTAAGTCAAAAAGAAGAACATAAAAAATTTTTAGATGTATTCAATTTATTAATGGATGGAAATAATCTTAGAGAAATAACTGACAAAATATTTCCTATGTCGGCAGGTCCAGAAGAAGATAAAAAAGCATATGGTCTTGTAAGGGCATGGAAAGGAAGAATGGAAGATTTTATTACTGCCTTTATTGAAAATGGTGATTTTCAAAAATATGTATTTAGGACAACTGGAATACATGTAAATTTTCCAAACAATAAGTTCAGATTCAAAATCCAAGACGAAAATGGAAAAGAAGAAAAATCAGAACCAATAGAAATATACATAGAAACAGGTGAAGATGCAAATGGACAAATGACTGGATATTGGAAAGATATTACCCCAAATATGTCTGGTGGAGAAAAAAGTACTGAAGACAAATTAGGAGATTTGGTATTTGGAGAACCAGGAGAAAACGAAAGACTACAACAAGGTCCATCTCATTGGGAAGATAGAGAGCATGGATTTGTTCCGGAACCTGATGAATCAGATAATCTTACTGAAGTTAAAAAATTTATTGAAAATCTTATTTCTTAATGAACAGCGAACAAAAAATAAGAAATATTGTCAGAAATATTTTATCAGAATCTATATTCGAAAATCATCAAGAACAAATTATTGATGAGGAAAGAATAACCAACGATGAGGCTCGAGATATGGTAACTAATAGGGAGAATTTTATTGGTTCACACATTTGGGGAGAACGAATTGGTGAGGATGGAGATTTTATTTGTGTTTCCTACACACAAGACCACCCAATTTTTATATACAGTTCAAAATCCAATAGGTGGTACGAAAATAAAGATAAATACATTGTTAATGGTGAAGAAATTGAGAACACTGATAAACACAAGGAAATGTTAAGACCAACTGTTAAAATGCATACTTTAGGTAATGAGGCTATGTTATCATTATTACATAAACTAATGGTTAAAAATAATGTCAAAGAACTCACTCATTTATCGGTTGAACCAGGAGAAAAAAACTAAACTTAAAACAAAAATAATATGCCAGAAATAAACCTTGAAAACCTTAAATTACCATTAAAAACAGTTGTAATGATTGTTATTTACATAGGTTCACTTTTATCTGTATATTTTGTTATGCAAAACAAAGTAACTACAGCTCTGGATAAAGTAACCACACTTGAAACCAGAATGAATAAATATGACCTGGAAACAATGGATTACAAAATTGACGAAATGGGAAAAACCATAACCGGAATCAGCGCAAAAATTGATGGAATCTATACTTTGGTTCTTGAAAAATCCAGAAAATAATATGAAAAACATCTTATTAATATTATTCGTGGTTTTTATATTATCACTATGTGGAAGTTCGCAAATTATAGAACCAACTTATAATACATATATTCTTAATAGTAATTTTTATCAGGACGATTCTCTCAAATCAATGAATAATACAAAAAACATGAGACAAAAAATACACATTATGCATGATTCATTAAAAACAATAAATAATAAGATGGATACTCTGGAATATTTATTAAAACACATGGATGACAAGTAAAATCCAAAAATTCATTATTCCGACAATATGGATTGTTGGATGGGTTGTTTTGATGATTTGTATTTCTTAACTCAATAATCCTTTTTCAACATATTTATTACCTTTATTATAATTTCCTTCATAAATTATTCCGTTTATTTCTCTGGTAGTTGCCCAAAGTGGTTGTAAATTATTTAAATTATTTACAATATTTGGATGTGTATCTTTAGGAAACAAAGATACTGGTTTTATGTGGTCAATATGCCATTCTCCATAATTATCCCAAGACATACCATCTGTTAATAATGCTGTTATATAATCTCTTAAATTTATAGCTGAATAACCTAATAAATCAATTGTTTTTCCTTCTTTTGGTTGACCTAATCGTTCTAAAGTATGTTTTAATAAATTTCTCCATGCCATTTTATGTGGGTTTTTATCATTATATTTTTTTGTCCATTTTTTAATATATTTACGTCTATTTTCTTTGTCAAAATTATCTTCTTTACATTTTTTACAATGATATCCAAACCCATCTGGTTGATTCTTGTTTTTATAAAATTCTTTTTTTGATTTAATATTTTTACATCGCGAACATCTCTTAAATCCTTCTGGAAGTATTTCTTTTATTTTTGGTGGATATTTTTTTCTTCGTCTTGTACTACATTTATTATTTGCACACATTTTGCAATATGATGCAAATTTATCTTTTTTACTATTGTCTGAATGAAATTCATTATATTGTTTAACTTCTTTACAACAAAAACATTTTTTAAAACCATCTGGTATAATCTCTTCAACTTTAACTCTAACTCGACCACTTCTTCTACATTCAAAACAATCATATCTATGACCATCTTTCATAGCTCTATTTTTACCGAATTCTGTTAATGGTTTTATTTCACAACAAACACTACATTTTCTTGTTTTTATTTCATTATTATTTATTTCCATTTTACTTCTTTTTTTAAAATATTTCTAACAATGTCAGATACTCCAACATTTCTTTTTTCTATCTTACTTTTTTCTAATGATAATTTTAATAACTCATTAAATAAATCTTTTTCTATTCTTAATGCAATTATTTTATCTTTTATAACTGATTTTGTCATTGTATTTTGTTATACTGTTTAACATAAATAGTAGGAAAAATTACTTTTTATGTTCTTTTTGAAAAATATTTATAAAATAAAAAGCCACCAACAATTTAATGCTGGTGGCTTTCCACAATTAGATTTAAAATTTATGTACTATTACTTAAGAAACATAAATTTTAAATCTTCTTATTCTTAAATTTAACCTCCACAATACCACCTTTGATTTCTTCTGTAGCATCAAAAAACATGATTGGAAATTTGGATTTTACAACATTATAAATTTGTTCAAAAATCAATCGTATTTCCCATTCAGCATGTTCGCTTGTTCTTGCCTCAATTGTTTGTCTTAATGTTCTTAAATTAACAGAAAAACCAATTTCGTTTGAAACCCCATTTGGGATTAACCTTCTCATGCTACTTGTTAATTTCTTTTTCGTAGCAAAATCCTTAACATTATCTATATTAAGTCTTTCTTCCATCTTTTTGTAAGTTTGCTCAATATATTTGCGACAATCATCAATAATATCATAACATGGTTCCAAAATAGGGTCAATTACCAAATTTAAAACATCAGCACGAACATACCTTCCGGAAGTTTGTGAAAATGCAGTTCCCACACGATGACGAACCAACTCATGAGTAAATACTCTGGAGCAATTGGTAATCATAAAATTCAAAGACACATGCTCAGTTACCGAGCCGTGTCCTGAATCAATAACTCCCATAACATTATTCTCTATATCTCTTATTTTTGTGATATTTTTATTCTTTTTATCAGTTAACGAACTATAACAAGCTTTTGCATAAAAACTTACCAAAATTTCACCACCGTTCAAACCTTGTTTTCTGGCTTCTTCAATATCTTTTAAGAACTCAAGTTGGTCTGTATCTCTCAGATAATTTTCTATTTCTTCCCAATTAACCTCTGTACATCCTATCCAATACACTTTCGGCATAACAAAATTAGGATATTTTAAATTTAAGTTTTCAACCACTTCTGGTGTTTTATTGTTCATATTTTTATTATTTTTTATTAAAATTTTTGACGTTCCTTGTTGTAATCATCCTTCCATTATTCTATTCATAATTTTTTACCTCATTAATTATATAATTCGCTTTCTAACTGTATTAGTTGATGTTGTAAAATTTAATTTTAAGACTTCTTCATCACAAAGAATTAAATCTTTATGCAAACAATCATTCTCATCAATCATTATAACATTATTGTTGTTACTCATGAAATCAAGTCTTCTCTGCATTTCATCAATTTTCATAGCTAACTCAATAGCTTCTGTTACCATTTCTTGTTCAGTAGCACGGTAAACTACATACGATTTTTTGTTATTTTTTTCCATAATTTATATCTTTTTTTAATTTTTGCAAATCTACAAAAACTAATTTACTCCAACGAATAATATTTTTCCAATATCACTTTAGCATCGTCATAAGAATAAAGTGCTGTTTTTTGTTCTTGTGATATATTGACAATTTTCAAATAGTTACATGCTGTCAAAAATCTTTTAATCACTTCTGTTGAATATTTATTTAAATCAATTTTTTCAACAAATTCAATATAATTGGGCAATTCATCATTTTTTTTAGCTGTTCCATTATTAAAAAATATATATAAAAGCTCAGTAAAACTAATTCTATCCTCCTGTAATTTTTTTCTTTTTTTATCTACAAATTGCTCCAGTGTTCCTTCATCTTTTATGATTTCTGATGCTATTGGTGGTGCTTCATCATTTTTTTTGATGTTGTTGTTTTCGTGTAACGGTACAAGTACGTGTTGTGTATCTAATTCATTATTTATTGTTAAAAGAGTTTGAGCAACCGTATTTGTTGTTTCGGTATTGGTTTTGATAATATAGGTAATCAATAAATGCAAAAAACACAAGGATATTATTGGCAATATGGCACCGGTTATAATAGCTATTATTCTTTTTACAAATATCAAATCACCAGGTTCTTCGATTGTAAAACCAAATAACTCGGAGAAGTTTTTGACAAGATTCGAATTAGCTATCATTTTCGTCGTTGTAGTGTCATAAGCACAATAAGTATTGCCGACCATCTGAAACAGCGTTAGAAGGATGAAAATGACCCAAATTGTGTTCTTATTTATCCTATGCATAACAACAAGTCCTGCCAAAGAAGATAAGGCACCTAACTCAAAAGCTACTGCCAAAACAACAGATAAAAAATAATAATTACTGAGTTCAAATGAACGAACGACGTGAACAGCACTTACAATACTTGTAATGAGTGGCACTATAATAAATGCCAACACAATCCACCAAGATGCTTTTTGTTCTTTGTTTTCTATTTTCAAATAATTCCTCCTTTACTCAATACAATATCAATTAATATTGCAATTATTATAACTCCTATAATAGTCAAAACCTTTATTGCGATACGTTTCATTATACATAAATATCATGTTGAAATTATTTGTATCTAAAATGAATTACCTCAGTTAATTTTTCATTTATCTCCTTTAGAAAAAACAAAATTTTATCAAGTTTTTCAGATTTTGTCAGTTTTTTGTTTTTCTCAAACAACACATGCCTGGTTTGAACATTTTCGTTTTTAATATAAGACATCATTTTTCTTTTTAAGTCTCAGTGGACTATCATTCCAACTGCTTCCTCGAATAGGTTCAAAATTCGATAGTTCTTTTTCTTTTAATATCATTGGTGTTAATGTCAATTCCGACATTATATCCCCTATAGGAAATGATGATACTTTCGCTACAAATGCAGGAAATTTTTTGATGTATTTTTCAAACAAAATATGTCGTGTTAAACTATCAGGATTTATCATTACTACCATTTTTGTATCATTTCACAAGCTTTTTCACTTAAAATCAAAAAATTTGCACTTCCTTTCCTTGCTCTGTCGTTTAAAATTTTAGATGCTGCAACTATATTTGATACAATTTGTTCCTGAAGTTTTCTTGAATTGAATTTTTCGAACAATACATGTCTTGTTTGGATATTGTCGTTTTCAAAAAAATTCATTTGGAATCAAGTTTCTTAATCTCATCATCATACCACTTCATTCTGTCGTCAGGACGTGTTATTTGTCTTACAATGGCATTGTTATCATAAAGAATATTTTTTGATATTTCATAACCAAATCTTGTAAGATACTTTTTTAAATCAACTGTAGAAATTTTAGTGTTAATTGTAGAATCAATAGTTTTAATAGATGAATTATATTCGTCCAATCTTTTATTTGTCTTGTATATTGAAGTTTTTAATCCACATGTATCAATCAATACAACGAAAAGAATCAGAATCGTAATCAATATTCCATATTCATTAAGAAATTTTTTTATTTTATTCATAATCATAAATATTATTAGTTTTTTATTTGTGTTTGTTGTTGTTGTTTTTTTCAAAGATAACTTCTCTGATTATAGGAATATCTAATAATTTTACATAACAATAGTATTCAAAAGTATTAAAACCAGACCCATCCTCATCATCTTCGAAACACTCATGTTCGGAAAAAAGATTAAGAACCATTTTTTCAACCCTGTAATATTTTGAAGAATTATCTAATGGTTTAATATGTGGCATATCTTCCGGAACCCGATACACACATTCCCAAATAGGTTTGTAAAATCGCATAACTATATTGCTACCAACAACAGGAAGCATAGAAAAAGGAAGTCTGTATTCGGTTAATTCATAGTGGTCATGACCATGTTCACAATAATCAAATTTGTGTTCATGATTAATATTCTTAAAAACAACTACACAAGAACTTTTGTTTAAAGTCTTGTCTGTTTCACGTTCATATGATAACTGTATGTTTTGTATGTTTTTGAGTGTGCTTGATATGTCTTTTAGAAAATCGTTTGTAGATTTTTCTTTTGGTAAACGCCTTCTTGATTTTATATGTTGTGGTTTGATTGTTTCTTTTGCCATAATGTATTTTAAGGCAAAGATAACAAAAAATATTTAAAAAGTCAAATCCTTTTTAATTTCAGTTAACCATTAATAGTGTTACATCCTTCAGTTTTAGATGCTTCCACACCCTTTTGTGGGCTCTTTTAATGACATTGAAGGGTGTTACATCCTTCAATTTTAGATGCTTCCACACCTCTCTTAAACTCAGGAATTGATTCACATAAAGGTGTTACATCCTTTAATTTGAGATGCTTCCACACCTTGTAATTGTGCAAATAGATTTGAGGATAGGGTGTTACATCCTTTAATTTGAGATGCTTCCACACCTTAGATTTCTTTTATTCCCTCCCACCCTCGGTGTTACATCCTTTAATTTGAGATGCTTCCACACCTGAATGGTGTGGAGATAATTAAAGAAATTGGGTGTTACATCCTTTAATTTGAGATGCTTCCACACCAACATAGGGGCAAAGCGTTCAAAATGTTCCGGTGTTACATCCTTTAATTTGAGATGCTTCCACACCAGATGTTTAATTAAATCACTGATTTCCTGATAGTTATAACCATATTCTTCTTCAAAAATTGACCATATTTGGTCATAGTCGACCCATAAATTACCATTTTTTGATTGTGTTCCATGAAAACCTTACCGTTTTTCACATAAAAAACAGAATCTGGATTTTCATCTGAAACTTGTATTTTGTGGTCATTCAAAAATCCAACAAAGAAATTTTCGGCAGCTTTTTCCTTGCTGAACTTCTCATATAAAACATGACGGGTTAATTTGCTCATTATTTAAATTAATTTAACAAATCATATTCCATTATTTTAGCATACACACCTTTATTAAATTTATGATTTTCTTCTGTCGGTTCAACAACTGGTGTTTCTTCTTTTTTAAGTTTGTTTAATAATTTAAATTCAGTATCTGAAATGTTTTTTGGAATCATGATATTAATATAGATTAAATGGTCACCTCGTTTTGATGGGTCGTTCACATTAGGAATCCCTTTTTCTCTAAGTCTTAAGATTTTGCCGTTTTCGGTTCCTTTATTAACATTAAGTTTAACTTTACCATCAACAGTCACAACCTCAACAGAATCGCCGAGAACAGCTTGTGTATAGGTAATAAATACATCACTAATAATATCTAAACCACTTCTCTTTAATAAGAAATGTTCAATTTCACCTATATCAACGATAAGGTTACCTGTTGGTCCACCATTTTTTGATTCGTTTCCAAATTCCTGTATCATTAAAGACATTCCAGAATATGCGCCAGAAGGAATAGTTATATCAATCTCATCTATGCGTTCAATAGTACCATTACCAGAACACGTAGTGCATCTATCAACTATTACCTGTCCGGTTCCACCGCAATTATCACATGTTGCTTGCTGAATGAAAATTCCCATCTGAGTTTGTCTTTTTGTTTGTTTTATACCATGTCCTTGACAACCTGGACAAGTTTTAATTGAGTTAGCATCTTTACATCCGGAACCATTACAAGATTCACATTTAACCTGTCTAGGAATCTTTACTTTCCTTGCCACACCTGATAATATTTCGAAAATAGTTAACTCCAATCGTATTCGAAGGTCTCCACCTCGAGTATGTTGATTTCCTCTGTTTCTATTACCAAAATTACCACCAAATCCCCGCATGTTTTGAAACAATATATCCTCCATGGAAACTCCTCCAAACATATTAGCTGGTTGACCATTTGGGTCTCCAAAACGGTCATAATTGCTTCTTTTGGTTTTATCGCTTAATATTTCATAAGCTTCGGCTATTTCTTTGAATTTTGATTCAGAATCCTTATCATCTTTATTGGCAACATCTGGATGATACTTTTTAGCGAGTTTTCTGTAACTCTTTTTTATATCTTCTTCGGTGGCAGATTTGTCTACTTCTAATATCTTATAGTAATCTTTTGACATATGTTATTAATTAGGTGCAAATATAAGAAAAGTTCGTATGAAATAAAAATATTTTTTAAAAAGAATCAAAAAATAATTTTTCTTACTATTTAATATAAAACAATATAATTAGATATAATATGAAAACACAAAGCGTTTTATTCTGTATTCCAAAAGAAACAGCACAAGATTTAGAAAAATACAAAAAAGAAACTATGGTGCCGAAATCACAATTGGTGTCAAGATTGCTTAGGGAATTTTTGAATAATCACAACAGTAACAAACAAATTAAAAACAAAAAATAATGGCATACAAAAGAATAATAGACAATGAAAATGATTGTGAAATTTTATTACAATCAATAATAGACAATTATCATATCAAAAAACTTCCAAAAGGTTTCAATGGAGTTATTACTTCTAAGATATTTAGAGAATTTATAGAAAATAAAACTTCGTATTTAAATTTTTTATCATATCCATTCAAAATAATTACAACACAAAGAATATGGCATATTATTAATAATACATCAGAAATACCAACATGTCAAGAGTGTGGAAACAATGTTCAATTTGGTGAATTATTACATGGTTATCGCAAAACATGTAGTATAAAATGTATTTACGGAAAAATAAGTCAACAAAAATGCAAAATTACAATGACAGACAAGTATGGAGTAGAAAATTATTCTCAAACAGATGATTTTAAACAAAAATGCAAAGAAACATCTATGAAGAATTTTGGAGTTGAATATCCTATGCAATCAGATGAAATAAAAACAAAAACTAAAAATACAAACATTAAGAATTTTGGGGTAGAAAATTATGCTAAAACAGAGGAATCAAAAAATAATGTCAAACAGAATAGTCTTGAAAAATACGGCACCGAAAATCCTTTTCAAAGTGAAATAATTAAACAAAAATCAAAAAATACAAAAATAGATAGATATAATGGAAACATGAATTATAACAACAGAAGCAAAGCGAAAGAAACATGGATAGGAATATATGGTTGTGAAAGTCCTATGCAAAATGATGAAATATTTAATAAAAATAAAAAATCTGCTTATAGTTGGAAAACATATATTTTACCATCTGGTAATGAAATTTCATATCAAGGATACGAAAATCAAACATTAGATATATTATTACAAACACATAATGAAAATGATTTCACAACATTAATAAAAGAAATGCATAATATCATAGGGGAAATTTGGTATTATACAGAAGATGGTGTTAAACACAAATACTATCCAGATGCTTATTCAATTATAGAACATAAAATTTACGAAACAAAAAGCAATTACACCTTCGTAAAAGATTTTGAAAAAAATTTATTAAAAAAAGAAGCTTGTTTATCTATGGGATTGACGTTTGAATTTGTGATATTTAATGACAAAGGAAAATTATTAGATGAAGAACAACTTGTTAAAGAATATTATGAAAAACAAAAATCTTTAAAAGAATAAGTTATTTCTTAATACTAACCTTAACTTCTTCTTTCTTTTTGTCCCAGTCAACAAAAATCGTATCTCCTGGTTTGAATTTTTTTAAAAGCAAATTTTTAGAAATAGGAGTTTGAATATACTTTATAATCGTTCGATTGAGTGGGCGCACGCCCAGCTCTTTGTCGTATCCAAGTTCTGCTATTTTATCTTTTAGTGTTTTAGAAACAGATAATTTAAATCCTAATTTTTCAACAGATTTAGCTAATCGTCCAATATTTAATTCTGTTATTTCTGAAATATTTTCCGTAGTCAATTTATTGAAAGTTATTATTTCGTCAATACGATTAAGAAATTCGGGTTTAAAGTTTTTCTTTAGTGCTTTTTTAATAATTTCTTCAATATCGCCTTGTTGTTCTTTTGCACCAAATCCTAATGATTTGTGGTCTTGTAATTCAATTGCACCTGAGTTAGTGGTAAAAATTATAACAAAGTGCTTTAGGCTTGCTGGAACTCCACGAGCATCAGTTATTTTTGCCTCATCTAATGCTTGTAAAAAAATATTAATAATAGTTGGGTGAATTTTGCATGCCTCATCAATTAAAAGCACTCCAGAACCCATTGTATTTAAACGATTAATTAGTGCTCCTCCTTCGTTAGAATTGACAAATCCAGCAGGACTTCCCAAAAGCTTTGCAGACTCATGAACTAAAGAGTATTCTGAGCCGTCAATAATTATCAAACGAGATGAATCTCCATATAAGTAGAGTGCTAAGGCTTTGGCAGTTTCACTCTTACCTATACCAGTGCTTCCGCAATACATGAAGGAACCAACTGGTTTATTTCCCATATAATTTAATCCACTTTTATTCCTAAAAATAGCTTCACATGTTTTATCGACAGCATAATCCTGACCAATAACTCTTTGTTTGATTTCTTCTGGCATTTTCAACAATTGAACTCCTTCGTCTTCAGAAAGTTTTTTAATTGGCATACGGGTCATTTTAGAAATGGTAGTATAAATATCTTCTTGAGTTACTGGAATTTTTTCTATTTTTTCATTTGATTGCCAGTTTTCTTTTTCTGTTTGTAATTGCATATCTAACTTTTTTTCTTCTTCTCTAAATCGAGAAGCTGCCTCATAATCCTGCTGTCTTACACTCTTGTCCTTACTTTCGGTTACTTTATTTTTTTTCTCTTCAAGTTCTATGATAATAGGCGGAATGCTAAAATTTTTAACTTTAACCATTGAAAAAATTTCATCCATGCAGTCAAATTCTTTGTCGGGTGACACTCGATGGTGACCATTTATAAATCGTTCAGAAAGTTCTACAATTAAGTCACAATTATCATCAGATATAGTTACTCCATGATAATTCTGATAATAATCCTTACTTTTATGTAATATTTTTTTTGTATCTTCAATTGAAGTTGGCTCAACTAATATTTTATTAAAACGCCTATCCATTGCTCCATCTTCTTCAAATGTTTGTTTATATGATGTAAGAGTAGTTGCACCAATTACCTGTATTGTTCCTCTTGCTAAAGCTGGTTTTAACATATTGGCTGTGTCCATCGAATTGGAACAGCCTCCGCCCATTCCAATGATTTGGTGAATTTCATCTATAAAAACGAGGCATTCAGGATTTGACTCAAGCTCGTCAATAATGGTTTTCATCTTTTTTTCGAAAGAGCCCCTCATTTTAGTATCTGACATTATAGAACCAAGATTTAATTCAATTAATCTTTTGCCTCGTAAACTTTTTATTTTGCCTTCATGAATCATTATAGCCAATGATTCAACAATCGCCGTCTTACCACATCCCGCTTTTCCCAAAAGAACCGGATTTTTTTTTCGTTTCCTATTCAAAATTAAAATAATACGATTAATTTCATCTTCTCTTCCAACAACCTTCTCCAAAAGACCAAGTTCTGCCAGTTTCGTAAGGTCACGACCATTAGCATCTAATGTAGGAGTCTTACTCTTTTCCTTCCTCTCCACATTAACCTCTATATTTTTCTCATTTTCGTTTGAGGTATTTTCTTCTTCATGAATTTCTGCCATATTATTATTTATTTTAATTGTTATTTAATTTTTTTGCAAATATACGCTTTTTTATTTAGAAAACAAGTTTTTCCACTCGTTTATTTTTTCAGATGAAATAATCCATTTTTTAATGCTACCATTTATGATTTTTAATCTTGATAAAGTTATTTCATTTTTTCCAAGAGAAATTCGAACAATAACTTCACCATTAGGATTATAGGCTTCAATTTCTGTTTCGGATTCATCTTTCCATAGCCGGTATTTTATTTTGATTTGATTGGTATCTGCCCAATATATGTTAACAACGCGCTCAACATCGTTTTTGGCGATGTAAATTAAACGATTAAGATGGTCAAACGTCTTTATTGGGTATTCTGTGGGTTCCATAGGTCAAATCCTGTAATTGTACGAGTCAAATCCTATCAATCTAATAATTAAAATATTTGGAATCATCAATCCCATTAAGTCCAACAAAAATCTCATCAATACTTTCTAATAATTCTCCATCGCTTGAATAATGGTACAATTGTGCTTTTACGCCATAAGGATATGCTCCATCTGTTTTTATGGGTGATTCTAAAAATATTAAACCATCCCATCCGAAAACATCATGTTCTTTTCCTTTTATACTTGAAAAACTACTCCAAGCTCCAAGATTATCGTACCATTGTTCTAAAACATTTATGCCAGTCTCTGTGTTTTGCAGATTCCATTTTTTAGAGACATCATCAAATACACGTTTAAATTTGTGTTCTTTTATTTTATTCACCATACGTCAAATCCTATATTTTCCTTTTTCCACGATTTGGACCACTTGCGTACATATCATCTTCATTATTTCCAAATAACATTTCGCCTACAATCTTGAGTTTGAAACAAAAATCAATACCCATCAAAATAAACAAACAAATAAATCCAATAATTAAAAATGGAATTGCTATTAAAACACCTATTGTTTGTAGTGCTACTTTTAAAATCCTATTCATCATACGTCAAATCCTATCATTGTACGAGTCAAATCCTAATTATTCCGTTGGAGATTGTGGCAAAGGCATCCAGTGGGTAACATCGGTTATTATATTACCACTTAATGATTTCCAATATTCATGATTCCACACACTTATTGTAACCATTTGATTATTATAAGTTAGATGATAAGTTGCATTTTCTGGTAATCTATCCGTTACTTTTATCCAATTATTCATCTTATTGTTGGTTTTTATTTATATTGATGGATAGGATTATTACAATTACCTTTATGCGTAAAAACATAATGAGAATAAGAAGTATAAAAACCTATATACTGACATCCTTCATAGGTCATTGTATCAATATTTTCTTTAGCCTCTTTTATCTGATTATCATTAATCTCTTGTTTGTTTGCACAACTACTAAGTATTATGATTAATAGAATTATTATATATTTCATATTGTTATTTATTATTAATTTCAATCATATATTTCAAAATCACCAAATTCTTCATCTACATAACTATACCCTGAAACTTCTGTTTTTGTTCTTAATATTTCATAGGCTTCTTCGTCTGTTTTTCTTGCTTTTCTCACATCGTCACAGTTGGCTTCTTCAAGTATTGCCAATTCTTGGTCTGTCACTTCTATGTCCTCAGAATAGAACAACACTCTTTTATATTCAATATGTATTTTTGGCATTGTTATTTTGTTTTATTTCCCTCTTCCATCTCCATCAACAAAAGTTATTTTCATAAATTCATCACCATCAATAATTGCTATAGTATCATATTCACCATTTTCATTTACTTTTCCTGTCCAACCTTTTTCTGTTGGCCATATTTTATAACCATATTCATAACAAAGCTTATCTACTTTATCAAGAAACTCATCCATCTTGGCACTTATTTTATCGGCTTCTTTCATTTTACGCCAACCTACATGATTTCAAAAATTCAAAAAGTTTTTGTTCGGTGGAATTGTCATTATTTCGGTCTGGACCTCGTTTTTGAAAAGTTGCAGGATTCACTGCTGATATTCCATTAATATCACGATTAAAATATTTATCTCTATCATAAACACTTTCATCAGCCACAAGACAAATTGAACTTAAAGAATTGTTTAAGTCTCGTTCATTAAATTTTGTACATTTAACACCAAGTTTAGTAAGAAACTTAAAATGTTTTTTCATATCTCCTGAAGTTCCACCGGAAAGAAATATAACCGTTTCATGATTATCGGCATAATCAATAAATTCTAAATCATCATTATATTTTCTACAATATCTTACCGAAGTATGAACTGATTGAATACCTTTTTGTTTATCAGATATATTATACATTACAAGAAAATACAGTTTTTTCTTCAATATTTGTTTCTGTTTCTTCATATTATTATTTATTTCTTATCTTGTTCATATATTGCATAAGAACTTGTTTTCCAATCTTTGTAAGATATAACTTTGGCATCAATTCTGGTTCAGTATAAAAAATAATACCAGCATCAACTAAATTTGCAATGGTTTCATTATCCATACCAACTGGTAGCCAAAATGGATTAATATCACTCCAATTAAATTCAGCTAACCATTTAAGTTCTTTTGTGGTTAAATTAATTTCAACATTAAAATTTTTATCTGATTTTTTTAGTCTTTTTACCATGGTCGGAATCTATCAACATATTTTAGAAAATAAATTCCTAATGCAACTTCAATAATTCCAAACAAAATATTACCATGAAAAAAATCCAATAATCCAGCTATGAAAATTATAATTCCTAAAATTTTAAACATCATTTTTATTTTGTCACAGAATCTATAATTCTTCCTATTTTAAAAAAGAAGAATCTTACAAACCAGGCTAACAAACCAAGAACGGTAATCCAAAATGTGGCAAAATTTATAAGAGGAATCAAAGCTGTAATACAGATTATTTGATAGATTATTTTTCTGCCATTATAATATGCAAACCAGACATCTTCATCATATTCTGGTTTTTCTATGTCACCACCAAGTTTAATGGTTAATCTCTTGTCAAATTTTGCACAAAAAACTATACCGATAATTGATAACAAATTTATAAAATACCACATCATATTAAAACCATTTATTCATTATTTTTTCTACGTTTTTTATTAGAACCAAATAAAAGAACCATACAAACAATCCTAAAACAGTCACTATCATTGTTAAATTATTAACAATTGGAATAATAGCTGTTGCACATATTATTTGATAAATTTTTCTTCTACCATCGTAATATTCTATCCAATTATCATATTCTGATTTTTGAACTACTTGCCGACCTTTTTGAATGGTTAATCCCTTATCTAACCTGGCACATAGAATTATACCAAAGATAGATAAGAGATTTATGAAATACCAAGCTATGCACATATGAATTATTTAGAGTTATAAAGAAAATTGGTTCCAGCACCCAAACTTGTTGTTGGTAATGCACCATTCCATTTTTCCGCCCTGATGTAGTCAATATAAGTTGGAGTTACCTGGGCTTGTTTTCGTTTAATAGCCTCTGCTTGACCAGCGGCTTCAATAACAACAGAAGCACTATCACCTCTTGCTGTTGCAATTTTCTTATTAGCTTCCGCAATTGATATTTGTAATTCTTGTACTGCCTTTTCAGCATTTTGCTTTGCTATAATTTTTGCAGCAATTGCAGCTCTCAAATTTGGGTCAACTGGTCTTGGTAAGGATATAATGTTGAATAAATCCAATTTAAATCCGAGATTTGCAAGTCTTTCGTCTAAGGCAGCATTTACCTTATGTTCATAGTCTGGTAAGTTATTTAATATAGAATCAACGGTCATAGTTCCTGAAAAATCCTGCATTGTTCCTCGTACAACATTTCTTAAAAAAGTACTTGTAATTTGGTCAAGGTCACTCATTTTCCATGCAAGATATATTTTACTTGCTTTATTGGCTATAACATGAAAGTTGAATCCAACATCCATTTTAAATCCGCTGCCACCCATACAGTTAATAGTAATACTCTGGTCAACAGATTCTTTTCCTTTTTCGCCTTCTTCTTTTGACTCTGTCCAAACAATATGTTGCATGGTTGTCGGAATGGTAATCACCTGTGACATACCTGGGAAAAAAAATTGAAAGCCCGTTAAGAGTGGTAAGCTATCTATTCCTCGATAATTACCTGAATTAGAGATTTTAAACCCAGCTTCTGTTGGGGTAATTCTTGTACACGAAGACATGTACGCCATAAGGACTACTAAAAGTCCAAGGAACATTGTTAATTTAATTTTGTTTTTCATTTTTTACTTGTTTTTAATTTAATTTTAATTTACTTATTTTCTGTTGTATTTTGTTCTGTTATTGGTGTTGTACTTGATTTATGACTTTGTTTGATAATTTTTCCGAATAGAAAAATATTTAATAATACAAGTCCAAATGTTCCGATGTAACATACGAGTTCTTCGACTCCATCCCCAGAACTCATTCCTGGAAAAAGGATTAATACTGTCAATAAGAAGTCGAACATTAATAAGAAGAACACTTCTGTTGCTATTTTATAATTCATTTTAAATTTAATTTAATTGTTTATATTGCTTTAAACGCAAAACTAAAGAAAAAGTTTCAAAATAGCAAATTTATTTTAGAATTTTGATATTTTTCTTATCAAACACCACATATTCAAAACCTACGGCAAAATTGGAATTTTCAGCTATTACTCCATCATATCCATTTTGTTTTAAAACATGACTAAAAGAAAAAGGATTTATTGCCTCTGATATTCTTATTGGTAAACCTATTACATTATATTTTTCAGACAATATTGTGTGAATTATTTGATTTTTTAAATGTTCTTTACTGTCTATTTCATGTTTGGTCTTGTTTCTTAAAACATATTCGTTATTTCCATTATTATACCAAACATGTTGAAACCAATCTTTCGTCCCTTCTGAATAACTGATATTTTTGTAATCAAAAGAAAATTCTAATTTATTAAGAATATTGTTTAACTCCACATATGTTTTTCCTTGAAATTTTATATCACCCAACCCTTTTGTGTTAGCGAATAATTTGACTATTCCAGAACCATTAATGGATGTGTCTTTAATTTTTGTCAAATCCAACGGATTGTGCAATGTGATTTGAGCTTGTATGATGTTGTTTCCATACCAACTTGCTTCTTGTTTACTATCTGTAAAATAAAATCCTGCACCATTCCATGCTCCTTCGGTATTACTTGTTATCAGGTCTGAATCGAAATCATCAAAATCAGCGTTGGTTCCGTGATACAAAACTTTTGATATATAAACTTCGTTCAATAGTTTTACACCAGCAAGTTCTAAAAGACGATTTTTATATGTTTCGGAAAGTATCATTTTAACTATATATTTCTCTCCATTCTTTATCTTGATTGAAATTTAGATTTGTTATTACAAAAACAAATCCATAATCACCATCATCAGATTCTGGAATAATAAATCCATTATCAGCATTTATTTCAAAAATCCACAATCCTTCTGTTTTCATATAGGCTGATAGTTCTTCATCATTCATTTCTTCAATCATATCTTTATCATCACTCGCTATATAAATTACTGCATTTCTTTTAAAAGTAGTCACCCAAGCAACAATAGAATCTGGAGTCAAATCATATTTTTTCATCCAACTTTTAACGTCTTCTGAAGAATAATTTCCTCTTTCTTTAACTTCAATTTTATAAAATTCTCTCATATCAAAACTTGAACCATATGAATTGTAAAATCCTGTCTTACCAATATGAGAATTTCGAGTATATGTTGGTCCGAAATTTGCACCTTCACTTACTCCTTCATTTACACCTTCACTCCACAAATATTTAGAAAACGAACTATACATATATTTGTCATTCAAAACATTAAACTTCTTTTTGAATTTTGCAGCTTTACTACAGTTTAAAAACGGTTCCTGCTCTTTCTCTAAAAAGTATTGATGAGTTATTTCGTGTAATACGGCAAATTCAACATCTGCTACTCGCGACAAATCAATCATTATATACAGCGCAGTTTTCGTCTTTGCATCAAAAACTGTACATGCTCCTCCTTTGCCAACACGACCAAACTTAACCGGTAATGGTTTCATTCCTTCTGCCTTAACAACCTCATTATAATATTTGGTTATTTTGTCTGGAGAAAAAGCCTCTGTCAATAGGTTTATTCCAGCCAATTTGGATAATCTATTTTTATATGTTTCGGTTAATATCATTTTGTTTGAAAAATTACCCACATTATATATCCATCATCGACACCCTCTGACCATGTTTCATACCATTCATATCCAAAATCTTTAATTGTCCAATTAAATTCCTGAGCTATTCTTGGAAATCGTTCTTTAGCAATCTTTTCTATAATTTGTGGTTTGGTTAGTTTTTTATATTCTTTTTTTGCATAAGCACCTTCCCAGCATAACGAACTCCATCCTTCCCAGTAAACAACTTCATTTTGTTCAAGTCTATTCTCAATATAACTTTGAGAATTGTAACCCTCATAGGGGTCTAAAAGCATTTCACTATCCGGTTCTTCTATATTATATTCTGAGTCTTCTTGAACATTTTTTATAAATTCCTGAATAATCTCCATTCTTATTAGGTCAGAAGCAAGACAATTGGCGTATTTATCTTCATTATTTTCAACGAGAATTTCTCTAACTATTTGTCTTAATTCCTGTAGACTATCTTTAAATTTGGGATTCATAATAATCTGATAATACAAATTTGAATGGTATGGGTACATTGGTTTTGCTCCAGACATTTTATCAAATATCAAAACATGTTTCTTTTGGTTAAATTTTTCTAATTCAGGAATTGTATCATTGTGTCCTTTTACATAATCATCGCACTGTTTAAAATTAAGTGCATATATTTCTTTTCCAGAAGGATTAATTTCAACAAAATCTTTTTTATCGGAACCCGAATAATATGCTTGTGTAAAAAACTTATCAATATCAAATTCGTTAACAGCCCAACAATGAATTCCATCATAAGGCAAATGTCTGATATTACCCCTGTTTGAATAATTTGTGTTTCTTAAAAAAATTATTTTACCATTTTCGGAATTCATACGAATAAATAGTTTCAAAAACTACTTCAACGTCTCCACAAACCTCAAAATCTCATTCTTATCATTCCGAAGTGTGTCAGACAAGATATTTTTCATTACAAGATTCAAAATTTTTCCTATGTTTACGTCTTTGTAACCCAACGAAATCAAATCATTCCCGTTTATTTCCAGTTGTTTTATAGACGCGGGATATTTGCCTGATTGAAATGTGTTTATTATATCTTTTGTATGATTATTGAGGAGTCCACTTATTTCTGGATTTGGAAATAACTTAAATATGTTTTGAACGGTGTATCTATCGTGCAATATATCATTGTTCAGTTTATCCTGAAGTTCAAGTGCTTTGAGTTGATTTGTTGTTTCTATATCTCCATTGAGTTTTTCTTTGAAATAGATAGATGGAGAAATGTTGCTGTTTTCAAATAGCTTAAATATCAAATCAGACATTGTTTTAACATTATTAAAATCTTTATCACCGGCATAATCAAATCCAAACATCTCCTTGAACAGTCCCGTTTCAATCAAAATATCCATTCCTATTTGAGGATTTCCTTTTTTCACTATCTTATCGAACTCAATCAAAAATCGTTCAGGTGAAATTTCTTTTATCCGATGAGCATTGCGCTTTATCATTGCTAAAGTGTTTGGTTCGATGGTGAAACCGAAGCGAGAAGAAAATTGCACAAATCTCAACATCCGGAGGCTGTCATCTTCAAAAGTATGTGGATTTGTTGCTCTCAAAACTTTGTTTTTTATATCTTCTAATCCGCCAAATGGGTCAACTATATTTCCTTCTGCATCTTGAGCAATGCTGTTGACGGTCGCGTCTCTTCTTAAAAGTTCTTGCTCAATTGGTAATGTATGGTCTGATTGAACGTCAAATCCTTGATATCCACCGATTCCGTTCGGTTTTTCCTTACGCGGAATTGCTATGTCAATATCATCAATCTGTCCAAATGGAACAAATTTAATAATTCCAAAACTCTTACCTACGTCTTTTACCTTGCCGTATTTGGATAATATATTAGCCAGTTCATCCAATGGAACGCCAGTTATGAGAATATCAAGGTCTTTTGATTCTTTACCTAAAAACTCATCCCTAACTCTTCCTCCTACAGCATAAATTTTTCCACCAAACTTTTCCACATCATTTTTAAACGTGAGTGAATTTAACTCATCTTTAATAGAAATGGATTCAACAAGAGTTATTCCAGCTAATTCATTTAATCTTTTCTTATATTGCTCACTTAATATCATTATTGTATTATACGATTTTTATTTTAGATATGTTACATGTTTGGAATAAATATTAAGTTATTCTTTATTTTTTGATTAATTGAGTTAGTTTTGTAAAAATAGTATGAATAAAGACACAAAAAAGATAAACATAACACTTCCATCTGAGCTTATTTTAAAAATAAAGGCAGGAAATTATAATCGTAATCAGTTGATTATTAGTCTTTTAAAACAATATAAAGAAAAAAAATAAAAAATAATTACGGTTTTTTGCCATATTTTATTTTTCCTTACTATTTATAATAAAAACAAATATTATGGGTAGAAGAAAAATAGAACCAGAAAATAAAAAACAAACAGTTAGTATTAGAATTCCATTAGAATTATTGTCTTCAATAGAAGATGTAAAAAATAAATCTAAATTTTTTGAATGTCTTTTAGTTGAATACTTTAACACTTTAAATAACAAATAAAATGATGAAGTCAAAATTAAAATTATTAACAGATAAAAAAGTAACGACAACACAATGTTTTCAATTTTCATTTATTATATCAATTCCTGATAATTCCGTGAAGAACCCTCCACCCTAAAGAGTGGGGCTTCTCGGCGGGCGCAAGCCCATAGAGAAGCTATCTTCACAAGACCAAGTTCTCAGAAACGAGAGCTACGATAGGAAGGTCATGGCACCTGCGGTTGACGCAACAGACTGCTGCTCTGCCACTCACATTTAAGTAGAACTAAGGTAAAGTTCGGTGATGCGAGTCTAAAAAGCCCTCTTATCTTCGTCGAGTTGAAGTCGAATTTCTTAGGTGGTTACAGCCTTTGAATACGCATAACCTGCCTTCTGGCAGAGTATTTATTCCGAAAGGAATCTTAAAAAAGAGGAGGTGGGTAAACAATTTAAAAAAAGAAAAGGAACAAAATGATTTACGTGTTAAGCAATGAAGGAAAACCACTGATGCCGTGCTGTGCGGCAGTCGGTCGGCTTCTGCTTAAACAGGGTAAGGCGAAGGTCAAAAGCACCGCGCCGTTTACTATCCAGTTGGTTTACGAAACAACCAATTGCAAACAACCTTTGACTCTCGGAATTGATACAGGTAGTGCCATTGTTGGCAGTGCCGTGGTCAATAACAAAAGTGAGGTATTTTATATTTCGGAAACAACAATACGAAATGACATAGCAGAAAAAATGAATAGACGAGCTAAATACAGAAGTAAGAGGAGAAACAGAAAAACTCGTTATAGAAAACCAAGATGGCTCAACAGGAAAAATAGCATCAAGACAGGACGTTTCTCTCCAACTATGCGAAGCAAGATTGAATCCCATGTCAAAGAAATACGAAAGGTGTATTCTATTTTGCCAATTACACGCCTGATAATTGAGACAGGAAACTTCGACCCGCACGCACTCAAAAATCCCGAAGTATTGAATAATCCGTTGCTTTATCAACAAGGAATCAACTATGGTTATGCCAATACCAAAGCGTATGTCTTGGACAGAGACGACCACAAATGTCAGAACAAAAAATGCACCAACAAAAACAAAAGAATCGAGGTTCACCACATTATATTCAGAAGCAACAAAGGTTCGGATGAACCAGAGAATCTTATTACCTTATGTAAAGACTGTCATGATGGATTGCATGACGAAACAGTAACATTAAAACTCGTTGGTAAAAAGAAAGGAAACCTTAAACACGCTACGCATATGAATAGCATTAGAGTGCAATTGCTTAAGTTATTTCCACAAGCAGAGAAAACTTATGGTTTTATAACAAAAGAACGTAGGCAACACATTGGCATAAATAAAGAACACTATGTTGACGCAGTGGTGATTGCTATGGATAGCATAGACAAACCGATATTCAAAACAGACACACTCATAATCAAAAAATGCGTATCTGATGGTGATTTCCAATTAAGAAAAGGGGTTCGTTCTGAACTTAAAATTCCGACAGGAAAAATTGGTGGATTTCGCAAGTTTGATAAGATAAAATATCAAGGAAAAACCTTTTTCATCAAAGGTCGTTATTCTACTGGTTATGCCATATTAATGGACATTACAGGTAATGAAGTAAAACAAAGACCCATACCAAAATTTTATCTAATGAAACGTATTACAGCACGAAAGACATGGCTCATAGACATTAGAAAAATAATAAACGTAGTATGAACAATAAATTACAATTAAGCATGTCACTTTATTTAAATATAAAAGCATAGTAGCTTATCATTTTAAATACATTATACGTTTTTTAATTGGAATTTGTTACAAATATTCATTTTCACCATTCACATGCGCCTGAATTTCCTCCTCAAAAGTCTGCCAAAACATATTATCATCTAAAACCTCGTTTTGAGTACAAATTTCTAATGTTACTGTTTTAACAGAATCATCAATATGCGTATCAAATCCAAAAGGACAATATTCATGAAATTCGTCAAATTCTAAAACTTTATAAGTATGATTCAACATCCACGAATTAATAGTATATTGTTGTAAATTAATTGCTGTTT